>OEIU01000926.1_pt1 | contig 22227 bp, 21 predicted proteins | sample 1539221 | NCBI WGS metagenome assembly OEIU01 (sample SAMN03792071, study PRJEB22550) | activated sludge metagenome | feature: wastewater treatment plant; material: activated sludge; isolation source: Wastewater treatment plant of a petroleum refinery complex | place: Argentina: Zarate | collected...
TTGAAACAGGTGGCATCCAGAAGGCCCGCCCCGCCTCGGTGTGCGAAACCAGCGCATGTGGAACACGGTGCTTGGCGCCAGGGAGTAATGACTTGATTATCGCCCTTCGGTCTATTCTGGCCTTCATCCTGATCATCGCGCCCGGTGCCCGTGGCATGGCGAACGCTGGAAGCGCAACCGAAACGGTTGACGCGCGGCAGGCCAGTCTCGAATACAACGCAAGTGTCGTGAATACGCTCCTGGCAAAAGGCGACCCGCGCAGCTTGGCATTTGCGGCGACGATGCTGCCGTTGCTGGGCGATGCGCAATCGACAGATGGCAAGGCGCGCTCCGATCTGCTTGCCGAGGCAGTCCAGCAGGGACCGGATGACGTCCTCGTGCAATGGCTCGGCGCGCTTTATATGACGCCGGATGCACGCACTTCCCCGGCCGCCCGGGCCTTGTTGCGGCTCGAACCTGAAAATGGGGCCGCGTGGATGTTTCCCCTTCAGGCAGCGCTGGCTGCGAACGACGCCGATGGGGTTACCGGGGCCCTGCGCCATATCGGCGCGGCAACGCGTTTCGACGTGCACTTTGCCGATTTTTCGCTGGCCTGGGCGACATTTTATCGCGAACATCCAGCACCAGTACCGCAAGGACGACCCACCGGATTCCACAGCGACGAGCAGCCGCTGGTCGCCGGCATCGCCAGCGCCGCCGCAATGGCGATGCCTGCGTTTCAGTACCTTGTTCGCGCCTGCAAGGTGAACGAGGTGCCGCTCACTACCGATCGCCGCGAGGCTTGCATTGCAGCCGGAAGACTGATGTTCAGCCAGTCCGCAGAACAGATTTCCCGGGGGCTCGGGGTGGCGTTGTTGAGAAACGCTGACGCACCAGGTCATGAGCAAGCCAGACGAACAGTTGATTATCTTGGCCAGATGTATACGCAAGTGTCCGAATCCCTGGACTCCGACCCGGCGATGTACCAGCAATTCGAGTCGGACTGGCAGGAAACCCGCAGCGAAACCGCGGTAATCGAGCGCACGCTGACGCGTGCCGGCGTGCCACTCGTTCCGCCCGCCGATTGGGAACCCCCGAAAGGCTGATCCGACGCTTCCGCCCGGCCTGTAGTACGCTTCGCCGCGCTGTGCAACCCGACGGAGGCCCCGATGCTGAAAGTCCTGGTGGCGAGTTCCAAGGGCGGTTGTGGCAAGTCCACGATCGCATCGAACCTGGCGGCGCATTCCGCGCTCAAGGGCAAGGCGACCGTGCTCGCCGATGCCGACCGCCAGGCGTCCAGCAGCCGCTGGTGCGAAAAGCGCGCGGTGCTCGATACCGCGGTGCTGCCGATCGACGCCACGCGCAAGGGCTGGCAGCAACGCATTCCCGATGACGCCGAGCGCGTCATCGTCGATTCAGGGGCCGGCATCCGCGCCAGCGAAATCGCCGAATTCCTCGACGACATCGACGCCATCGTCGTGCCCGTGCTGCCCTCGGTAATCGACCTGGAGGCCAGCGCGCCGTTCCTCGCCGAGCTTGCGGCGCTGCCGCGCATCAGGAAGGGCAAGGTCGCCGTCGGCCTGGTGGCCAACCGCACCAAGCCCTGGACCAATGCCTCGCAGCTGGCGATCGAGGAAATCCGCGCTTTCCCGTTCCCGCTGATCGCGCAGTTGCGCGATACCCAGGCCTATTCGCTGCTGAACGGGCTCGGCAAGAGCATTTTCGACTACCACTCCGAGATCGTGCGCTCGCACCAGGAAGACTGGGCCAGGCTGCTGCGCTGGCTCAACAAGCAGGGCTGACCACAGCGACCCGGACCGACGGTTTGGGAAATCCGCCAGCGTTGCGGCATGATGGAGGCTCAAGCCAAGGAGTCATCATGTCTGTACGCCAGATCATCCTGTTGCGACATGCCCATGCGGAGCCTCCGGCCGGCGAACAGACTGACGAATCGCGGCCGCTGACCGAGGGCGGCATTCGCGAAGCCGAAGCCGCGGCAGCCTGGCTCAAGGCGCATGGCGCCGAACCCGACGTCATCCTATGCTCGCCTTCGGCACGGACGCGGGAAACCGCGGCGCGCCTTGCCCCCGAATTCGGCGCCATCGAGCCACTTTTCGAGCAGCGCATCTACGAGGCCACGCCGGCCGAACTGATCCAGGTGCTCGAGGAGCACGGCGAGGCCGATTGCGTGCTCCTGGTCGGGCACAATCCGGGGCTCGAAACCCTCGTGGCCCTGCTCACCGACGGCACCTCGGACCAGGGTCGCGGCATGCCGCCCGGCGCGATTGCCTGGCTGCACGTCGACGGCGATGCCGCCATCGAACCCGGCGCGGCAAGCCTGCGTCATTTCTGGTGGCCCTGATCGAGGGCAATCATGGTGATGTCGCTGTTTCCGCCGGGCTGTCTCGCCGGCTTGCTGCTGATGGCCACGTGCGTGCCCGCCGCCGAGTTGCCGCGCGCCGACGTCATGCAGCTTGACAGCAGGCGTTCCAGCGCCGCGTTCAGCGTGAAGGTGCTGTGGATGATCCCGGTCGAGGGCCAGTTCGGCAACGTGCGCGGCGAAGTCGTGGTCGACCGTTTCCGCAGCCAGGCCAGGGTTGATGCCTGGATCGATGCCGATGGCGTGACGATGCACCGGACCGGCTACGAAATCTGGGTCAAGTCGGCCGAGTTTTTCGATGTCGAACATCACCCGGAAATCCACTTCCAGTCCGAGTCCTTCCCGTTGTCGCGCTTGCGCCTGGGTGGCGATTTGCCGGGATCGCTGACCATGCGCGGGATCAAGCAACCGGTCTTGTTCCAGTTGTTGCCGTCGGCCTGCGAGCGCCTGGCCATCGATTGCCCGGTCGAGGCCAGCGGTACGGTCCGGCGCAGCGAATTCGGCATGCGCACGCGACGAACCACACTTTCCGACAAGGTCGAGCTGAGTTTCAGCATCCGCATGCTCGAGGCGGGCGAGAACGCCCCGCAAGAATGAGCCGGCATCCGCCCCGGGCCTCCGGTATCCGCTGGTCGCAGGCACTTGCCATCCTCGCCTGCCTGGGCCTGGTCGCCGGCTGCAGCGTCAACCGCCAGCTCGCCCGCCAGGCCGACGAGGTGGTGGCGCGCTCGCAGGTGCACGCGGTTACCTGCCAGGAAGCCGACCACTGCGCCATCGACTCGCCGCTTCGACGCCTGGCCGCCGAGGCGCGCGCGGCATCGACGCCGGAAAAGCCCGTGCACTTCGTCAACGTGCTCGAGCAGGGCGAGGATTCGCTGCTGCTGCGCGTGCACCTGATCCGCGCCGCCCGCCACAGCATCGATATCCAGACCTTCATCTGGGTCAACGACGATGCCGGCCGGCTGATCCTCGACGAGCTGCTCGCCGCCGCACGCCGCGGCGTGCGCGTGCGCGTGCTCGCCGACCAGCTGTTCTCGCTGGAGAATACCGAGTTGCTCGCGCGCCTGGCCCTGGTCCACAGCAACTTCGACGTACGCATCTACAACCCGACCTTCCACAAGGCGGTCACCCAGCCCCTCGAGTTCGCCGCCAGCATCGTCTGCTGCTTCACACGCTTCAACCAGCGCATGCACAACAAGCTGTTCCTCGTCGACAGCGAGTTCGGCATCGCCGGCGGACGCAACTACGAGAACCGCTATTTCGACTGGGACCACGAATTCGACTACCGCGATCGCGACGTCCTCGTCACCGGCGCCGTGGCCGGGCGCGAAATGCAGGCTTCGTTCGACCAGTTCTGGGCCTACAAGCGGGCCGCGCCGCTGACCCGCCTGAATGACGTCAACAGCCGCCTGGTGGCCGAAGCCGGCCAGGATCTCGGCTTGCCGCAGGCCGAACGCGGCGTGGACCCGATGCGCGTGGGCCGCCTGAGTGCCCATGCCGGCAACGCGCGCGAGATCGAGCGGCGCTTCGTCGAGACGGCGCTGCGCGTGGGCGGGGTCGACTACTTTTCCGACGAGCCCGAAAAACAGGACCGCAACGCCGACAGCAACAGGCAACTCGGCGAACAGATCGCGCGCATGATCGCCGATACGCGTTCCTCGATCGTCCTGCAGACGCCGTACCTGGTCATCAGCAAGCCGGCGCGGCGCGTGTTCCGCGCCTTGCGCGAGCGCCCGAGCCCGCCGGAAATCATCGTATCGACCAATTCGCTGGCGGCGACCGATGCCTTCTACGTCTACGCGCTTTCGCACAAATGGAAGAAGCGCTACCTCAAGCTCGGCTTCCGCATCTACGAGTTCAAGCCGTTCCCGGGCGATGCCGCGGACCTTTTCGCCGGATACGCCGATCTGAGCGGCGACGGCGATGGCGACGGATACCAGCGTTACGGCAAGGCGCCGCTGACTTCGCATGGCGTGCGCGTCGGCCTGCATGCCAAGTCGATCGTCATCGATGGCCGCACCACGCTGATCGGCTCGCACAACTTCGACCCGCGTTCGGACAACTACAACACCGAGTCGGGTTTCATCATCCATGACGAAACCGTCGCCCGCCTGGTCAGCGAGGCGATCCTGCGGGACATCGAGCCGCAGAACTCATGGACGATCGCCAAGCGTCCGCGCACCAACCTGCTCCACCGGATCAACAACGCGATCAGCGATTTCTCGACCGCGTTGCCACTGTTCGATTTCTGGCCGTTCCGCTACGCCACCAGCTACGAGCTCAAGCCGGGTTGCGAGCCGATGGCGCAGGGTGATCCGGGGTTCTACGACTGCTATACCGCGGTCGGCGACTTTCCCGAGGTGGACCTGCCGCTGAAGACCATCTATACGCGCATCGTCACCGCCTTTGGTGCCGGCGCGGTGGGCATTTTGTAGCCGGAACGCCGCCGCACGGGCCCGGCGCAGCGTCAGGCCGATTGACGCGCCCCTGAGCGCCGTCTAGTCTCAGCGTTCGTATTTTCCCCGCGGAGTGGCACCCATGTCCCTGGACATCACGATTCAACTGGGCGATGACGATCTCGATCACTTCATCGAGGCGATGCAGCGTGCGCAAGTCAAGGCGGCCGGCCTGAGTGCCAAGGAGATCGTCGAGGCAGCCTCCAAGCTTTTGGTGGACGTACCGTCGACCAAGGTTCCCGAATTCATCAGGGACCGGCTCGACAAGCTCGACCAGATGCTCCAGCTCGTCGTCGACGAGGGCTATGGCCTGCCCGACGAGGATCGCAAGCGCGTGCTCTCGTGCCTGGCCTATTTCGCCGATCCGCAGGACATCATTCCCGACAGCGTGCCGGTGATCGGCTTCCTCGACGATGCCATCATGATCGAGCTCTGCGTGCGCGAACTGAAGCCCGAAATCGATGCCTACGGCGATTTCGTCCTGTTCCGCAACCAGGAAGCGACCCGTCGCGGCGTGGATCCGGCAACGCTGAAGACCCAGCGCGTCGACTGGCTGGAAGCGCGACGCCTGGAAGCCCACGAGGCGATGCGCAAGCGTCGCCGCGACGGTTATGCGGGCAGCGGCAACTGGGCGCCCACCCTGTTCCGGACGCGCTGATCGCGCGCCGAAGGCCGGCTCCGAAGCAAGGAAAAAAGGCAGCCGCGAGGCTGCCTTTTTCGTGGTGCCTGCGGCGCGCCTAGTTGCAGGCGAACGGCAGCAGGTCGGCCGCCATGCTCGACTCGCAGCGCCAGGTCCCGCCACCCTGGTAGGTCCATTCGATGCGCTCGATGCGCGCGGCGAACGGAATATCGGAGGACGAGGACAGGCGCACGGTGACCGTGCACTCCGGCGAGATGCCGCCGAGCTGGATCGCCTCGATCCAGGCGTTGTTGGAGGTGCGGTCCTCGGCCGGGCAGTCACCGCCGCCGTCGGCGATGCCGGCGACTTCGGTCTGCGCGGCCGTGGCGTCCATGAAGACCGAGGTCAGGCCGGCGCGCACGGCGGCCTTTTCCTGGTCGTCGACACCGGATTCGGTGCCCGAGACCGCGGAAGAGTCTGCCGTCGACGCGTCCGGGCTCATGCTGATGTCCGGCAACTGCGTGCCGGAAGTGTCCATGCCGCGTGAGCCCATGTTGATCAGCTGGTTCATGAAGAAGCCCCAGCTCGCGATCATGATGACGAAGCCGAGGATCGGCAGGCCATTGAGTACCCAGCCGTACCACGGCATCTTCGGCCGCACGGTCGGCAGCGGCTGGCCTGGCTGGACCTCGCGGAAGACCACGCAGCAGCCGGCCATCATGTCGTGCAGGCCCTGCTTGCGGGCGGTGAAGCCGGCCATCATGTAGCCGACGTTCATGATCATGCCGGAGATGATCTTGCCGAAGAAGCGCCCGGTGGCGCGGCCGAAGCCGATGCGCTGGCCGCGGTCGTCGGTGACCTTGATGCCCATCACGCGCTTGCCCGGCGTCGCTTGCCACTTGCCGCTCTCGAACTTGGCGAAGTAAAGCCACATGCCGACGATCAGCGAGGCATAGCCAAAGAACACGACGAGTGCGGCCAGGCCGCCGTGATCGCCCGCGATCAGGGCCGCGGTAGCCACGCCGAGCAAGCCGAACACGACCAGCATGGCCACCGACACGATGATCGAGTCGAGGGTGTAGGCGGCGAAGCGGCGCCAGAAGCCGGCGTGGATGATGCCGCCCTCGGGCAGCAGGTCGCCCGGGGCCGCCGCAGCCGCGGGCGGACGCGGCGCGGCCGCAGGGGCCGCCGCCGACATGCGCATCTCGGGTGCGGGCGCGGCAGCCGGGGCCGGCTTGGCCGTGGCCAGTTCAGGACTCAGGGTACTGAACGCCACCGTCGCCTGCTGGTCGAGCGGCATGGTCGGCGCGGCGGGTGCAGCGCGGGCGGCGGGCTCGATGAAGGGCTTCCAGTTGGAACTGCCGACCACGGCGACGCTGATGTTCGAGGGCCATGTGCCGCTGCGCACGCGATCCTCGACGAAGGCATGCGGCACCGGCCCGCGCGGCGAACCATCGACCAGCACGAACAGGTTGTCGCCACCGTCCATCGATTGCAGGTCGGTCGCGGCACCCACCGCGGCGGCGCCATCCTGCAGCTTTTGCAGCTTGGCCAGGTCGTCGCTTTCCTTGATCGAGATCGGCGCCCGCGCCAGCAATTCGGCCTTGAGTCGCTCGGGCTCCATGCGGAAGTACGCAGCCAGTGCGGGCCAGACGTTGGCGGCATCGAAACCGGGCAGTGTTTCGCCGGTCAGGACCAAGGCATGCTTGATGGGTTCCATCGTTTCCCTTCCCCGTGTGGATTCATTTCATGGTCAAGGGCATCGAGCCAGCTCGTTGCCCGCCTGTTTGCCGGGTATCGCCGCCGGCGGCATGATCTTCACGCACCGCGCGCCTAACGGCAACTTGCCGGCAGGTATTTCGAATTGATCGGCGATCTGCAGGTCCAGTCACTGTCAGCGGAAAGGGCCCATTCCACGGATTGTGCGCGCACGCTGGCCGGCACGTCGGTGCTCGTGCCAAAGGTCAGCGTGATCAGGCAATCCGGCGCCGAGCCGCCGAGCCGGATCGACTCGACCATGGCGTTGGCGCCCTTGCGCACCTCGTCGGGGCAAGCGCCACCGGCGGCCAGCGCTTCAATGACGTCCCGCTTCGCCGCATCGGCCTCGATCAGCACCGCGGAAATTTTCGCGCGTGTCACGTAATCGTTGTAGGCCGGCAGCGCGATGGCGGCCAGGATCGCGATCGGGAAGACGGCCAGCAGCAGGCAGTTTGCCGCCCAGCCATACCAGGGCATGGGCGGCCGCACGGTCGGCAGCTCCTCGCCGGGCCTGACCGTGTCGAAGACGACGCAGGTATCGGCGATGAGGTCGTGCAGGGCCTGCTTGCGCGTGGTCCAGCCGGCCAGCGCATAGCCGATATAGAGCGTGATGTAGGAAATGGCGCCGGCGAAATAGCGCCCGCTGGCCTGGCCAAAGCCGATGCGCTGGCCCTTGCCGTCGGTGACGATCAGGCCCATGGCGCGCTTGCCGAGCGTCGCCTGCGCCGGCGAGCTTTCCATCAGGGCGAAATACAGCCAGCGACCCGCCAGGTAGAGCAGGACGCCGAGTATCGGGATGATCGCGAGGATGAGTCCGGGTATGAACAGGACCAGCCCATCGATCAGGTAGGCCGCGCAGCGGCGCCAGAACCCGGCGTGGATGGCTGCGCCGGGCGGCAGCAGGCGCGCTTCCTGGTTGAGCCGGCCGGCAATGCTGTCGGCGACACGGGCGATCTTGGCCGCCACGGTGTCGGCATCCCCGGCATCCGCCTGGGGCTCGACCGCGAACGGTGCGGGCGGCGCCGGCGCAATGCCGGGAGGCGCGCCAAACGGACGCCAGTCGGTGGTGCCGATGGCGGCGACCTTGATCGAGTCAGGCCAGAGGCCATCGCGCACGCGCTGCGCCGCGTAGGCCCGAGGCATGGGTCCGCGCGGCACGTTGTCGACCAGCACGAAACAGCCCGGTGCGTCGCTCGCATGGATCTCGCTGATTGCGCCCAGCGCGGCCAGCGAGGTCCGGCGCTTGCCCAGATCATCGAGATCGTCGGATTCCTTGATCGTCATCGGCACGCGCGCCAGCACATCGGATTTCAGGCGTGCGTCATCGATGCGGAAATACTTCGCCACTTCGGGCCACACGCGGGCCGCATCGAAGTCCGGCAGCAGTTCGCCGGTCAGCACCAAGGCATGCTTGCGCTTGTCCATCGTCCCCTCCCCTGTTGTTGGCCCGCAACGGCCTTCCGAGTGTTCGCCCTTTTCCTGCCGGCTGGTATCAACGCTCGAGTATCGCCGTGACCCCCATGCCGCCCGCCGTGCATATCGAAATCAGTCCGCGCCCCGAACCCTTTTCCTCGAGCAGCTTGGCCAGGGTGGCGACGATGCGTGCGCCGGTGGCCGCGAACGGATGGCCGAGCGCGAGACTCGAACCGTTGACGTTCATCCTGGCCGGGTCGATCGAACCTAGCGCCTTCTTGCGACCCAGCCGGTTCTTGCAGTACTCGGCGGATTCCCAGGCACGCAGCGTGCACAGCACCTGCGCGGCGAAGGCCTCGTGGATCTCGTAGAAATCGAAGTCCTGCAGGGTGAGGCCGGCATCATCGAGCATGCGCGGCACGGCCACGGTCGGCGCCATGAGCAGGCCTTCCCCGCGTACGAAGTCCACCGCCGCCACCTTCGAGTAGGTGATCCACGCCTGCACCGGCAAACCGCGCTCCTTGGCCCAGGCCTCGCTGCCAAGCAGCACCGCCGAAGCGCCGTCGCTGAGCGGCGTCGAATTGCCCGCGGTCAGCGTGCCGTGCCCGGAGCTGCGGTCGAAGGCCGGCTTCAGGCTGGCCAGCTTCTCCAGCGTGGTATCGGGACGCAGGATGTTGTCGCGATCGAGACCGCGGAACGGCACGACCAGATCCTTGAAGAAGCCGCGCTCGTACGCGGCGGCGGCTTTCTGGTGGCTTTCCCAGGCCAGTTTGTCCTGGTCTTCGCGCGAGATGTTCCATTCGCGCGCCATCATCTCGCAATGATCGCCCATCGATTTTCCGGTGCGCGGCTCGGCCACCCCGGGGAACGACGGCGCCAGTTCGCCAAAGGAAAAACCCCTGACCGCGCTCTTGAACTTGTCGACCGGCTTCTTCGCGCGGTTGACCGCCAGCAGCCGCTGCTGCAGGGCGCGCCCGTAGACGATCGGCACGTCGCTGGTGGTGTCGCTGCCGCCACCGATGCCGGCCTCGATCTGGCCGGTGGCGATCTTGCCGGCGATCAGCACGGCGTTGTCGAGGCCGGTGCCGCAGGCGCGCGCCGTGGTGATGCCCGGCGTGGTCGGCGCCAGCCCGGACGACAACGTCGCCTCGCGCGCCAGGTTCCATTCCGATGGATGCTTGATGACCGCGCCGAAGGCGACTTCGCCGAGTTCAACGCCGTGCAGGCCGTAGCGTTCGACGAGGGAGCCGAGCGTCTTCACCGACATGCCGAAGTTGCCGATGTCGGCATACGCGGTGTTGTTGCGACAGAATGGAATCCGCACGCCACCGATGACACCGACTCGCTTGATCGCAGTCACGTCAGACCTCGCTTGGGGTTGGCTGGAATCGACTACTATTATGCAACGCCTACGCCCCTGATGCCGCATTGCATGAGCTACGTATTCGATCCCGGGCGCCTGCAGGCGCTTTCGACGCTGCACGGTGGAGCTTACCGTTCGGCCGATCCCTATCCGCACGCAGTCATCGACGACTTCCTGGTCGGCGAGCGTGCCGCCGAACTCTCAAGATGTTTCCCGCGCGCCGAAGACGACATCGGCTGGGACTATTTCGGCGCGGAGAACTACGAGGTCAAGATGGGCTGCGCGCGCGAGGAACGGTTCCCTGCGGCGTTGCGTGCCGCCATCCACGACATGAACTCGGGGCCTTTCGTCGATTTCCTCGAGAAGCTGACCGGCATCGACCACCTGCTGCCCGATCCGCACCTGGTCGGCGGCGGCATCCACCTGACCCGCGAAGGCGGCCATCTCGGCATCCATGCCGATTTCAACTGGCACGAACGCCTGCAGGCGCACCGGCGCCTGAACCTGCTGATCTACCTGACCCCGGACTGGTCGAGCGCGTATGGCGGCGAACTCGAACTCTGGGACCGCGAGGCCAAGGCCTGCCAGCGCGTCGTCGAGCCCGTGTTCAATCGCGCCGTGGTGTTCTCGACGCGCTCGGACAGCTTCCACGGCCATCCGAATCGCTGGAAATCCGCGTCGGTCAATCGCCAGTCGATAGCGCTCTACTACTACACGGCCACGCGCGACGAGGCGGAAATGCGCGCGCCGCACAGCACCCTCTACAAGGGCTACCACGTGCCTTGAGATGGCTTGGGCGCCGGCCCCGGGACGAGGCCGGCCCGGCAATCAGCGCGGAGCCGGGCCCCAGGTCGCTTCGTTGCCTTTCCACATGCCGAGGTACCATTCGCGGAACATCGGGATCTCCTCGCCACGGGAATCGTCGGCGAGCGCTTCCCACATCTGCATCGGCGGGCTCTTGCCGGTGGCGACATCGAGGATGCCGGCGAACAGCTGGGTCCACAGCGGGGAATAGGCCACGCGCGCGGAAACCGATTGCGCGTGCTTGCGCAGCGCATCGCTATTCGAATCCGACCCGCGGCGTACGCCGATGGCCTGCGCCCATGGTGAATCCGCCAGCATGAGGGTCAGGTCGAAACCGGCGCGGTCGAGCAGGATGCGCACTTCCTCGGGGCAGGAGAACTGGTTGCGTGCCACATCCTTGCGCTTGGCGTGATCGGCGTGGCGATACTGGTCGATCTCGAGCGCGTAACGGCGCCAACCCACCTCGCTGGCCATGTTCCAGGTGTCGAAATAGAGCAGGCCGCCTGGCTTGAGGATGCGCGCCATTTCTTCCAGGTAAAGGAAGAAATCCTCCTTGTCCATGTGGATGAACACGGCCACGCAATAGGCCTTGTCGAAACTTGCGTCGGCCAGCGGCTGCAGGCTGGAGCGGCTGAGTTCGGTGAAACCGACGTTGCCGAACCCGGCCAGGCGCTCACGGGCCACCTCGATCATGTTCGAGGAGATGTCGGTGCCCTCCCAGTGGGCCACCTTCGGGGCGATCTCGCGACCGATGCGGCCCACGCCGCAACCCAGTTCGAGGACTCGATCGGTCGGCTGCAGGTCGAGTGCGGCAGAGACCTGATGACCGCTGTAGGTGCCGGTCAGGCGCGCCGTTTCCTCGTTCGTGCTGCCATCCACGGCGATGAAGGCGCTGCCGGGCGTGGCCGCCTTGTCGTTCCAGAAACTCTTGTAGTTCTTCTGCGAATCCATGGTTTTCAAGCTGTGGGCAGGGGGCGCGATGGTACACTGCGGCTCCCACCGCGAAAACCGGATCGTGTCCGTTCAAGCGCATCCTGCCGAATCCGATCGCGCTCGATCGCACCTCATGGCCCTGATCGCCGTGGAATGCGAAATCCCCGGAGTGCCGCCCAGCGTGATGCTCGATCGCGCCACGGCCAGCGTGCTGGCCGATGCGCTGGCGCACGACCTGGCCAGGCACATTCCCGAGATCCGCTCGCTGGATTTCGTCTTTGTCGGCGCCCTCTACGACCAGGCCCAGCTGCTGCGTCCGCAGTGGCCGCTGCACGCGGCCCTGGCCGATGCGCTGGAGCGCCTGCCGCGCGATGCCGCCGCTTCGCACGTCGTCGCGCTGGGCACCCACGAGGGTCGCTTGCCGCTGGCGGTGCTGGAACCTGACAGGGACCTGCTCGGCAGCCCGCTGCTGGTGATGCCGTGGCTGCTGTCGGGGCCCGCCGGAGTCATCGGCGTGGTCGGCCAGCGCCTCGAGCAGGAACTGCTCGAACAGGGCCTGATCGGCGCCGAACTGGCCCTCGCCCTCGGCGAAGCGTTTGGCGTGAAGACGGCGCATGCGCGGCACCTGACCACGCTCGACCTGTGTGCGCTGGCCTGTGCGCAGTACGAGCACGCCGGGCTTGGCGGCGTCTGGCAGGTCATCGAAGCGGCCCTGCTGGAGCCGGACCAGGCGCGCTCAGCGGCGCTCGAGGATGGCAGCAGCCTGCGTTATCAGGATGGCGTCGTGCACGCCGATTCGAGCGACCGGCGCCGGCTGGCCCAGTGCCGGGCGATCCTTGCCGCGCATGGGCTGCAGCTCGTCGAGGACGCGACTACGCACTGACGCGGGCGAATTCGGCTTCGAGCAGGCGATAGCCCGCATCCTTCATGCCCAGTGACGCGTAGGTCGCCTGGGCTGTCTCGTTTGCCTCCTCGACATACAGGCGCAAGCCGACGACACCCTGGGCCGCGCGCGCGCGCCGCTCGATTTCGGCGTAGAGGGCGCTGAACACGCCGCTGCGGCGCGCCACGGCGATCACATACACGCTCTGGATCCACCACCAGTCGCCGTTGCGCCAGTCGCTCCATTCGTAAGTCACCAGCAGGCTGCCGACGGCCTTGCCTTCGCGCTCGGCGATGCAGTAGAAGCCGCGGCGCGGTTCCGCGAACACACCGCGCGTGCCACGCGTCAGCACCTCGCGGTCGAGCACCTTGTGTTCGGTCTCCAGCGCCATGGCGGCATTGCATTCGACCAGGAATGCGATGTCGGACTCCTTGGCGGCTCGTATGGTGATGGCAGGCGTCATCGCAGGGTTTCCGTATTCGCGACAAGCATCAGCTCGAATCGCTTGTCACGTTGCTGGTTGAAATTCTCGACCCACAGGGAGCGTCCGTCATCGCTGATCCCGCTGGCCCGGGTCCCGCTGCGCAGCGACGGCGGGCGCTCGGCAAAGCGGGTTGCCAGCGGGCGCGCATCGTCGCGGTTGTTGCGCAGCCAGACCAGCGTCGCTGCAAGACGCAGGTGTGCCGCGGCATCGAGCAGGCGTGCCTCGTAGTCGACGAAGGCCGGCGCGGCAATATCGGCGAGGATGCATCCGACCCAATTGGAGGCGCATTCCAGCCGACCAATCTTCTCGTTCGAACGGTCGGGCAGGCGATCCTGCAAGGCGGCTTCGTCCACCTTCGATCCGCAGAAGGATTCCGCCTTTTCGGCGCGCCAGGCCCGGTACTGGGACTCCGACAGGAACAGGGATTCGGCTTTTCCACCCAGTCCCACTTCGTCGGCGCTGTCGTTGGTGCCGGATCGAAGCATCCGGGCGAGCGATACGTCGGTGTACGCGAACTCGCCCATCATCGGCGCGCACAGGGAAATCTCATCGGCTGCAACATCGGCAAGCGCGGACTCGCACTGTTGCGGAACGCTGTCGTCGGCTTCCAGCCCGGCCAGCATCTGGGCGATCAGGCGCAATGACGCGTCGCGCTGGGCGACGGCAATCATCGAGTAGATCAGCGACGGATTCGCGCGACCGAAGCGTCGCCACGTGGCGAGGTTGTGGCAGGGCCCCGCCCGTGCCTCTTCGCGTCGGCCATCCACATAGGCCAGGGCCAAGCTGCTCAGGCGCCGGCGTTGTTCGTTCGCATCGTATGCAATGGGCATGGTGGCCAGCTTGGGGAAATCGTTGCGCAGGTAATCGAATTCCTCCAGCTGAATCGCCCGCGCCAGCAGGCGTGCGTGGGCTGCCAGTTCGCTGCGCGTCGCTTCGCGATTCGTCCGTACCAGCGCGAGACAGTCCGTTTCCTGTGCCTGGCAAAGCACCTTCGATGCTGTTTCGGGTTCCGGCAGTGACGGCAGACTGGACGATGGAAATTCGCCCAGCTCATTGCCCGCATGGGCATTTTCCTGTGCGAACTTCACATCCTGCTCGGCGGCGCGCTCCATTTCCCCGTCGGCGATGTCCTTGTCGAACAGCCACATGAGGGCGAAGCCATTGCGGCCCTGCGGTCGCGGCGTTCCCGCCTCGACTCTTGCCAGCGCCGCCTTCTGGGCATCGGTCGGGCCGCGCCAGCGGAAGTACGCGAGGTTGAGCAGGAACAGGACAACGGTGGCCAGAACCAGCCAGAGCAACCATTTGACGGTCTTCCACAACCACTTCATCCGGGCTTCCTCTTGCGTGAACTGCCGAGCTTGCGGGTCAGCGTGTTGCGTCCGAGCCCGAGTGCTTTTGCCGCATTCTGCCGATGCCCGTGGTTGACGGCGAGGGCGGCTTCGAGCAGCACGCGATCGAACTCGGCCAGCGCGCGCGCGTGCAGGGCTTCACCGCCCGCTTTCAGTTCCTGCTCGGCCCAGTCGGCCAGGGCAATGCTCCAGGCCGGGCGCATCGCCTTCGAGCCGCTGCGCAGTTCGATCGGCAGGTCGCCGATGGTGATCTGGCGGCCGCTGGCCAGCACGGCCAGCCGCCGACACACGTTTTCCAGCTGGCGCACGTTGCCGGGCCAGGAAAATTCGCGCAATGTGTCGAGGGCCGCCGCTGCAAAGCGTTTCGGTTCCAGTCCCGCTTCGATGCTGGCCTGGGCGAGGAAATGCTCGGCCAGGCGCGGTATGTCTTCGCGGCGCTCGCGCAGCGGCGGCACCTGCAGGCGCAACACGTCGAGGCGATGGAGCAGGTCGGCGCGGAACTCGCCACTGGCCGCCTTGGCCTCGAGGTCCTGGTGGGTCGCGGCGATCACGCGCACGTCGGCCTTGATCAGTTCGCGCCCGCCGACGCGGTAGAACTCGCCGGCCGCGAGCACGCGCAACAGGCGCGTCTGCAGGGCCAGCGGCATGTCGCCGATTTCGTCGAGGAACAGGGTGCCGCCCTCGGCCTGTTCGAAACGCCCGGCATGGCGGCGCGCGGCGCCGGTGAACGCCCCGGCCTCGTGGCCGAACAGTTCCGATTCGAGCAGCTCCGAGGGGATCGCCGCCGTGTTCAGGGCGACGAAAATTTCGTCGGCGCGCGGGCTCTCGCGATGCAGGGCGCGCGCGACCAGTTCCTTGCCGGTGCCGGTTTCGCCGGTGATCAGCGCGTTGAGTCCGCTCGCCGCGACGCGGCCGATCGCGCGGAACAGCTCGCGCATGCCGGCCGTGCTGCCGATCAGTTCGGCTTCGTTGGCGCTGGCGATCTTCTTCGCGGGTGGATGTTCGGCGCTGGCCTGGGCCAGGGCGCGCTCGGCCATGTCCACCGCGGTATCGAGGTCGAACGGCTTGGGCAGGTAGTCGAAGGCGCCCTGGCGATAGGCCGCGGCAGTCGTCGACACATCGGTGAAGGCGCTCATCACGATGACCGGAAACGCCGGTTGCCGCGAGGACAGCTGTTCGAGCAGGCGCAAGCCGCTGGCACCGGGCATGCGTACGTCGGTGAACAGCACCGCTGGCGTATCGCCCTCGAGCGCCTCGAGCACGGTCTCGGCGTCGGCGAATTCGCGCGGGGCCAGGCCGGCATCGCGCATCGCCGCGCTGAGCACGACACGCACGCCGCGATCATCGTCGACGATCCACACTTTCGCGCGTTCGCTCATGGCGAGAGGTCCAGCGGCAGCAGGAGGGTGAAGGTGGTTGCGCCGGGCCGGCCCAGATGGCGCAGCTCGCCGCCATGCTCGCTGGCGATTTCGCGGGCCAGCGCAAGCCCGAGTCCGCTGCCGTCGGCACGTCCGGAAACCAGCGGCTGGAAAAGCGACTCGGCAAGCTCGGCAGGCACGCCGTGGCCGTCATCGATCACGTCGATGCGCATGACCACGCGACGCAGGCGCTCGCCGAGGCGCACGCCGAATTCGACCCGCGTGCGCAGGGTCAGCGTGCGCGCTCCGGCTTCAACGGCGTTGCGCGCAAGGTTGAGGGCGAGTTGATAGAGACGATCGCCATCGCCGATGGCTGGCGGCAGGCTTGGATCGTAGTCGCGGCGCACATGCGGCGCGCCGGCTTCCGCCGCGACCAGCAGGGCGACACGCTCGAGCAGCTCATGCACGTTCAGGCGCACCAGCCGCGGCTTGCCGCCGGCGCGCAGCAGGCGATCCGCCAGTGCCGCCAGGCGGTCGCTCTCGCTGATGATCAGGTCGGCCAGTTCGCGCAGTTCGTCGGTGTCGACGCGGCGGCCAAGCAGCTGCGCGGCGCCGCGCACGCCGGCCAGCGGATTCTTCACTTCATGCGCAAAACCGCGCAGCGATTCCGAAAGCGCCGGCGAAGCGCGCTCGCCAGGCATGCCGGTTCGATGCAGTTCCAGCAACAGGTGCTCGCCATCGAGCGGCGAGAACGCGACGTCGCAGACGAGGTCGCTTTCGACGCCGCTGCGGATGCGCACCTGGCGCATCAGCACGACCTGCTGGTCGACGAGGGCGCGCCGGCCGGCGTCGACCAGACCCGAGCCACCGGGTTCGATCACCTCGATCGAGGCGCCCTGCCAGCGCAGCATGCCGGCTCCGAGCAGTTCCGCGAACGCCGGATTGAGCCAGCTGAAATGCAAGCCGGCGTCGAGCATCGCCATCGGCGTGACGCACTGGGCCAGCATGTCTGCCGGATCCTTCGGTGCTGTTTGCGCCACGATGGTGCGGTTTTCTCGCATTGCCCAATAATAGGGCAAATTTTGCTTGCCGGGGCTCGCCTTTTCGCCAGGCCCGGCAAGCGCGCCGACTCAGACCATGGCGCGCACCGGGCGCGCGTTCCTCGCGACACGGAAATTCGGCAACCCCAGTGCGTCGCGCGCCGCCTGCTGGATGCGTTCGCCGAGGTTTTCGCTCCAGCGCATCGCCACGATCCTGTGCAGGGCAGCGCAGGCCTCGCAGTCGCCGGCACGCTGGTTGGCGCACGCGCCCGGGGCTTGCAGCGCGTTGCGGCACCAGGTTTGCAGGGTGTCGGCGACGTACGGGGTCCAGCGCGCCGCGGCGATGCGCTGCAGGGTGGTCGGCGAGGGACAAGCGTCGAATGGGGCATGGGACATGGGCGGGCTCCGCGGTTCGATGACCTGGAGCCCAGCATGCACGGCTGGCCCTGAACTTCCGCGCGCCTGGTTCACGCGGCCAGTGAGAACCGCGTCACATTCGCCGGCACTGCTTGCCGGGCGGGCGCGGCCGGCTCAATCGAAGCCGTTGGCGAAGATCGTGTCGCCGACCAGAGCCACGGCAAGCATGTCGAAATTGAGGCTGCCGCTGACGAAGGTAAGGCCTGCGGCAACGATCCGGCCGACGGGATCGATCCCCACCGCGCTGGCCGCGTCGGTCTGGTTGCCCGGCGGGCCGAAATCGGCCGCGACCAGGCGCCGGCCGGCCTGGCCGAAGCTCTCGTCGAGCGCAACGTGGACTTCTTCGCAGGAAAGGCGTGCTCCGGCGCACACATCAACCTGCGTCCGCCTGCCCCAATTCCGGCACGGCGTCGAGATAGTGCTGCCAGCGCCCGACCGACCGGCGGTGCACGCTCTGGCGCGCCTGCCAGACGCTGGCCGTGGCGACGGCTTCGGTTGCGTCCACCCTCGCCGATGCCGGCGTGGCTTCGAGGCCGAGGAATGCTTCGAGGCGCCCCAGCGTCGCGTCCGTCTGCGTGACCAGTGCCTCATAGTCCAGCTCGAAAACCGGCAACTGCAGCTTGCCCTTCCAGTGCTGCAACAAGGCGCGGTATCCGTCGACATAGGCGGCGATGTCGTCGAACGCGTAGCTCCATGCCATGTCGGCATGGGCGAAGTGCTGGCTCCACAGCGACAGCGTGTTGTCGCGCAGGTCGCGTCGGCAATGGATGATCTTCGCCTGCGGCAGCATCGCCGCGATCAGGTCCAGGTGGCGGAAGTTGAGCGGATTCTTGTCGATGTGGAACCGCGCCGGCGCGTCGTCCTGGCGCAGCTGGGCCAGATAGAAGCGGCCGGCGGAAGCGAGCATCGCCGCGCTCGGCTGTTCGCCGAGCCGGCGCGCGATCGCGGCGATCCAGTTCAGTTCGCCGCGTCCGCGCACCTGCGGATGCCTGGCCAGCCGGGTCGCCGCCAGCGTGGTTCCGGATCGCGGCAACCCGACGATGAAAACCGGCGTTGTTTCATCTTCGTAGCTTGCCGTTGGCAGCGGCGAAGCGGGTTGTCGGTCGTCGACGAATCGCCGCCATGCCTGCACGTCCCACGGGTGGCCGGCATGCCAGCGTGCATTGGCCCGGCCCAGCACCTCGGCGGCTTCGGCAAAGCGACCGAGGTCATCGAACGCCTTGCCCAGCGCGAAACCAGCGGAAACTTCCACGTCGATGCCGAGATCGCCGCGCGCGACGGCGGATTGCAGCAGGGCGAGGTCTTCGTCCGTGTCATCACTGAAGCGGTGCGTGTGGGCGAGGCGCAACCACGCCGGGGCCTGGCCGGGATCGAGCGCGAGCGACGCGCGCAACTGGTCGCGCGCCACCTCGAAACGGCCCAGCACGAGGGCGATTTCGCCGGCCATGCGCAGCAGGCCGGCATGGGCGGGATGGGCCTCGAGGATCGGTTCGAGCAGCGATTCGGCTTCGAGGTAACGCTCGCACTCGACGAGGAACGACAAGGTGCGGCGGTCGCTGTCCGCGCTGCGCGGCTCATGCTTCCACAGCGCCAGCATGACCTCGGCGAGCGCGCGCATGCGGCCCTGCTCGCGCAACAGGTGGGCCAGCGAAATGCTCGCGTTGGCATGTGCGGGATCGAGCGCGATCGCCCTGCGCAGCGAGGCTTCTGCCGCCTCGGGCTGGTTGCTCAGGCGCAGCGCATTGCCGAGCAGGTAGTGCAGCGGCGCGGCGTCGGGGAGTCGGCGCGAACCGAGTTCGAGCAGCTCGGCGGCGGCAGCGGGATCCATGCGCAACACGGATTCGCCGGCACCGGTCCAGTCCTCGACGCCGGCCGTTTCCTGCAGCAGGCGATCGAGCAACCGACGCGCGTCGGCAACTGGCAGGCGCTCGCGCAGGCGGTTGACCGCGGCGGCAAGTGCGTCCGGATTCATGCAGTCGGGGAGACGGCGCGCATGCAGCTCATGGATGTTCGGCTCCATTGGGGACGGCGGCCTCTTGCCGTACGTCCAAGAATACCAACGTCGTTGCGCACGACGCTTGCGCGCTCACGAGAGCAGGAATTGCCCAACCGTAACCAGCGCGGCCCCCAGCAGCCATACGGCGACGACGGGCCAGAGAACCTCTTCGCGCCTCAGGCAAAAGAACACATAGCCGGGAACCAGCAGCGACAGCCCGCCTGCGGCAAACCCGATGCGGAATGCAAGCAGGGCACCGACGATCTGCGCCACGTACCCCAGCAGGATTCCGCCGACGATGAGCTTGCCGGGAAAATCGGTCCATTGGAAATCGTCCGGGTAGTGCAATGCGCCAAGGAACACGGCAGCCACCACACAACCCCCCGTGAGCAGGATGAACAGGCCAAGCACGACCAGCCAGTTGAGCAGTTCCCGATGGAAGCGCCTGGTTCGCGCAGCGGACCGGGCGCGCTGCCGGTCCGCCGGATCGACGGTCAGGTCGATCCGGCCAATCCTCGGCTCGATTCGCTTCGACCTGCCTGCCTGCCCGTCGTCGGCCACGCCCGGCACGCGATCAGATCGAGTAGTACATCTGGTACTCGATCGGATGCGTCGCCGCGCGGAAGCGCGTGACCTCCTGCATCTTGAGGTCGATGTAGCCGTCGATGAAGTCATCCGAGAACACGCCGCCGGCGGTCAGGAAGGCGCGATCCTTGTCGAGCGCCTCCAGGGCCTGGTCGAGCGAATGGCAGACGGTCGGGATGTTCTTCTCTTCCTCCGGCGGCAGGTCGTAGAGATCCTTGTCCGATGGCGCGCCCGGGTCGATCTTGTTGAGGATGCCGTCGAGACCGGCCATGAGCAGGGCAGCGAAGGTCAGGTAACCGCTGTTGACCGGATCCGGGAAGCGGATCTCGATGCGCCGGCCCTTGGCGTTGTTGACGAACGGAATGCGGCAGCTGGCCGAGCGGTTGCGCGCCGAATAGGCGAGCATGACCGGCGCCTCGAAACCGGGCACGAGGCGCTTGTAGCTGTTGGTGGTCGAATTGGTGAACGCGTTCAGTGCGCGCGCATGCTTGAAGATGCCGCCGATGTACCACAGCGCGGTCTGCGACAAGCCACCGTAGAGGTCGCCGGCGAAGATGTTGGTGCCGCCCTTGGCCAGCGACTGGTGCACGTGCATGCCGGAGCCGTTGTCGCCGACCAGCGGCTTGGGCATGAAGCTGGCGGTCTTGCCGTACTGGTGGGCAACGTTGCGCACGATGTATTTCATCGTGATCAGTTCATCGGCCTTGCGCACCAGGGTGTTGAAGCGCGTGCCGATCTCGCACTGGCCGGCGGTGGCGACTTCGTGGTGGTGCACTTCGACGACCTGGCCGACGCGCTCGAGCAGCTTGCACATCTCGCTGCGCAAGTCCTGCAGCGAATCGACCGGCGGCACCGGGAAATAGCCGCCCTTGACGCCCGGGCGATGGCCGCTGTTGCCGGCCTCGTAACGCTTGTCCGAGGACCACGCGGCTTCCTCGGATTCGATCTCGAAGGCGACCTTGCCCATGGTGTTCTGCCAGCGCACGGCATCGAAGATGAAGAATTCGGGCTCCGGACCGAAGAACGCCGTGTCGGCGATGCCGGTCGACTTGAGGAACGCCTCGGCGCGCTTGGCCAGCGAGCGCGGATCGCGCGAATAGGCCTGCATCGTGTGCGGTTCAAGCACGTCGCAGGTGATGATCAGGGTCGGGTCGGCCATGAACGGATCGAGGATCGCGGTGTCGGCGTCCGGCAGCAGCACCATGTCCGATTCGTTGATGCCCTTCCAGCCGCTGATCGAGGAGCCGTCGAACATCTTGCCGTCCTCGAAGAACGCCTCGTCGACCGAATGCGCCGGGAAACTCACGTGATGCTGCTTGCCGAGCATGTCGGCGAAACGCAGGTCGATGAACTCGACCTCGTGGTCCTTGATCAACTTGAGCACATGGGCGACGGACATGACTGGACCTCTGGGTAATGGGGAGCCGGCGGCCTGCTGGCGGCCCGCGGCGGGGCGGCAATTCTCGCATGATCGCCGTGTTCGCGAGTTTCCCGCGCGCCGGGCAGGGGCGTTCTGTCCTATCCTTGCGCGTTTGCTGACCCGGAAGTCCCGTCGTGCCCGACCTGATCAACGTCATCCTGCTCGGCATCATCGAGGGCATCACCGAATTCCTGCCGATCTCGAGCACCGGGCACCTGCTGATCGCCCAGCACTGGCTCGGCGCGCGCTCGGATACCTTCAACATCGTCATCCAGGCCGGCGCCATCCTTGCGGTGACCCTGATCTACTGGAAGCGCCTGTGGGAACTGGCGACCGGCTGGCGTGAACCGGGGAATCGCGACTACCTGCTCAAGCTCGTCGTTTCGTTCCTGATCACGGCCGTGCTTGGCCTGATCGTCGCCAAGCTCGGTTTCAAGCTGCCCGATACGGTCACCCCGATCGCGATCGCGCTGGTCGTCGGCGGCTTCTGGATCTTCGCGGCGGAGTACTGGAGCGCCAAACGCCCGGTCAGCGACCGCATCACCTGGAAGGTCGCCATCCTGGTCGGGCTGGCGCAGATCGTCGCGGCGATCTTTCCCGGCACCTCGCGCTCGGCGGCGACGATCTTCACGGCCATGCTGGCCGGCACCAACAACCGCGCGGCAGCCACCGAGTTCGCCTTCCTCGTCGGCATCCCGACCATGTACGCGGCCAGCGGCTACGAGATCCTCAAGCAACTGCGCGGCGGCGGCGTCCAGGAAGACTGGCTGGCGGTGGCGGTCGGGTTTGTCGTCGCCACGATCACCGCGTTCATCGCGGTGAAGTGGCTGCTCGACTACATCCGCACGCATACATTCAACGCGTTTGCCGTTTACCGCATCGTGTTCGGCGGCCTCCTGCTGGTGCTGTTGCCGGGGAACTAGGCGGTTTGGCCCGGCAGATCGTGGCCGGTGGGTGGGTACAACGCGTTGGGGTTCGCTTTCGCTCACC
>OEIU01000927.1_pt1 | contig 22220 bp, 23 predicted proteins | sample 1539221 | NCBI WGS metagenome assembly OEIU01 (sample SAMN03792071, study PRJEB22550) | activated sludge metagenome | feature: wastewater treatment plant; material: activated sludge; isolation source: Wastewater treatment plant of a petroleum refinery complex | place: Argentina: Zarate | collected...
CGGCGCTCCTGGCCCCGCTGGTGGACGCGGCGTGGGGGCGGGCCGCCCGCGGCGACGGGCTCGACCGGGTGGCCCTCGGCGCCGAGCCCGAGCCGATGCGGCGGCTGCTGGTGCGCCGCCTGGTCGCCGGGGCGGGCCTGCCCGGCGACGCCCTCGGGGCCGAGCAGGTCGCGCGCGTGCTCGCGCTCCTCGACGCCGGCGGCGCCGTGGCGCTGCCGGGCGACGGGCGGGCCCAGGTGGTGCGCGGCGTGCTGCGCGTCGACGCGACCCCGCCGGCGCCCCCGCCCGCCGCTCCGCTGGACGTTCCGGGACGCGTGCCGTTCGGCGCCCTCGCGGTCGTCGCCCGCCGGGGCCGCGGCGTCGCTCCCGGCCCCGACCGGGTGGCGGTGCGCGACGCCGGGCCGCTCCACGTTCGCCCGCCGCGCGACGGCGACCGCCTGGCGGTCCGCGGCGGCGGGCGGGTGGCGGTGGGGCGGCTCCTCGCCGGCGCCGGCGTGCCCGTGCGGCTGCGCCCCGCGGTTCCCGTGGTCGCGTCGGGCGACCGCGTCGTGTGGGTCGCGGGGCACCGCGCCGCCGACGACCTCGTCACCGCCGGGCCGGGGCCCGGGATCGTCCTCGAACTGGAGCGTGCATGAGCGAGTTCGGAACCGTCGGCGAGACCCTCGTCACGGAGGAGGCCCTCCAGGCGCGGATCCGCGAGCTGGCGGCGCAGGTCTCCGCCGACTACGAGGGGCGCCAGCCGCTCGTGATCGGGGTGCTGAAGGGCGCCGTGTTCTTCATCGCCGATCTGCTCCGGCACATGACGGTCCCCGTCGAGCTCGACTTCATGGCGGTGTCGTCGTATGGCCCCCCGACCCCCCCCTCCGGCGTCGTGCGGATCCTCAAGGACCCGGACATCCCCATCGCCGGGCGCGACGTGCTGGTGGTGGAGGACGTCATCGACTCGGGGCTGACGCTCTCGTACCTGATGAAGAACCTGGCGTCGCGCCAGCCGGCGTCGCTCGAGATCTGCAGCCTGCTCACCAAGCCTGGCCACAAGCGGCTGAACATCCCCCTGCGCTACGTCGGCTTCGACCTGCCCGACGCGTTCGTGATCGGCTACGGGCTGGACTACTCGGAGCGGTGGCGGAACCTCCCCTACATCGCGGTGCTGGAGCTCGAGGACCCCGGCCGGCCCGGGTCCGTCGCCGACGCCTCCCAGTAGGGCGCCCGCAGGAGGTACTTCTGGACCTTCCCGGTGGCGGTGCGGGGCAGGGCGTCGCGGATCTCGACCGACGTGGGCGCCTTGAAGTGGGCCATCCGGTCGCGGCAGAAGCCGATGAGCTCGCCCTCGTCGCAGGCGCCGCCGTCGTTCAGCAGCACGATCGCCTTCACCGTCTCGCCCCACCGGTCGTGGGGCACGCCGATCACCGCGCAGTCGGCCACGTCGGGGTGGGCGCGCAGGTGGTCCTCGACCTCGAGCGACGACACGTTCTCGCCGCCCGTGATGATCACGTCCTTCTTGCGGTCGGTGATCGTGACGTGATGCTCGTCGTCCACGACGGCGCCGTCGCCGGTGTGGAGCCACCCGTCGTCCAGGGCGAGGGCGGTCGCATCCGGGTCGTCCCAGTAGGCGCGCAGGATGTGGTTGGAGCGGGCCAGCAGCTCCCCGTGATCGTCGACGCGCACACGCACCCCGACGGTCGGGACCCCCTGGCGGGCCAGCCGGCCCGCGCGCTCGGCGGGCGGGAGGACGTCGTCCTCGGCCGGGCTGCGGTTCACGGTGAGCACCGGCGACGACTCGGTCAGGCCGTAGCCGTGCATGAACTCCCAGCCGAGCTCCTCCTGCACCCGCTGGATGGTGGAGCTGGGGGGCGCCGCGCCGCCCACGAACATCCTCAGGCGGCCGTGGCCGGGCGCGCCGCCCGGTGGGGTCCCCGCGGCCCTGGCGGCGGCCGCGCCGGCCCCCGCGCCGGCGCGCGCGCCGCTGGTGGAGGTGGCGGCGCAGGTCGCGACCCCGGCCAACACCTCGGCCCCCGCCGCGGCCCGCAGGATCACCTGCTTCGCCCCCATCGCCGCCAGCCCGTACGGCATCCCCCAGCCGTTGCAGTGGAAGAGCGGGAGGACCTGGAGGTACACGTCGCGCGGCGACACCCCGAGGTGCCAGCCGGTGGTGACCGCGTGGATCCACAGGGTGCGGTGCGTCAGCTCGACGCCCTTCGGCCGGGCGGTCGTGCCCGAGGTGTAGTTGATGGAGGCCGTGGCGTCCTCGACCGGCTCCCACGGGGCGGGCTCCCCGTCCGACTCCGCGAACAGCGCGGCGTCCTGGTCGCCGTCGAGCAGGAAGCGGTGCTCGGCCGTGACGTCGTCGAGGCCGGCGAGCTCCGGGTCGACGAGCAGCGCGCGCGCGCCCGAGTGCTCGACGATGTAGCGCACCTCGTCGGCATTCAGGCGGAAGTTGACCGGCACGATCACCCGGCCGAACGCGCTCACGCCGAGGAGCGCGATGACGAAGCGCGCCGAGTTGGGGCTCACGATTGCCACCCGCTCGCCGTGGGCGATGCCCAGCCGGTCGAGCTCCCGCGCCATGCCGACCGCCCGCCGACGCAGCCCCGCGTGCGTGACCTCCCCGAGCGAGGCCGGGCCGCCGGGCTCGTCGACCACCGCGACACGATCGCCGTGGAGGGCCGACCGGTCGAGGAAATCGACCAGCGTGAGCGGGACGTTCACGCGCGTAGCCTTTCACGCGTGACCGATCCGATGGAATGGCTCGACGCCCCCTGCGTCATGGGGATCCTGAACGTCACCAACGACTCCCTCTGGGCGGGCGCCGGGCCGATCGGGACGGGGGAGGCCGCCGCCCGGCTGCTGCGGATGCGCGCCGACGGCGCCGCGATCTGCGACGTGGGGGCCGAGAGCACCCGGCCCGGCTCCGACCCCGTCCCGCCGGACGAGCAGCTGCGCCGCCTGTCCGGGGTGCTCGACGCGATGCGCGGGGAGGCGGCGGGGGTCCCCGTCTCGGTGGACACCTCGTCGGCGCGGGTGGCGGAGGCGGCCCTCGACGCGGGGGCCGTCCTGGTCAACGACGTCACCGCCGGCCGCGGCGACCCGGAGCTGCTGCCCCTCGTGGGCGAGCGCGGCGCCGCCGTCTGCCTGGTCCACATGCGGGGCACCCCCCGCACGATGCAGTCCGACCCCCGGTACCGTGACGTCGTGGCCGAGGTACGCGATCACCTCGAGGAGCGCATGGACGCGGCGCAGGACGCCGGGGTGGGCCGCGGGCGCGTGATCCTCGACCCCGGGATCGGGTTCGGCAAGACGCTCGACCACAACCTGGCCCTGCTCGCGGGCGTTCCCCGGTTCGCCGACCTCGGGGCGCCGGTGCTGGTGGGGGCGTCGCGCAAGGGGATGATCGGCGTGCTGACGGGCCGCGACGTGCCGGAGCGCATGGCGGGGTCGCTCGGCGCCGGGCTGGCGGCCGTGGCGCGCGGGGCGGCGGTGCTGCGCGTGCACGACGTCCGCGAGACCGCCGACGCCCTCGCCGTGTGGCGCGCCGTGGAGGCGGCGCACTAGTGCAGGCCGACGACGAGCTCACCGTCCGCATCCGGGGGCTGGAGGCGTTCGGGCGCCACGGCGTCCACGCGGCCGAGCAGGAGCTCGGCCAGCGGTTCGTGGTCGACATCGACATCCGCCTGTCGGACGCCCGCTCCGCCGACACCGACGACCTCGCGCTGACCGTCGACTACGCGACGCTCGCGGCGGCGGTCGCGGACATCGTGGGGGGCGAGCCGGTCCGGCTGCTGGAGCGGCTCGCCAGCCTCATCGCCGACCGCGTGCTGTCGGAGCCCCGGGCCCGCTACGTCGAGGTCACCGTCCGCAAGCCGCACGTCGCGCTGCCGCAGGTGGTCACCGAGACGGCGGTCACGCTCACCCGGCACGCGTGAGCCCCGCGCACCGGTACTGGGTGGGCCTGGGCGGCAACCTCGGCGACCCGGCGGCGACGATCCGCGCTGCGGTCGCCTGGCTGGACGTGCGGCACGGGGTGGAGGCGGTCAGCCGCCTGTGGGACACCTCGCCGCGCGACCTGGAGGACCAGCCGCCCTTCCGCAACGCCGCCGCGCGGGTGCGGTCGGCGCTCGCGCCCCCCGAGATGCTCGACGAGGCCAAGCGGCTGGAGGCCGAGCTCGGCCGCGACCCCGGCGGGGTGCGGTTCGGCCCCCGGGTCATCGACTGCGACCTGCTGCTCTGGGACGGCGGCGCCTTCGCCGACGACCGCCTCGAGATCCCGCATCCCCGCCTGCACGAGCGGCGCTTCGCCCTGCTCCCGCTCCTCGACCTCGACCCGCGCCTGACCCTGCCGGACGGCCGCCGCCTGGCCGACCTGGAGGCCGCCCTGGACCCGCGCGAGCAGCGGGCGGAGCCCATCGCCGACCTGGGACCCGCATGACCGGGGGGGCGACCGCCACGCGCGATCCGCGGGATCCGGGTCACGCTATGATCGCGTGCCTCCGACGGCGCCAGGAGACGCGGCCGAATGTCCCACACCGATGAGCTCGAGGAGTACGACGCCGAGCTCGAGCTGAGGCTCAAGCGCGAATACGCGGACGTCTTCCCCCTGTTCCGGTACTGCGTGCTGACGCAGGAGGCGACGTACCTCTGCAACCGCTTCGAGCGGGACTTCATGCCGCAGGCGTCCTACCCGTTCTTCCACATCACGATGGAGGACGTCTGGGTGTGGGACAAGAACCGCCCCACGCGGATCATCCCGAAGGTCGAGATCTACACCACCCAGGACGTGACGGTGGAGATCCTGAAGACCGAGGACGCGCCGGGGCCCGCCGAGGCGACCCGCTAGTCGCCCGGGAGGCGGGCCGTGCTCCTGGCGATCGACGTCGGCAACACCCAGACCCAGGCGGGGGTCTACAGCGGTGAGGAGCTGCTGCACGAGTGGCGCCTGCGCACCGAGCGGCTGGCGACGGCCGACGAGCTCGCGGCCGACCACGACCAGATCCTGCGGTTGCGCGGCGGCAGCCTGGGCGAGCTGGACGAGATGGTGGTGGCGTCGGTGGTCCCGACCCTGTCGGCGGCGTACGCGTCGCTGTCGCTCAAATATCTGCGCCGCGAGGCGCTCGTGGTCGGCCCCGGGGTGCGCACCGGCGTGCCGCTGGCCATCGACAACCCGCGTGAGCTCGGCGCCGACCGCATCGTCAACGCGGTCGCGGCGCTCCGCCGCCACGGCGGCCCCTGCATCGTCGTCGATTTCGGCACCGCCACCACGTTCGACGCGGTCTCGTCCGCGGGCGAGTACCTGGGCGGTGCGATCGCCCCCGGCATCGAGACGTCGCTGGACGCGCTCGCGCGCCGCGCGGCCCGCCTCGTGAAGGTCGATCTGGTCGCGCCGGACCGGGCCATCGGCAAGTCGACGGTGGAGAGCATGCGATCGGGCATCGTCTTCGGGACGGCCGCCATGGTCGACGGCCTCTGCGCCCGCATGAAGGACGAGTTGGGCGCCGACACGGTGGTGGTCGCGACGGGCGGCTTCTCCTCGCTCGTGTTCCCGCACTCGGAGCAGATCGACGAGGTCGACCCGCTGCTCACGCTGGAGGGGCTGCGCCTGGTGCACGAGCTCAACGTCCGCAAGCCCGCCCCCACCGGGGAGGCGCGGTGAAGAAGCGCATGCAGGCCGTCCTCGCGGACCGTGGACGGCCCGTGGCCGCCGAGGTCGCGCCGCCACGGCCCACCCCGGTCGCCGAGCCGTGGGAGCTCGGCGACCTCCGCTTCGAGAACCGCCTGGTGCAGGCGCCCCTCGCCGGCATCGCCAACTGGGCCTTCCGCCGCCAGTCGCGCCGCCACGGCGCGGGGCTGACCGTGTCGGAGATGATCGCGAGCTTCGGCATCCGCTACGCCAACCGCAAGACCCTGGGCATGCTCACGATCGCCCCCGGCGAGCACCCCGTCTCGGTGCAGATCTTCGGGGCCGACGCCGACGCGATGGCCGAGGCGGCCCGCGCGGTCGAGCAGGCCGGCGCCGACATGGTCGACGTCAACATGGGCTGCCCCGTCCCGAAGATCTGCAAGACGGGCGCGGGCGCCGCCCTGCTGCGCGACCCGGAGCACGCCGCCGCGATCGTCGAGGCGATGGTCCGCGCGGTGGACATCCCCGTGACGGTGAAGATGCGCCGCGGCGTGACGCCCTCCGAGGCCCGTCCGGTCGAGTTCGCCAGGCGCTTCGAGCAGGCGGGCGCCGCCGCGCTCTGCGTGCACCCGCGCGCCGCCGCCGAGGAGTACGGCGGCACCGCCGACCACCGCGTCACCGCCGAGGTCGTCGCCGCGGTGGGGATCCCCGTCATCGCCAGCGGCGACGTCCACGGCGCCGACGACGCCCGCCGCGTGATGGAGCAGACGGGCTGCGCCGCGATCGCCGTCGGCCGGGCCGCGCTCGGCAACCCCTGGGTCTTCGGCGACATCGTCCGCGGCGCGGACCGGCCGCGCCCGTCGCTGCCGGAGGTGGTGGACGAGCTGGCCGCGTTCGCCGCCGACGCCCGTCTCGCGCTGGGCGACCGGCGCGCGACCGGGTACCTCCGCAAGTTCTACCCCTGGTACCTGGCCGGGTATCCGATCCCCGCGACGGAGCTCTCGGCGCTGCTCACCATCCCCACGGCGGAGGGGGCGATCGCCCGGCTCCGCGAGCTCGCCGCGGCGCCTGCCGCGGCTTGATCCCCGGACAGCGCGTCGCTACCCTGCCGGGCCGCCACGCGCCGAAACGAAGGGCCTGCACATGGACCGCGAAGTCATCCTGACCGAAGAGGGGTACGCGAAGCTCACGGAGGAGATCGAGTACCTGTCGACGACGAAGCGTCGCGAGGTCGCGGAGCGGATCAAGGAGGCGCGCGAGTTCGGCGACATCTCCGAGAACTCCGAGTACGACGACGCCAAGAACGAGCAGGCGCAGCTGGAGTACCGCATCCAGACGCTCGAGCAGAAGCTGCGCAACGCCCGCGTCGTCGACACCGAGCACGTCTCCACCGAGACGGTCTCCATCGGGGCCCGGGTGACGCTCAAGGACACGAAGAGCAAGGCCACCCGCGAGTACTCCATCGTCGGGTCCGCCGAGGCCGACCCGCGCAACCACCGCCTCTCCAACGAGAGCCCGGTCGGGAAGGCCCTGCTCGGCAAGAAGAAGGGCGAGAAGGTCACGATCCCCGCCCCCCGCGGCGCGATCCACTACCAGATCGTCGACATCCAGGCGGGTGAGCACAGCGGCTGACGGCAGCCCGTCGGAGCACGGCCTCCCGGCGCTGGTCGCGGAGCGCCGGGCGAAGGCGGACGCCCTCCGCGACGCCGGCATCGACCCGTTCCCGCCCCGGTTCCCGGGGCGGACCGGTATCGCGGACGTGCGCCGGGCCAACGAGTCGCTGGAGGCGGGTGCGGAGTCGCGGGAGCCGGTGCGCGTGGCGGGCCGGCTGCTGGCGCGCCGGGGCCAGGGCAAGGTGGCGTTCCTTGACCTCGAGGACCGCGGCGGGCGGATCCAGGTGTGGGCGTCGATCGACCGCCTCGGCGAGGACGGGATGGCCGCGACCCTCGACCTCGACCTCGGGGACATCGTCGGGGTGGACGGGCCCGTCACGCGCACCCGCCGCGGCGAGCTCTCGGTGGCCGCGACCGGGATGACGCTGCTGGCCAAGGCGCTCCGTCCGCCGCCGGACAAGCACGCCGGCGTCCGCGACCGCGAGACCCGCTTCCGCCAGCGCTACCTCGACCTGATGTCCGACCCGGACGCCCGCGGCGCGTTCCTGACCCGCGCGAAGGCGATCGCGGCCGTGCGGCGCTTCCTCGACGAACGCGGGTTCGTGGAGGTCGAGACCCCGACGCTCCAGCCCATCTACGGCGGCGCCGCGGCCCGCCCCTTCGTGACCCACCACAACCAGCTCGACCGGGATTTCTTCCTGCGGATCGCCACCGAGCTGTACCTCAAGCGGCTGATCGTCGGCGGTCTGGAGAAGGTCTACGAGCTGGGCAAGGACTTCCGCAACGAGGGCGTCAGCCACAAGCACAACCCCGAGTTCACGATGGTCGAGACCTACGAGGCCTACGCCGACTACCGCGACGTCATGGACATGCTGGAGCAGATGGTCGGCGCCGTCGCGGTCGAGGCCACGGGCTCCACGACGGTCCCGTGGAAGGGCGGCACAATCGACTTCGCCCCGCCGTGGCGGCGGCTCGACTTCCGCGACGGCCTGAAGGAGGCGAGCGGCGTCGACGTGCGCGTCCACGCCGACGAGGCGTCGCTGCGGACGGCGATGCGCGCGGCGGGCCTCGACGCCCCCGACGGCCAGCCCTGGGCCAAGCTCGTCGACGGGCTGCTGAGCCAGACCCTCGAGCCGACGCTGATCCAGCCGACGATCCTCCACGACTACCCGCTCGAGCTGTCCCCCTTCGCGAAGCGCCATCCGGACGATCCGGCCATCGTGGAGCGCTTCGAGGCCTTCGCCGGCGGCATGGAGATCGCCAACGCCTTCACGGAGCTCAACGACCCGGACGACCAGCGCGAGCGCTTCCGCATGGCCGCGGCGGACATGGAGGCCGGCGACGACGAGGCGCAGCCCATGGACGAGGACTTCCTCGCCGCGCTGGAGCACGGGATGCCGCCGACCGGTGGCCTCGGGATGGGGATCGATCGCCTGGTGATGCTGCTGACCGACCGGCACAGCATCCGCGAGGTCGTCCTCTTCCCGGCGATGCGCACCTAGACCCGCCGCCCGGGCCGGCGACACGCGCCGTTTCGCGCCCGGCGGGCGCGGGCACGCTCTCCCACGTCCGGGACAACGGCAGGGGAGGACGGAACGTTGCGCAAGACCCTCTACGCGGCGCTTGGCATGGTCACCTGGCGCATCGGCAAGCGCTACCTCCGGCGGCGCGCGCGCGGCGCGCGGTCCTCGCTCCCGATGTAGCCGTCCGGGCGGGGCCGGCGGCGCGCCCGCCTCTGCTACTGTCCTCCGTCGTTCCGTAGGGCCGACACGACGAGGAGAGCATGGCGAAGCCCAGGGGCCGAGCGCGATCGAAGACGAAGGGACGCAAGGGCGGGGCACCCGCCCAGCGCAAGCGGCGTCCCCAGCTCTCGGCCGAGGAGATCGACTGGAAGAACTACCCGTCGCTGCGGCGCTTCGTCAGCGAGCGGGGCAAGATCCGGTCGCGCCGCATCACCGGCCTCTCCCGCCGCCAGCAGTCGCTCGTCGCCAAGGCCGTGAAGCGCGCCCGCACCATGGGCCTGCTCATCTACCCGGACCAGGACCGGAAGGTCCGCCACTAGGTCCGAGCGGCGCGCCCGGCCCGCGTCTCCGCGGGCCGGGCGGCCACTCAGGTCAACCGGTGGTCAGGGCCTGGGCCGTGACCGCGCAGCCGGTGCCCGGCGTCGCCGCGCCGGCGACCGAGACGGTCACCGTGGCGACGCGTGCCGTTGCGGCCTCCCCGGCACCCAGCTGCCAGGTCGTCCCCTGGACGCCCCCGGTGCCGGTGTTGGCCAGCGAGGCGCTCCCGCCCGCGGCCAGCACCTGGCTCTGGGCGACCGGCGCCGCGCCGTCGTTGAGCGCGGCGGCGGACACGGTGAGCGGCGCCCCCGAGATGTTCGTGACGGTCGTGGCCGCGCCCGTCGTCACGGCGCAGTCGAACGAGAGCGTGGCGATGCCCGGGACCGTCAGCACCGGCGTGGCCGCGGTGACGGCCGGGCCGAGCAGGGAGCGGGCGCTCACGAGCGAGCCCTTGCCCGTCACGACCTGACCGGGCGCGATGTTCGCCGCGGTGATCGTGCTGCCCGCGATCTTCGCGGAGGTCACGGAGTTGGGGCCGAGCTTCTCGTTCGTCACGGCGCCGTTGCCGAGCTTCCCGCCCACGACCCCGCCGTTCGCCAGGGCGTTGGAGCCCACGGCGCCGGCGGCGATCTTCGAGGCGTTGACCGCCCCGTTGGCCAGGGCCTTGGTGCCCACGGCACCGCCCGCGATGTCGGAGGAGGTGACCCCTCCGGTCGCGATCTTGCCCGTCGTGACCGCGTTGGCCTTGATCTTGCCGTTCGTCACGGCGCCCGTCTTGATCTTCGGGGTCGTGACGGCGCTGTTCTTGATCTGGCTCGTGCCGATCTGCGTCGCGGCGTAGCCGACACCGCTGAGGGCCACGAACAGCGCGAGCATCGCGATGAGCGTGGCCGGGTGGAGCAGCTTCTCCCTGCTGAGCATCGTCCGCCTTCCGGTCGGGTTCGCGTCGTGGGCGAGCGTATGTCAACCGGCCCGCCGGGCGGGCGTCCGGCGGGGTGTCCATGATCAGGGGGGATGAGGGCCGCGACGCCGCGACTTCAACCCCGTCGGACGGGGAGATCGGACGCGGTTTCCTGGACCCCCGGCCACCCGTCGGAGGCGGGGGCCGGAAGCCACCCCCGTGCTAGCATCCGGGGACGCCGGGTGACCGGCGCATCCACTCGTTCTCCCCGTCGGCAGGCCCTGGAAGGGCGTCGCCGGCGGTTCCTGGCCCTCGACGTCCCGCACTCTCCAACGCCCGTGGCCCACCGCCGGCGCAGATGTCGCGTCTCCGGGTCCGGGTGAGCAGGAAGGGGAATCCCGATGTTCGAACGATTCACCGAGCGCGCGCGGCAGGTCGTGGTGCTCGCCCAGGAAGAGGCGCGCACCCTCAAGCACAACTACATCGGGACGGAGCACATCCTCCTGGGGCTCCTCCGCGAGGAGGAGGGCTTGGCCGCACGGGTGCTCGAGGGCCTCGAGATCACCGTCGAGGAGGTCCGCGCCCAGGTGATCCGCATCGTCGGGTCGGGCGAGGAGGTCACCTCCGGTCAGATCCCGTTCACCCCGCGGGCCAAGAAGGTGCTGGAGCTGGCGCTGCGCGAGGCGCTCTCCCTCGGCCACAACTACATCGGCACGGAGCACATCCTGCTCGGCCTCGTGCGCGAGAACGAGGGCGTGGCCGCCCGCATCCTGGCCGACTTCGACGCCGACTCGGAGAAGATCCGCAACGAGATCATCCGCATGCTGTCCGGCCCGGGCCGCCGCCAGCAGGGCCAGGCGTCCGGCGGGCAGAGCGGCGACAAGAAGTCGAGCAAGCTGCTCGACCAGTTCGGCCGCAACCTCACCAAGCTGGCCGCCGAGGGCAAGCTCGACCCGGTCGTGGGACGTCAGACCGAGATCGAGCGGGTCATGCAGATCCTCTCGCGGCGCACCAAGAACAACCCGGTCCTGATCGGTGAGCCCGGCGTGGGCAAGACCGCCGTCATCGAGGGCCTGGCGCAGCGCATCGCCTCCAACGAGGTGCCCGAGTTGCTGCGCAACAAGCAGATCTACACGCTCGACCTCGCGGCCCTCGTCGCCGGCTCCAAGTACCGCGGCGAGTTCGAGGAGCGCCTGAAGAAGGTGATGAAGGAGATCACCCAGCGCGGCGACATCATCCTGTTCATCGACGAGCTCCACAATCTCGTCGGCGCGGGTGCCGCGGAGGGCGCGATCGACGCCGCCTCCATCCTCAAGCCGGCCCTCGCCCGCGGGGAGCTGCAGACGGTGGGCGCGACGACGCTCGACGAGTACCGCAAGTACCTCGAGCGGGACTCCGCGCTGGAGCGCCGCTTCCAGAAGATCCAGGTGGACGAGCCCTCGCAGGAGGAGACCGAGCAGATCCTGCGCGGCCTCCGCGACCGCTACGAGGCGCACCACCGCGTCACGATCACCGACGAGGCGCTCGCCGCGGCGGCCAACCTGGCCGACCGCTACATCGCCGACCGCTTCCTGCCGGACAAGGCCATCGACCTCATCGACGAGGCGTCGTCGCGGATGCGCATCCGCACCATGACCGCGCCGCCCACCTACCGGGAGCTCGAGGAGGAGATCGACCAGGTCCGGAAGGAGAAGGAGGCGGCGATCGAGGCGCAGGAGTTCGAGAAGGCCGCCAACCTCCGCGACAAGGAGCGGCGCCTCACGAACAAGAAGCGCGAGCTCGAGGAGCAGTGGAAGAGCGACGAGGGCGGCCCGCGGGCCTCCATCGGCGAGGAGGAGATCGCCGACATCGTCTCGATGTGGACCGGCATCCCGGTGTTCAAGCTCACCGAGGCCGAGACGCAGAAGCTGCTGCGGATGGAGGAGGAGCTCCACAAGCGCGTCATCGGGCAGGAGCAGGCCATCACGGCCGTCTCCCGCGCGATCCGCCGCGCCCGCGCCGGCATCAAGGACCCCAAGCGGCCCTCGGGCTCGTTCATCTTCCTGGGCCCCTCGGGCGTCGGGAAGACGGAGCTCGCGCGGACGCTCGCGGAGTTCCTGTTCGGCGACGAGAGCGCCCTGATCCAGGTCGACATGTCCGAGTACATGGAGAAGCACGCGGTCTCGCGGCTGGTGGGCTCGCCCCCGGGCTACATCGGCTACGACGAGGGCGGCCAGCTGACCGAGCAGGTCCGCCGCAAGCCGTACTCCGTGATCCTGCTCGACGAGGTCGAGAAGGCGCACCCGGAGGTCTTCAACATCCTCCTCCAGATCCTGGAGGACGGACGGCTCACCGACGCCCAGGGGCGCTCGGTCGACTTCCGTAACGCCATCCTGATCATGACGTCGAACATCGGCGCGGCCACCATCTCGCGCAACACGCCGCTCGGCTTCTCGGTCACGGACGAGACGGGCTTGTCCTACGACGACATGAAGTCGCGGATCATGGGCGAGCTGAAGCGGGTGTTCCGCCCCGAGCTGATCAACCGCATCGACGAGATCATCGTCTTCCACAAGCTGACGAAGGAGGAGATCACCCGGATCGTCGATCTGCTCCTGGTCCGGCTCCAGAACCAGATGGAGGAGCACGGCCTGGCCCTGCGCCTCACGGACGAGGCGAAGGATCTGCTCGTGGAGCAGGGCTACGACCCGACGATGGGCGCCCGTCCGCTCCGCCGCGCCATCCAGCGCCTCATCGAGGACCCGCTGTCGGACCGCCTGCTCGCGGGCGGCTTCCCGGAGGGCGGCTCGGTCGTGGTCGACCGCGACGGGGACGACATGAAGCTCATCGTCACCGAGGCGGAGGCCCAGCCCGAGACGGTCGGCGCCGCCGCCGGCGCGTCCAGCGAGGAGCCCGGCTCCGGATCGAGCGAGTCGTAATCCCCGGCCAGGGGACTCGGGTGGCGCAGTCGCGCGCCAGGGTGGTCTATTCGTGTGGGGCCTGCGGAGCGCAGGCCCCACGTTGGGTCGGGCGATGTCCGGAGTGCGGCGAGTGGGGATCGGTGTCCGAGGAGGCCGCCCCCGCGCCGGGCCGGGCCGCCCGGGGGCGTGCGCCGCTCGGCCCCGTGCCGGCCGTCACGCGCCTCTCCGAGCTCCGCGACGACGCCCCCGCCCGACTGGCGACGGGCATCCCCGAGCTCGACCGGGTCCTCGGCGGCGGACTGGTCCCCGGGTCGCTCGTGCTGCTCGGCGGCGAGCCCGGCATCGGCAAGAGCACGCTGGTGCTGCAGGCCCTCGCCGGCCTCGCGGCCGCCGGCTCCCCCGCCATGCTCGTCACCGGCGAGGAGTCGCCCGTCCAGGTGCGCGGCCGCGCCGAGCGCCTCGACGCCGACTGCGGCCCCATCCAGGTGGTGGCCGAGACGCGCCTCGAGTCGGTGCTCGCGGCGGTGGAGGCCCACGGCCCCGCCGTCTGCGCGATCGACTCCGTGCAGACGCTCCACTCCGACCTGGTCGAGGGGGCCCCCGGCGCTCCGAACCAGGTGAGGGCCGTCACCGTCGAGCTCATGCGCCTGGCCAAGGAGCGCGGCGTCACCGTGCTGCTGGTCGGGCAGGTGACGAAGGACGGCGGCCTGGCCGGCCCCCGCACCCTCGAGCACCTCGTGGACTGCGTGCTCTCGTTCGAGGGCGACGACCTGCGCGCGCAGCGCGTGCTGCGCGCCACCAAGAACCGCTTCGGCTCCACCAACGAGACGGGCCTGTTCGAGATGCGCCAGGCCGGCCTGGTGTCGGTCGAGGACCCCACCCGGCTCTACCTGGCGGAGGCCGGGGAGCGGGTGGGCTCGTGCGTCTTCCCGGCCATCGAGGGCAGCCGCGCCCTGCTGGTCGAGGTGCAGGCACTGGTGGGGCACACCGAGGTGGTCCCTCCCCGCCGCGTCGCGATCGGGGTCGACCGCACGCGGCTCGCCCAGGTCATCGCCGTCCTGTCGCGACACGCCGGGGTGCGCCTCGGCGACCAGGACGTCTTCGTCAGCGTGGCGGGCGGAGCCCGCGCGCTCGACCCCGCCGCGGACCTCGCGATGGCCCTGGCCGTCGCGAGCGCCCACCGCGGGGTCCCCCTCGCCGCCGGCACGGTGGCGTTCGGGGAGCTCGGCCTGACGGGCGCCGTACGCCCGGCGGGTCACGGGGCCCGGCGGCTCGCCGCCGCCGCCGCCCACGGCATGGACGCCGCCATCACGCCTCCCGCGGAGGTCGACGGCGAGCCGGGCAGCCCGGCGCCGCGCGCCCGCCACCGCGTCCCCGGGGTCCGAGAGGCCCTCGAGGCGGCGTTCTGACCACGAGCGGAGGGGGACCCTGCCAATGACGAGTGAGGGGGAGCGGTTGTACGAGGTCGGAGACAAGGTCGTCTATCCGCATCACGGAGCGGGGAAGATCGTCAAGAAGGAACTGAAGGAGATCCTCGGGCAGCGCCGCGAGTACCTCACGATCCAGATCCTCTACAACGACATGACCGTCATGGTCCCCTGCGAGAACGCCGAGGCCGCGGGCCTGCGCAAGGTGATCGACGAGGAGGTCGTCGACGAGGTCCTGGCCGTGCTCAAGGACGACGGCACCCAGATGCCCAAGAACTGGAACCGCCGCTTCAAGCACAACCGCGACAAGATCAAGACCGGCGACATCTTCGAGCTGGCCGAGGTGGTGCGGAACCTGTCCATCCGCGACCTCGACAAGGGGCTCTCCACCGGCGAGAAGCAGATGTTCGGCCGGGCCAAGAAGATCCTTGCGAGCGAGCTGATGTACGCCCGGGACATGGAGGAGCAGGAGGCCATCGACTTCCTGGAGCAGCTGCTCGAGGACATCGGCTCGAGCCGTGACGGAGCGAAGCCGGCCGCCCGTGAGGCGGAGGTGTTGGTGGACTAGCCGGGCGTCCGGCTACCGTTACGCAAGGGGGGCGACCGAGGGGCCACAGGAAAGGGATCCGGGGGGGATGAGCGAGGTCACGCCAGGTCATCGGCCGCGGGGAGCGCTGCGGCCGTGCTGATCGTGGTGAGCCGGATCGTCCTGGCCGTCATCGGCGGGCTCGGCGCCTACCAGGCGGCCGCCGCCCTCCCCCTGGACGAGTGGTTCTCGACCCCGTGGCGGTACGGCGCGTGGGCGGCGATCGTGGTCGCCGGGGTGCTCGTCGGGCTGCTGCTCGGCGGGCTCCTCGGCCGCATGCTCCGCGACCGCATGCGGGCGATCGATCGAGCCGCCGACCGGCGGTCCGCGGCGGAGCTCATCGTCGGCGCGCTCGGACTGGTGGTGGGGCTCGTGGCCGCCGCGCTGGCCGGCGTCGCGGTGGCGCAGCTCCCCATCATCGGGCCGTACCTGCTGCTGCCGGTGGTCCTGGTGGTGGCCTACGTGTTCAGCCGCGTCGCGGCCCGCAAGCACGTGGACATCCTCCGCCTCGTCGGCATCCGCTCACGCGGCGCCTCCGACCGGGGCGCCACCCGCCTCATCGACACCAGCGCGATCATCGACGGGCGGCTGGTCGACGTGCTGCGCACCCGTTTCCTGTCGGGACCGATCGTGATCCCCGACTTCGTGCTGGAGGAGCTGCAGAAGGTCGCCGACTCCGCCGACGCCCTCAAGCGCGCCCGCGGCCGCCGCGGACTGGAGATCGTGGAGGAGCTGAAGGCAGCGGCCAACGGCGGGTTCGCCGTCCGCTCCGGCGGCGACATGGAGGGGGTGGAGGGCGTCGACGCAAAGCTGGTGCGGATGGCGCAGGACGTGGGCGCATCCATCGTCACCACCGACTACAACCTCAACAAGGTCGCCCAGATCCAGGGCGTCGAGGTCCTGAATGTCAACGAGCTGGCCAACGCCCTGAAGCCGGCGGTGCTGCCAGGCGAGCCGCTCACCGTGAAGATCATCCGGGAGGGCCGCGAGTACGACCAGGGGGTCGCCTACCTCCAGGACGGCACGATGATCGTCGTCGAGGGCGGCCGCGGCTCCGTGGGCCAGGAGGTGACCGTGGAGGTCACCAGCGTCCTCCAGAGCCCCTCGGGGAAGATGATCTTCAGCAAGATGCCCGCCGAGCAGTCCTAGACGTCCGGGCGCTCAGGCCCGGGCGCCCACCAGCCACTCCGCCAGGCCCACGCCGGCGTGGGGGTCCCCGGCGGGGACGCCCTCGTGCTTGGTGAAGGCGTAGACCGGGCGGGCGGCGGACTCGCGCTCCAGCAGGTCGCGCCATGCGGCGCGGGCCTCCGGCCCGTAGTGGTCGGCGCGCATCCGGACGTAGGCCAGCCGGCCCTCCGGCAGGCGCGGCAGCTCGGCGCCGGTCGTCTCGCCCACGCAGACCGTGCCGCCCGCCTCGGCGACGCGGGCCTCCACGGCGGCGTCCAGCCACGACCCGTGGCGGAAATCCATCGCGAACGGCAGGTCGGGCGGCAGGCACGCCAGGAACTCGCCGAGGACCCCGTCGTCGCGCTCGCGCGTCGGCGGGAACTGGAACAGCACCGCCCCCAGGCGGTCGCCGAGCGGGGCCAGCGACGCCAGGAACCCCTCCAGGAAGGCGGCGCCACCCGCGTGGGGCGGGAGCGTCCGGGCGTGGGTGACGCGCCGGTGCGCCTTCGCGGCGAAGCGGAAGCCCTCCGGGACGTCGGCCGCCCACCTGGCCACCGCCGCCTCCGACTGCACCCGGTAGTGGGTCGCGTTGATCTCGCACGCGCCGAGCACCGAGGCGTAGTGCGCCAGGAAGCGCGACTGCGGCATCCCCGCCGGGTAGAAACCGGGGCGCCACTCCGGGTACGCCCATCCGGAGGTGCCGACGTGCAGGCTCACCCCGTCGCGGGATCCCGTCCCGGGCGGCTCGCACGCCAGGCGTCGAAGCGCCGGTCCACCTCCCGCAGCGGCAGCTCGTCGAGCATGTCGCGCTCCTCCGGCGCGAGGGTCCGCAGCCAGCGGTCCCGCAGCAGGATCTGCTCGCGCGTCGGCGGCGTCGGCGGTGTGGGGGTGGTGATCATCACTCCTGACATGATTCGGCCGCGCGGGGTGCGGTTCATGCGTGATGCGCCCGGATGGGAGAGGAAATGCCCACGCCAACGGTAGCGATCGTCGTGGCCGCGGGCGCCGGCACGCGGATGGGCGCGCCGGTGCCCAAGGCGCTGATGCCCCTCGCCGGGCGGCCGATGCTCAGCTGGAGCCTCGACGCGCTCCGCGCATCCGGCGCGATCGAGGGCATCGTGGTGGTCGCGCCGCCCGGGCTCGAGGGGCAGGTGGCCGAGGTCGCCGGCCGGGGCGTGACGGTGGTCCCCGGCGGCGCCAGCCGGGCCGAGTCGGTGCGGGAGGGCCTCCGCGCGACACCGCCCGGCACGGGGATCGTGCTCGTCCACGACGCGGCCCGGCCCCTCGTGACCCCCGAGCTCCTGCGGGCGGTGATCGACGGCGTCGAGGAGGCCGACGGGGCGATCGCCGCGGCGCCCGCGGCCGACACCCTGAAGCGGGCGGGCGAGGGCGGCTTCATCGAGGACACGGTGCCGCGCCAGGGCCTCTGGGGCGCCCAGACGCCCCAGGCCTTCCACCTCCACGTCCTGGCGGCGGCGGTCGAGGCCGCCGAGCAGGAGGGCCGACTCGCCGCCGCGACCGACTGCGCGTCGCTCCTCGAGGCCCGGGGCGGCCACGTGCGGCTCGTCGAGTCCCGCGCCCCCAACCTGAAGGTCACCACCCCGGCGGACGCGACGCTGGCGGAGGCGCTGCTGAACGCGCGCTGAGGGCGACGCTAGGATGCGCCGTCGTGCTGACGGACTACCACATGCACCTGCAGCCGGACGGGGTCGGGCCCCGGAGCCGGCAGGCGGAGGGGTGGGAGGCCGTCGGCGGGCACCTGTCGGCCACGTGGATCGGCCGCTACGTCGCCCGGGCCCGCGCCCGCGCGGTCGAGGAGATCGCGATCACCGAGCACGTCTACCGCTTCGCAGAGGCGCACGGCTGGCTCGACGACCCGTTCTGGCGGGAGGAGTCCACCGAGGACGCCGACGCCTACTGCGACGCGGTCGTCGCGGCGCGCGAGGAGGCGGGCCTGCCGGTGCTGCTGGGCGTCGAGATGGACTGGCTGGCCGGCCGCACCGCCGAGATCGCCGCGTTCCTCGAGGGGCGGCCGTTCGATCTGGTGCTCGGCTCGGTCCACTTCATCGACGGCCGCGCCATCGACGACCCCACCGCCGACGACCGCGACTGGCTGCCGGTGGAGGAGCTGTGGGGCCGGTACCTCGACGAGCTGACCGCCGCCGCCGCCTCCGGGCTGTACGACGTCATGTCCCACCCCGACCTGCCGAAGGTGTTCGGCCGGCGCATCCCCGCCCATCTCGACCGGCTGCTCGACGACGCCGTCGCCGCCATCGCCGACGCGGGGGTGGCGGTGGAGTGCTCGTCGGCCGGGCTCCGCAAGCCGGTCGGCGAGCTGTACCCCGAGCCCGGGCTGCTGGCGCGCTTCCGCCGGGCGGGGGTGCCCGTCACGCTGTCGAGCGACGCCCACGCGCCACAGGACGTGGCGCGCGACTTCGCCACCGCCGTCGCCGCGCTGCGGGGCGCCGGCTACGAGACCATCACGCGCTTCTCGCGGCGCGAGCCGAGCCAGGTGCCCCTGCGATGGGGATGACGTGGCCCTGAGGATCGGCTCCGGCATCGACGCGCACCGGTTCGGGCCCGGGCGCCCGCTGATGCTCGGCACCATCGAGATCGACCACCCCGAGGGCCTCGTGGGCCACTCCGACGGCGACGTGGTGGCGCACGCCCTCTGCGACGCGCTGCTCGCCGCGGCGGGGGAGCCGGACATCGGCGCGCTGTTCCCGTCCGGCGCGCCCGAATGGGAGGGCGTCCCGGGCGCCCGGATGCTCGAGGTGGTGCGCGACCGCGTCCGCGCCGCCGGGTTCGCCCCCGTCAACGCCCACGCCGTCGTCCTGTGCGAGCGCCCACGGGTGTCGCCGCACCGGACGGCGATGGAGGCGGCGCTGTCCGGCATCCTCGGCGCGCCGGCGACCGTCCACGCCACCACCACCGACGGGCTCGGCGCGCTCGGCCGCGGCGAGGGGATCGCCTGCCACGCCACCGCCCTGCTGGAGACCGCATGACCGACGACACGGGGGTCCGCCTCCATTCCACGCTCACCAAGCGCCGCGAGCCCCTCGTGCCGGGCCCCGACGGCTCCGTGGGGATCTACGTGTGCGGCCCCACCGTCTACGGGCGCATCCACATCGGCAACGCCCGCCCGTTCGTGGTGTTCATGGTGCTCAAGCGCTACCTGGAGCGGCGCGGCACCCGCGTCCGCCTGGTCTCCAACCTCACGGACGTCAACGACAAGATCTACGACGCCGCCCGGGCCGAGGGCGTGCCCAGCGGGGAGCTGGCGAAGCGGTACGGCGACGCGTACATCGCCGACACCGACCGGCTCGGGCTGGGGCGGCCCGACGCGGAGCCCCTGGTCACCGAGACGATCCCCGAGATCGTCGCGCTGATCGCCGACCTGGTGGAGGCGGGACTCGCCTACCCCGCCGACGGCGACGTCTACTACCGGGTGGAGCGCTTCCCCGGCTACGGGCGCCTCTCCGGCCGGCGCCTCGACGAGATGATCTCCACCGACCCCGGCACCGGGAAGGAGTCGCCCCTCGACTTCGCCCTCTGGAAGGGCACGAAGGAGGGGGAGGACACCTCGTGGGACTCCCCGTGGGGTCCGGGGCGCCCGGGGTGGCACATCGAATGCTCGGCGATGGCCGAGAAGGCCCTCGGCCACGGGTTCGCCGTCCACGGCGGCGGGATCGACCTGGTCTTCCCGCACCACGAGAACGAGATCGCGCAGTCCGAGGGCGCCCGGGGCGGCGAGATGGCCCGCATCTGGATGCACAACGAGATGCTCGAGCTGGGCGACGAGAAGATGAGCAAGAGCCTCGGGAACATCGCGCCGCTCTCCGACGTGCTCGACCGCTGGCCCGCCGAGACGGTCATCGCGTTCTTCCTGACCAGCCACTACCGGTCGCGGCTGCCGTTCACGGAGGAGCGCATGGGGCAGGCCCAGGCGGTGGTCGACCGGCTGGCCAACGCGCTGCGGACGCTGGACGAGGCGATCGCGTCCCGTCCGGAGGAGGGCCACGACCCCGACCTGTCCCGGACGGTGGTCGAGGGACGCGAGCAGTTCTTCCGGGCACTCGACGACGACTTCGGCACGCCGGAGGCCTTCGCCGCCCTGTTCGAGATGGTCCGGGGCACCAACCGGGCCGCGGCCGGCGGGACCGCGGGCGCCGCCCAGCTGCGCGAGGCGCGCCACGAGCTGGCCGAGCTGCTCGACCTGCTGGGCCTGGGGCGCGTGGGGGCCGCCGCGGCCGACGACGTGGCGCCCGACGAGGTCCTGGCGCTCGTGCAGGAGCGCCAGGACGCCCGGGCGGCGCGCGACTTCGCCCGGGCCGACGGGCTGCGCGACCGGATCCGCGCCCTCGGCTGGGAGGTCACCGACACCGCCGGGGGCCCGCGGGTCGCACGGGGATGAGCCGGTCCGGCCGGGGGGCCGCCCCGGACGAGGGGCGCGAGGCGGTCTACGGCCGCAACCCGGTGCGCGAGCTGCTGGCGGCCGGGCGGCGGGAGGTCCACGAGGTGCACGCCCTGCGCCAATTGGCGCACGAGCCGTGGCTGGCGGGCGTCGAGGTGCGCGAGGCCGGCCGCGAGCGGCTCGCCCGGCTGGCGGGGACGGGCGACCACCAGGGGGTGGTGGCGCTCGCCGGGCCCTACCCCTACGTCGATGCGGCCGACCTGCTGGAGCGGCCGGGGCCCCTCGTGTGCCTGGACGGCGCGCAGGACCCGCGCAACCTCGGCGCCATCGCCCGGACCGCCGAGGCGGTCGGGGCGGCGGGCATCGCGATCCCCCGACGCGGGAGCCCGGGGGTGACGCCGGTGGTGGTGAAGGCGTCGGCGGGCGCCGTCGAGCACCTGGCGATCGCGCGGGTGGGGAGCATGACGGCCTTCGTGCACGACGCGCGGGCGGGTGGGGAGCGACCCGCGATGGGTGCGGAGCCCGAGGGAGGGGAGGACTACCGGGCGGCGCCGTGGCGCCCGGACGCGATCCTGGTCATGGGCGCCGAGGGCGCGGGGCTGCGCCCGGCTGTTGCCGCCGTCTGCGATCACCTGGTGCGCATCCCGATGGCGGGCCGGGTGGCGTCCCTGAACATCTCCGTGGCGGCCGCGCTGCTCCTCTTCGAGACATATCGCACATCAAATTGACGCAAATTGCGTGCATGTTGCGTTGACCTGGCCTGACCGGGCCAGTAGAACTCCCCCATTCCGGTCCTTCCAACGCTTGAGTTCAACCTGAGAGTTCAGAGTTGAGCCGAGAGGAAATCCCATGAGCATCGCGCTTTCACGAGCACAAGCGGCCTCCAGAGGGCGCGGTGACCGTTCCGAGTCGGGCAGCCCTCAACCTTGGATCGAGGTTCAGGATCGAGCCCTCATCACGCGGGCCCGGGCTGGTGACGCGGCCGCCATGGACCGCCTGATCGAGCGATATCGCGGATTCGTGCGGATGAAGGCGTCGGCCTACTTCCTTGCCGGCGGCGAGAGCGAGGACCTGGTGCAGGAGGGCCTCATCGGGTTCTTCAAGGCCGTCCGCGACTACCGCGTCGACCGCGAGGCCTCGTTCCGCTCGTTCGCCGAGCTCTGCGTCACGCGCCAGATCATCACGGCGATCAAGACCGCCGCGCGCAACAAGCACGCGCCGCTCAACACCTACGTCTCGTTCAGCCACTCGCGGGCCGGCGCGAGCGGCGACCAGGAGATGTCCCTCGCCGAGGTCCTCCCGGGCGATCCGGTGGTGGATCCGGTCGTGCAGGTCATCTCCTCCGAGGAGCTGACGAGCCTCGTCGCCTGCCTGGGCGAGTCGCTTTCGGACCTCGAGAGCGGCGTGCTCACCATGTACCTGGAGGGGCGCTCCTACGAGGAGATCGCCGCCCGCATGGACTGCACCCCGAAGACGGTGGACAACGCGCTCCAGCGCGTGAAGCGCAAGGTGCTCACCCACCTGCGGAGCCGCGAGGT
>OEIU01000928.1_pt1 | contig 22207 bp, 17 predicted proteins | sample 1539221 | NCBI WGS metagenome assembly OEIU01 (sample SAMN03792071, study PRJEB22550) | activated sludge metagenome | feature: wastewater treatment plant; material: activated sludge; isolation source: Wastewater treatment plant of a petroleum refinery complex | place: Argentina: Zarate | collected...
ACCTGCACGACGGACGGCTGGTGCAGCCGGAGACCCATCAGGGTCGCCATGCCGCATCAGCCGCCGCCGACTGAGCGCCGGTCGCCTAGAACAGGATCAGCAGGTACCTCGTCGGGCTCGTCGAACCCTGCACGGCCGCGTCATCCGGCGTGAACTCGGCCTGCACCCGGTAGAACCCGCGGCCCTGCTTCGGCAGCGTGTAGGTTGCGGTGCCGTTGTCGGCCGCCGTGAGCACGATCGTGGTGACGGTAGTTCCGTTCACCTTGAGCGCCACGCTTCCCGTCGGCGCACCGGGGGCTCCGGACGTGACCGTGACCTTCGCGGTCGTCGTCTGCCAGGAGAACCCGATGAACCGGTTCAGGGACAGTGACGTTCTGGACGTGAACGGAACTGTCACCGCGGCCGACACCGCGGTGCCTGGGGGCAGATCGCCCTTCGTCGCCGTCACCACCACGGTCAGCTGCTTGCCCTGATCCGCGGAGGCCACCCGGTAGCGCCGTGAGTCCGCTCCCGGGATGTCCACGCCATCCGCCTGCCACTGGTAGGCGAAGTGCAACCCCTCGACGTCCCAACTTCCGGGATTCGCCGTAAGCCTCTTCCCCACCTCCGGGGTGCCGGAGATCGTGGGCGGCGAGGTGTTGATGGGGGTGCCGGGCAACACGACATCGCCCGTCGTCACCGTCAGGAGCGTCTGTGCGCCCGTGTCCGCGTAGTGGATGATCCCGAGGTAGCTGCTGTGCGCTTCAAGGCCGCTCCAGCTCGCCGTGTACGTGAACGGTACGCCCTGCTCACCGGGAATCACTTCGGGGTCGAGCCCGATCGGCGTGCCGCCCTCGATGACCGAGTACGTCCGGAGGTCGAACGCCGTGGTCGGGTTCGCGGAATAGATGTCGACGTACACGAGATAGTCGGCGGCAACCGGGTTCACGATGTCCACCCGCTCATCCGCGGAGGATGTCGCCGACTGCCAGCCCGCGACGGGCGTTCCCGTCGAGTCGAGCCGGTACACCGTGAGGTCGAGGTCTGCGGTGTTATCGATCGAATCCAGGTCGAAGCGCGCGAGCGCCGTTCCGCTGGGAACGGTGACCGTGTAGCTGAAGAAGTCACCCGTCGTGCCCGAGCCGGAGTGGCCGGTTTCGGTGCCGGTGGGGTCCGGCTGCAGAACGCCGAGGCTCAACCCGGTAGTCGTCAGCGGGATATCCGCATCCGATCCGGGGGTCACCGTGATTCCCACCGAGCCCGATGCGCCCTCGCCGGCGGCGTTCGCCGGCGCAACGATGGTCACCGGCTGGATGGCGATGGGCGAACGGACAACCGTGCTTCCGCTGGTCCAGGTCAGGGCTCCCGTGGTGAACGTGTCGAGCGGCGCATCCGTTCGCGTGAACGTCACCGTGTAACTCGCGGTGTCGCCAGCGCTCGCGAACGTCAACGTGGATGGCGAAACCACCGCGTCGACGCCGGGCACCGAAATCGACGACGTGAACGTGCCGGCCTGTGTTGCGGTCACAGTTCTCGTGATCGTCTCCGGCGCGGTGAGCGCACCGATCGCGATCGACGCGAGGTTCAGGTCGCTCGGGTTGATGGGCGGAGCGCCCACGTCATAGCCGATCCCCTGAATGTAGGAGAGCCAGTCATTCACACCGTTCAGGTACAGCAGGCCCGGTGCGAAGTACTTCGTCGGGTCCACGTTGCCGGCGCCCTGAATGAACGGATCCGTCACCGGATTTCCGTTGCCGTCGAGCGTGTTGTAGGCGGTCGTCATCATGGCCGACTTGATCTCCGACGGGGAGGCAAGCGGCGACTTCCCGAGGTACAGGGCGGCGATGCCGGCAATGTGCGGCGCCGCCATCGACGTCCCCGACAGGAACTGGAATGTCGGAGCCCCACCCTGCGCATTCGCGCCATCAGCGATGATGGCCACGCCCGGAGCCGAAATGTCCGGCTTCAGGATGTCGCTGCCGTCCGCGAGGACGGGGCCGCGGGAGGAGAACCCGGCCACCTGGGGGGTTGGCGGTTCAATGCCGGTGGAGTTTCCCGGCCTGAACGTGGCCGTGGCTCCCGCGGTCGCGGCATACGCCATGAGCGGGTCATGGAATTGCGCATCAAGGTGGATGGTCGGGACGGAATGGTTGTCCAGATCCGTCGAGCCCGGTACGACGTTGATGAGGATCATGCCGATGCCGCCTGCTCTGGCGACCTCAGCCGACTTGTCGACTCGCGCGATATCGCCGCGCTCGCACACCACGATCTTCCCCGCAGCCAATGCCGGGTCCAGCGTGTTCGCGTAGCACAGGTTCGCTTTCACAGCCCCGCTGAGCTTCACGCTGTCCGCGAGAACCAGATCGCCGGTGAGCGGCGGGTCGGCCGGGTTCATGTCGACGGTCACCGACGCTCCCGCCATCGCGACACCATTGCCCAGAGTCACGGTTGCTTCGTAGCTCGGGATCGTGCTCGCGGCGACCGTGGTGATCCACGGCGACGCGTTGTCGAGCGTGGAGTAGCCCGGTCCCGCGTTGCCCGCAGAAGCCGACACGAAGATCCCCGCCGCTGCAGCGTTGAGGAACGCCTGATCGGTGAGAGACACGGTGGTCTGCGCCGCCCCGCCTCCGATCGAGAAGTTGATGACGTCGACACCGTCGGCAATAGCGGCGTTGATCGCCGCGAGGATGTCCGAGGTCGCGCAACCATCATCGGTGGTTACCGTCGGGTCCTGGCCGGTCCAGCAGACCTTGTACGTGGCGATCTTCGCTGCCGGCGCGACACCGGTGATGGTGCCGAAGCTTGTCCCCGCAATCGAGGCGGGCACATTCGCGTCTCCGGCCGCCGTACTCGAGGTGTGCGATCCGTGTCCGTCGCCGTCGCGCGGGGAAAGGTATTCGCCGAGGCCGGTTCCGCCGATGTTTCCGGCACCGAACCCGTCGACGAAGTACCGCGCGCCGACGATTTTCGTGCTGCAATCGGACGCGGTGAACTGCACGCCCGTTTCGCACGTGCCGGTGAAGGTGCCGCCATCGCCCTTCACGAAGTTGATGGTGGACCCGCTCAGGTACGGTTCAGATCCCGGGGACGTGCCAAGCGGAGATCCGGCGAATGACGGATTCTCGGGCGCGATGCCGGTGTCGAGCATGCCGACGACGACACCCTCACCCGCGTGGTCGATGCCGCCAAGGGACGCCCACACGCCATCCGGCCCGTCCAGGCCGAGGAAGGTTGTCGACGGGACCGCAGTCACGTGCCGAAGCTCATCGGGGACGATGCTGGCGACTTTCTTGTTCGCCGACAGCTCCGCGGCCTGCTTCGCCGAGAGATTCGCGGAGAAGCCGTTCAGGGCGAGCGTGTAGGAGTACTCGATTTTCGCGCCCACCGTGGCAGCGACATCCTTTTGCTGCTGCGTGAGGTAGTCGGAGTAGTTCTCCACCGAACGGTTTTGCGCATTGAGCTGCTTGCCGGACTTCGGCGTCGTCGGTGCGAACCCGTTCGTGCCTCCCCGGTAGGTTGCTGCGGCGTCATCGACGAGCGTGACGACGTAGCGTCCCGGCGTGAAGGTCGTTTGCTCATGGCCCCCGATGGAGGTCGGAGCTGCGACGGCCCCGAGCGCGGTTCCCGCGACGAGGCCAGAGGCGATGAGTGCGCTTGTGGCAACCCCCGCGATGATTTTACGAATACCCACGATCGTGTCCCTCCCTGACCAGCACGGATAATGCCGCAGTCGGGACCTGCGCGTGAGAATGACCATATGCCCGGTCTACCCCCATACGGGGCACTTCGTTACCAAGCTGTTATAAACCTGTGGCGTTCTCACGTTGCCCGACCGTGCGGGAACGTCAGCTCACGCTGAGCGAAGCGCGCTCATTGAGGAGTTCCGGAGCGAACCCGGCTGCCTGCTTGTACTGCGCGGCGATCGACTCCAGTTCTTCCCGAGACACGACGTCGTGGATGTGGGCGAATCCGCCGGGCGCGCGTTCGAACGCCAACTGCATGACGCGCTCCGGGCCGAGTTGCCGATTGCTGAGCGTGAGCGCAGCCGTGAGTGGGAGGCGAGCACTCTCGTACCGGGAGAGCGCCTCCCCGACGGTCGGCGCCGTGGCTAGTTCGTACGCGAGAGTGCGCGCGTCGAGGATGGCCTGCGACGCCCCGTTGGACCCGATCGGGTACATCGGGTGCGCGGCATCCCCGAGAAGCGTCTGGCAGCCGAACGTCCACTGCGCAACCGGGTCGCGATCCACCATCGGATAGCGGAGCAGTTCGGTGGCCGAGGCGATCACCTGCGGAACGTTCAGCCAGCCGAAATCCCAGTCCCGGAACTCCCGCGCCACTTCGGCCGGGTCGGCGGTGCGGGTCCAGCTGTTCTCGCCGGGGCCCTCGTCCGGCACCCGCCGCTCAGCGATGAAATTGAGCCTCACGAGGCCGTGGCGATCGGGGTCGGCGCTCGCGCCGGTCAGCGGATACGCGACGAATTTCTGCTGGCCGTCTCCCGCCATGATCATGGTTCGGCCGTCCAGGAACGGTTCCACCCACGCCGTCCCGCGCCACAGCATGAGGCCGTTCCACACCGGGTCGCCCTGATCCGGATACCTCAGTGCGCGCAGGGTGCTGTGGATCCCGTCCGCGCCGACCAGGACATCCGCGGAAACCGCCCACTCGGCGCCATCCTGCGACCGAACACCGACATCCTCGCCGCCGACCGGCGCAGGATTCGACGACTGCACGGCCGAGCCGAGCCTGATCGAGCCGGGCAGCACGCGGTCGACGGTGTCCCGAAGCAACATTTGCAGCTCGCCGCGGTGGATCGAATACTGGGGCCAGCGGTAGCCGGCACCGATGCCGCGGGGCTCGGACCAGATCTCCTGGCCGAAACGGTTGAAGTAGCTCAGGCGGCTCGTTGCCACACCACGTTTCGCAAGCTCATCCCCGAGCCCCAGCTCCGTGAGTTCGCGCACCGCGTGCGGCAGCAGGTTGATGCCGACCCCGAGCGGGCGCAGCTCCGGGACGCTCTCGCAGATGGTGACGTCCGTGATCCCGGCAGCGTGCAGGGACAGCGCGGTCGTGAGCCCGCCGATTCCGGCCCCCGCGATCAGCACCCTCATGGCGTCGCTCCCTGAACTTCCGTCACGAGACGGATGTTTCGCTCGGCGACCCGCTCCGGAATCGCGCCCATCACGGCCGCGCGCTCTGCGGATGCAAGGTATCGCGCTTCGACCTCCGCAAAGCGCTCAGCCGAACCGGCGACACCCACCGCCCAAATGAACTCGCGGGTTTCCGGGATCCCGTACGCGAACTCGATGGTGAACCCGAACGCTTCGCGAAGCGTCGGCATCTCGGACACCCACCAGGCGGCGAACGCGTCAAATTCGCCCTCCTGGATCGTGTACCGGCGAAGCTGGACGGTCTTCATGTCGACGCCACCGCCGGGTCGCGGCGGGCGGGGGCCTGATCGCGGTCGTAGACGACCCTCCCGCCCGACACGGTCAGCCGCACCCGCGCCTGGCCGATCTGGGCGGTCGGGAACGCGAAAAGATTCCGATCGATCACGACGAGGTCGGCGAGGTAACCGGCCTGAATACGCCCCGTGTCCCCCTCCAGCCCGTTCACGAACGCGCTGCCAAAGGTGTACGCAGTCAGCGCATCTGCGAGCGTGAGGCGTTGTTCGACGCCGCCGAGCGGGGGCGCGTTCGCCGGGTCCAGCGTGCGGTTCACGCCGATGTGGATGGCGGCGAGCGGGTCGGGGGTCGACACCGGCCAGTCGCTGCCGGCGGCGAGCGTCGCACCGCTTTCGGCCAGTTCCCCGAACGGGTACAGGCGATCCACCAGGCCCGGTTCGATGAACGGAATGGTCAACTCGTCGAGCTGATCTTCGTGCATCGCCCAGAGCATCTGGAGGTTCGCCACCGCCCCCAGCTTCGCGAAACGGGGGATGTCGGCGGAGCTGATCCACTGCAGGTGCGCAAGGTGGTGGCGGTTGCCCCGATCGCCGTTTGCGGTGCGAGCCGCCTTGATCGCGTTGAGCGCTTCGGTGACCGCCCGGTCACCCAGCGCGTGGAAGTGCACCTGAAATCCGGCAGCATCCAGCGCCGTGACGTACCGTTTCAAGTTCCTCGGCGGGATGAACGAGAGACCGGAGTTCGCCGTGGCGCGGCCCGTGGCATCCCGATACGGCGCACTCAGCGCAGCGGTGAAATTCTCCGCGACGCCGTCCACCATGATCTTGACCGAGGATGCCCTGAACCTGCCCGTCGGGTCCGCTGCGGCGATGCGGTCGCGCCGCTCGATCATCGAGTCGACCTGCTCGAGCCCGCCGTCGCGCTCCCACCACTGGGCACCGACGACGCGCATGGTGAGTTCCCCTGCGGCAAGCGCGGCAAGGTACGTGTCGGTGGCGTCTTTCGTGCCAAGTCCGATGCCGAGCATGGCGTCCTGCCACGCGGTCACGCCGAGTTCGTGCAGGTAGGCCTGCGCTGTGCGCAGGCCGAGGTCGGCGAGCTCGTCGGTCACCTTCGGCAGGATCGAGGTGACCGCATCGGATGCCCCCTCGTGGAGCGTGCCGGACGGGTTCCCGGCGGAATCACGTTCGACCCGGCCGTCCCCCGGGTCCGGCGTTTCGCGGGTGATGCCGGCGAGTTCGAGCGCCCGCGAGTTGACCCAGATGCCGTGATGGTCCCGGTTGAGGATCGCGGCGGGCCGGCCATCCGTCGCGGCATCCAGCGCCTGCCTGGTCGGGGTGCCGCCGGGGAAAAACTCCATCGACCAGCCCGCGCCGATGATCCACTCCGGCTCCGGGCGGTCGGCGCAGTACTGCCGGATCAACCGGTAGCAGTCCGCAGCGCTCGTGGCGGCGGTGAGGTCGCACTGCAGGAGCTCGGTGCCGCCGAACACCGGATGGATGTGCGCGTCCTGGAAGCCGGGAACGATGAGCTCGCCTGCGGCGCAGCGGACTGTCGTCGTCGGTCCGATGAGGTCCGCGAGACCTCCGGCTTCGGCCACGGCCATGATCCGCTCGCCCGCAATGGCGATGTCGGCGAGCGCCGGGCGTTCCATTCCCGCAGTGAAGATCCAGCCGTCCACGATCACGGAATCGGCGAAAGCTGACACGGTAACTCCTCCGGACGCACGGGGTTGCCAGCGGAGGTCGACGCTGGCCCACCTGAAATGTACGCGTCCGTCGGCGTGTCTGTCAACATCGTTGACAACGTTGTTGCGACTTGTGGAACAATGCCATCATGACGGATCCTGCGCGCGCCACCCTTCGGGAGGCATCCGAACCCTCACGCCTCAGCCGGGAATCCATCATTGAGGCGGGGATGCGGATCGCCGCCCGTCCCGGTACGGCATCCGTCACGGTGCGAGACCTCGGAAAACAGCTGGGAGTCGACCCCACCGCGATCTACCGCCACTTCCGGAACAAGGAAGAACTCATGGCGGCGCTCCTGGAGCGCCTGATCTCGATCGCATCCGCCAGGGCGACAGTTGATCCGCTCCACTGGAAGAGCGCGCTCACCGAACTCGCGGACAATCTGCTCGCCACGTACCTGGAATACCCGGCGGTGGCGGCCGAAGCGGCAATCCTGTCGACGGGCGGATCCGCCGAACTGGACGGGATCGAATTCATTCTCAGCTGCCTCGGCCGGGCGGGGCTCGAGGGCGAGGAGTTGATCGAGTACTACCAGCTGTTCTCCAGCCACCTGCTCGCGCTCGGCTCGATCATCGCGCAAACCCAGATCGCCCAATCGCAAAGCGGGCGCGGCGAGGTGGAGCGAGCGTACGTGCCGGAAACCGTCGGCGCGACGCACTCCGGCCACCCGGCGACCGCCGCGCACCGCGAAGCGCTGCTGGCACTCGACGACTTCTCCGTCTACCGCACCGGCATCCGGATGATTCTGGACAGCGCGGCAGCGGCCGGCGCCGCGTCCGCGCAGGGCGAACGGTAGTTCTGGCACTCTCAAGGGTAGAGTGCTAATCTGGTGATAGTTGAGTCGAGTTGACTCAAGTATCGAAGGAGTAATGAAATGGCTATGTTGTTTGACCCGTTCCGCGAACTGGACCGTGTCGCCGCGAGCCTCCTGGACTCACGTCAGGGCCCGCGCCTGATGCCCATCGACCTGCACAAGGATGGCGACCTGTACATCCTGAACGCCGATCTGCCCGGCATCGACCCCGGTTCAGTTGACCTCGATGTCGATGGTCAGCTGCTCACCATCCGCGCCGAGCGCACCCCGCGTGGCGACGACGTCAAGTGGCTCGCCCACGAGCGCCCGAGCGGATCGTTCCTGCGCCAGCTGAACCTCGGCGACGGCATCGACACCCAGCACATCAGCGCAACCTACGACAACGGCGTGCTGAGCGTCATGATCCCGGTAAGCGAGAAAGCCAAGCCGCGCAAGATCGCGGTCCAGGCCGCCGGTTCCGAGGCACCCGTCGAAGTGACGGCGAGCTAACCAACCGCGAACCGCAAGGAGAGGCCGGGGCGATTGCCCCGGCCTCTACTTGTGCTCCACCGGCTCGGCGGGCCGGGAATCCGGGATCGGCCGTGCGATGGCCGGCGTGGTTGCGCGCGGCCCACCGAGGGCGCGCAGCGCATTGAGGATCGTCGCCAGATCGACAACCTCCTGAAGCGCCGCGCCCACAATCGCGGGGAGGAACCCGAACGCCGCGAACAGCATGAGTCCGGCGCTCAAGCCGATTCCCAGCCAAATGCTCTGCAGGGCAACGCGCATGGTTCGCTGGCCGATGGCCATCGCCTCCGCCGACTTCGCAATGTCATCCAGCACGATGACCACATCGGCGGACTCGCTCGCGGCAGTCGAACCCCGTGCCCCCATCGCAATGCCCACATCGGCCACCGCGAGCACCGGAGCGTCGTTCACGCCGTCGCCCACCATGATGACGGGACGCTGCGAAATCGCCTTCAGGATCTCGACCTTGTCCTGCGGAAGGAGTTCAGCGTGCACCTCGTCGATTCCCACGTCCGCAGCAATGTGGCGGGCCGTATCGGTGGAGTCGCCGGTGAGCATGAGGAATCTCGAAATCCCCAGCGTCCCCAGCGTCGTGATCGTCGATCGGGCGTTCTCCCGCACCCGATCGCTCAGCACGATCGCCCCGGCGAACCCGCCATCGACGGCGACGTAGACCGACATTTCGCCGCTCAAAATCGGGGTAGCAACCGCATCCGGAGCGTGCTCGGTGACGAAAAGGAGTTTCCCCACCACCACGTCACGGCCGCCGATCATGGCGACGACACCATTCGTGGCCTCTTCGCGTGCGCTCGCGACGGTTTGGAGCGCGAGGCCGCGTTCCTGAGCGGCATCCACGATCGCGGTAGCCAGCACGTGCGAGGAGTGCGTTTCGGCGGAGGCGACCAGCGTGAACAGCTCATCCTCGGTGAAACCCCCCGACGGGCGCACGTCGACGACCGTGGGATCGCCGTGGGTGAGCGTTCCCGTTTTGTCGAATGCCGCCGTGCGCGCGCGCGAAAGCTGCTCCAGGGTTCCGCCGCCCTTGACGATGATGCCGAAACGGGAGGCTCGGCTCATCCCGCCCATGAAAGCGACGGGCGCGGCGATGAGCAGCGGGCACGGGGTGGCGACGACGAGCACCTCGGCGAAGCGCACCGGGTCGCCGGACAACAGCCAGGCCAGCCCGGCCAGAGCCAGGGATACTGCCGTGAACGGAACGGCGTAGCGGTCGGCGAGGCGCACGAGGGGCGCCCGGCTCTCGGCAGCATCCGCGACGAGCGCGACAATGCGCTGGTACTGGCTGTCCTGAGCGAGTGCACTGGCCCGCATGATGACCGCGTGCTCGCCGTTGAGGGAACCGCTCAGGAGCGCCTCGCCCTTCGCGCGCTCCACCGGGAGGCTTTCACCGGTGAGGGATGACTCGTCGAACGTGCCGGCATCCGATTCGAGGATGCCGTCCACCGGGACGAGCTCGGACGGCCGCACGAGAAGGCGGTCGCCGACCGCTACCTCAGTGACCGCGATATCGTCAATGGTTCCCGCGTCATCCACGAGGCGGTGCGCGGTTTGCGGCGAGCGATCCAGCAGCGACTTCATCTCGCGCTGGGCCCTGCCCGCCGCGTAGTCTTCGAGCGCTTCACCGCCCGAGAGCATGAGGACGATCACGAGGCTCGCCCAGTACTCGCCGACCGACACCGTCGCGATGATCGCCATGATCGCGAGCGCGTCGATCCCCCACTGGCCGCCGATCAGGTTCTTGATCATGTCCCACGCCTGCATGGCGGCGACAACGAGTGCGAAGCCGCTGATCAGCCACTGCGCAGCTGTCTCGAACCCGGTGAGGGCGAGGATGCCACCGACCGCGGCGACGAGCACCGTGATCGCGACGATCGGATACCTGCGAATAGCCGTTCCGAGCCAGTTCATGACTCCAGTACTACTCGGAAGTCGTCCGCCGCTCCAGCAAGGCAAGGCTCCCCTCAGCCGCCGGTCCTGCCCGCGGCGAGCGCATCCTCACGAACGCGAAGGTCAGGCCAGGCGCGTCTTCAGGTTGTCGGCGAGCGCGGCGAGAAACTCCTCGGTGGTGAGGTAGCCCTGATCGCCACCGACGAGCATGGCAAGATCCTTCGTCATCTTGCCGGACTCGACCGTCTTCACCACGACATCCTCGAGGGTGTGCGAGAAGTCGATGAGCGCTTGGTTGCCGTCGAGCTTTCCGCGGTGGGCGAGCGCGCGGGTCCACGCGTAGATCGAGGCGATCGGGTTCGTGGATGTCGGTTTGCCGGCCTGGTGCTGGCGGTAGTGGCGCGTGACGGTGCCGTGGGCAGCCTCCGCCTCGACGATCCTGCCATCCGGGGTCGTGAGCACGCTCGTCATGAGGCCGAGCGAACCGAAGCCCTGCGCAACGGTGTCAGATTGCACGTCGCCGTCGTAGTTTTTGCACGCCCAGATGTATCCGCCCTCCCACTTGAGGGAGGCGGCGACCATGTCATCGATCAGGCGGTGCTCGTAGGTGAGCCCCGCCGCGTCGAACTTCGCCTTGAACTCGTGCTCGAACACTTCCGCGAAGAGGTCCTTGAAGCGGCCGTCGTAGGCCTTCAGGATCGTGTTCTTCGTGGACAGGTACACCGGGTAGCCGCGGTCGAGCCCATAGGCGAGCGAGGCGCGCGCGAAGTCGCGGATCGAGTCGTCGAGGTTGTACATGCCCATAGCGACGCCGGAGCCCGGTGACTGGAACACCTCGAAGTTCTGCGGCTCGCTGCCGTCCTTCGGCGTGAACGTCATGGTGAGGGTGCCTTCACCCTCGAAGCGGAAATCTGTCGCGCGGTACTGGTCTCCGAAGGCGTGACGGCCGATGATGATCGGCTTGTTCCAGCCCGGTACCAGGCGCGGGATGTTCGAGATGATGATCGGCTCGCGGAAGATCGTGCCGCCGAGGATGTTGCGGATCGTGCCGTTGGGGCTCCGCCACATCTTCTTGAGGCCGAACTCTTCGACGCGCGCCTCATCCGGCGTGATCGTGGCGCACTTCACGCCGACGCCGTGCTTCTGGATGGCGTGGGCGGCATCGATCGTGATCTGGTCGTTGGTCTCATCGCGCTTCTCGATGCCAAGGTCGTAGTACTCAAGGTCGATGTCGAGGTACGGGTGGATGAGCGTGTCCTTGATGGCCTGCCAAATGATGCGGGTCATCTCGTCGCCGTCGAGCTCGACGACCGTGCCCTCAACCTTGATTTTCGACACTGGGTTCTCCTTGTGCACAACACTTCTGATCTGGGGGTGGCGTTTTCGCCCGGGCCGAGTGGGCCGACTTTCAGCTTACAGGCAACCGGGAATTATCTCGACATCAAGATATCTCTAGGTGCAGATCGCCGGGTGTGGTTAGCCTGTCATCATGGCCAACCTGAGACTCGAAGAGCTTTCCGCGAGCAACGCGCTCGCCGCGAACACATTGACGCTGCGGCGCGGGCAGGAGCAATTCGTCGTTCCGCCCACCTACGCGATCGCGGATGCCTACCTCGACCCGACCACGACGTGGCCGAGGGTCGTGCTCAAGGATGACCGCGTTGTCGGCTTCATCCGCGGCAACTTCGATGAGGATGCTGCGGAGGAGGAGTTCCGCAGCTGCGTGTGGCGGGTTCACGTGTCCGCGGATGACCAGGGGCAGGGTATTGGGACGTTCGCCGTGCTCGCCCTCGCCGATGAGGCCCGCCAACGCGGATTCACGCGACTGTCCGCATTGTGGGAGCCGGGCGACCTCGGTCCTGAGGCGTTCTTCACGAACATCGGCTTCGTGGTGGAGCGCGAAACCCAGTACGGCGAAAAGTTCGGCGTGCTCACCCTGTAGGGCACCCACCGCGGATGCAGCACAATCAGGACTTCGTCTCGCGCGTGATCGCGGTTGTGGAATCGATCCCGCCGGGGAAAGTCATGGCGTACGGCGACGTTGCGGCGGCAATCGGTTCGCGGGCCGCGCGGGCGGTCGGCCAGGTGATGGCGTATTACGGCAGCGACCTTCCCTGGTGGCGGGTCATCCGGGCCAGCGGGCAGCCGCCGCTGTGCCACGACGAGAAGGCTCTGCCGCACTATGAGGCCGAGGGGACCCCGCTCGTGCCGGCGGCATCCGGATACCGCATCAATCTGCGGATGGCCCGCCACCGGCCCTGACCTCTCGCAGGTCTAAACGAGGGAGTCGCGCCAAGCGGCGTGCATCTTCGAGAACTTGCCCGTGCCCGCGATGAGGTCGGCGGGGGTGCCGTCTTCGATGATGCGGCCGTGCTCCATCACGAGAACGCGGTCTGCGATCGCCACGGTCGACAGGCGGTGGGCGATGATCACGGCGGTGCGGTCCGCGAGCAGGGTCTGCAGGCCCTCCTGCACGAGGCGCTCGCTCGGGATGTCGAGCGACGCCGTCGCCTCATCCAGGATGAGCACGACCGGGTTCGCAATGAACGCGCGCGCGAACGAGATGAGCTGGCGCTGGCCAGCCGAAACCCGACCGCCGCGCTTGTTCACATCCGTGTCGTAGCCGTTCGGCAGCCCCTCGATGAACTCGTGGGCGCCCACCGCCTTCGCGGCCTGGATGATCTCCTCGCGCGTCGCATCCGGCTTTCCGAGCGCAATGTTGTCCGCGACCGTTCCGGAGAACAGGTACGCCTCCTGCGTCACCATGACGATCGCGCGCCGCAGGTCCTTCGGATGCAGGTGACGCAGGTCGACGCCATCCAGCGTGACCGCCCCTGCCGTCGGGTCGTAGAAGCGGGAGATGAGTTTCGCGAGCGTCGACTTGCCGGCGCCGGTCGAACCGACGAGCGCGATCGTCTGACCAGCGGGGATGTCCAGGTCGAAGCTCGGCAGGACAACCCGATCCTCCTTGTAGGCGAACTCGACGCTGTCGAACGCCACCGCGCCCTTCGCCTGCCACAGATCGATCGGCCCGGTCGGATCCGGAACGCTCGGCTGCTCCTCGAGAACGCCCGAGATCTTCTCCAGCGCGGCCGCCGCGGACTGGTACGAGTTGTAGAACATCGCGATCTCCTGCGCCGGCGCGAAGAACGACCGCGTGTAGAGCAGGGTGGCGAGGAGAACCCCCACCGCGAGCCCGCCGCCCGCAACCCGAAGTCCGCCCACGAGCAGCACGGCAGCGAGAGTCACGTTGCCGATGAGCACGAGCCCCGGGTCGAAAATTCCGAACAGGTTGATGGCGCGCTCGTTCGCGTAGCGGTAGTTCTCGACGAGCCCGCCGAACTCCTTCTCGTTGCGCTTCTCCTTGCGGAACGCCTTCACCGCACGGATGCCCGTCATGGTTTCCACGAAGTGCACGATGACACGCGCGGACGCGGTTCTGGTCTCCCGGAACACCTTCTGCGAGGCGAGCTGGAACCATCGGGTCAGGATCCACAGCGGGATGATCGAAATGAACAGGACGACGCCGCTCACCCAGTCGATCGAGACGAGGGCGATCGCGATGAACGCCATGTACAGGCCGCCCTGCACGAGCTGGCTCAGTCCGGAGTCGAGCAGTTCGCGGATCGCGTCCAGGTCGCTTGTCTGCCGCGCGATGATGCGCCCCGACGTGTAACTCTCGTGGAATTCGAGGCTGAGCCGCTGCGTGTGCAGGAACACCCGCTTGCGCAGCTCGATGAGGATCGCCTGGCTGATTCTGGCGGTGAGCACCGTGTACCAGGCGATCAGCACCGCGCCGATCACACCGGTGAACAGGAACGCCCCGACGGCGAACCCGAGCGGCATCCAGTCCTGTTTCAACATCGCCGGAAGACCGCTGTCGATGCCGAATGCGATGAACGCGGGTCCGGCGACCTGTGCGGCGGTGCTGACGACGACCACGATGATCGTGAGCGTGATGCGGCCCCACAGGGGCTTGACGAGCGAACCGAGCAGCCGCAGCGAGCGCGCGCGAATCTGCCTGCTTTCCGCCTTCGTGTAGTCCTGGCGCTCCTCGCCCTCTACTCCCATGACGCTCACGATCCGACCTCCGTGCTGGGGCGGCTCACGCCGCTCGTGACGATGGGGATGGGCGTCGTGGGCGGAGACGGGTTCCGCTGGGGCCCGCCCTCCTCATCCTCCAGGCTCGAGATCACGAACCGGTAGTGGTCGCTGGAAGCCAGGAGGTCGGAGTGCCGACCCACCGCGGTGATCGTGCCGTTCTCCAGGAGCGCGACCCGGTCCGCGAGCATGACCGTGGACGGGCGATGAGCAACGATGAGCGCGGTCGTGGACGCGAGCACACGGCGCAGCGCCGCTTCCACGAGCGCCTCGGTGTCGACGTCGAGCGCGGAGAGCGGGTCATCGAGCACGAGCACGTCCGGCTTCGCGGCGACCGCGCGCGCGAGGGCGAGCCGTTGCCGCTGGCCGCCGGAGAGGCTCATCCCCTCCTCGCCCACCGTCGTGTCGAGACCCTCGGGGAGTTCGTACACGAAGTCCGCTTGCGCGATGCCGAGAGCTTCGTCGAGCTCCGCATCCGTCGACTCGGGCCGTCCGAGCAGGACGTTGTCGCGCACGGAAGCCGAGAACAGTGTCGCGTCCTCGAACGCCATCGCGATATGGCGCCGAAGCTCCTCCAGAGTCACGTCGCGGATATCGACCCCGTCGAGCGTGATCGAGCCTCCCGTGACGTCGTACAGTCTCGTCGCCAACGCCGTGATGGTCGATTTGCCGCTGCCGGTGAGGCCGACGAGCGCCATGGTCTCACCGGGCTCCAACTCGAGGTTGATGCCATTCACGAGGTCCGGGAACCGTTCGGGCGAATCCGCATAGCGGAAGTGCACGTCGTGGAACACGAGGCGGCCCTCCGGATTCGCGATCGTCTTCGGATGTTCCGGGTCCACGATCGTGTTCTTCTCATCCAGAACCTCGAAGAACCGGTCAGCGGCCGTGCGGGTGTCGAAGGTCATGGACAGCAGGAACCCGATCGACTCGACCGGGAATCGGAGAACGGTCGCCGTCGCAAAGAACGCCACAAGGCCGCCCGCGGTGATTTCGCCGGCCGCGGCAAGCCACACTCCGCCCGCCAGACACAGCGCGAACGTCACGTCGGGCACGAGCAGCAGCCACAGCCAGATCCCGGCAATCGCCTTCGCCTTCTCGATCTCCGTGCCGCGCAGCAGCTCAGCCTGCGACTCGAAGTTGCGCAGCGCGTGCGACCCGCGACCGAATGCCTTGAGCACGCGGATGCCGTGGACGGATTCCTCGACGGTCGTCGCGAGGTCCCCCGCCTGGTCCTGGCTGCGGCGGGCCACCACGGAATACTTGTTCTCGAACACGTAGCCGTAAATCCACAGCGGGATCGACAGCACCATGAACAGGACTCCGAGCATCCAGTTGATGCTGGCGAGAACGCCGATCCCGACCACGATCGTGATCGTGTTGACGACGAACAGCACGAGGCCGAACGAGAACCAGCGCCGGATGAGATTCAGGTCGCTGATCGCGCGGGACAGCAGCTGGCCGCTCGGCCACCGGTCGTGGAAGTTCACCGGCAGATCCTGGAGCTGCTTGTACAGGCCGTTGCGCATCCGCGCCTCGATGTGGGTGCCCGGCTGCAGCACAAACCAGCGCCGGAACCAGATCATGATCGCTTCGACGATTCCGAGGATGAGAACGATGACGACCGGCCACCAGATCTCGCTGGAGTCGCCGTCCTTCAGCGGGCCGTCGATGAGGGACCGGAGCACCTGCGGAATGGCGAGCGCCACGAGCGCAGCCACCATGGCCGCGCCCATCCCCAGATAAATCCTGGGCATGGCCGGTTTCGCGTAGGGGTACACCCGCATGATGGACGCGAACGTCCCAGGGCGCTTCTTCGTGGCGTCAGAAGACAACAGTTTTCCTTGCACTAGTCAGGGGTCGACGCAGCCGACAGAGTTTCCAGAGAGACCGTCACGGCCTCCAGCGCCGGTCTCAGCGATGCCGACGCTGGGGACGCACCCTTCGTCCCCACCGCCAGCGCAGCCCTCCAGAATACGCTCAACGCTCACGGCGACGCAAGCGATGATTCCTGGTCGACTCGGGTGGCGTACCACTGCCCGGAGGAGCAGGATTCCGACAGGCAGGTTAGGATTGCCTAACCTGCATTTATTGATCGGAATTCCCCCATGCCGCCCATCCCGCACACGATAGCGTCGTAAGCATGCTGCACCACGCGACCTCCAATCTGGGCGACGAAATGGGCGGCATCCTCTCCGCGGCGGGCCCGATCATCTTCTACCTGATCGTCTGGGCGCTCGTCTTCGCCGGAACGGCGATTTTCCTCGGCCTGTTCATCCCGTTCATCACCGGCGACTCGCTCCTGTTCGCTTCCGGGCTCATCGCGGCATCCGCCACAAGCCTGAACATCGTCATTCTCGCGGTCGGAGTGGGCATTTCTGCGTTTCTCGGCGATCAGGTCGGTTTTCTCCTCGGGCGGCACTACGGCCGCGGATACCTGGATCGGCACGGCGGTCGGCGCACCCAGAAAGCAATCCACGCCGCAGAGATTTTCTACCAGCGGTACGGCTGGTGGTCGATCGTCGTTGCGCGTTTCGTGCCCTGGGGGCGAGTGTTCGTTCCCGTCATTGCCGGGGTGGGCCGGATGAACTATTACCGGTTCCTCTCCAGCAACCTCGTCGGTGCGCTCGCGTGGGGAGTCGGGTTAACCCTGACCGGGTACTACGCAGCGTTCATTCCCGGCGTGAAGAGCGTCGCCTATGTGATCGCGGGGGTGGTCATTGCCGCGTCCATCGTCGCCGGCATCCATACCTGGCGGGTGACGAGGCACGAACGTCGGGCCGTCGACGGGGTCTAGCGGGAGAGCCTTAGCGGATCCGCACCGAGAGGCAGGTTACGCAGCCTTCGAGCTTCTCGAACTCGCTGATGTCCACCGTGACGACGTTGTAGCCGAGGTCGGCGATGAGGGCCGCGCTGCGCGGGGCCGATTCGGCCATGAGCACCGTGCTGTCATCCAGCACCACCACGGCCACCCCGGTCTCCTCCGGCACGGCAAGAAAACGGTCGAACAGTTCCGGGTTGTCCACGAGTGGGGGATACCCGATCACCGTGCCGTCGGGCAGGGCGGTCACGCCGCTCTTGAGGTGCAGGACCTTCGTGACGGGGACGGCGATCACCGTGTAGCCGAGCGGCGAAACGATGTTCCTCAACTGGCGGATGCCTTCGGCGTTCGTCCTGCCGCCGCGGCCCACATACGCGGTCTTGCCGACTTTGAGCACGTCGCCGCCGTCGAGCGTGCCGGGCAGCTCGATGCGGGCGACCCGCAAACCGAGTTCACGCACGGTGTCTTCAACTCCGGCCGTTTCCACCCTCCGAGTCTCGTGACCGGGGCTCGTCACGACCGCGGTGTCCCCGAAGATCACGACGGTATCCTCGACGAACACGGAGTCCGGAGCCTCGGGCGCCACCGGCACCTCCACGGTGTCCCAGCCGTTCTCGATGAGCGCGGCGACGTAGCGGTCCCACTGCTCATCCGCTTTTTCCGCGTCCACGACGGATCGCGAAATATGCGTCACCTGGCCATCGGCCAGATTCGCGGCAGGCAACCGAACCAAGGCGACCCTGCGATCGCGGGCGGGCGGCACGTCGAGGCGAGCACCGGTGATGAGGCTCCAGAGCCGGCGCCCGATTGTAGCCACCACAACGACGGCGACGATGACGAAGATCAGCTTCGGCCCGATGAGTGTTCCGAAGATGAAGCCCACCGCTGATCCGTCGATCGTTGTGCCGCTGTTCACGACGGCGATAAGGCTGCCGAACAGCCCGGCCAGCGCCGAGGCAAGGATCGAGAGAGGCACCGCGACGTACCAGCGGCGCAGCCCGTCAAAACCCGCGATCACGCCCAGAAGCAGAAACAGCAGGAGCGTCGACGGCAGGAAGTAGTCGCTCAACTGGCCGAACACCGAGGGATTCGCGCCGTTTGCGGTGAAGAACACGAGGACAGTTCCGAAATGGGTGACCACGGCGGAGACCAGCGCCGCAGCGATGGCTCCGGCAACCTTGCGGACGATGGCGGATGCACCCGAATAAGTCATGCTGCGAGACTATTGGATTCTCGGGTTGGCGGGCGAATCTCACGCACCGGGCGAGGGCCGCCAGTCGGAACTCCTCAGTGAAAGAAGTGGCGCTCGCCGGTCAGATACATGGTCACCCCGGCAGCCCGAGCGGCGTCAATGACTTCGCTGTCGCGAATCGAGCCGCCCGGCTGCACGATCGCCGCGACGCCGGCGTCGAGGAGAATCTGAAGCCCGTCGGCGAACGGGAAGAACGCATCGGATGCTGCCACGCTGCCTCTGGCGCGCTCGCCCGCGCGGTCCACGGCGAGTCGGCAGGAGTCGACCCGGTTCACCTGGCCCATCCCGACACCCACGGATGCTCCGCCGTGCGCGAGCAGAATCGCGTTCGACTTCACGGCGCGCACCGCCCGCCACGCGAAGTCGAGATCCGCCCGCATGGCGGCATCCGCTGCGCTGCCGGATGCGAGCGACCAGTCATCGAATGGCGCGAAACGGGTGTCGGGCACCTGGGTGAGCATCCCGCCCGAGAGTTGCCGAAGCTCGAGCGCATCCCGCGCGTAGTCGGCGGGCAGGAGAAGCAGCCGCACGTTCTTTTTCGCGGAAAGCACGGTGAGCGCGTCCTGGCTGAAACCCGGCGCGACGATCACCTCGGTGAAGATGTCCTTCATCGATTCTGCCGCCGCGAGGTCGATCGGCCGGTTCGCGGCGATTACGCCGCCGAACGCGGAAACCGGGTCGCACTCGTGGGCGCGACGATGGGCGGTCGCAATGTCGCCCGCGACGGCGATCCCGCACGGATTCGCGTGCTTGATGATCGCCACGGCCGGCTCGGCGAAATCGTAGGCGGCGCGCAGGGCCGCATCCGCGTCGACAAAATTGTTGTAGGACATGTCTTTGCCGTGCAGTTGTTCCGCCTGGGCGAGGCCGCGCCCGTCCGCCGCTCGGTACAGCGTCGCATCCTGGTGGGAGTTCTCCCCGTACCGCAGGGTTGTCGGGTCGCCGTAGCGCAGCTCCAGTTCCTGCGCCCCCCCTGCCGGAAATTCAGGAAACGGCGTCGCGCCAGGGCCAGACACGCCGGTTTCGGCCGCATCCGGAGACGCGGATTCCTGAATTTTCCGGAGGTCGGAGCGGATGCCGACGTTCGCGGCGAAGTACTCGGCGACCGCGGCGTCGTACGCGGCGGTGTGCGCGAAGGCTTCCCCGGCGAGGCGCTGGCGTTGCGCGAGGGTGGTACCGCCGAGAGTGAGGGCCTTAATGATTTGCGGGTAACTCGCCGGCGACACCGCCACCGCCACGTTCGCGTGGTTCTTCGCGGCCGAGCGCACCATCGCTGGCCCGCCGATGTCGATCTGCTCGATCACGGCATCCGGTGCCGCGCCGCTCGCGACGGTCTCCACGAACGGGTACAGGTTCACAACCACGAGCTCGAACGCCTCGATGCCGAGTTCGGAAAGTTCGGCGGCGTGCCCGGAGAGCCGCAGATCGGCGAGGATGCCGGCGTGCACGGCCGGGTGCAGGGTTTTGACCCTGCCGTCCAGGGACTCGGGGAATCCGGTAACCTCGCTCACTTCGGTGACCGGAAATCCGGCTTCGGAAATCTGCCGCGCGGTCGAGCCGGTGGAGACGATGTTGACGCCAGCCTTCGACAGCGCCTCAGCCAGCTCCAGCAGCCCCGTCTTGTCGCTCACCGAGAGGAGCGCTCGACGGATCGGGATGACGTCTCGCTCCGGTGCGTCGGTCATGCGAAGTCCTCCAGGTTGATGTGTCCGTTGGCTATGTCGAGCACCGTCTGAACGAGCAGCCGCCGCTCGACGACCTTGATCCGTTCGTGCAGCGCGTGCTCCGTGTCGCCGGGCACGATGGGCACGCGTTCCTGCGCGACGACCGGGCCGGTATCCACGCCGTCGTCGACGACGATGATGCTCGCGCCGGTTTCGCCGGCTCCCGCGGCGAGCGCGTCCCGAACCGCGTGCGCGCCCGGGAACTCGGGAAGGTATGCCGGATGCGTGTTGAGCAGACGCGGAGACAGGGCGGCGACGACGCGGGGCGGCAGCAGCCGCATGAATCCGCTCAGGATCACGAGATCCGGATTCCACTCCTCGATCTGCTCCAGCAGTTCGTTCCCCCAGTCTTCGCGGTCGGGGAAGTTCGACAGCGCAACAGAAAAGGCCGGAACCCCGAAACGTTCGGCGTGCTCGAGCCCATCCGCTTGCCGATCGGCGCCCACCGCGACGACGCGGGCAGGGAACTGTGCGTCTTCGGATGCTTCGAGGAGCGCGAGAAGGTTCGAACCGCCCCCGGAGATGAGGACGACGAGCGAGAGCATGGTCCCAGCCTATTTGCTGCGCGGCGGGCGCCCCGCCAGAAGTCCGATGACGGCGGGCACGCCGAATTCCAGCGCTGCGAACAGACCGACGGCGAGCGCATCCGGGCCGACGTCCGCGAGGCGGCCCGGCCCCGCCGATCCCCCGGAAACCCAGGCGAGCAGGCCGACAATGATGCCCCCGACGACGCCGATCCCCACGCCGGTCAGGACGAGAGCGCCGCGCCCGTCGAGAACACGAACCACGGCGGGCCGAATCAGCACACCCACGAGGAATCCGGCGACGATGGGCACGAGAAGCCCGAGGAACCCGAACGCGTGCGCACCCGTGGGCAGGGCTCCGAGGATCGGCACCGCCGGCAACGGTCCGAGGCTGGTTCCGAGCGGTCCGACAGACGACCCTGCGCCGATCGCGAACCCGGGACCGATGAGCCAGGCGCCGGTCCAGATGACCAGGTTCGGCAGGAATGCGAGTTCGGCGAGGGTGACCGCAATTCCGCCGAGAACTCCGGAATGGATTCCCTCATAGAGCGACACGATTTGCGCGTAGCTGCCCACAACCATGATGGCGAGAACGATGCCCGACACGAGAATCACGACAGCCACAGCCGCCGTACCCCCACGCAGCGACTGCGCCGCGACGATGCGCACGTGCTCGGGCAGCGAACCCCACCATCGGGCGGACCGGGCCGCGCCTCCCGCCGACGCACTTCGACCCGGCATTCGCGCGAGCCTGCGGGACGCCAACCCGCCCCCGATGAGCAGCCCGATGGTGAAAATCAGCGTGGGGAGCACGGCCCCCTGAACGATGGATGGCCTCGCGAAGTCGTTGAGGGCGCTCAACGTCACGCCGACGGAGAGCCCGCCGAACGCGACGATGGCCACGAGCGTGCCGAGTCGCGCATAGGGAGTTTCCGTGATGCGACGTCCCGCGCGTACGCCGAGCAACACGGTGAGCAGGGCGAATCCGAGTGCCGCGATCGACACGACGAAAGCGTCGCCGGCGCCGGGAAATCCGAGTGCGCTCGCCGTGACCGGGTCGAGGGTGAGGCGCACATCCGCTCCGTGGCCGAGCAGCCAAATGTCGACGGATGCCCGCCAGAACGCCGTCCAGTCGATTTGAAGCCCGTACTGGAACGCCCACAGGAATGTGAGCGGTACGAGCGGGATCCCGATTCCGATGCCCACGACAAGCAGCGCCTCCAGCGCGGCGAACAGGGCGGTGATCGGGCGGTTCATACCTGACGGAGCCTACCGCCGCATCCGCCCTGCGCCGCGGCGCCACTCACGTGGACCGCACGAAATCAGAGGGTGGCGAGGATTTCGCGCATGATGCTCGCAGCCTCGGAGGGGGTCTTGCCGACCTTGACCCCGGCAGCTTCGAGCGCTTCCTTCTTCGCCTGCGCCGTGCC
>OEIU01000929.1_pt1 | contig 22139 bp, 14 predicted proteins | sample 1539221 | NCBI WGS metagenome assembly OEIU01 (sample SAMN03792071, study PRJEB22550) | activated sludge metagenome | feature: wastewater treatment plant; material: activated sludge; isolation source: Wastewater treatment plant of a petroleum refinery complex | place: Argentina: Zarate | collected...
GCCAGCGGGACGGGATCGCGCGGCTGGGCGCGCTGGGGCACGAGGTAGTCCTGCAAGCCGGCGCGAACGCGCTTCAGGTCGGCGCGCAGTCGGGCGTAGTCGAAGTGGTAGCGGGCGCGTTCCTGCGGAGCGGTATGGGCGGCGTGCTCGGCGAGGCGGTCGATCAGGTCGAGTTGGCGGGCGAGCGCGGCGAGCTGCTCACGCTCCATGGCGAGGCTGTCGGCGGCGACGGCAGGCTGCAGCGCCGAGAACGACACAGCCAACACCACGGCAAGCGCAGGCCATGCGGATGTGCGGCGGTTGGTCTGTCCCATCGTGCCATTCCCCGTTGATGCGGATGGCACGATGCTGTGGCGCGCTCTCGCTTTGCGCCGCAGGGAATGGGAACTACGGCATGACCGGATTTGTTGGTCGCGCTGGCTGGCATTCGCGCAATGCCTGGTGGATTTCTTGTTGGCTAGCGCCTACCATCCTTTGGTAGAATTGGGCAAACTTGGCAATCCAAAGTCACGAAAGACCAAACCAGATGGTTTTCAGATGAGTGAAGTCGAAAGCGAGATCCTCACGCTGGAGGAAGTCGCGGCCTACCTCAAAGCCGGCAAACGGACGGTCTATCGCCTTGCCCAGAAAGGAGAGATTCCGGCGTTCAAGCTTGGGGGAACCTGGCGCTTTCGCCGCTCGGAGCTGGATCGGTGGATCGCCGAAAGCATCAACAAGAAGAAGCCGGAGGCCGAGTGAGCGCGGACCATGCCAGCCGCCGAATCACGCTCGGGGAAGAACTAAGGGGAGGATCGCCGTTGACGACACAGCAGCTTCTGACGCCGCACCAGAGCCAGTACTTTGCTTGGCTGCTGACCAGGCGTGCAGCAGGCGACTCCGTGGAGTCGCTGGCTTCGACTTTGGTCGATTCGCAGGTCGATCTGAATCCCCATCAGGTCGAGGCCGCGCTCTTCGCTTGCCGCAACCCCCTCTCACGCGGCGTGATCCTCGCCGACGAGGTTGGTCTAGGCAAGACCATCGAAGCCGGCTTGGTCATCTCCCAACGCTGGGCGGAACGGCGGCGGAAGGTGCTCATCATCGTTCCAGCGAACCTGCGCAAGCAATGGCACCAAGAGCTGCAGGACAAGTTCGGCCTGCAAGGGCTGATCCTCGAAGCCAAAAGCTACAACGCGATCCGCAAACAGGAGCAGCGGAACCCGTTCCTGTTCGCCTCCGGTCCGATCATCTGTTCCTACCAGTTCGCGAAGGCCAAGGCTGACGATGTCAAGGGCATCGACTGGGACTTGGTCGTCCTCGACGAAGCGCATCGCCTGCGCAACGTCTACAAAACCAGCAACGTCATCGCCAAGACCCTCAAGGAGGCGCTGTCGCGCGTTCACTCCAAGGCGCTCCTGACCGCGACGCCGTTGCAGAACTCGCTGCTCGAACTCTATGGGCTGGTCAGCTTCATCGATGACCGCGTGTTCGGAGACCTTGATAGCTTCCGCTCGCAATTCACTGGCAGAGAGCAATCCTTCAGCAGCCTGCGTGACCGGCTGGCCCCCATCTGCAAGCGCACCCTGCGCAAACAGGTTCAGCCCTACGTGTCGTACACAGCGCGCAAGGCCATCGTCGAGGAGTTCACGCCGTCGAGCGAAGAGCAGGAACTTTCCAGGCTCGTCGCCGATTACCTGCGCCGCCCCAACCTCAAGGCCCTGCCCGAGGGGCAGCGCCAACTGATTTCGCTCGTACTATGGAAGCTGCTCGCCTCCAGCACGCACGCGATTGCGGGTGCGTTGGAGACGATGGCCAAGCGTCTCCAGGGTGTGCTCGACGAAGTCACCGAGGCTCCCGATCTGGTCGATGAACTCGACGAGGATTACGAGTCGCTCGACGAAACCGCCGATGAGTGGAGCGACCAAGACTCAGATGTCGAAGCATCGAGCCGAACGGAACGCGAGGCCATCGCGCAGGAGATCGACGAGCTGCGCCACTTCAAAGCGCTGGCAACCAACATCCGTGACAACGCCAAGGGCAAGGCGCTACTCACCGCGCTGGATCGCGCCTTCGCCGAACTGGATCGGTTGGGCGCGGCCCGGAAGGCCATCATCTTCACCGAGTCCAAGCGCACGCAGGAATACCTCCTCAACTTGCTGGCCGACACGCCATACGGCGACGGCATCGTGCTCTTCAACGGCACCAATAGCGACCAGCGTGCGCAGGCGATTTACAAGGACTGGCTGAAGCGCCACGAAGGCACCGACCGCATCACCGGCTCCAAGACTGCCGACACCCGTGCGGCACTGGTCGAGCACTTCAAGGAGCGTGGCAAGGTCATGATTGCCACCGAGGCCGGAGCCGAAGGCATCAACCTCCAGTTCTGCTCGCTCGTCATCAACTACGACCTGCCGTGGAACCCGCAGCGCATCGAGCAGCGCATCGGGCGCTGCCACCGCTACGGTCAGAAGCACGACGTGGTGGTGGTCAACTTCGTCGACCGCAGCAATGAGGCCGATGCACGGGTGTACGAGCTGCTGTCGCAGAAGTTCCAGCTCTTCGAGGGCGTGTTTGGGGCTAGCGACGAAGTGCTGGGTGCCATCGGCTCCGGTGTCGATTTCGAGCGGCGTATCGCCGAGATTTACCAGAACTGCCGAGAGCCCGAGGAAATCAAGTCCAGCTTCGAGCAACTCCAGCTCGACCTCTCCGGCGAAATCAACGAGGCGATGGTCAAGACGCGCCAGGTACTGCTTGAGAACTTCGATGAGGAGGTGCAGGAGAAGCTGCGCATGCGGGCCGACGACAGCCGCAACGCGCGCAACCGCTTCGAGCGCATGCTGATGGACTTGACCCGCGCCGAACTGGTCCATTGCGCCGCGTTCGATGACGACGGCTTCGATCTCCGCCACATACCGACTGGAGTCGAGCACGGCGGCCTCGCGGGCATCGAGCTGGGGCGCTACGAATTGCCCCGCCGCTCCGGCGACGCGCATCTATACCGCATCAATCATCCGCTGGCGCGATGGGGCATCGAGCAGGCCAAGGCTCGCGCACTCAACGGGGCTCGTCTTGTGTTCGACTACAACGCCCACGGTGCAAAGATCAGCACGCTTGAAGCCTGGCGCGGCAAGGCCGGATGGCTCACCGTGAAGCTAATCTCGGTCGAGACACTCGGCAACCAGGAGCAACATCTGCTGGTTGCGGCGGGCACGACCGACGGCGTCGTGCTCGCGGAAGAAGACCCGGAAAAACTGCTGCGCCTGCCCGCGACCACGCAGGCGGCCAGTCTGTTCAACGCCCCTGACGCCACCCTGCTGGCCGACGTGGAAGCCCGCAAGACCGCACTCCTGCGCGACGTCAACGAGCGCAACCTCGGCTACTTCGAGCAGGAAGTCCAGAAGCTGGATGCCTGGGCGGACGACCTGAAGCTCGGTCTGGAGCAGGAGATCAAGGAGATCGACCGCGAGATCAAGGAGGTGCGCCGAACCGCCGCGACCTCGCCGACGCTGGAAGAAAAGTTGTCATGGCAGAGGAAGCAGCGCGAACTGGAGAGCAAGCGCAGCAAGCTGCGCCGCGAGTTGTTTGCCCGGCAGGACGAAGTCGAAGCGCAGCGCAATGACTTGATCAGCCAGCTTGAAGTGCAACTCCAACAGCAGGTCGAGGAGCGCACGCTGTTCACTGTCGAGTGGGAGCTGGTGTAATGACTAATCAAGTAGCACCCTTAGACCTGCGCATGACCAGGCCGCGGTTGAAGCGTGCCAAGAATTGAGGAGAGCGAGATATGGCTAGCGGAAAATTACTGCGGCAACTCATCAAATCGGGAACGCAAGGCGATGCTTCGGGCTTTCGCGCGGCGTCCGAGGCAGTGATCAAAGAGGAGCGCGAGAAGAACCATCATCTGCTCGCAAATGACCTTGAGCGTTTACTTTACGGCGATCAGGCAACGGTCGGGAAGAGTGCGCGGAAGCTGCAAAGTTTGCCCAGCGTGCCGACAAATAAAGACAACGGCCTTGCGCTACTAGAAGAGCGTGCCGTGATTCGAGAGGAGAAAGACATCATTCTCTCGGATGCTTCGCAGTCGGCACTCGATGAAATCCTGATGGAGCACAACCGGACGGACGTGCTTCGATCCTATGGCCTGCAACCCGCGCAGAAGCTGTTGTTCTGCGGGCCTCCCGGCTGCGGCAAGACGCTGGCCGCCGAAGTCATCGCGCATTCCCTGTCCATGCCGCTCATCCTCGTTCGGCTGGACTCGGTCATCTCGTCGTTTCTGGGAGAGACGGCCGCCAATTTGCGCAAAGTGTTCGATTACGTCGCAACGCATCCCGTGGTCGCATTGTTCGATGAATTCGACGCCCTGACCAAGGATCGTGGCGACAGCGCCGATCATGGTGAGCTCAAACGCTCCGTAAATGCCGTCTTGCAGATGATGGACGGTTATCGAGGCGAGAGCATCCTGATCGCCACCACCAACTACGAAACCTTATTGGACAAGGCGGTTTGGCGACGCTTCGATGAGGTTGTGCGCTTCGAGATGCCGAATCTGGAGCAGATCAAACGCTTGTTAGCTCTGAAACTCTCCGGTGTCCGCCGCAATTTCGAGCCCGACGATGGCCAGGTGGCATCCGTGTTCAAGGGCATGTCGCACGCCGACATCGAGCGGGTTCTTCGGCGCTCCGTCAAGGAAATGATCCTGTCCGGCCGGGAGTTCCTGGAGAAAAGCCACCTCGATACCGCGCTTGCTCGTGAGTATCGTCATAAGAGTTAAGGCATGGAGGGGGAGGCATGGCCTATGAACACTTGCGCTTGGAGCGAGAAGCGCCCTCAACGGAGCGCCATCCGAGGCGTCATCCGGGAATTCGCCCTCCTGCCGATCCGAGAGCGCATGGTGCCGCGTTAGCCGGGCGGCTCGACCAAGCGCGGCAACGTGCGACGGCAGAGGACGTCGGCGGGTTCGACGACCGTAAGCTGCTCAAGATTCGGCTGCGCGCGGGCGACAAGAGCGTGCCCGCCTTCGATGCCATTCCTGGCGTGGAGATTGTCAGCCAGGAAGATGAATCCATCGTGCTGGCATTCGCCACTGATGACGGCTTGAGCGAGTTCGAGAGCCGCCTGGCCACCCTTGCACGTGATGGCGTTGTTACACGCAAGGAACTGTTCTACGTCATCGAAGACTTCGACCACTGGACACCCCAGGACCGTACCGGCGCGGCCTTGCTTGAGCAAGGATTTCCAGCCGCGCCAACCTTCATGCTCGATGTCGAACTATGGCCCCAGGAGCGACAGGACAAGCGCCAGCAAATGGTGCGTGCCTTTCTCGACTGGTTGCATGCACAAGGCATTGAGCGGCTGGACGACATCCAGCAACTCTCGCTCGTCATGGTCCGTGTGCGCTGCAACGGTGCGCAGGCCGAGCAGATCTTGCACCATCGCGATGTGCGCACTGCCGACCTGCCGCCCCGCTTGGGTGTGGCCGTACAACTGCTTCATACCGACATCAACCAATTTCCTCCGATCGATCCCCCTTCTGACGATGCTCCGTCCATTGCCGTGCTGGATTCCGGCTTGACGCGTGGACATTCGTTGCTCGGCGCAGCGGTCGGCGACGCGCAGGGCTACCTCGCACCGCATCGCAGTGCGGATGACACCGATCCCCACTGGCACGGCACCTTCGTCGGCGGGCTTGCGTTGTACGGCGATATCCATAGCGCTATTCAGCAAGGGCAGTTCGTCCCGCAGCTTCGCCTGTTCTCCGGCAAAGTGTTCGAAGACGACGGACAAGACCAAACCGAGTTCGTCGAAAAGGCGGTCGAGGAAGCCGTGCGCGAACTGCATGCGCAATACGGCTGCCGGGTCTTCAACCTAAGCTATGGCGACCTGAACAAGGTCTACGATGGCCGTCATGTGCGCGGGCTCGCCTACACGCTGGATCGGCTGACGCGTGAGCTGGGGGTCCTGTTCGTAGTACCAGCGGGCAATCTGTTGTCATCCCAGTTGCCAGCCGATACACGCGCGAGTTACCCGGACTACCTGTTCGAAGGCCACGCCCGCCTGCTGGACCCCGCCACATCGCTCAACGCGCTGACCGTTGGCGGCTTGAGCCTGAATGAGGCCACACGCAATGCACAGCGCCATCCCAACACGATTGAAGACCACGTGTTGGCACGGGCGGAGCAGCCGTTTCCATTGACTCGCAGCGGCCCTTCTGCCAGCGGCGCCATCAAGCCCGACGTGGTCGCGCATGCCGGCAACATCGCCTTGCGGCGCACTGGAGGTGGCACAGACCATGCCGGTCTGGGCGTGGTGTCGCTCAACGGCGGCTTTGCCTTGGGGCCGGCGTTCAAGGAAGACATCGGCACCAGCTACGCCGCCCCCCAAGTCGCCCACCAAGCCGCGCGGCTACTGGCCGAAGTGCCCGACGCTTCGCCCAGCCTGCTGCGCGCACTGATCGGCGCCCATGCCCGCTGGCCGCAAGCCTGCGAAGCGCTGTTGAACCCCGGCAACAATGCTGAAGGCCGCGACAAACTCCTGCGCCTCGTCGGGTATGGGCGCGTGGACGATGCGGCGCTGTTCCGCTCGCTTGATCACACCGTCACCCTGCTGGCCGAGGAGCGCGTCGGAAACGACCAGCACCACTTCTTCGAATTACCTCTACCAGACAGCTTCTGGGACGGTGGCCGCCGCACGCGTGAGGTGACCGTCGCGCTCGCCTACAGCCCTGCCGTGCGCACCACGCGGCTGGACTACCGAAGAGCCAAACTGTGGTTCCACCTGGTGACGGCTGGCAGCCTGGATGAGGTCACCCAAGCCTACCGGCGCAATCGGGAAGAAGGCATGGGCGAACGCGCCAACGGCCGCTGGCTACCCAACGACACCCGCAAGAACGGCACGTTGCAGGTCTCTCGATGGCGCTTCAAACAGGCGCTGGCCAACGGTCAGAAGGTGTTCGTCGTGGTGACCCGGCAAGACAGCCTTTGGTCCGATGGGCGCGATGGGGACGAGCCCTATGCCGTCGCCGTGGTGCTGGCGGATCGGGAGCAGGCCAACGCTCAGCTCTACGCCCAGGTGCAAGCAGCGCTGCAAGCGCGTGCCCAGGCACGTGCGCGCGCTCGGATTGGCGGGAGGGCCTGATGCCGGCGCTCGAACCTCAGTACTTGGCCATCTTGAAGCAGGCGCTCTCTGCCCGCTTTGTGCCGTTCCTGCCGCCGTTGCTCGGCAACGTCAATCCCGCCGATCACTCGGCGAAACAGCTTTCGCGGGCCTTCAGCGCCTTCGTCCTCCACAAGCTGCTCGACATTACGCCGCAGGTGGCGGCCGCCTCGGTCGTGGATGATTTCAACGACAAGGGCATCGACGCGATCCACTACCACGCGCCGTCGGAGACGCTGTACCTGCTGCAAACCAAGTTGAAGGAGTCCGAGCAGTTCAAGCAGGAGGATGCGCTGCCGTTCTGCGAGGGCATTCGCCTGTTGCTCAAACAGGACTTCGCCGCGTTCAACGGGAATGTCCAGAGTCGGAAGACCGACATCGAGGGCGCACTGGATGCGTGCAGCCACATCAAGCTGGTCGTGCCCTACACGGGCGATGGTGTATCGCAAACGGCCCGCGACGCCTTGCAGGCGCTGCTCGATGACGAAGACCTCGACGAAGAGCGGCTGGCTAAGCAGGTGGAGTACTACACGGCAACCGAGATCGCCCGCGATCTGCTGGCAGAACAGGCCTACCAACCCGTGCACACGGATATTGCGTTGCAGAAGCACGCGAAAGTCGAAAGCCCGCGAGCCACGTACTACGGTGTCGCGCGGCTGGCGGACTTGGTGGGCCTACACCAGATGCACGGCAAGGCCCTGTACGAGCGCAACATCCGCTACTTCCTCGGCAGCAGCAAATCCGATGTCAACAAGGCCATCAAGACGACCTTGCATGACGCCCCGGCGGACTTCTTCTATCTCAACAACGGTGTCACAGCCGTCTGCGACCTGATCGAGCCGAAGGCCAACAAGAATGGCGTCAAGAAGTTCAAGGTGCGCGGCCTGTCCATCATCAACGGCGCGCAGACGGTGGCGTCGGCTGCCGAGTTCGTGCGCCAGCATCCGGGCAAGAGCATCGATGACGCCAAGGTGATGCTTACTTTGATCAAGGCATCGGCGGACGGCCAGTTTGGGAAGAGCGTGACCAAGGCTCGCAACCACCAAAACCCCGTACAGACCGCGAACTTCGCCTCGCTGGACGAGAACCAGGAGAGGCTGCGGCAGGAGATTGCCCACCTTGGCTTCGATTACCACTATCGCCCCGAGGCCCTCGCGACCGGCCCAAAGGCCATCACGCTCGATGAGGCTCTGCGGGCACTGGCCTCGCAACAGAACGACCCACGCTACGCCGTGTGGCTCAAGAGCGAACCGGTGCGGGTCGCCAACCCCGACTCCGCCGAGTACCAGGCGCTGTTCACTGCCGCGCTACCGGGCGTGACGCTGGTCAATGCGGTCCTGTGCCACCGCGCGATTCGCGCCCTGGTGGTGGACTACGAGCAGAAGGCCCTAGCGCGCAGCCAGGAACGCCTGATCTACCGTCACGGCGCACACGTCATCACAGCCGTCATGATGAAGCGCCTGCGCAGCCGGTTCGGCACGGCGGCCGTCATCGACCCAGCGGCGATTCCCGTGCTGATCAGCCAGCCGCTCGATCAACTCCGGCAGCAGGCTTTCGACCTCGGCCAGCACCGACTCTTACTTGAGGGGCCGCTGGCCTACTTCCGCAACCAGGGCAACGTCGCGGCCTTCCTGGCCGACCTGATGGAAACACACTTTGCGCTGGGTGCCGATCCGGCCATAGCGCCACTACGCAATATTCAGAATGCAGCGGATGCGTATCCGCGCAAGCGCCTAATCGACTACTTGTCGAGCCGCGCGCCACAACTATGAGAGCGATGTCATGAGCAAACAAAAACTAGAACTTACCTGGATCGGGAAGGAGAAACGGCCCAAGCTGGAGCCACGCATCCTGCTCGAAGATCCAGAGAAGTCATATCACGCCAAGCATCGCGTGTCGGACAACGACATCTTCGACAACCGGCTAATCTTCGGTGACAACTTGCTCGCGCTCAAGGCGCTGGAGCAGGAATTCTCTGGCAAGGTGAAGTGCGTGTTTATCGACCCCCCGTACAACACCGGCACTGCGTTTGCGCATTACGACGACGGACTGGAGCATTCGATCTGGCTGGGGCTGATGCGCGACCGGCTAGAAATCATCCGACGGCTCATCTCCGAAGACGGGTCCCTATGGATCACGATAGATGATAACGAAGCGCACTATCTAAAAGTCTTGTGCGACGAAGTGTTTGGGCGTGCAAACTTCGTGGCAAATGCGATTTGGCAGAAGAAGTACACCGTATCGAACGACGCAAAATGGCTGGCAGACACGCACGACCATATCCTCATCTACGCAAAGAACAAGGAAGCGTGGCGCCCCAATCGCCTTGAGCGAACTGCGGAAATGGACAGCCGCTACCGGAATCCGGACAACCACCCGAAAGGTCCTTGGAAGGCCACCCCCTTGTATGCGAAGCGCACAGGCTCGGAGAAGGAGCAGGCGTTTTCCTTTCGATTCAAGAACGGTGTTGTGTGGACTCCGCCTCGCGGCACTTCACCCAGGTTTCCGGCGGAAGCTCTCCGACAAATGGATGAGAACGACGAAATCTGGTTTGGCAGCAATGGCGACGCGAACCCTTCGAGAAAGACCTTCCTCAGCGAGTTGAAGCTATCGGCCCCGCCCGCACCTACTCTTTGGCTCCACAGTGACGCGGGCAACAACCATGAGGCACGAGAAGAGGTCAAGGCAATTAACCCGCACGATGCCTTCGCCACGCCTAAGCCCGAGAAATTGCTTAAGCGAGTTATCGGATTGGCGACTGACCCAGGCGACCTCATCCTCGACTCCTTCGCAGGTTCTGGCACGACCGGCGCCGTCGCGCACAAGATGGGTCGCCGCTGGATCATGGTGGAGCTGGGCGAGCACTGCCACACCCACATCATCCCGCGCCTGAAGAAGGTGATTGACGGCGATGACAAGGGCGGCATCTCCGAAAGCGTCGGCTGGGAAGGCGGCGGCGGCTTCCGCTATTACCGCCTTGCCCCCAGCCTGATCGTCAACGACCGCTGGGGCAACCCGGTCATCAATCCCGAATACAACGCTGCGCAACTGGCCGAGGCGTTGGCCAAGCTGGAAGGCTTCAACTACGCGCCATCGGAAACACACTGGTGGCAGCACGGGCACTCCAGCGAGCGCGATTTCATCTATGTCACCACGCAGAACCTGTCCGCGGAACAGTTGCAGGCGCTGTCCGATGAAGTCGGCTCGGAGCGGAGCCTGTTGGTGTGCTGCGCCGCTTTCCATGGAGTCACGGCGGCCAAAGCGGCGGAGCGCTGGCCGAATCTGACGTTGAAGAAGATCCCGAAGATGGTGCTGGCCCGATGCCATTGGGGCCGTGACGACTACAGCCTGAATGTGACCAACCTGCCAATGGCGGAGATTGAGAAGGCCGAGCCTGCGGCCCCTAGCAATAGCGTCAAGAACACTAAGAGCAGAAAAGCGGCCCTTGCCAACGCGGGACAGGGCGGCCTGTTTGGGGAGAACGAATAATGAACGCCCGCGTCCTGCACGCCGTCACCGGTCGCCTGTCTCTTCGTCCGCCCCAGGTGGAATCGCTCATCAAGCTTGTTCGCGCGCTTGACGCCGCGCCCGAACTCTTGGACCACGAGCGCGATGTCTCGGCGATTCTCTCCACACTGAAAGCCGAGTTCAGCACGCTGGAGGACTTCGAGCGCGAATTTCCATCGCTGTGCTTCGCGCTGGCCACGGGCGTGGGCAAGACGCGCCTGATGGGAGCCTTCATCGCCTATCTGCATCTGGCCCACGGCATCAGCAACTTCTTCGTGCTCGCGCCCAACCTGACGATCTACAACAAGCTCATCACGGACTTCACGCGCAACACGCCGAAGTACGTTTTCAAGGGCATCGCCGAATTCGCGCAACAACCGCCGCTGATCATCACCGGTGACAACTACGACCAGACCGGCGCGGCGGTGGATGACCAGCCACAGGGCTTCGCACACGACGTGCGCATCAACATCTTCAACATCTCCAAAATCAACTCCGAGGTGCGCGGCGGCAAGGAGCCGCGCATCAAGCGGATGAAGGAAGTGCTGGGCGACAGCTACTTCAACCATCTCGCGACCCTGCCCGACCTCGTGCTGCTGATGGACGAATCGCATCGCTACCGCGCAAGCGCGGGTGTGCGTGCCATCAATGAACTGAGGCCGCTGTTTGGCCTGGAGGTGACGGCGACGCCATTCGTCGAATCTAGCAAGGGGCCGGTGCCATTCAAGAACGTGGTGATGGACTATCCGCTGGCGCGGGCGATGGAGGACGGCTTCGTCAAGGAGCCGGCCGTGGTCACCCAGCGCAACTTCGACGCCAAGGCGCACACGCCCGAGGAGATCGAGAAGACCAAGCTGGAAGACGGCGTGCGGCTGCACGAGACGACCAAAGTCGAGCTGCTCACATACGCCCGCGAGAACGGCGTCAAGCCGGTCAAGCCCTTCATGCTCGTCATCGCGCGCGATACCACGCACGCGGGGCAACTCTTGGCGCTTCTGGAGTCGGAAGCCTTCTACGAGGGGCGCTACCAGGGCAAGGTGATTCAGGTCGATTCCAGCCGTACCGGCGCGGAGGAAGAAGAGATGATCACGCGCCTGCTAGCCGTGGAGAGCGTGGACGAGCCCACCGAGATCGTGATTCACGTCAACATGCTCAAGGAGGGCTGGGACGTAACCAACCTCTACACCATCGTTCCGCTGCGCGCGGCTAATGCCCGCACGCTGATCGAGCAGTCCATCGGGCGCGGCCTGCGTCTGCCTTACGGCAAGCGCACGGGCGTCGCGTCGGTGGATCGCTTGAACATCGTCGCGCACGACAAGTTCCAGGAGATCATCGACGAGGCCAACCGCGGCGACTCGCCGATTCGCCTGAAGCAGGTCATCCTCGATGCGCCGAGCGCCGACGACAAGAAGGTAAGCGTGCAGGTCGAGTCAGGGGCCGCGGCGCGTCTCGGTTTGACGGAAGCACCGGTCGTGATCACAGGGGCTTCAGCCACTGACAGAGCGGCGGAAGTCCCCACGCCCAAACCGGTGTTCACCACGGAGGCGGAGAAGCAGGCCGCGCGCGTGGTCATGGACGTCATCGGCAAGTACGAGGTCAAGCGCGATCTGGTGCCCACCAGCAGCGCGCTGCTGAAACCAGAAGTGCAGAGGGAAATCCTCGCGGAAGTGGCAGAGCGGCTGAAGCCGCTGCAAGGCGAATTGCTGGCGGACGTGGATGAATCAGTCCCCGCACTTGACTTGTCCGCCGTGGTGGCGAAGACCACCGAGATCGTGGTGCAGCAGACCATCGACATCCCACGCATCGCGGTGGTGCCGACTGGCGAGGTCACGACGGGCTTCCACGCCTTCAAGCTGGACGTGAGCCAGCTCCATCTCCAGCCGGGTGAGCGCGAGATCGTCATCCATAACCTGCGCACCAACGAGCAGGACACCCTGGCCGCCGAGGTCGGGCTGAGGGAGCAGCGCCCGGAGGACTACATCGTCCACGCCCTCGTGGACTTCGATGACATCGACTACTTCACCCACGCCGATCTCCTCTACGACCTCGCAGGCCAGATGGTGCAGCACCTGCGCGGTTATCTGTCCGAGAACGAGGCCATCAGCGTACTGGATCGTGACCGCCGCCTGATCGCACGGGAAATCCACGCGCAGATGATGGCCCACTTCTGGGAGGAGGCGACCGAGTACGAGGTGCAGGTCAGTCGCGGCTTCACCGAACTCAAGCCGTGCAACTACACCGCCACGGCAGGCCAGACGGCCCATCACTTCCGGGAGACCGTGACCGAGACCAGCCGCATCAAGCAGATGCTCTTCGGTGGCTTCACGCGTTGTCTGTACCCGCTGCAGAAGTTCGACTCGGATACCGAACGGCGCTTCGCGATCATCCTGGAGCGCGACGCGACGAAGTGGCTCAAGCCCGCGAAGGGGCAGTTCCAGATCTACTACAAGCTCGGCACCGAGCAGCCGGAATACATCCCCGACTTTGTCGCCGAGACGGACGCAATCATCTTCATGGTGGAGACCAAGGCACGCGCCGACATCAACACGCAGGAGGTTCAGGCCAAGGCCGCTGCCGCCATGCGCTGGTGCAAGCACGCATCTGATCACGCGGCGAGCGTAGGCACCAAGCCCTGGAAGTACCTGCTGGTGCCCCATGACGAAGTCATCGAGTCGAAACGGCTCGCGGATTACCTGCGCTTTGAGGTCAAGGCGTAATTGAGTTGGCCTCGATCGACTTCGGTGAGCAAGAGCGATTCCGGCAAGGCACCCAGGCGGCGCGAAATCGCCGCTTCACGGGCATGATGAACCGGCAGGGAAGAGGAACAAGAAATGCAGAAGCCCGCCGCACAGCAGAAGACCGTCCTGGAGACGATTCTGGACTGGTCAAAGGATCGTCCACTCTGGCAGCGTGATGCCCTGCGCCGCATCATCGCAAACGGCCGTCTGACGGACGCCGATATCGGCGAACTCGTGGACCTTTGCAAACAGGGCAAAGGTGCCCCCGTAGGCGCGCTGAAAGCGGTACCGCTGGAGAAGGCCCACCTTCCGGCCAACCCCGGTCAGACCGCCGCGGTATCGCTTCTGTCGATCGCCGACGTGACCGGCGTGAACAACCTTGCCGCCGGCCAGACCCTCAGCTTCGAGCCGAATGGAATCACGATCATCTACGGCGACAACGGTGCGGGCAAGTCCGGCTACGCACGGATCCTGAAGCGCGCATGTCGTGCAAGGCATGCCGGAAAAATCGAACCCAATGTGTATGCCGATCAGCCCCCGAAGCGCGTCGGCGCGAACATCGCGTACGGGGTCGGCGGTGTGCCGCAGCCGGTCGAGCAGTGGCAGAACGGCGCAAATCCGCATGCAACGCTGTCTGCAGTGAGCGTGTTCGATAGCGACTGCGCCTCCGTGCATATCCGCGAGAAGAACGAAGTTGCATTCCGGCCCTTTGGTCTGGACGTGCCGGATGAGCTTGCTGCAGCCTGTCAGGCGGTGAAGGATGCCCTCGCAGCTGAACAGAAGCAGCTTGAGAAGGCCCGCAATCCAATCTTTGCGGCGCCGACCTGGAAGGCCACCACGGCCGTGGGGAAGACGCTTGCCGCGCTGAACGCCAATACTGACGCAAAGAAGATCGAAGCCATGGCGGCGCTCTCGGCAGACGAAAGCGCCCGTCTTGAGCGTCTGCGGGAAGACTTGTCGAAGAATCCGACCAAGGCGGCGGCGGAACAGACCGTCAAAGCCGACAACGTCATGCGGCTGATTACCGTGGTGAACAGCGTTGCAGCCAGAACCACCGATGAGGAGCTGCTGGCAGCCGCTGCCCTCGCGAGGGACGCACGGTCGAAACGGGACGCTGCACTCCTTGCCGCGGAGAAGGCCTTCACGGGCGAACCCCTTGCCGGCGTCGGCGGCGAGACGTGGCGGGCGCTTTGGGATTCCGCCCGACGCTACTCGACGGAGATCGCATACCCCGGACAGCCGTTCCCGCCGTCGGCCGAAGACGCGCATTGCATGCTTTGCCAGCAGCCATTGGAAGCTGAGGCACGTGCACGGATGGCACGCTTCGAGGATTTCATCCAGAAGGACACGGAACAGCTGGCACGCGAGGCAGAGAAGGCAGCTCAGACCGCACGGCAGACCATAGCTGCCGGGGCAATCGGCACGCGGGCGGTGAAGGCCAGTCTTGACGAGCTGGGCCTCCAGAATGAGGTGCTGCAGCAGCAGACGCGCCGCTTCATCGCCGCAGCCCGGCTGCGGCGCCACGTTCTGCTCAAAGCCCTGGGCGGAAACGGCGAGGTACAGCTTCCGCCCGTTCCACTGTCGCCGCTGCCTGATCTCGGCCAGCTTCAGACCACGATCCGCAACTACGCCGCCGAGCTGCGCAAGTCGGCTGACGCGGATGAACGCAAGAAGCTCGAAGCCGATTTCGCCGAGCTGAGCGACCGGGCGCTGCTCGCCGGCATGCTGCCGGTCGTCACTGACGAAATCCAGCGGCTGAAGACCATCCGGTTTCTGACCGAGTGTGCGGGCGACACGGCGACGAACACCATCACCAAGATGGGCAACGACATTGCCGACACCGTGATTACGCCCCGGCTGCGCGACAGATTTCAGGAAGAGATCGTCAGGCTTGCGGCCTCGAAGGTTCGCGTCGAAATCGTGCGCTCCGGCGGCAAGTACGGTTCACCGCAGTATCAGGTGCGCCTCTTCGCCAAGCCGGATGCCAAGGTCCACGAAATCCTGAGCGAAGGAGAAAAGACCTGCGTGGCGCTGGCCGCCTTCATGACCGAGCTTGCCACCGCGATGCACCGCTCGGCTCTGGTCTTCGATGACCCGGTGTCCTCGTTGGACCATCGCTGGCGTGGGCAGGTGGCCAAGCGTCTCGTGGAAGAAGCGGAGAACCGTCAGGTCATCGTCTTCACGCATGATCTGGTGTTCGTGAACGATCTGAACGACCACGCGACGAAGACCGGACGGCCAGTGCGGCTCACGACGCTCAGTCGTGCCGCCGCGGGAGCCGGTATGGTGGCCGACGGCCTGCCCTGGAAGGCCCAGAGCGTCGAAGATCGCATCGACAAGCTGGAGAAGGCGGCACGTGCGGCAAAGCTGCTGCATGACAACAACCAAGAAGACGAGTACGCGGTCGAGGTGGCAAAGCTCTACAACGCGTTGCGCGCCACATGGGAGCGCGGCCTGGAGGACATCGCTTTCGTCCGCGTTGTTCAACGCCACAGGGACTACATCAACGCCAAGGACCTGAAGAAGGTCAGTGCGCTCACCGAGGCTGACTGCGATGCTTTCGCCGCCGGATTCAAGAAGTGCTGCGACATTGTCGACGCACACGATCCATCCAGCGGCAGGAATGCCGCGCCGCCACCACCTACTGATCTCTTTCAGGACATCCAGGCTTTGAAGGACTGGGCCGCGTCTCTGCGAGACAGGCAGAAGAAGATTGCTTGAAACGTGTTTGTTCGCGCCAATGCTGACGTTCTTGACGAAGCAGAGAACCGAAACTATGGCATCGTTTATCTGGCGCAGGGCTGCAGCTACAGGTACTTCTTGAACGTCGCCGCCGCAATGCACACCGCCACGCCGAGCAGTGCGGCGCTGGGCAGCAGGATCAGCAGCGGGTTCACGCTGACCGGCAGTGCCAGGTAAGTCACCCACGGCAGCACGGCCAGCGGGATCAGGCTGGCCCTGGCGCGGTGATAGATGAACCCCGACTCGCGTCCCGCGCCGAAGCGGCGGATGTCCCGGCGCACCAGGCCGTCCACCAGCCCGACGAAGGCGGCCATCAGGAACAGCGGCAGGGTCAGGCACAGCACCAGCAGCCGCACGAGGAAGACCAGCGTCGTGTAGGCCGCCGCGATCAGGTAGCTCTCCACGTTCACGTAGACCAAGCCGATGTAGTAGCGGAAATCCTTGGTCGGGCGATGGCTGCCGGCGCCGGCCTGCGCCGAGGCGTCGCGTATCCAGTCCAGCAGACCGCTCTTCACGAACAGCCAGTCGTAGCCCTGCTCGACCAGCCGGTGCGCGGTGCGCCCCGGCTCCTGCACCAGCGCGCTGCGCGTGAAATGCGTGGAGAGCTGATCCAGCTCGTAGTGCAGCATGCCCTGCGCGTGGCGCCAGCCCTGCTCGGGCCAGAAGAAGTGCATGCCGACGCATTCGATCAGGATGCACAGCAGCAGCGCGCCGCACAGCACGCCGAAGAAGCGGAACGGCAGCGTGACCAGGCCGGCGATCAGGCCTTGCTGTCGTTGCTGCTGGCGTTGGGCCGCGACGGCCGGATCGCTCATGCTTCGGCCTCTTCAGCCGCGGCCATCTGCTTGAAGTCGTCCAGCAGGTCGTCGGGCAGCGCCTTGTCCTGCAGGCCGGGGATGCCTTGGTTCTCCCACCAGTCTCCTGCCTCGACGTAGTGCTGTCGCATGTAGCCGGCCAGCTCCTGCAGATCCTTCGGCATGGCTTCGTCGGGGTCGGGTGCCGGCAGCGGCATGCGGACTTTCCAGAGGTTGCCGCCCTCGGTCAGCGCGAAGCACTGCCCCTTGGGCAGCGCCACCACATGCGCCGGCTCGATCAACGGCACGCTGTTGCTGCTGATGCGGTCCTGGGTGTTGGACGTGAAGGCGGTATTGCCGTGCGGGTCGGAGCTGTCGGTGGCGCCGCTCATCAGTGCCGTGGCGTACACCTCGACCTTGGGCAGTTGTCGCGTCAGCAGCTCGGCGGTGGCGGTCTCGCGCACGCGCAGCATGAACAGGTTGTTGAAGTTGCCGACCACCTGGCCGGCCTTGGCACGGTTGCCGATGCGCGCCTCGATGTCGCTCAAGGTCTGCGTGTAGGCCGTCACCTGCACGCCGGCACCGCCGCCCTTGTTGACCATCGGGATGAACTCGTCGCCCATGAGTTCATTGAATTCGTCGGCGTGGACGTTGATCGGAATCTTGGCGCCCACCGCGGCGCCGGGCAGCCCATCGTCGATGCCGAACTTGTAGATGTGGCCGGCGACCGAGACCAGATCGCTGAACATCGAGTTGCCCACCGCCGCCGCGACTTCGGCGTCGGACAGCGCATCCAGCCCCACGTAGACCACCGCGCGTTTGCGGATGACCTGCATCCAGTCGAAGATCGGCCGCGGGTCGGACAGGTCGGAATAGTTCGGTGCGAGCAGTTGCGCGATCTTGCCGGTGGTGAGCTTCTCCAGCAGCGGCAGCAGCGAAGCGACGATCTTGTCGAAGTACGTCCGGTCGTAGCGCACGGCGCTGCGCAGGCCGTCGAGCACCGGGTCATAGATGCGCACCTGGGACAGGTACTGTTCGAGGGCCACCACGCGCTTCTCGCGCCCGATCATGTTGCGCGGGATGTTCTTGTCGTTCAGCTTCGCTTCGAGCTGGACGATGACCTCCCAGGCCTTCGGCTCGTTCCTGGCGAAGTAGTGCTGGGCGTACTCGATGAACAGCGCGTCGATGTTGATGACGTGGCGCTGGATCAGCAGGTAGTCCGGCCGTTGCCCCAGCTCGACCAGGGCGCGCGCGATGATGTTGACGAAGCGCCAGGCGAATTCGCGGAACGCGGCGCTGTTGCCTTCGCCCGAGAGCTGTCCGGCGATGCGCGTGGCCACCTCGGAGATCCGCCCGAACCGGCCCACGGCGTTGTAGCGCGCCGAGATGTCCGGCCAGCCCAGATGGAAGACGTAGAACTCGCCTTCGCGCCCGGCGCGCTTGGCCTCGACGTACATGCGCTTCAACAGGTCGGCATCGCCCTTGGGGTCGAAGACGATCACCACCTCGTGCTCGCCGCGGACCTTGCGGCGGATGTCCTGGGTGATGAACAACTCGGCCAGCCGCGTCTTGCCCACGCGCGTGGTGCCCAGCACCAGGGTGTGGCCGACGCGCTCGCCCAGCGGCAGGGTGACGTCGACCTCGTGCGGCTCGATGCCATGCAGGCGCGGCAGTCCGCCGACCGGCGGCAGTGGTCGCGCCGGGTTGAGCGGGCTGTCCCAGGCCAACGCGCGCGCCAGCGTCGAGACGGGAAACGGCGCGAACTCAAGCCGCTCCTCCAGCCGCCGGGCGGCCCGGTAGATCGCCGTCGGCTCGACGTAGCGGCGGAACTCCGGCCGGTAGGTCTGCATCAGCCGGTGCGTGTGCCGCTGCTCCCAGCGAAAGCCCCGGCCGACGAACAGCCGTTGCTGACTCACCGGCACGTCGCGGCTGGTCATCACGTAGCGCGGCAGGCGGCGGATGTTGCGGCGATAGCGCAGGATCGCCCAGGCATCGCGCAGGCGAATCGCGCCGAAGGTCAGGAAGGCCAGCGCCGAGCCCAGGCCGAGCAGCGGATTCAGCGCGAGCGACCACGGTGCCACCAGGCACAGAATCGCGGCGCCGGTGCAGACCGCCACGGTATGAAGCTCCACCGCTGGCCGCAGCAGCACCTCGACCGCATGCGGTTGGGCCATTTGCGCACCTACTGCTCGACGCCGGTGGACGTGATGAGCACCGGGTAGTGGCGCAGGCCCAGGCGCTGGGCCAGGTCGTCGCCGGAGGCCGGCGACAGGATCAGGCCAGGAGCCAGCCTGCGCAGCGCCGTCAGCGCGGCCATCGACTCCACGTTGACCACCAGGCCCACGGCCTGCAGCTCTCGCAGCGTCGCCTGCCGCTGCCGCAGCCAGGCGCGCGAACGCTCGTCGTCGCCGATCAGGAACAGCGCCGTCAGGCCCGGCGCCCGGATGACGCGGCGCTGCACCTCGCCCGGCGACAGTTGCGTCGAGCGCACCGGCAGCATGGCGGCTTCGGCGTCGGCCGCGTTGCCCACGCGAGGGGCCGGCATCGGGGCCGGCGGTGTGGCCTGATCCGGCTGAGGATTCAGCGACCGGTAGTACGGCAGCGCGGAGTCGCCGCCGCGGTCTTCGACGACGATCAGCGGCGCGGAGGCGGTCTGCGCGAAGACGGTGGTCGTGGACAGCAGCCCGATGGCGGCGATGAGGACGATGTGGTTCATGGCGTGGTGACCTGAAGGGTTGGAACGGGAACGCCGGGGTCGAGCACGCGGGTCAGGTGCCGATGCACACTGCGCCGGTAGCGCGCCGCGGGTGCCCCGCCGGCGGGCCGGTGGTAGCGGCCGATGGCAAGCAGCCAGTCCTCGCCCGGCGTGTGCTGTTCGCGCAGGATTTCCGCAGCGATGGCGAGGTTGCGGTACGGGTCCAGCAGCTCGCAGGGCTGTGTGTAGCGATGCGTGTGGTAGCCGAGATTGACCTGGCCGAGGCCGGCGTCGATGCGATTGGCCGGCGTGCTGGCGAGTGCCCGGCGTAGCCCCGCGCAGGCCTCCGCGCGGGTGGCATAGCGCTGTGGCGAGCCGGCGACGTTGAGCGTCCACGGCCAGGGGATCAGGCGCCCGCGCAGCATGGCGCCGCTCTCCTGCAAGGCCACCGCGTACAGCACCGCCGCCGGCACGTCTGCACGATGCGCCGCCAGTCGATAGGCCGGCGGCGGCACTTCCCGCGCCAGGGCGGCCAACGCCCAGCCGCCGGTGGCGAGCAGCAGCACGGCGCTGGCGCAGCGGATGGCGACGCGGGATGGCCGACGCTTCCGGCCCGGAGTACCTATTGCCGCTGCCATTGGCCGTTCACCTCGCGCACCACGGCCGGCAGATCGCCGGGGAGGCCCAGCGACAGCCAGCGCCCCGCATCGTGGTTGAGCGTGATGGTGCGGGCGCGCACCCTGGCCGGGTCGATGCCCGCCTGGGTGGCCCACTGCCGGATGCGCGCGTCGTCCTGACGGCTGCCGACCATGTAGAGATCGAAGGCCGTGCCGGCCGCCTGCAACTGCTGCACGCGCTGCGCGCACGGTGCGCAGTCGGCCTTGACGAAGACGGCCAGGCGCCCGGAGCCGGTGTTGCCGGCACCCTGCGCCTTGGCGCCGGGCAGGCTCACGCGCGGCTGGCCGGGAAACAGGCGCTGCCACGCCGCGTCGTAGGCCCGCTGGTAGGCCAGCGTCTTGCCGACGCGCCGGGCCTCGGCCTGCACCTGCAACTCCGCGTAGCGCCTGCGCTCCTCCTCGCTGCGGGCCTCGATGCCGAGCGCCGTGAGCGGATCGAGCTGGGGCGAATAGACCCCGAGCGGCCCCTGCATCAGTTGCCGGTAACGTGCCCACTCCTCGGGCTGAAGCCCCCACTCCCGCGCCTGCCTCTCGTCGAGCGCAGCATCGGCGCCCGGCTGCACCTGGGCGGGCACCATGCGCGAGTTCGTCACCGGGGCCGGCTGGGCGGATGCGCCGAAAGCGGCGAACAGAACGACGGCAGCGAGCGACGGCCGCAGGTTCATGGTCAGCCTCCGCCGAGCCGCCTCAAGGAGGCTGAAGCCCCCTCGGGGGGCAGCGAACGAAGTGAGCGTGGGGGCCATGGCATCTCCTACGGCACCGCGACGCGCTGCGTCTGGCCGTTCACCTGGAACACGCCCGCCTGCGCCTCGATGGACTGCAGTTGCCAGCCGCCCTCGGCATCGCCCTCGCGCAGCAGCCGGGCGCCCGCGAGCGAGGCCGCGGCGGTGGAGGTGATCGACAGAAAGCGCTCGCCTCCCCGCAGCTCCACGCCGAGCACCCGGAACGGCGGCTCCGGCACCTTGGGCTTCGTCGCAACCGGAGCGCGCGGGCGAGCGGCGGATGCCACCTGCCGGGTCTTCTCCAGGCGGGTCTCGATCCCGTTCACGCGCGCCTGCAGCGTCTGCAGGTCGACGGCCAGGGCCCTCGCCTCGTCGGCCTCTTCGAGGCGCGTCATCCGTTCGTCCAACGCCTGCCGCGCGGTGGCGAATTCGGCCTGGCTGATCGGCGCCGGCCGGCGCTTGTCCGCATCGGCCTGCCTTTCGAGATCGGCCACGCGCAGGCCCAACGCATTGATCTGCGCATCCTGTGCGCTGCTCTGGGTCTGTTCGGCGAGCCGCGACAGGCCGACGCTGTTGATGAGTGCCACGGCACTGATGAGCAGCAGCCAGAAGGCCGCGGCGACCTTGAGCCAGCGCGTGCGGGAATTGCGCTCGGATGGCGCTTGGGGAAAGGTCATGGCTGCAGCTCCTCGGGCCGGTCGGCGTCCGGCACGGGCGTGGCGGTGCCGGGCGGGTTGGCGGAAAGGAAGGTGGGAGCACCGTGCCGGCTGAAGCAGACCTGGCGGGTCAAGTCATCGACCGACAGCTCCCAGGCGGGGCCGGCAAGGGTCAGCAAGGCATCGCGCAGCATCAGCGGGCCCAGGCGCAGGTGTGCGGCAGGCAGCGGCAGCGCGTAGAGCGTGGCGGCTTCGACCGCATCGCAGAGCCGGTAGCCCGAGCGCAGGAGCACATGGCGCATGGCATCGCCCACGCTGGCATCGAGCATGGGCGGAATCGAGACCTCCACCGCCTGCTGCAAGAGATCACGCTGCGCAGGTTCCGGCACCAGCTCGACCAGGGTGTAGCGGCCGTAGCGGGCCACCGGAACGAAACCCGGCTCCGGCGCGACGGCGGTTGGCGATGCGGCCGGCACCGCTGGC
>OEIU01000930.1_pt1 | contig 22117 bp, 22 predicted proteins | sample 1539221 | NCBI WGS metagenome assembly OEIU01 (sample SAMN03792071, study PRJEB22550) | activated sludge metagenome | feature: wastewater treatment plant; material: activated sludge; isolation source: Wastewater treatment plant of a petroleum refinery complex | place: Argentina: Zarate | collected...
GAAATGCGGAGTACCGGCAACGGTACCGGGGGTTCGAATCCCTCCCTCTCCGCCATCCTTGCCTTAACGCTTTGATTTCCGTTAAGCTGCGGTAATCGCAGCACGTTCACGCCTCGACTGTGACCCAGAAGTGTGACCCACGCATGGGACTCGTGACCAACGTCGTTCGCAGAGGCGCCGTCTATTATTTCCGCCGGCGCGTACCCGATGACCTTCAGCCCCAGATCGGCCCCTTGCCTCATCCAGGCGCTCATCGGCGCGCATGAGGCGCTGCTCGCCCTTGGAGCGTTTCACGTTTGGACGGAAGCGGACCCGGCTTCGTCGAAGCCGGGTCGCGGTATCAGGTTCATCAGCATGCGGGCATAGCCGCCGTCGACGCCGATTTCCTCGCCGGATACGTAGCTCGACCGCGCGCTCGCCAGGAAGAGGACGGCGTCGCGGATGTCCTCGGGCGCGCCGATGCGGCCGAGCGGCGTCACGGCCTCGCGCCGCACCTTCACGCCGGGCGCGTCGTAGAAGCCCTGGCTCATCGGCGTCAGCACCATGCCGGGGCTCACCACGTTCGACCGGATCCCGGCCGATCCGCATTCGATTGCGAGCTGGCGCGACAGCATCACGACGGCCGCCTTGGCGACGCTGTAGGCGCCGCTCGACCCCTGCGGGTGGCTGGCGGAGATCGAGGCGACGTGGACGATGCTGCCGCCGCCGCGCGCCCGCATCTGCCGCGCGAACGCCTGCGCGCACAGGAAATAGCCGGTGAGGTTGACGCCGATCTGCTCGTTCCATTGCGCGAGCGGCAGCGTTTCGAGCGGACCCGGGCGCAGGAGCGCGGCGTTGTTCACCAGCACGCCGCACGGGCCGAGCCGCATCTCCACCTCGCGCGCCGCGGCCGCGACGCTCGCGGGATCGCTGACATCGCAGGCGACGGCGATGGCCTCCGCATTTTCCGGCATAGCGGCGAGCGCCGCCTCGGCGGCCTCCGCCGTTCGGTCGAGGAGGGCGATGCGGCTGCCCGCCGCCGCCAGCCCCGCCGCGATCGCCCGGCCCAGGCCGCCGCCCGCGCCCGTGACGACGCTGACCGTTCCTGCAAGGCCGAGCCAAGCGCCGGCCGAAGATCGCGCCGGTCCGCTCATTGCGCGCGCGCCAGCGATGAAAGGGCGACGCGCCGGATGAGGCGATTTTCCTGCGCGACGATGAGCGGTCCCGACGCCTTGAGGTAGTCCGGCCAGCCGGGGTCCCGGTCGCGCGCCGCGTGGCGGCGCTCGAAGTCGCCCATATCAGCGAATTCCCAGACATGGACGACCTGGTTCAGCATGCCCACCGCGCTCGTCGCCACGAAAAGCGGCGGGCGCAGATATTTCAACTGGACCGGCATCAGCAGCCGGTCCACCACCTCGATGAAGTCCGGGGTCTTGCGAAGCGCGATCGTGTAGACGCGCAGGTCGAGCAGCGGCAGGTTCTCGCTCATCGTCAGCCCTTGATCAGCGGGCAGCCGCCTTCGGCCAGCGTGCGAAAGGCGTCCGCGGCGGGGATCGTCGAAACCAGCTTGTAGATGTCTCCCGGGCCGCGGCTCTCTTCGGGGCCCTTCACCTCGAAGAGATAGGCCGGGTGAATCTTGCGTCCGTCCGCGCGCACCGAGCCCTGGCCGAAACAATCGTCGTCGGTCGGCATGGCTTTCATCTTTTCGACGACCTCGGCGCCGTTCGCCTTGGCGCGAGCGACGCCGAGCGCCTTCACCGCCTTGAGATAATGCGCCACCACGGAATAGTCGCCCGCCTGGCTCATGTTGGGAAACGTGTTCGGCGGCAGCTTCGGTTTGATGCGGCTCATGAACGCGCGGGTGCGGTCGTTCAGATCCCAATAGAAGGTTTCCGTCAGCGACAGGCCCTTGGCGACGGGCAGGCCCATGCCGAGCACGTCGGTGATGTAGCCGACCATGGCGGCGAGACGGATGCCCGAGCCATGGAGGCCGAACTCGCGCGCCTGCTTGAGACAGGAGATGAGTTCGCTGCCCGAATTGGCGAAGGCCACGACATTGGCGCCCGACGATTGCGCCTGAAGCAGGAACGACGAAAAGTCCGACGTCGCTCCGTAGGGATACCGGACGGCGCCGAGGACCTTTCCGCCGGCGGCCTCGACGAATTTCGTCGCGTCGGCCTGCGCGGCGTGTCCGAAGGCGTAGTCCGCCGTGACGAAGAACCATTTGTCTCCGCCGGTCTTGACGAGCGAGGTCGCCGTCGAATGCGCCAGGCACCAGGAATCCCACGCCCAATGCACCTGGTTCGGGCTGCACCCCTTGCCGGTGAGATCCGAGCTGCCGGCGGTCGTGATCAGCGCGACTTTCTTCTTGGATTCGATCAGGCCCTTCGCGCCGAGCGCGATCGAGGAATTGCCGACGTTCTCGATGGCGTCGACGCCGCTTTCGTCGAACCAGCGCCGGATGATCGCGGAGCCGACGTCCGCCTTGTTCTGATGGTCGGCGACGAGAATCTCGACCTTGATATCGGGGTTCTGCCCCATGAATTCGTCCGCCGCCTGCTGGGCGCAGGCGACCGTGGTCGGCCCCGACACGTCGCGGTAGATGCCGGACATGTCGGTGATCACGCCGATGCGGATCGTATTCGCGGCCTGCGCGCGCGCGAGGCGCGCCGGCATGGTCGCCACGCCGGCGAGCGCGCCGGCGACGAAGGTGCGGCGATCGAATCTCATGGTCGTCCTCTCCCTGCTATGCACGCGCCGTTCGTTGCGGCGCGAGATTCTGGCGATTGCTTCGATCGGGCGGCGCTTCTCACGCCGGCTGCGCGAGATGTCTCCCGGTGATGAAGCCGAAGGTCATGATGGGGCCGAGCGTGATGCCGGCGCCGGGATAATTGCCGCCCATGACGCTCGCGCGGTCGTTGCCGACGGCGTAGAGTCCGGCAATGGGCGCGCCGCCCGGGCCGAGAACGCGGCCGACGACGTCGGTCTCCACGCCGTCGAACGTTCCCAGGTCGCCCATGACGAGCTTCAGCGCGTAATAGGGCCCGTCTCCGATCGGCGCGACGTTGGGATTGGGCTTGTGCTCCGCATCGCCGAGGAAACGGTTGAACGCCGTCGAGCCCCGGCCGAACGCCGGATCTTCGCCGCGCGCGGCGTCCTTGTTGTAGTCGCGCACGGCGGCCTCGAGGCCGGCGGGATCGACGCCCGCGGCTTTGGCGAGTTCGGCGAGCGTGCGGCCGGTCTTGAGATAGCCGTTGCGCGTGTAGAGCGAGATCGGCACGGGCGCGGGCTTTGCGTAGCCGAGGCCGTATTTGCGGATCGTCGCATGATCGCAGATCAGCCAGGCCTCCGCTTCGGGTCCGCCCGACTCGATCATCGCCGCGCCCACGTCGTGATAGGAGTTCGACTCGTTGGTGAAGCGCCGCCCCCTCCGGTTCACCGCGATGACGCCCGGCTTGTAGCGGTCGACGAGATGCGGGAACACGCCCGTTTTTCCGCCGCCGAGCGGAACCTCGGAGACCGGCATCCAGGCCGCCGGGCTCGGAAAACGGATGTCCACGCGCCCGCCCGCCGCCTCGGCGAGACGCAGGCCGTCGCCGGTGTTTCCTTCCGGCGTCGGCGACAGGTGGCGGCCGCCGCGCGCCAGATGCGGATAGGCCTTGGCGATGCGCGCCTTGTCGTGCGGAAAGCCGCCGCACGCCAGAACGACGCCGCGCCGCGCGCGTAGCTCCCAGCTTCCCGAGGCGTCGCGCAGCCGCGCGCCGACGACACTATCGCCGTCGCGCAGCAGCTCTTCCGCCGCCGTGCTCGTGAGGATCGGAATGCCGAGATCGAAAGCCGATTTGGCGAGCCGCGCGACCAGCGCGTTGCCGCTCGTGACCTGCACGCCGCGGCGATAGAGGGCGAGCTCCTTGAGATGGTTCGCCAGGCGCTTGCCGACGTAGATCGCGGAGGTCGCCGATTTTGTCGCGCGGAAGAAATGCTTCAGATCCTCGTTGGAGGAATTGAACATCATGCCGATGAAGGTGATGGTCGACAGCGGCGGGCGCAGCCGCGCGATCTCCTTGCCCAGCCGGCGCGCGTCATAGGGCGCGGCGGTCACCGAGCGGCCGATCCGGGCGCCGCCTTCCTGATCGGGGTGGTAGTCCGGATAGCCGGACAGAATGAATTTCGCCTCGGTCTCGCGCTCGAACCATTCGAGCATGCGTGGGCCTTCGTCGAGGAAGGCGTCGATGGTCGTCTCGTCGAAGAAATTGCCGGTCTCCCGGCGCAGATAGGTCTTGGCCGCCTCGCGCGTGTCCTTGACGCCGGCGGCGCGGGCGTGTGCGTTGCCGGGAATCCACAGCACGCCGCCCGAGAAGGCCGTCGTGCCGCCGAAGAACGGCTCCTTCTCGACGATCGCTACGTCGAGGCCGTGCTTCTTCGCCGTGATCGCGGTCGAAAGCCCGCCGGCGCCCGAGCCGACGACGACGACGTCGCATGACGATAGGCGAGCGCCAGCATCGGCCATCTGCGTTTCCCCGAAGCATGGCCGGCGCGCTTCCGTGATGCCGCAGGGGCGGCGAGGCGTCGTCTCTGGCCGTTTCCTCCGGTCGCCGCCTTCATGGGGCGACCTTGGCGGCGAAGACTATTCAATCTTGCCGGGAGCGACATGGACGCACCCCGCGAAGATTGGTATTTTTTCCGCGCACGCGGATTTATCGGCGATGAGCAGCAACCACCCCGTCGAACGCTATGCGCTCTACGGAGACCCGGCGCGGGATGTCGATCTGCAGTTCCTGCATGTGGAGCCGATCCATGTCCGCAGCGGCCAGTTCAACTGGACGATCGACCCGCATTCGCATGCCGAATTGCATCAGGTTCTGATGGTGATGGCGGGCGGCGGCGCCGTCCGTATCGAGGCGTCCGACATTCCCATCGTCCCGCCGGCCCTGATCGTCATCCCGGCGCGGACGGTCCACGCTTTCGCCTTTGCGCCGAATACGGACGGATGGGTGCTTTCGGTGGCCGAGAGCCTAGTGCAGGACGCGGCCGGCGACGACGCCGCGGTCGCCGCCCTGTTCGCGCGCGCCCGCCGCATTACGGACGTCGAGGCCGGCGCCGCGGAAGCCTTCGTCGCGATCAGCGAGAGCCTTGCGCTCGAGCTCGTGTGGACGGCGCCGGCGCGCGGCCTCGCGATGCGCGCCGAATTCCTGCGGCTTCTGGTGGCGGCCGCGCGGCTTGTCGCGCAGGAGGATGAGGCGGCGGCGCCGCTCGGCTCGTCCGACGCGCTCCTGATAGAGCGATTCAGGCGGCTCGTCGAACAGGACTTCCGCCGAGGCGCGCCCATTGCGGCTTACGCCTGGGCGCTCGGCGTGTCGGACGACCGGCTGCTCGCCGCCTGCCGCCGCAGGCTGGGGGAGCCGCCGCTGGCGGTCGTGCAGCGGCGGCTCGTGCTCGAGGCGCAGCGCTGGCTCGTCTATTCGACGCTTTCGGTCGGGGCGATCGGCCATGAGCTCGGCTTCGACGATCCCGCGTATTTCTCCCGCTTCTTTCGGCGGCAGACCGGCGAGACCCCGAAGGCCTACCGCGCCCGCACCGGCCGGGTCATGCCTGAAGCGCGCCGGTCCGCCAGCCGCGAGAAGGACGGGGCGTGACGGTTCGCCCAGAGCGGGCCGAACGATGCGCGTTCCGTCTGGGTTCCATGCATAACGACCATGTCGCCGCTGGCGGCGGGTCGGCTATCAATTCGCCATGTCCGTACAAACCAGCGACCTCGCCTCCGTCGATCGGCGCTCCTTCTCAGCGCCGGAACTCGGCGCGCTTGTCGCCGTCTTCACGGCGCATTTCGTCAGCCATTTCTACTATCTCGTCCTTCCGCCCCTGTTTCCGCTGCTGCGCGACAGGACGGGCCTGGGCTTCATCGAGCTCGGCCTGACGCTGACGGCCTTCAACGTCGTCACGGCTGTCCTGCAGACGCCGGTCGGCTTTCTGGTCGACCGCGTGGGCGCGCGCCCCGTGCTGGCGGCCGGGCTGCTGCTCGGCGGGATCTCCTATGTCGCGATCGGCCTCTGGCCGACCTATCCCGTCATGCTCGCCGGCATGACTGCCGCGGGCCTCGCCAATTGCGTCTACCATCCCGCGGATTACGCGGTCATGTCGCATTCGATCGGAACGAGACGGATCGGCAAGGCCTTCTCGATCCATCTGTTCGCGGGCTATTTCGGCGGCGCCGTCGCGCCGGCCGCCATGCTCGCGCTCGCTGCCTGGCTCGGCCTGTCGGGGGCGATGATCGCGGCGGGCCTCCTCGGGGGCGTCGGCGCGCTGACGGTCCTCCTGTTTCTGAGGCCCGGCGCCGCCGACCGGAAGGCCGATGCGAACCATGCCGCCAAGCCGGACGAGAAGGTCAGGGTGTTCACGCCCGTCGCCCTGTCGCTGACGGGCTTCTTCGTGCTGCTCAGTCTGTCGGGAACCGGCGTCAACAATTTTGCGGTGGCGGCCCTGACGAGCGGCGCCGGCCTGTCCTTGCAGACAGCCAGCGCGGCGCTGACGGCGTTCCTTCTCATGTCGGCGCTCGGCATCATCGGCGGCGGCGTGCTTGCCGACAGGACCGCGCGGCACGGCCAGGTCGCGGCGATCGGCTTCGTGTTCACCGCGCTGCTCGTCTGCTGCGTCGCCGGCGTTTCGCTGTCGGGCGCGGCCATCGTCGCGACGCTGGGCATGGCGGGCTTCCTGTCGGGCCTCATCCAGCCCTCGCGCGACATGATGGTGCGCGCCGCCTGTCCTCCCGGCGCCGCCGGGCGCGTCTTTGGAATCGTCACGACCGGCTTCAACATCGGCGGCGCGATAGGTCCTCTGCTCTTCGGCTATTTCATGGACCATGGCCGGCCGATGTGGGTGTTCGGCGCGACCGCCGTCTTCATGGCGATCACCGCGCTCGCGGCGGCCTGGGGCGAGTTCCGCTCGCGCAATCGCTAAAACAGGCCGCGTCCAGGCGAAGCTGTCGTCGAGAGGAGCGAAGCGGCGAAGCGATCCGTCCCGGGCCCGCGCCAGCGGTTGGATTGGTTTGCTCCGCTCTGCTCTGCTCGCGATGACGCCGCAAGACTGGACGCAAGATCGAACTCTTGACACATGTCTGCAACCGCACGACCGTCTTTGCCGCCGATCTCGCCCAGAAAGCGCGCAACGCCGACGGCGACCCGAGGCGAAATTCCCATCACCAGAAATGCAGCACATAAATCAGCAGAAAGAAGGCCCAAAGCAGATGGGCCGGAAAAATCCTCTGCTGTCGCGGATGCTGAACGAAGCGCGCGAGACCCCGTCGGGATTCTTCCGATGCTGAAGCCGACGATGATGCCGATGACAGTGCGAACGTAGGAAAATGTGATCGAGCCGATCGCTTTGGGCAGATCCATGCTTATCCCTCGGGCCGGTCCTGCTTCACACGCTCCCTGCGTAGATGCCGACCGGTCCCGAGCCAAGCCCGAATCCATTCTTTCGTCCGGCGGATTGCGACGGCCTGCGCGCCCACAAATTCGCCGGCGCCACAGGTGGTCTCGCAGCGGCGCGCCGGACGCCGAGGCCTAGTTTTCGTACAAGCCGATCACGCGGTTCTGCTCGATGATGTGATCCTTGTAGCGTTCGAGGAACTGCTCGCGCGTCGGCGCGCCGTCCACTTTCGTGTCCAATGCGTAGACCCAGAAATAATAGTGATGCAGGCCATGTCCGGCCGGCGGCTGCGGGCCGTAATAGCCGGGCGCGCCCGCGCCGTTCGGGCCGGCGCGGAATTTTTCCTGGGCGCCTGCGAGATCGGCGGTGGTCGGCGGGACGCCGTACAGCGTCTAATGCGTGAAACCGCGCGGAAGCGGCGCGTCGGGGTCGTGGCAGATCACTGCGAGCTCCACCGCTTCCGGGGGAACGCCGCTGATCTTGAGACGCGGGATGACGTTGCCCTTGTCGCCGGCATGCTCGTCTTTCATCTTGCCGAGATGGGGAAAATCGAGGCTTTCGATCTTCAGGGACTTGATATTCAGGGGCATGAGTTTCTCTCTGGCTTTTGGGAGGATAGCGGATGGGGCAGGCGGATCGCGCGGCTATCCCGCGATATCCGCGACCGTCTTCATGCCTCCGACGCGCTGGTGCACGCGGCCGCCGCTCGCAACGGCGACGCAGATCATGATTTCATCCGGACGCGGGCTGTCGGGCACGGCGATGGTCATCGCGTCATAGTGAGATCGAATGTAGAGTTCGTCCTTGTGGGCGAGAGGAATGTCGATTTCCGTCCCCGCGGCGGCGATCTTCGAGGATGAGGAGATCCACGCGCGTCCTCCGCCGACCGCTTCGCGCAGCGCATCGCCGAAGATCGTGGTCACGCAGGCGACGACATGTTCCTGCTCTCCGTTGAGGCCCGCAATGCCTCCCTTGCCATAGCTCTCGACGGGCAGGCCGCCGAGCAGCGCGCTCGCCCTTTGCCCCAGGGCCCGACCAAGCAGCGCGCTCGGCTTGATGAGGAGCGAGAGGTCGGCGACGTATTTTCCGGCGAAGGGATTGCGGAAGACCACGGCCGCCGCCGCCTTGATCAGCGGCCGGCCCGGAGCGCCGCCACCGTCGTGGACGACATCCTGCGACGCCCTGTACCAGCAGCGGACGTCATAGGCCGCATAAAGTTCCTGTTCGAGACTCATACCTTGCTCCGACGCAGCGAGCCGGCCGCGTTCCCCGCGTCCGACACGATGAAAATATTGACTGAAGGAAACGACGCGCCGCTCTTCACCAGGAAAAGACGCGCCGCAGGGGATCGTACCGCGCGGCCTCGAGCGCCTGCGGCGTGAACTGATTGCCCTTGGACAGCGAACGATTTGCGGCATATTCGCCGGAGACCGCCTGGCAGCGATCGGTGATCGGACGGATGCGCCTTTCCCACGATGGGAGCGCTTCCTCGATGTCGGCGATTTCCTCCAGTTCCATCGCGAGGCTGTAGGCGTTGACCATGGCGCAGCCGGCGCCTTGCGCCAGCGCCGGGCACATGGCGTGAGCCGCGTCGCCGACGAGCGCGACCCTGCCTTTTGTCCAGACGTCCAGCTTCGTGGTCTCGTAGCGATCATAGCGGGCCGTCTGCAACTTGGCGGCCTCGGTCAGCACCGGCTCGAGGAACGGAAACATTTCGAGCCAGCAATCGAGATGGAGCGGCACCCGCGAGCCGTTGGGATCGGCGGCCGGCGCCATCAGCCCGAGATAGAGATCGTTCTCATTGCAGGGCGAGTAGAGGATCCGTTGCACGCGCGGCCAGAAATTCCACATGTCGATGGTGTTGTCCCATTCGCCGCAGCCGAGTTCCTTTTTCTTGCGCGGAACGATCAGGCGGATCAGGCCGTCGGTCGAGACCCAGCGATCCTGCTCGAAACCAATCGAATCCCGTACTTTCGATTTGACGCCGTCGGCGCCGACGACTAGGTCGGCCGTGTTCACGGCGCCGGACGCCAGCGTGATCTTTCCGGACGGATCGGCTTCGACCACCTCGGAATTGACCAGGATATCGACGCCTTCCGCGCGCGCCTTGTTCGCGAGCGCCTGATGCAGGTGCTGTCGCGTCATGATGCGCCATGGCAGGCCGTTGAACGTCTCTCGCGAGACGCTCTTGTTGTGCAGCCATGTCTCATATGTCGGCGGCGTATGAGATCCGTTGAGGATGTCTTCGAGAACCCCGAGGCCCTCGAGCACGCGCAGGCCGTTGTGCCACAGGTAGATGCCGGCGCCGAAAGCGCGGAGTTCCGGGCCTTTCTCGTGCAGGCGCACGCTCCAGCCGCGCTGACGCAGGGCTATCGCGGCTGCCAGCCCGGCGAAGCCTGCGCCCGCGACTTCGGCATGCGGCGTCTTGCCGCCGCGCTTATTTACATTCGCCATTTCGTGTCACCAGAATGCTGAATGGACAGGAGGCGCCGGGATCGTCAGGCGGCGGCGCCGTTGTTCGTCGACCTCATTGCCGGTCTTGCCAGACGAGGTTGCCCAGATCGGCCGTCGCATTGACGATGCCTTCCTTCTTCGCGGCGTCCACCCAGAACTGCATCGTCTCGGGCGGAACGTTCTTCGACCACTCGCCGAGATGCATCTTCTCGATCACGGCCGGAGGTATCTTGGTGTTCGCGGCGATCGTCTGCCGTGCGATCTTCGGGTCCTTGAAATCGTCGATCGCCCGATTGACGGCGCGGAGGAAACGACGCGTCAGATCTTTGTTCTGCTCGACGTAGGGCAGCATGGCGACAATCCCGGACACGACGTTCGGCGATTTCACGTCCGTGAAATAATGGCCGAGCACGCGCGCGCCCTGTTCCTCGCCCAGCGTCACGAAGGGCTCGGTTGCGCCGACGGCCGCGACTGTGTTGTTGCGGATCGCCGCCAGCATGTCCGGGAAGGGGATTTCACGGAACGTGACCGTCTTGACGTCGACATTCTGCTTGCGCAGCCATTCGCGCATCATCGTCCAGTCGGTGTTGTAGCTCAGGTTGGTCGCGATGGCTTTGCCCTTGAGATCCGCGGCGGTCTTGATCGCCGGGTCCATCGTCAGAACGGCATGCACCGGATCGGCGGATGTCTGCTGAAAATTGAACGAGACATAGGTCACGGGGATGCCGCCGTTGCGCGCGTTCAGGACGCCGAGCGCGTCGGAAATGCCGAACTGCAGGGCCCCGGATTGCAACGCGGGAATGATCTGGCCTCCGCCGGACATCGGCACGAGTTCGACCTCGATATGCTCGTTCTTGAAGTAGCCGGCGTCCCGTGCGCGCCAGAAATACGCATAGATGCCGACAGGGATGTATCCGACCCGAAGCTTGGTCATCTCCTGGGCTTTTGCCGATCCTGGCGGAGTTGCGAAGGAAAGTCCTATCGCGGCGGCCAGTGCGATGGCGAGAGTCGTCAGTTTTACCTTCATGTCACACATCCTCCTTCTGAACGGCGTTCTTCTGCGCCTGCTGGCGGACCAGCGTGTAAACGCGGTGCCGCAAGCGCAGGAAGTCCGGGCTTTCCTTGGTGATGAGCTGATCGCGCGGACGAGGCAGGTCGATCGCGATTTCCTCGACCACGCGCGCGGGACGGGTCGACAGGACCACCACCTTGTCGGCCATGAAGACGGCTTCGTCTATGTCGTGGGTGACGAGCAGCGTGGACAGCGACATCTTGCGGCAGATGTCCATCACCATGTCCTGAAGGTCGATGCGCGTCTGCGCGTCGACCGAGGCGAACGGCTCGTCGAGCAGCAGCAATTTCGGCCGCGCCGCGATCGAGCGCGCGAGCGCGCAGCGTTGCTGCATGCCTCCCGACGTCTGCCACGGAAACAAATCCGCCGCGTGTTCGAGATTGACGGCCCTGAGCGCATCCTGCACGCGCTGCTCGCGCTCGCTCCTGCCGGCGCGCGGCAGGCCGAACGCGACGTTCTGGCGGATGGACAACCACGGAAAGAGGCTGCGATTGTAGTCTTGAAAAACGATCGACAGCCACGGCGGCGGGTCGTCGAAGCGCTGTCCATCGTGCAGGACTACACCGCGGTCCGGCTGGATCAGGGACGCGATGCAACGAAGAAGCGTCGTCTTGCCGCAACCGGACGGCCCTACGACTGCCAGGAATTGCGCGGCTTCCTGTCGGAACGACAATCTCTCGAGTATAGGCGTCGCGGCCGAATAGCCCTTGGAGATGTCGTCTACAGTCAGGACCGGCTCGGTCATCCTGGTTCTCCCTGGCTCAAATCGCGTGGATGTCGGGCAGGCCGCGCCACCCGCGATACCATGCGAGCACGCGCCGTTCTGTCGCCAGCAGGGCGAGCGTGAGCCCGAGGCCGATCACGCCGATGGTCAGCACGCCGGCGTAGACGTTCGCCGTCTGGAACAGCCGCTGATTGCGCAGGATGTAGAAGCCGAGGCCGTCGTCCGCGGCGATCAGTTCGGACAGAACCATCATCACTAGCGCGATGCTGAGCGCGATCCGCAGACCCGCGAAGATCGAGGGCAGGGCGGCGGGAAGTATCACGCGCGCGAGACGCTCGGGCAGCGAAAGGGCGCTCACGCGCGTGACGTCGAGCAGGACGGGATCGACCCGGCGCGCGCCGTCGATCGCGGCGAGCAGCACGGGAAACACCGATCCAAACGCGATGACGAAGATTCGCATCGTGTCGGTCGGCCCGAACAGCAGCAGGGCGGCGGGCAGAATGGCGATAGCGGGAATGAAGCGCAGATATTCCAGAACCGGACGGATCCAGGGATCGAGCGCGCGCATGTAACCGAGAGCAATGCCGGCGATCACGCCGAGGACGACCGCGATCGAAAAGCCGACCGCCAGACGCGTCACGCTCGGCACAATCGCGCTGTGGAACAGGTCGCCATGCCAGAGACGCACGAATCCGTTTGCGATCGCGCTGAGCCCCGGCAGATACGGCGCGGGATGGGCGACGGCGGCCCATTGCCAGAGCGCGAGCAAGGCCCCGATCGTTCCGATCTGCCAGGCCAGCGACGCGATCCGTTTCCGCCTAGCGGTCATGATTTTCCGGACTCCAGGGCAGAAGGCGGCGCTCGATCGCCAGAAAGGTCGTGTTGACGAGATAGCCGAGCACGCCGGTGACGAAGACCGCGGCCCACATCTCCGTCACCAGGCCGTTGAGGCGAACGTTCTCGATGTAGAAGCCGAGGCCCGGACGCCCGGTCAGCATCTCCACGGTGATCGCCAGGACGAGCGCGATCGCCGACGCGGTGCGGACGCCGGTCGCGACCGACGGCGCCGCATTGGGAAGGACGATGCGGAAAAGCTGCGCCACGCGCGACAGGCCGATCACGCGGCCGGTTTCCAGATAGCGCGGGTCCGTGCTCTCCACGCCCGCCTTGGCGCTGAACAGCACTGGCCAGACGCTGGCGAAGGCGATCATGAACAATTGCATCTGCAGCCCGATCCCCAGCGTGAGCAAAGCCACGGGTATCAGCGCCACCGAGGGGATCGGCCGCAGGAATTCGATCAGCGGCCGCGTTGCGATTTCCAGTCTCGGCGACAGAGCGAGGGCGAAGCCGGCGGCGGCGCCGACGACGGTCGCTATCAGCAATCCCAGCGCCCACGAACCCATGGTGGCGAACACAGCGCCAGCAAGATCGCCGCCCCACAGCCCGGCCGCGGCCGACCTGAGGATGGCCGCGAAGGAGGGAAGGTCCCGCGGATCTACCAGGCGCAGCGCCCGAACAAGCTCCCAGGCGGCGATGGATGCGCCGACTCCTGCGAGACCTTTCAGGATATTCTGGACGTTCGGCGGCATCTTTCTGATCCATGTCGCGGCAGATCGGCGATCCAGCGTCGGAGAACACGACGCGGGCGCCTGCGTCAGCAATGCCAGACCGTCAGCCTCTCTGTTCATGACGCGCAAACCGATCCTGCGAAGGAAGCCGGAAACGTGGACGCTGACCCGCAATGCGCACGCGGTCAGCTCTTGGCGAATTCCCTTATTGCCTTGGCGGAGAATTCGGGCGCCTCTTCCGTCACGTAATGGTCCGTGTTCTCGACCACGAGCACCGGCAAGTCCGGCCGCAGCCTTCGCGTTTTCTCGAGCGCCGCTTCCGAGACGAGCGTGCTCATGGCGCCCCTTACGACAAGCACCGGTGGCTTCACGTTTCTGAAAGCCGGCTCGAGATTCTCGCGCAGCGATTGGGCGGTCAGCGCCATAGCGTTGGGATCGGCGAGCGGGCGGAAGCCGCCGTCGACCTGCCTGAAAGCCGTCATGGCGCGACGACGGATCGCTTCCGGCGGCATCATCTTGTAGCGATCCCTCAGATACGCCTCGATCTCATCCCGGCTTGCAAACAGCCGGTCGCCGCCGTTCACACGCGCTTCGAGGGCGTCGAGCACGTCTTTCTCGATGTAGGGAGTGAAGTCGACGGCCACGACCGACTTCACCAGCGCGGGGTCGATCGCTGCGGCGACCACGCCGTTGCGCGCGCCCAGCGAATGGCCGACGATGATCGCCGGACCGGACTCCAGCTTCCTGATCAAGGAAAGCACGTCCTCGGCCAGATCATTGGCCGAATAACCCGTCGCAGGCTTGTCGCTGAGGCCGTGGCCGCGCTGGTCGACGGCGATGCAACGGAACTCGTCTTTCAGATCGAGAATGATCGGATCCCAAACCGCTGCGTTGGACGTGATGCCGTGCAGGAAAATCGCAACCGGGCCGTCGCCGGCTTCGCGGACGTTCAGCGTTATGCGGCCGGTGTCTATCCGGTGCGCCTGGATGGAATCGTTGTTCAGCACGCTTCCTGCCTCCTCAACGTCTGCGCCGCGTCGCCCCTGCGCGACAGATTGACAGACAATCTTGCAATTGACAGACAATCTGTCAATTGCGAGTGTGCTGCATCGGAACCCTTTTTGACTCGGTCTCGTCCTGCGTCACGAATGCCCGCGATCCGCTCGGAACATGCTGGCTTTCTGCGCATTTCGCCCGGTCGCTGTGCATTGCAAATCCAGGCGGCGTCCCGCGTTCTACCGTCCTCGAGCCAGGCTCTCGATCCTCACAATGAAACAGAAATTCGATTTGCGTATCGCGCCTCGGACCGTCCAGCAGGAAGTGCTCGAGAAGCTGCGCCACGCCATCCTTTCCGGCATGTTCCAACCCGGGAACCGGCTGGTCGAGTCACAGCTTTGCGGCTCTCTGGGCGTCAGCCGGCCGTCGTTGCGCGAGGCGTTACGCAGTCTGCAGGCGGAGCGCCTGATTGAAATCGTCCCCAATCGCGGACCGCAGATCCCCGTGCTTTCTTGGCGCGACGCTGAAGAAATCTATGAAGTGCGCGAGCTCCTGGAAGGCGAGGCCGCGGCGCGCTGCGCGCAGACCATAGAGGACGACGAAATCGTCGCCCTGAAGGAATGCGTGGATTCTTTCCGCCGCGCTGTGAAGCAGGAGGATCCGGCCGAGCAGGTCGAGATGGCGAACCGGTTCTTCGCCATTATCCTCCGCAACTGCGGCAACAAGATCATCGAGGAAGTCGAGGCCGGCCTGCTGGCGCGCGTCACATTCCTGCGGGCCCGTTCGATGTCGATGCCGGATCGCGTCAAGAAGAGCTACAATGAAATGAACGCCATCTACGTGGCCATTCGCGATCGCGATCCGCGAATGGCGCGAAAGAGCGCTCAGGAGCATGTCGCCAACGCGCGAAACGCCGCGAAAAAGGCGTTCGAAAAGGCGGCCGGTCCGATTGACCGCACGGCCGATGGACGAGTCCGGCGCTGACTTCCTGATCGGAGATCATCCGAAACCGTCCTGACTGCGACCGGCGCGGAAGCGCCGTCTACGCTGCGCGAAACCGCCCAGGCTGCGAAGGACTCGACGATGCGAAGGCCAGAATGTGGATCGGCGGCTTCCGGCCGATCCTCGAGACGCCGCCTCCACACCCTCGCGCGAAGCGGCCAGGATTTTGATCTGTTCTATTTCTCAATAAGAATCAATTACTTGTCAGATGAGTGGTCGACTCCTATTCAAGTACCGCGAACGCCTGGGGACGGGAGGTCATCATGCCCGCAATCTGCGACCGCGACATTCGCGCGGCGCTCGGAGATGTGGACGCCCTTGTCCTGAAAGAACTTGTCCGCACCCGGGCGAACGTCGAGGAATTCATGCAGGCTCTCGAATTCGTTCGCGGACGCGGCCGGTTCGATTTCAAATCCTACGAAGCGTCGCAGGCGCGCGTGCAACGGCTGGTCGATCTGCTCTTCGTGGCGGCGGGCGCCGATTCCGGCAATCGGAACCGCGCCGCGTGAGTTGCGGCATGCCGCACCCGTATATTTCTCCATTCAAGTGAGATGACCATGTCCCGAACCGCATCCACGCCTGCCGTCGCTTCGTCCGACCGCGCGGAGCGCCTCGAGTTTCTTGCGACGCGCCGCTCGGTTCCCATCGCGATGCTCGGAGAGCCGGGCCCCGATCCCTCCGAGGTCCGTCGGCTGCTGACGATCGCCACGCGCGTTCCTGATCATGGAATGCTCGAGCCGTGGCGGCTGATCGTCATCGAGGGCGACGCTCGGCGCCGTCTGGGCGAACGTCTGGCGCCCATCTTCGTCGCGGAGAATGCGACGATGGAGCAGGAAAAGCGCGAGAAATTCGCGTCCACGATCGCACGCGTCTTCACCCATGCGCCGCTCGTCGTCGTGGTTGTGAGTCGCGTCGACCCTGCCGCGCGCATATCGGCCTGGGAGCAGGAGCTTTCGGCGGGCGCCGTGTGCATGAATCTTCTGCACGCCGCCGGCGCGCTCGGCTTCGCCGGATCCTGGCTGACGGGCTGGACCGCCTACAGCGAAGGCGCGCGCGGCGTGCTTGGGCTCAGCCAAGGCGAGAAGATCGCCGGCGTCATCCATATCGGCGCGCCGAAAGAGGCGCCCGCGGACAGAAAGCGGCCTGATCTCGATGCGATCGCGACCTGGTGGCGCGACGAAGGGACCGGCGCGGGCGAGGCCAGATAGGCTTCCCCGGCGGAGAGCCGGTCATCCGCGCGCGCGGCGTCTCGGTCGGTTGTTGTCGCGCCTTCCATTGACGCGCCATCTTCCTGGACAACGAAGTATGGCTTTCGACGAAAGCAGTTGATACCTTTTCCACGCATGGATTCCTGTATCGGGATTGCTGGATGCAGAAGGTTAAATCGGTAGATCGCGCGGTTGATATTCTTCTTTCCTTCACGCGCGCGCGTCCGAGCATGGACGTGTCGGAGATGCAGGACCGGCTGGGCATGGCGCGCCCGACGCTCTACAGAATGTTGCGCACGCTCGAGCAGAAGGGCCTGATCCGCTCTTCGGGCGAACCGCGGCGATACGAGCTGGGGCACAAGGTCGTCGAGCTCGCGAACGTGTGGCTGTCGAACATCGACGTGACGCGCGCGGCCAAGCCCATACTCGAGGCGCTGAAGACCGAAACCGAGGAAACGCTGGCGCTCAACATTCCGCTCGCGGACGGAACCCGCCTTTGCGCAATCGAAATACCCAGCCTTCAGCCCTTGTCTTTCTCGGTCGGGGTCGGCCACATCGCGCCCCTGCATGTCGGCGCTTCCGGCAAGACGATCCTGGCCTTCCTGGCGGACGGGCGCGCGGAAGCGGCGGTCAGGCGCGATCCCGAGCTTGCGCGCCAGTTCGAGCAGATACGCGACGAGCGCTATTCCGTGACGCGCGGCGAGCTTATCAGCGGAGCCATGGCGATCGCCGCGCCTGTCTTCGATCGCTTTGGCGCCGTGATCGCGTCGATTTCGGTCGTGGGGCCGGAAGCGCGCTTCAAGGGCCAGATACGTCAAGCTTCGATCAGCCTCGTTCAGCGCGCCGCAGAGGAAATATCGAAAGCGATGGGCTATAGCCCTTCGGTCGAGCGTTCCGGGCGGCGCTGACCGGCCGGAGCGCGCGACAAAGCGGCGGCCGGCCTTTCGCAAAACGGGCGCTCTGCATTTGAACGATCAACTCGAATGCAGGCCCGTCTAACGAAGACGACGGGGACAAATTCTGAAGTCGCCTGCCCGCGGTCGCCAGGTTTTCAGGCGGTAGGCCATCAGAAATCCCGGCCATTGCGTGGTGATCTTCCCGCTGTCGAGCTTGAACCAGCTTCTGCATTTGGCGCTCGACCAGATGGTCTCATCCAGCTTCTTATGGAGCCGTTCGTTGAACGCATCCTGCACGGAACGCCGAACGTCGATATAGAGCGCGTTCTTCCGCTCGATCATCCCGATGCATCCGGCAATGTAACGCATCTGGCTTTCCAGCATGAACAGGACACTGCCTGGAATATTGGTGTTGGGGCCGAACATCATGAAAAAATTCGGGAACCCGCTTGTCGTCAGGCCAAGATAAGCTTCGGCTCCATTTCGCCAGGCATCGCGCAAGCTCGCGCCGTTCAAACCCACGATCTCGATATCCTCGAGATAGCGCGCGGGCGCGAAGCCGGTCGCATGAATGATGGCGTCCACCGGATACGAATCTCCGCGATCCGTGACGACGCCGCCTGGGTCGATCCTGTCGATGCGATCGGCAACGACCGAGACGTTCGGGCGGGACAGCGTCGGATACCAGTCGTTCGACAGCAGCACGCGCTTGCAGCCCCACGGATGGTCGGGGGTCACGGCCTCCAGGAGATCGGAACGTGCAATCTGCGAGGTCAGGATCGCGCGAAATGCGTCTTCGTTCCCTGCGATCTTGCTTTGCGACGCCCTTGCCGGAATCCGCATTTCGTAGGCGGCGTACGTGCGCAGGCGATCGAGCGTCCGGAGAAACGGAAACCGGGCGAACGATTTTTTCTGCGCGGCCGAATAGGCGATATCGGGCTTGGGGAAGACATAGGGCGCCGATCGCTGGAAGACGCGCACGCTGCTCGCGGTCCTGGCGAGTTCCGGCACGATCTGAATGCTGCTCGCCCCGGCGCCGATGACGGCGACCGCCTTGCCGTCCGGCGAGAAGGACCGGTCCCATGCGGCCGAATGGAATTGCGCGCCGCGAAACGTTCGCGCGCCCGGAATGTCGGCGGCCACAGGCTTGTTGAATTGTCCGACGGCCGAGACGAGCACGTCGGCGTCCGGCAAGGACGCCGACCGCGCCGCGAGCTTCCAGACGCCCTCGGACTCGCTGAAGGTCGCGGAAGCGATGTCGGCGTCGAACTCGATATGATCGAACACGCCGTGCTTGCGGGCGCAATGCTCGAGATAGGCGAGTATTTCGGATTGAGGCGCGTAACGTCGCGTCCAAGGATAATTTCGCTCGAAAGAAAAGGAATAGAGATGCGAGGGGATGTCGCAGGCGGCGCCGGGATAGACATTGTCCCGCCAGACGCCGCCAAGCCGGCGCGCCCGCTCATAGACGACGAACGACCGGACGCCGGCCCGCTTCAGTCGAATCGCGAGCCCTATGCCGGCGAAGCCGGCCCCGATGATCGCGATGCGACGTTGAGGCGCCATCGTCTTCCCGTCATTCGGCGGCGACGGCTTCAGCAAGGTCGGGCATGAAGCGCAGGTCCGTTATCCCCTCGACGCTCAGGGGGCGCTCCACGGCGCCGAGGCGTCCCTGAAGGCGGATCATTTCGTCGAGACCCTGCAGATCGAGCTGGCCGTCCAGATGCATGTGCGGCAATTCGCGATGCACGGCGATGCGCATCGTTTCCCGATCGATCCCGTACTGCTTCGCGCCGAAGTCGATCCACTCCTCGACATTGTTCGCCGCGTAGTGCGCGGAGCGTCGGCAGGCGCGCAGCGCGGCGCGGATCACGGCTGGCTCCTTCTCGATGAAGTCGGGGCGCGCGACATGGACGATCCATTGGAACGGGGGCAGGGCCGGCTCGTCGTAGACCGCGCCCCAGCAGCGGATGACGCCCTGCGTTTCGCCCATGGCCATGTTGGGCTCGACCATGATTCCAGCGTCGATCCGGCCTTCCTTCATGACCTCGATGATGCGGGGATATTCGTCGGAGAGCCCCACCCAGACGAGATGGTTGTCCGGATCGAGCCCGCGCGCGACCAGCATTCCCCGGACGAACCATTCGGGGCAGCTTCCGCGGGACAGCATTCCGAGACGCTTGCCGCGCAAGCTCTCCCAGGTGTCGAGCCCGGGCCGCGCTCCGAAATACATATGCGCTTTACGGCGAAGCCCGCTGCCGATCACCTTGAAGCGCGCGCCGCGGCTGATCGCCGTGACGGCGGGAGGCGAGCCGATTTCGCCGAACTGGAGCTGGCCGGAATCGTACGCCGCCGCCAGCGGAGGGCCGCCGAACACCACGCGGACGGCGAGCTCTATGCCCTCGTCGCGGAAGAAACCCTTTTCGATGCCGAGCCTGACAGTGACCGCGCATTTATCGGTCGGAACGCCGTAGTCGAGCTGCATGAGAGCCTCCAAATCGTCTCACGATACGAACTTATGTCTCAAATAATCGCTCCATTTGCGATCTTGTCAATCTGGTCCCGTCCGCGCGGAGGCCGGTAGCACCATTCCAAAGCTTGCGTTTCCGGATGTTTTGGCCTTGCGCATGCCTATTGACACGGGCATGATCGAATGATCATTTTTCGATATTCCTGTCCGTATCGCGTCTGGTAGGACGCCGCGCCTGGGAGGGAGAGATGCCGCTACACGAAGCCGCCTCGAAGCGGATCACGCGGCCTTCGACGTCGCGACCGCAGGAGCGCTGGCGCGATATGTCAGACGGCCTGATAAGCCGGTCGATATTCTTCGATCCGTCCGTCTATCAGGACGAACTCACGCGCATCTTCGCGCGCTGCTGGCTTTTCCTCGGCCATGCCAGTCAGATCCGCAAGTCGGGCGACTTCATCACCAATTACATGGGCGAGGATCCGGTCGTCCTGCTCCGCGATCCCGCGGGGCGCGTGCGCGCGTTTCTGAATTCGTGCCGCCACCGCGGCATGCGTATCTGCCGAACGGATCACGGCAACGCCAGGTTGTTTCGCTGCCCGTTTCATGGCTGGACCTACGCGACAGATGGTTCGCTGGTCGCGGTCCCCTCGATGGCCGAGGTCTACGGGGACAGGCTCGACACCAGCAGGCTGGGCCTGCATGAAGTGCCACGCGTGACCGAATATGGCGGCCTGATCTTCGGAAACTGGGATGCCGACGCTGTTTCCCTCGACGAATATCTTGGCGAATTCCGCTGGTACCTCGATCTCATTCTCACGCTCGGGGCCAATTGGGAGATCCTGCCGGGGCACCAACGCTACGTGCTGTCCGCCAACTGGAAGATCGCCGCGGAGAATTTTGCCGGCGACAGCTATCACATACCCTTTTCACACGGATCGCTCTGGCGGCTGAACATTCGCGAGGTCAACCCGGTCAATTTCCATTCCAGCCCCGCGCTTCGCACGGCGACCTTCGCGAACGGCCACGGGCTGAACGGCGTCGGGCTCGACGGCGAGCGCTACGACGCCGATCTCCGGCTCGCGCGCGACATGGGGGCGGAGGTGGTCGACTACGTCGAGGATTGCCACCGTCGTCTCGGCGCGCTGTCGAAGCAGCATCAGAAAGTGCACAGCTTCGCTTTCGGTAATGTCTTCCCCAATTTCTCGCTCAACAATTTCAGCGCCCTGCGGCCCTTCGGATTGTATCTCTGGCATCCGAAGGGGCCGACGAAGCTGGAAGCGTGGCAATGGTGCGCCGTCGACGCCGGCGCCCCGAAAGCGGTGCGGGACATCGTGCGGACCGATTTCGCGCGCGTTCAGGCGATTTCGGGGCTGGCCGCGCAGGACGACACGGAGAATTTCGAGCAGGTGACGGAAGCGACGCGCGGCGTCGTCGGACAGCGGCTCGATTTCAATTATCAGATGGGCCTCGGCGCCTTTGAAACGGAGACCATCGACGGCTTCCCGGGCCGGTTCGGCCCGTATTATTCCGAGCAGGGCCAGCGCAATTTCTACAATGCGTGGGCAGACTGGATGGGGCGGTGATGCGCGGCGCGCTGCGAGATCCCACATTGCAGTATGAGATCGAGCAATTCCTCTTCGAGGAGGCTGAGCTGCTCGATTCCGGCGATTTCTCGGCCTGGCTCGATCTCTTCACCGACGATTGTCACTATTGGATGCCCGTCCGGGAGACGACCGCCGATCTCAAGGATTCGACACGCGGCGAAGACGAACTTGCGATCTTCGACGACGACAAGCCGTTCCTGATGGCGCGCGTCGACCGCCTCGTCAAAACGCCGATGGCGCATGCCGAGCAGCCCCGCTCCCGTACGCGGCGCCTGATCACGAACGTGCGGATCGTCGGCGCGGAAGACGAGTTCGTGACGGTCGCGGCCAACATCCTCGTCTATCAGTCGCGGCTCGAGCGGACAGAAAGCATGTTCGTCGGGCGCAGGATCGACGTGCTCAGGCGCAACGGGCGGGGGTGGCTGATCTCGAAGCGCAAGATCATCCTCGATCAGACCATGCTGCCGAGGACGCTGTCGATCTTCTTCTAGAAGACGACGAAAGAGGGGAGGAAGAAATGCAGGAACAACGGACGGGTTCGGGGCTTGCGCGTTCTCTTGTCCGCAAGCCGCCGATCAGGCCGCTCCTTCTTTCTCTCGCGGCGATCATTGCGGCGATCGCGGGGCCAGCCGGCCGCGCCGCCGCCGCGGAGGACACGTTCAAGATCGGCGTGCTCACGTCGCGGACCGGGGTCTTCGCGCTCTACGGCGCCGCAG
>OEIU01000931.1_pt1 | contig 22115 bp, 17 predicted proteins | sample 1539221 | NCBI WGS metagenome assembly OEIU01 (sample SAMN03792071, study PRJEB22550) | activated sludge metagenome | feature: wastewater treatment plant; material: activated sludge; isolation source: Wastewater treatment plant of a petroleum refinery complex | place: Argentina: Zarate | collected...
GTGCGGGCCGCACGCCGCCCGCCGGGCGCGGCCCGCCTCGGCCCCCGCGCCGCCGACCTCGGCGCGGGGCGCGTAGCCGGGGGGGGCGGCGAGCCGGCCGTCCACGTCCTCGCCCTCCGGCCACATGTCCAGCGCCTGGCGCCAGGCGCGGGCGGCGTCGCGGTGGGCGTGCACGGCGCGCAGCTCGGCCGCCGCCCGCAGCAGCGCGGGGCGCGCCCGGGCCGGCTCGCGGGCACCCGCCCAGTGGGCGGCGATCTCCATCGACGGGGCGCCGGCGGCCTCGAGCGCCGCCGCCATCTCGCGGTGGAGGGCGCGGCGGCGCAGCCACGGCACGTCGGCGTACAGGGCCTCGCGCGTCAGGGCGTGCCGGAAGGCGCCGCGGCCGTCGCCGTCCTCCCGGGCCCAGCCGCGTTCCACCAGCTCGGCCACGCCGTCGGCGCCCGCGACGCCGGCCACCAGCTCCAGGTCGAAGGCGATCCCGGCCACCGCGGCGGCGTCGGCGGCGGCGCGGCCCTCGTCCGACAGCTCCACGGCGGCGAGCAACACGGCGTCGCGGACCGTCTCGGGCACGGGGACGTCGCCCTCCCCGCCCACCTCGAGTCCCTGCGGGCCGGCGACCAGCGCGCCGGAGGCGGTGAGCGCCCGGGCGAGCTCCTCCGTGAAGAAGGGCAGCCCCTGGGCGCGGTCGTGGAGCGTCCGCGCCAGCGCCGGGGACGGCGGGTCGCCCAGCACGACCGCCGCGAGGGCGGCGGTCTCGTCGGGGCCGAGGGGGCCGACGGCCAGCTCGGCGAGCAGTCCCCGCCGGCGCAGCTCGTGGCGCAGCCGGCGCATCGCGTGGTCGCGTGGCAGCCCGTCGGAGCGGTACGCGCCGAGCACGAGCACGGGGAGGTCGGCGAGCGGCTCGGCGACGCCGGCCACCAGCTCGAGGGTGGCGTCGTCGCACCAGTGCAGGTCGTCGAGCACCAGCAGCACCGGGCCGCCGGCGGCGGCCGCGCCCAGCACCCCGCGGACCGCATCCGCCAACGCGGGGGGATGGGGCGCGGAGGGCGGCGCGCCGAGCTCGGGCAGCACCATCGCCAGGTGGTCGCGGAACCCGCCCGCGGCGTCGAGGGCGCCGGGGTCGGCGCGCAGGTGCGTCCGGAGCGCCTGGGCGAGCGGGGCGTACGGCGTGCCGCCGGCGACGTCCGCACGTCCCCGCAGCACGACCAGGCCCGGCTCCGCCGCCAGGTCGTCCGCGAGCCGGGTCTTGCCGACGCCGGCCTCGCCGGCCAGCAGCACCACGCGGCCGGCCCCCGCACGGGCGCCGTCCAGGGCCTCGCCGAGCCACTGCCGCTCGGCCTCGCGACCGACCAGGGCGGGGCGGGGGCGCATGCGGGTGACCCTAATCCGACGGCGGCCGCAGGCGCGACCGCCGCCGGAGGGGACGTCAGGCCGTCGTCGCGGCAACGGGGTCCGGCCGGAGGATGACGGTGTCGAGGACCGGGATGATCTCGTCGCACGGGAGGCCGGAGTCCTCCGCGTGGCGGCGGACCGCCTCGGCGCTCTCGCCCTGGTAGACGCAGACGGTGCCGACGTCGCCGGCCTCCTCGTCCAGGGCGTAGCTGCGGATCCAGCGGACCCCGGAGCCCGGCCGGTCGCCGACCTCGGCGGAACGGGCGCCCGCGATCTGCAGGTCCTCGACGGTGGCCCAGCCGTTGCGGCGCAGGATGACGTACAGGTTCATGGCTTCCTCCGATCGGTGCGTTCGGTGTGGGAGCACGCTACGAACGGACCCCGGGGCCCGGCATCCGCGGTCCTGCCGTATGCCGTGATGCCGTATGCCGTACTTCGCGGACGGCGATCGGGCGGCCGCGGAGAAGGCCCCGGCGGCGTGCGGCGCGTGCACCTGCCCTGAGGCCGGATTTCGCCCGGGTGATCGGATCGCGTGCGGCGGGTGGCCAGGTGAGGACGCCGTACGGTCCCGGAATGGACCAGACGGAACGGATCGACCAGACCACGGTGGCCGCGGCGGCGGCGCCTCCCCATGCCCTGGACGGCGCGACGGTGACGGCGGGGCTCGGGACCGACCCCGAGGCGGGGCTCGGCAGCGCCGAGGTGGCCACGCGGCTCGGGCAGTACGGCCCCAACGCGATCGCCGCCGAGAAACCCCCCTCCGTCTGGGAGATCGCGCTCGTCCAGCTGCGCGAGCCGATGAACATCATGCTCGTCGCGGTCGTGGTGGTGAGCCTGGCCATCGCCGAGGTCTCCACCGCCGTCGTCGTCGGGCTCCTGATCCTGCTGAACCTCGTGCTCGGCACGCGCCAGGAGCTCCAGGCGCGGGCCAGCATCGACGCGCTCTCCAATCTCCAGGTGCCCCAGGCGCGGGTGGTGAGGGGCGGCGCGGTCGCGCTGATCCCGTCCACCGACGTCGTCCCCGGCGACGTCGTGCAGCTCGAGGCGGGCGACATCGTGCCGGCCGACGGGCGCATCCTGCGCGCCGCCACCCTCGAGACCCAGGAGGCGGCGCTCACCGGCGAGAGCGCGCCCGTCGCCAAGGACGCGGCGCCGGTCCTGGACGCCGGGACGCCGGTCGGCGACCGCGTCAACATGCTGTTCCAGAACACCGCCGTAACCCGCGGAACCGCGACCATGGTCGTGACCGAGACGGGCATGGGCACCCAGATGGGCCAGATCGCGACGATGCTGACCTCGGTCACCCGCACGCGGTCGCCGCTCCAGCGGGAGCTCGGCAGCCTGACCAAGGTGCTGGGGGTCATCGCCTGGGCCGCCGTGCTCGTGATCGTCGTGGTCGGCGTCGCCCGCGGGGAGTCGTTCACCGACGTCGTGCTGCTGGGAACGGCGATGGCGATCTCCGCCATCCCCACCGGCATGCCGGCATTCGTGTCCGGCCTGCTGTCGATCGGCGCGAAGGAGCTGGCCGAGGCGAAGGCCGTCGTGAAGAACCTGACCGACGTGGAGACGCTCGGCGCCACGAGCGTCATCAACACGGACAAGACCGGCACACTGACGCTGAACGAGATGATGGTCTCGCTCGTCTACGCCAACGGCGCCTTCTTCCCGGTGGAGGGCGAGGGCTACCGGAAGACGGGCGCGATCACCTCCGTGGCGGGCGTCCCCGTCCCCGACTTCACCCGCCTGGCGCTCGGCCTGGTGCTCGACAGCGACGCCACCGTCGGCGACGACGGCAGCGTGGTGGGCGACCCCACCGAGGCTGCCCTGGTGGTGCTGGCCGCGAAGCTGGGCGTCGACGCCGCCGAGACGCGCCGGGCCTATCCGCGCATCGCCGAGGTCCCGTTCGACTCGGACTACAAGTTCATGGCGACGTTCCACCGCGCCGAGCTCGACGGCCAGGAACGGGTGGTGCAGCTGGTGAAGGGCGGGCCCGACGTCGTGCTGGCGCGGTGCACCCACGCCGGCGGGCCGCTCAGCGGCGACCAGGTCGCCATCGGCGACGCCCGCGCCGACATCGACGCCGCCAACGAGCGGATGGGCGAACAGGGCCTACGGGTGCTGGCGTTCGCCGCGCGGCTGATGACCGAGGACGAGCTCGCCGCCGGGCGGGACGACCCGATGTCGATGGTGCACGACCTCTCGTTCGTGGCGATGACCGGGATCATCGACCCGCTCCGGACCGAGGCGAAGAGCGCCGTGGCCACCGCCCTCGGCGCCGGCATCGACGTGCGCATGATCACCGGCGACCACGCCATCACCGCCCGCGCGATCGGCGAGGAGCTGGGCCTGGGCCCCGGCGCGATCAGCGGGGCGGAGCTCCAGGCGCTCGACGACGACGAGGTGGTGCGCCGCCTCCCGGGCCTCCACGTGTTCGGCCGGGTGACGCCGCAGGACAAGCTGCGCCTCGCCCGGCTCATGCAGGAGCAGGGTCAGATCGTGGCGATGACCGGCGACGCGGTGAACGACGCGGCCGCCCTGAAGCAGGCCGACATCGGCGTGGCGATGGGCAGCGGCAGCGAGGTGAGCAAGCAGGCCGCCCGGATGATCCTGACCGACGACAACTTCGGGACGCTGGTGCACGCCGTGGAGATCGGGCGCCGCGTCTACGACAAGGTCGTCTCGTACGTCCGCTACCAGATGACCCAGCTGCTGGCGCTGGTGCTGCTGTTCCTGGCGGCGACCGCGTTCGACCTCAACGACGGGGTGGCGCTGACGCCGCTGATGGTGCTGTACCTCCTCTTCTTCGCGACCGCCGCCGGCGTCGTGGTGATCGCCATCGACCCGGGCGACCCGGACGTGATGCACCGCCCGCCCCGCGACCCGGCGCTGCCGATCACCAACCGCGCCGCCGTCGCGATGTGGGTGCTGTACGCCGTGGTGCTGTTCGTGGCGGCGCTGATCCCGCTGGTCGCGGGCCCCGACGACCCGAGCACGGAGGTGGGGTCGGCATCCCTCACGATGACGTTCGTGGTGATGGGCCTCGGCACGATCTTCAACGCCGTCGCAAACCGCCGCGACCCGGCCCCCGGGCTGGCGCCGCCGATCCTGAAGGCGGCGCTGGTCTCGCTGGTGCCGCTCGTGATGATCGTGCTGGCCACCGAGCTGCCGGGCCTGCAGAAGGGCCTGCTCACGACGTCGCTGACCGGCCGCGAGTGGATGGCGTGCCTCGGCCTCGCCGCGCTGCTGCCGCTCACGATCGAGGTCGCCAAGTGGGTGCGACGGCGCGACGTCGCGACGCCGCCGGCGCCCATCGACGCCCGCGCGGCCGTGAGCCCGGGCCGGGCGCGGACGTGATCTGATGGGGACCGAGGGGATCGTCCCGCGCTGGGAGTGGCGGACGTTCGATGAGGTGGAGCCCGCCGCCGCCCTCCTCGCGTCGGAGACGCCGACCCAGGTCCACGAGAGCGACGAGCTCTACATGGTGAACGCCGACGGCGAGGACACCGTGAAGGTGCGCGACGGGCTGGTGGACGTGAAGCACCTGGAGGAGATCGACGACCACGGCCTGGAGCGGTGGCGGCCCGTCCTGAAGCGCCCGACCACCCTCACCGCCGACGACGTGCGCGTGCTGGCGGTCGCGCTCCACGCCACGTTCCTCAAGGTCGTCGCCGTGCACAAGCGGCGGGCGCGCTACACCGTGGGGGGCTGCGCGGTCGAGCTGGTGGACCTGCGGGTCGACGGCGCCCCGATGCGGACCTTCGCGATCGAGTCGGAGGACCGTCCGGCGATCATGCGCGTGCTGCGCGAGATCGGCCTGGCGGGGCACCCGAACGTCAGCTACCCGCGCCACCTCCGGACCGTCACCGGGCTGCTCCCGGCGCGCGGGGCGGTCATCGACGTCGGCACCAACTCGGTCAAGCTGATCGTCGCGGCGCGCGACGGCGACGGGTGGAGGACGCTCGCGGACCGGGCCGAGGTCACCCGCCTCGGCGAGGGCCTGCGCCCCGGTGGCGACCTGGGGGCGGCCCCGATCGCCCGGACGGCGGACGCGGTGTGCGACATGGTCCGCGAGGCCCGCCGGGCGGGGGCGCCGGTCGTCGCCGTCGGCACCGCGGGACTGCGCATCGCGGGCAACTCGGCCGCGTTCGCGGACGCGGTGCGGGAGCGGTGCAGCATCGACGTGGAGGTGATCCCCGGCGAGGAGGAGGCGCGGCTCGGGTTCGTCGCGGCGACCGGCGCGGCGGGCGACGGCTCGGTGGTGGTGTTCGAGACCGGCGGCGGCAGCTCGCAGTTCACGTTCGGCGCCGGCGGCCGCATCGACGACCGTTCCAGCATCGACCTGGGCGCGGTGGCCGTGACGGAGCGGTTCGGGCTGGACGGGGCCGTGACCCCCGACGTCCTGGAGCAGGCCGGCGCGGCGGTCGCCGCCGAGCTGGGCGCCCTGGCGCCGCGGGCGCGCGCGGACGCCGTGATCGGCATCGGCGGCGTCTTCACCAACCTCGCCGCCGTGATGCACGGCTTGGAGGCCTACGACCCGGCCGTGGTGGAGGGCACCGTGCTGGACCTCGCGGAGATCGACCGCCAGATCGCGCGGTACCGGGCGACGGACGCCGACGGCCGCCGCGGCATCGTGGGGCTCCAGCCCGCCCGCGCCGAGGTGATCCTCGGCGGCGCGGTCATCGTCCGCGCCGTGCTCGCGGCGCTGGGCCACGACGCGGTGACGGTCAGCGACCGCGGCCTGCGGCACGCGCTGCTCGCGGAGCGCTTCGGAGGGGGATGATGTCCCTCGCGACGGTGGCGTCCGCGCTCCCCGCCCGCATCCGGGAGCACAACACCACGCTGGTTGCGGCCGGCGTCGCCTTCTACGCGTTCCTGGCCCTGGTGCCCGCCCTGGTGGCGCTCATCTCGGTGTACGGGCTGGTGGCCGACCCCGCCGACGTGCGGCAGCAGGTGCAGGACGTCAGTTCCTCCCTCCCGGCGGAGGTCGAGGACTTCCTCGTCTACCAGCTCACCCAGATCATCGACGCCGACCGCGGCGGCCTGTCCGCGACGCTCGTCGTGGCGGTCGCGCTGGCCCTCTGGAGCGCCTCGGGCGGCACCGCCGCGCTCGTCACCGGCATCCACGTGGCACGCGACCGCGAGGAGCCGGCGGGCTTCGTGGCCAAGAGGGGCAAGGCCCTGCTGCTGACGCTCGCCGCGATCGTGTTCCTGGCGATCGTGATCTTCCTGGTCGCGGCGGTCCCGCCGGTGCTGGACAAGGCGGGCACGGGCGACGCCGGGCGGGCCGCCTTCCAGGTCCTGCGCTGGCCGGTGCTGGCGATCGTGATGCTCGTGGGCGTCGGCCTGCTGTACCGGTTCTCGGCGGGCCCCCACCCGAAGGCCCGCCTGGGCGTGATCACCGCGGGGGCGGTGGTGGCGATGGTCGTCTGGCTCGTCGTCTCCGCGCTCTTCGCCGCCTACACGGCCAACTTCGCGAGCTACGGCAAGACCTACGGCGCGCTCGCCTCGATCGTCGTGGTGCTGCTGTGGCTCTGGCTCACCTGCCTGGCGCTCCTGATCGGCGCGGAGGCCGACGGCGGCGACGAACGCTGACCGGCGGGGGCCGGCCCGTCACTCGTCGCGCCCCTTCGGCCCCTTCGGCGCCTTCTGCGCCTTGGGCCCCTTGGGCCCCTTCCCCCCGCCCTTCGCCGCCCCCTCGCCGGGACCGGCGGGGGCCGGCGCGGCGGTGGTGACGGAGGCGGTGACGGTGCGCATGACGGTCTGGACGGGCGGCGCGGCGGGCGGCGCGGACGCGGGCGCGTCCCCGTCGCCGCCCATCGTGGTCGCGGCGACCGCCACGGCCCCCGCGACGGCGGCGATCGCCACGCCGGCCGCGATCGCGCGGCCCCTCCGGCGGTGGGGCGGGGACGCCGGCAGCACGGCGGTCGTGCCGCCCGGGGCCCCGAGCGCCGCGCCGAGGGCGGCTGCCAGCCCCCCGGCCGACGGGAACCGCGCCGCAGGATCCTTGGCCAGCCCCCGCCCCAGGACGTCGTCCACCGCCGCCGGCAGCGTCGGGTCCCGCTCCCGCGCCCGGGGCACCGCGTCGTGCACGTGGGCGGCCAGCTCCGCCAGGCCCGTGCGCGGGGCGAACGGGCGCTCGCCGGTGAGCAGCTCGAACGCGACGGCGGCCAGCGAGTACTGGTCCGCGGCCGGGGTCACGGGCCGCCCCTGCGCCTGCTCGGGCGACGCGTAGCCGGACGTCCCCACCACCGCGCCGGCGGCCGTCAGGGTGGCGTCCCGGTCGCCGAGCACGCGGGCGATGCCGAAGTCGGCCACCTTCACCCTCCCCTCCGCGTCGAGGAGCAGGTTCGCCGGCTTCACGTCCCGGTGGACGACCCCCGCCGCGTGGGCGGCGTCCAGTCCCGCCGCCGCCTGGGCGATCCAGCCGAGCGCCACGTCCCGGGGCGGCCGTCCGACGGCGAGGCGATCCGCGACCGTGCCGCCCGGCACCAGCTCCATGACCATGTACGACCGGCCCCGGTGCTCGCCGGCGTCGTGGACGACGGCCACGTTGGGGTGGTGGACGCGGGCGGCCGACACCGCCTCGCGCCGGAAGCGCCGGCCGGCGGCGGGGTCGCCGGCGACCGCGTCCGACGGTACCTTGACCGCCACGTCGCGGCCCAGGCGCTCGTCGTGAGCCCGGTAGACGGCCCCCATGCCGCCGGCGGCGATGAGGACGGGCTCCCGGTACCGGGAGGGGAGGTCCACCCCGGTGACGTGCCCGCCCCGCCGGGTCCCGACACGCGACGCGGCCGGGATCAGCCCCTGGCGCGGCGGCGCCGGGGGCGCTCCGGGGTGCGCTCGCGACCCCAGTCGTGCACCACGACGGTGCTCACCAGGAGGTCCTGGACCGAGGCCGACGTGCGGCTGACCGCGGCCCACAGGAGGCCCACCGGGAAGATGACCACCAGCACCGCGCGCGCGAACGCGCGCCGGAACGACAGGTCGGAGCCGTCCTCGTCGAGCACCCGCAGCCCGAAGACCAGCTTCCCGACGGTGCGCCCGTCGAGCCCCCACCCGTAGGTGAGGTAGGCCAGCAGCAGCACGATGGCACCGACGCGGACCGGCACGCCGGCCACGAAGTCGACGTCGAAGCCGGTCGTCCAGAGCAGCCGCAGCGACGCGAGCACCAGCAGCAGGAGCAGGCCCAGCAGCACGACCACCACCGAGTCGATGAGCGTCGCGCCGAGGCGCGAGAGCAGCCCCGCCCGGCTGGTGGCGTCGCCGGGCGCCTCGATGACGGCGCCGCGCGGCTCCCTGCCGAGCGCGCGGTCGAAGCCCCCCTCGACGGCCCGGTCGACGCGCATCGCCTCGAGCCGCGCGTCGCGGACCACGTCGCCCCCCAGGCCGACGGTCGACTCGCGGACGATCTCGCCCAGGTCGAGGCCCTCGACGGCCTCCCGGGCCACGGCCCCCATGTCCACGCGCCCGACGAGCCGGTCGATGTCCACCCGGTCGAGGAGGGGGTTGGGGTCGACGCGCTCGAGGATGCCGTCGACGTCGACGCGGGCGAGCACCCGGTTGACGTCGACCCGCTCCACCACCCCGTCGATGTCGACGCGCTGCACGACGGCGTCCACGTCGACGTGATCGATCACCGCCGGGACGATCCGCCCGACCACGGCACCGGCGACGTCGCCGATCCCGCGACCCGGACCGTCCGGGTGGGGCGCCGAGGGTGGCTCCGGGGCGGGCTCCGAGGTGGGCTCCGCGGGTGGCGGGGGCCCCGCGGAGGGGCGCACGACCCGCTCGGCCATGCCCAGCACGGCGTCGGAGACCATCGAGCCGACCGTGCCCGCCGTGCCCCGTCCGCCTGTCCGCCACTGCGCCATCGGAGACCTCCCGCCGGGATGACCCGACCATACGTACCACGGCGTGGGGTAGCGTGCCCGCCGTGCATCGGGCTGCGCCGGCTCGCCGGCTCATGGGGGTGGTGTTGGTGGCGCTCGCGTGGGCGGCCGCCGCGTGGGCGTGCGCCCCGGCGTCGGCGGCGCCCGCGGCCGAGGTCGCGCTGGCGCGGGAGTACGCCCCGGTCCTGCGCATGACGGAGGGCGCGAGCTCCTGCGGCGTCGACGTGCCGTACCTGCCGGTGGACGTCGGCGACCTGATGGACAACGACGAGATCGCGCTGCGCGGGCCGTGGGACCGCACCAACCTGGTGGGCGTCGCGCCGAGCGCGCAGCGGCTCTCCCAGGGGCTCTGGGACTACCACCTCGACTTCCCGGGCGACGCGCTCAGGCCCGGGTGCACCTACGTGGAGTGGGGCGAGCGCCTGGCGTCCCCGCCGACCGCCTACGCGCACGTGGCCACCGAGCCCGGCGTCCCCGGGCGCCTCGCCCTGCAGTACTGGTTCTTCTACGTCTTCAACGACTGGAACAACACCCACGAGGGCGACTGGGAGATGATCCAGCTCAACTTCGACGCGGCGACGCCGGAGGAGGCGCTGTCCGAGCGGCCCGTCGAGGTGGGCTTCAGCCAGCACTCCAGCGCCGAGCGCGCGGAATGGGGCGACGAGAAGCTGGAGCTGGTGGGCGGCACCCACCCGGTCGTGCACCCCGCCGCCGGCTCGCAGGCCAACTTCTACGAGTCGCGGCTCTACCTGATGCGCAGCGACGCCGAGGGCCTGGGGTGCGACGACACGCGCGCCCCGTCGCAGACGTACCGCCCGGGCGTGCGGACGATCCCCTCCGACCCGGCCCTGGCGGTCGCCGAGTACCCCTGGCTCGGGTTCGACGGCCGCTGGGGCGAGAAGCACGCCGCCTTCTTCAACGGGCCGGTCGGGCCGAACCGCAACCTCCGCTGGACCCACCCGTTCACGTGGGCGTCGCAGAGCTGGCGCGCCACCAGCTTCGCGGTGCCGGCGAGCGGCCTGGTGGGGACGAACGCCACCGACGTCTTCTGCGGGTCGATCGAGCGCGGCTCGACGGTCCTGCGCCTGATCAAGATCAACCCGGGCCGCACGGCGCTGGTGATCACCGCGATCGTGCTGCTGCTGCTGTGGCCGATCACCCGCACCCGCTGGGGGCCGTCCAGCCCGCGCCCCCCCGCGGCCCGCCGCGCCTGGGGTCAGATCATCACCGCCGGCGCCCACGCGTTCGCCGAGCGGCCGCAGACCTTCATCGGGATCGGGCTGCTCTTCATCCCGCTCGCCCTCATGATCACCGGGCTCCAGTGGCTGCTGTTCCGGGCGACGGCACTCGCCCCGCTCGTGGACGAGGCCGGGGAGCGGCACGTCTGGGTCGACGCGATGGCGCTCGCCCTGGGGATGGTCCTGACGCTCATCGGCTTCGCGGTCGTCCAGGCGGCGACGGCCCGCGTCATCGTCGAGGGCGCGGCGGGACGGCGCGTGACCGCCCTCTGGGCCTACCGGGCGGTGCTCCGCGACGTGCGGCCGCTGGCCGCCGCGGTGGCGATCGCCGTCGCGGTGATCCTGGTGTTCAACGTCACGCTGCTGCTCGTCCCGATCGCCGTCTACGTGGTGGTGCGCTGGTCGCTGCTCGGCGTCATCGCGGGCGCCGAGGAGCGCCCCCGGCCGGGAATCCTGCGCCGCAGCATCGTCCTGACGCGCGGCAACTGGTGGCGCACGGCCACCATCGCCCTGGGCCTCACGGGGCTGGCGCTGCTCATCGGGCCCGCCGTCGGCGTGCTGGTGCTCCTGTTCACGGGCGCGGCGTTCGACTTCGTGAACCTGATCGCCGGCGCCTTCTACGTGGTGGCGCTCCCGTTCGCCGCGGTCGTCGTCACCTACCTCTACTTCGACTTGAGGGTGAGACAGGAGGAGGCGCCGGCGGAGGACACCCTCCCGGCCGGCGCCGTCCCCCCCACGTCGCCTACGGGATCGTGATGGTCACCAGCGCGCTGCCCTTCCTGCCACCCGGGTCGGTCACGGTGACGCGGCCGAAGTAGCGGCCCGCCTTCCAGTTGGCCCCCGCCGGGCCGGGGTGCACCCAGATCACGTAGATGCCGTCGCCGGCGTCCTGGAAGAGGTCGGTCGAGGCGCAGCCGGTGCCGCCCGCCGGGCAGCGGACGCTGCCGGGGCCGCCCGCGGGGACGGTGCGGTTGCTCCAGTCGAACGCCGCCGAGCCCAGCCCGGGGCGCGGCCTGCCGTTGCGCGTGACGAGCACGGCGACGGCGACGGGGTTGTGGTTGGTCGACGCCGCCGGCAGGAACGTGTGCCCGCTGCCAGCGTCGCCGCACTGGACGGAGGCGTTGCCGCAGGCCGCCTCGTCGACCGCGGCCTGGACCTCCAGGCGCGGCCCGTTCAGGAGCTTCGTGACGTCGGCGCGCAGCGCCGCCAGGCCGGGTGCTCCACTGGTCCCGCCCGTGGTGGCCCCCAGGGCGATGGTCGCCGCGACCGCGACCGCCGCGAGCCCGGCCAGGATGGTGAGGGTCCGGTGTGAGCGCACGTGGCACCTCCTCTGTCGGCTGGCACGCTCGCCGCGACGCTACGACACCCGGTCCCGTCAGCGCGGGGTGAAGCGGGTGAGGGCGCCCGACTCGTCGTCGCCGACGGCGTACTGGCGGCCGGCGGTGAGCCGGAGCGTGACGTAGACGGACGTCCCGGCCGGGATGCTCTGCATCGCGCCGAGCATCGTGAGGGGCGCGGGGCCCGCGGGCAGCCTGCCCGACGACTCGAGCGCCGCGACCCACCGGTCCACGTCGGCCAGGGTCCGGCCCGGCCGGATCGACGTCAGCCGGAAGCCGCGCGACGCGCTTGCACCGTTGCGCAACTCCACGGTGACCGTTCCGCCGGGGAGCGGCGGGACGTCGAACCCGTGCGCCCCCGCGGTGACGACCGCGTCGGCGGCCGGCGGGGCGGCGCCGGTGTCGCCCGCGACGCGGAAGACGCGGGAGATGCCGCGCGCCACCCCGGGGACGCCGTGGTGGTCCGGCACGCCGTCGAACAGGACGTAAACGCCGGGCCGCAGCCGCCGCGTCACCGTCACCTGGGCGCCGGCGGCGATCTGCCCGGGGCCCGCGACGTCGCGCAGCCACGGCGGCGGCGGCCCGCCCCGCGCGATGCGGCGGACCGCGGCGCGCACATCGGCCACGCCATGGCCGGCGTCGGCCCGCCCCATCGCGAACTCGTGGAGCCGGGTGCCGGCGTTGCGGAACCGCATGGCGACCATGCCGCCGGGGACGCGGCCCGGCATGACGATGGCCGCGTCGGTCACGTCGACCGCCACCGGGGCCGCGGACGCCGGCGCGGCCGCGGCGGTGGCGACGGCGGCCGTGACGACGGGGCCCGCGATCGTTGCTCGGAACATCCCTCCTCCTCCGTCGGGGGGCGCGGGGCGCCGGTCTGCCCGGCGTCCCGGGGCGCGCGTCGCCTCCCGTGGCGATCCGCATCGCTCCCGCGAGCGGACCCGGCGCGGACGGATCGCTCGCGCGGCGGATGGCGCGGGGGGTGCCCGCGGACGTAGCGTCGCGCGCATGAGGTGGCAGATCCCCGACGACCGGCGCGCCATCCTCGACGCGGCGCTCGCCGCCGGCCTGGTGGTGGTGCTCGTGGCGCAGGTGCTGACGCTCGACGTCGCGCCCGGCGAGAAGGCCGGCGTCTGCGTCTGGGCGGCGGCGCTGCTCGTGCCGCTCGCGCTGCGGCGGCGCGTGCCCGTGACGCTGCTCGCGCTGGTGGTGGCGGGCGGGGTGATGGGCAGCCTGCTGCCGAAGGCCGTCACCGACGTCGAGGCGGTCGGGCCCATCGTGCTCCTGGCGGTCTACACCGCGGCGGCCCACACCTCGGGCCGGCGCACGGTCGCGGCGGGCGCGCTGACCGCCACGCTCGCGGTGGGCGCGCTCGTCGGGGACCCGGACGGCGTCTACCTGGGCGGGATCATCTTCTTCGCGCTCCTGTTCGGCGGCCCGTGGGTGGCCGGGCGGGTGGTGCGGCGCCGCCGCGAGAGCGAGCGCCGCATCGCCGGTGAGCGGGACGCGGCGCAGGCGGCGATCGCCGCGGAGCGGGCGCGGATCGCCCGCGAGCTGCACGACGTGGTGGCCCACGCGATCAGCGTCATCGTGCTCCAGGCGCGCGGCGGACGGGCGCTGCTCGACGAGGATCCCGAGGAGACGCGGGGCGCCCTCGACACGATCGAGCGCACCGGCCAGCAGGCGCTGGTGGAGATGCGCCGCCTCGTCGGCCTGCTACGGGAGGACGACGGCACCCTGGCGCTGGCGCCACAGCCGGGCCTGGGACGCATCGACGCCCTGGTCGGCGACGTGCGCGACGCGGGGCTCCCGGTGCAGGTCCGCGTGGAGGGCGCCCCCGTGGCGCTGCCGCCGGGCGTCGACCTCTCGGCGTTCCGCATCGTGCAGGAGGCCCTCACCAACGCCCTGAAGCACGCCGGGCCGGCCCGGGCCCTGGTGGTGCTGCGCTACGAGGACGACGGCATCGTCATCGACGTCACCGACGACGGCGGGGGCGACGCGCCGCCCGGGGACGGCTCGGGCCACGGGCTCGCGGGGATCCGGGAGCGCGTCGCGCTCTTCGGCGGCGAGCTGGAGGCCGGTCCGGGCCACGGCGGCGGGTTCGCGGTGCGAGCCCGGCTGCCGTTCGCGAGCGCGCGGTGATCCCCCGGTGATCCGGGTCCTCATCGCCGACGACCAGGCGCTGGTGCGCGCCGGGTTCCGGATGATCCTGCGGGCCGAGCGGGACGTGGAGGTGGTCGCCGAGGCCGGCGACGGCGCCGAGGCGGTCGCGGCGGCGCGGGAGCTCGGCCCCGACGTGGTGCTGATGGACATCCGCATGCCGGAGGTCGACGGCATCGAGGCGACCCGCGCGATCGTCCGGGACATGACGAGCCCCCGGGTGCTGGTGCTCACCACGTTCGACCTCGACGAGTACGTCTTCGGCGCGCTTCGCGCCGGCGCCAGCGGGTTCCTGCTGAAGGACGCGCCGGAGGATCAGCTGACATCGGCGATCCGGGTCGTCGCCGCCGGCGGCTCCCTGTTCGCGCCGTCGGTGACCCGCCGCCTCATCGAGGACTTCGCCCGGCGCGACGCGGGGCGGCCGGCGCCCCCCGCCCTCGACGCCCTCACCGCGCGCGAGGCCGACGTCCTGCGGCTCATCGCGCGGGGGCGCTCGAACCAGGAGATCGCCGGCGAGCTGGTCCTGAGCGAGCACACGGTGAAGACGCACGTCGCGAGCATCCTCCGCAAGCTCGGTCTCCGCGACCGGACCCAGGCGGTGATCGCCGCCTACGAGGCCGGTCTCGTTCGTCCGGGCGGCTGAGCGCCGGGCCGCACCAGGCCGGCCTCGTAGGCGAACACGACCGCCTGGGTGCGGTCGCGGAGCCCGAGCTTGGTGAGCACCGCCGCCACATGGTTCTTGACCGTGCTCGTGCTGACCACGAGCGCGTCGGCGATCTCGGCGTTGGCCAGCCCGCGTGCCATGAGCAGCAGGATCTCGCGCTCGCGGGCGGTCAGCTCGGCGAGTCCGGCCGGCTCCGCGCCCGCCCCGCCGGCCGGGCGGCCCGCCGCGAAGCGCTCGATGACACGGCGCGTGACGGCCGGGTCGAGCAGGGCCTCCCCGGCGGCGACCACCCGGACCGCCCGCACCAGCTCCTCGGGCGACGCGTTCTTCAGCAGGAACCCGCTCGCCCCGACGCGCAGCGCCTCGTACACGTACTCGTCCAGATCGAAGGTCGTGAGCACGAGGACCCGCGTCGCCGCCTGCGCGGCCAGGATCCGCTCGGCCGCGGCCAGCCCGTCGAGGCGCGGCATGCGGACGTCCATCAGGATCACGTCGGGCGCGTGGCGGGGGGCCGCGGCGATCGCCTCGTCCCCGTCCCCCGCCTCGGCCACCACGGACATGTCGGGCTCGGAGTCGACGATCATCCGCAGGCCCCGGCGGATCATGGCCTGGTCGTCGACGATCATCACCCGGGCGCTCACGCCGGACCCCGCGCGGACAGCGGCCCCGCGGACCGCTCCCGATCGAGCGGCAGGGTGGCGCTGACCACGAACCGGCCGTCCCGCGTACCGGCGGCGAACTCGCCGTCGTACAGGGCGACCCGCTCCCGCATGCCGATGATCCCGTGCCCGTCGGCGCGCGGGCGGGCCGCGGCGCCCGGTGGCAGGTCGTTGCCGACCTCGATGACGAGCGCCGCCGGCCGGCGCGACACGCGCACCTCCGCCCCGGCGCCGGGCGCGTGGCGACGGACGTTGGTGAGCGCCTCCTGAACGATCCGGAACGCGACCAGCTCGACGCCGGGGGGCACGTCGCCCGGCTCCCCGTCCAGCGTCAGACGGACCGGAACCCCCGACTCACGGGTGCGCGCGACCAGATCCTCGATGGCGCCGACCCCCGGCTGGGGCGCCAGCGCGGCGCCGCCCTCGGCGCCCTCGCGCATCACGCCGAGCAGCCGGCGCATCTCGTCGAGCGTCTCGCGGGCCGTCGACTCGATCGAGCGGAGGGTGACCTCGACGTCGTCGAGCCCCGGCGGCAGCACGGTGCGCGCCGCGCCCGCCTGGATGCCCATGAGGCTCACCGAGTGGGAGATCACGTCGTGCAGCTCGCGGGCGATCCGCAGGCGCTCCTCGGCGACGGCGCGGCGGGCGTTGCGCTCGGAGTCGCGGCGGCTGGCCCCGACGGCGCGGCCGAAGAGGTAGGGCGCGACCGCGAACGCCCCGATGTAGACGTAGTCCGCGTGCGCGAACCCGGCCTCGGCGATGGAGGTCGACCACGCGAGCGCAACCACCACCACGATCGTGGCGTAGCCGGCGCGCCGCGTCCCGGGATCGGCCTGGCTCGCCTGCCCCAGGGCGAACATCGCGAAGAGGATCGGGAAGACGCTGAACACGCCGTCGTTGCCCGGCACCCCCGCGAGCAGGGGGATGCAGAGCGCCAGGGCCGCGACGATCGCGACGGGTATCGGCGCCCGGCTGCGCCACGCCAGCGACAGCGCGCCGATGGCGCCGCAGACCGCCGCCAGCGCCACCGGACCGTGGATGGCCCCCGAGGCGATCTCGGCCTCGATGGCGACGGCGAGCGCGACGGGGACGATCCAGTCGCGCGGACGCGGGAGCCACGCGGGGCGGCGGGGGAGCCGGGTCACGGGCGCGACGCTATCGCGCGGCCGCGCGCGGGGAATGGGCCGCGAGGACCGGTCGCCCGTGCGCGGGATGGTCCTCGGGAGCCATGCCGATCTCGTCCGCGCGGTCGATGCGCGCCGGCGGATGCCGGCGGATGCTGGTCCCCGTCATCCAACGGGATCTCGGGAGGTCGTCATGAATCTGCTCGACGCGCTGCTCTCACGCAGGACGCTCTTCGCCGTGGCCGGCGTCGGCGTGGCCCTCTTCATCGGTGCCGCGGTCATCGCCGGCATCTGGGGCCAGCACCCCTCCAACGGCGCGGCCGACGCAATCGGCACGCTCTGCTGGTTCGGCTGGATGGTCGCCGCGCTGGTGCTGGTGGTGCTGAGCGTCGCCGCGCTCGTCCGGCGCGGCATGGGCGGTGGCCGCCGGGCCGCGGCCTGACGGCTGGGTCGTCGTACGCCGCGCGGCGGACGCCTGGGTCGTTCATCCGCCGCGCGCGTACGCCCTACGTCGACGAGATCGCGTCCAGGACCTCGAGCCTGGTGGACCGGCGGGCCGGGATGAGGGACGCGAGCAACCCGAGCGCGATGCCGGCCACGAGCACGAGCCCCAGCTGACCGAAGGGCAGGCTGGTGCTGAGCCCGGCATCGGTGTTGCGACTGATCGCTCCGATCAGGCCCCACCCGACGATGGACCCGAGCACCAGCCCGGTCACGGTCCCGAGCGCCGCGATCAGCACGGACTCGAGCCGGATCATGCGCTGCACGCGCGTGTCGGTCATGCCGACCACGCGAAGCAGCCCCAGCTCGCGCCGGCGCTCGAGGATCGACAGCGAAAGCGTGTTGATGATCCCGATGAGGGCGACCACCACGCTCATCAGCAGCAGGCCGTTCACGGCGTTGATGAGGAAGTCGAACGCCGAGCCGATCAGGCGGCCGATGGCGTTCCCCTCGGTGACGGTGATGTCCGGGCGCAGGTCGGCTTGGGCCTCGATGGCGTCCTTCGTCTCGCTCTGGGCTCCCGAGGCGACGTCGAGGAAGGCGACGGTCGGCGCGGTATCCCCGACCAGCCGATCGAAGGTCGGCGCGGTCACCAGGCTGCCCACCTGGGAGGAGTCGATCGACATCTTGGTGACGGCCACGACCTTCAGGTCCGCCGAGCGGCCGTCGTTACCCACGACGCGGACCGTCGCGCCGATCTTCGGCGTCGGGCGATCGCTCGAGCCGGCCACGATGCCGCTGCCCTCGGCGTCGACCACCGCGATCGTGCCGTCCTTCAGGTCGGCGAGCGACCCGGCGGACGTCGTCACATCGGCGATGTCGGAGATCGTGCCGACATCGGCGGTCGACAGGATCGTCGCCTCGCCGTCGATCGTCACGGACTCGCGCCGGAACGGGCTCACCGTGTTCACGTCCGGAATCGCCGTGAGCTTGGCGACGAACTGGTCGTCGAGGGTTCCGCCGTCGCTGACGACGAGGTAGTCGGCGCTCTCCACCTTCTTCAGCTCGCCGACGACGAAATCCTTGGCGCTGGTGCCGGCGACGGTCACGAGCGTCACCAGGAAGACACCGATCAGCAGGGCGTTCGCCGTGGTGGCCGTGCGGCGCGGGTTGCGTGCGGTGTTGTCCGCCGCGAGTCGCCCCTCCATGCCGAGGCGCGACATGAGCGGCGTCACCAGGCGGGTGCCCCACAGCGCGATGACCGGGCCGGCGACGATGGTGCCGACGAACATCAGGAGCGCCCCGATGCCGACGGTCCAGGCGCTGGTGCCCAGCAGCACCGCGGCGAGCCCGAGGACCAGCAGGACGATCGTGGCAACGACGCGCCGGCGCGACACGGAGACGGTCTCGACGGAGGCGTCGCGCAGCGCCTGGATCGGCTCGGTGCGCGACGCCCGGCGCGCCGGGATCATCACCGACGCGACGGTGATGACGGTCCCGATCAGGATGCCCAGGATCACGGTCTGCGGCCGCACCGCGATGCCGCCGCCGGGCAGCGACACGCCCGCCCAGCCGAGGATCGCGATGACCAGGAACGAGAGCCCGATGCCGGTCACCACGCCGAGCGCCGAGCCGAGGAGGCCGATGACGACGCCCTCCCAGCGCAGCGAGCGGCGGATCTGCTTCGGCGTGGCGCCGATGGCGGCGAGCACCGCGATCTCGCGCATCCGCTGCGCGACGATGACGCTGAAGGTGTTGTAGATGACGAACGCGCCGACCAGCAGGGCCAGGATGGCGAAGGCCTGGAGGGCGTTCTTCAGCACGCGCCCGATCCCGCCGGTCTGGCTCCGCTGGTCGGCCCGGAACTCCTCCCCGGTCTGGGCCTCGAAGCCGCTCGGGGCCAGCTTGGCGACCTCGGCGGTCAGCTGCGCCGGCGACCCCGAGCCGCGCAGGTAGAGGCTCTGGTACTCGGGGATGCCGGAGCTCAGCCAGTCGAACGCGTTGGCCGTCGACAGGGACACCGTGCCGCTGGAATCGATCGAGTCCGAGCTGCCGAACTTCGTGTGCCCGACCACGGTGACCGGGAACTGCCCCGCGAGGGTGAGAATGGTGGCCTTGGCGCCGACGGGCAGGTCGTGGCTGCGCGCGAGCCCCTCGTCCACGGCGATCTCGCCGGCCGCCTCGGGCGCCCGGCCCTCACTCACGTCGAGCGGGTTGAGGTCGGCGTCGTCCACCCAGAGCCGGCCGGTCGCGTTCTGGGCGAAGGGCTTGCCGTCGGCGCCGAGGAAGCCCACCGACCCGGTCAGCACGCCTTCGCCGGCCTCCACGCCGGGCAGGGCCGTGATGCGGTCGGCCACGGCGCCGGGGATCCGCGCCTGCTTCGAGAGGTTGCCCAGGTCGCCCGACGCGTCCACCGGCACCACGGCCACGTCCACCGCGCCGTACTGCTTATCGACGTCCCCCTCCAGGCTGGAGATGACCCGGTCGGAGATGAAGCCGGTGGCCGTGAAGAAGGCGACGCCGGTGAGGATCGCGACGAGCGTCGCGATGTAGCGCCCGCGGTTGTGGACGACGCCGCGCCAGGCGAGCTTCAGCATGGGCTCAGGCCTCGAAGCGCTTCATGCGGTCGAGCACCCGGTCCGTGGTCGGCTCGGACATCTCGTCGATGATCTGGCCGTCCGCCAGGAACAGCACGCTGTCTGCGTAGGACGCGGCGTGCGGGTCGTGGGTGACCATCACGATGGTCTGCCCCGTCTCGTCCACTGCTCGGCGCATGAAGGTGAGGATCTCGATGCCGGTGCGCGAGTCGAGGGCACCCGTCGGCTCGTCCGCGAACACGATGTCCGGGCGGGGCACGAGCGCCCGCGCCACGGCCACGCGCTGCTGCTGGCCGCCCGAGAGCTGGCTCGGCAGGTTGTCGAGCCGGTTCCCCATCCCGACGGTCTTCACCACCTCGTCGAACCAGGCGGGGTCGGCGTCCTGCCCGGCCAGCGTGAGCGGCAGGAGGATGTTCTCGCGCGAGGAGAGGGACGAGACCAGGTTGTACTGCTGGAAGATGAAGCCGAGGCGGTCGCGCCGCAGCAGCGTCAGTTCGGTCTTGCTCAGGCCCGAGATCTCGGTGTCGCCGATGTAGGCGGCGCCCGAGGTCAGCCGGTCCAACCCGGCCACGCACTGCATCAGGGTGCTCTTGCCCGATCCCGACGGGCCCATGATCGCCGTGAACCTTCCCCTGGGGAACGTCACGGTGACGCCCGCGAGCGCGTTGATCGCCGTCTCGCCCGCTCCATAGGTCTTGACCGCCTCGACGGCGCGCGCCGCCCCGACGTCGGTCGCCGCGGTCATCGTCACCGGTGGTCCTCCTCGTGAATCGTGCGGAGCTCGGCGTCGACGGCCGGCCGGGGATCCCGGCGGCGTCCGCGAGTGGGAGCTTGGGCGTTCACAGCGACCGGAGGATGTACACCCGACGCCTCACTCGAATCCGTGATATCCGGACTCCCCGGATCGGGTTTCCCGCAGGTCGCGCCGGCTCGGTCGCCTCGCCGGTCCCTCGATCCCCGGTCAGACCCCCCCGCGTGCGCCCAGCAGCATGGCCGCGGGCCGGACCACGCGCGGATCGGCGGGACGCGCGACGGCGTCGTCGCGGTGCGCATAGTCGAATGAGCCGAGCACGTGGCGGATCGCCTCGAGGCGCGCCCGCCGCTTGTCGTTGGAGTTCACGACGGTCCACGGCGCGGCGGCGCTGTCCGTCGCGACCAGCATCGCGTCGCGCGCCGCCGAGTAGTCGTCGAAGCGGGTGAGGGCCGCTTCGTCCATCGGCGAGAGCTTCCAGACCTTCAGCGGATCGGACCGGCGCGCCTCGAAGCGGCGGGCCTGCTCCTCCCGCGACACGGTGAACCAGAGCTTGAACAGGTGCAGGCCCGCGTCGACGAGGTTCCGCTCCAGCTCGGGCGCCTGACGCAGGAACTCGCCGTACTCGACGGGCGTCGAGAAGCCCATCACGCGCTCAACGCCGGCGCGGTTGTACCAGGACCGGTCGAACAGCACGATCTCGCCGCGCGTCGGCAGGTGGGAGATGTAGCGCTGGAAGTACCACTGGCCCGTCTCGGTCTCGTTCGGCTTGGCGAGGGCCACGACGCGGGTCATGCGCGGGTTGAGGTGCTCGGTCAGGCGCTTGATCGCGCCGCCCTTGCCGGCGGCGTCGCGTCCTTCGAAGAGGATCGCGATGCGTTGTCCCGTGGCGTGGGTCCACGCCTGGAGCTTCACCAGCTCGATCTGCAGCCCGAGCAGTTCCTCCTCGTAGGCGCGCCGCCGCATGCGCTCCGGGTAGGGCGGTTCGCGCTCCATCGTGCGGAGGTCGGTCGGCGGCTGGACCGCGTCGGGGGCCACGCGCGGATCATGTCAGGCGGCCGACGAGCCCAGGGGCACGTCCGCCGTATTCCGTACGTCGTCGCAGGGTCCGGTCACGTCGGATCGGACCGGGACCGGTCCTGGTCACGCTCCCCTGGGCCGCAACCGTGGGGGCGGCGGTCACCGCCGCATGCGCGGGTCGTGCGTCGGGTCGGCGTAGACGGGCGGGCAGCCGAGGGTGGCGGCGTGGGGGCGCAGCTCGTAGTGCCAGGGCTCGTTGCCGTAGATCCGGCAGAGCCCGTACCCGGCGCCGTGTCCGGCCAGCCAGTCCGCGGCGTCGGGGGGCCCGACATCGACGGCGTCCCCCGACACGTGGGCGGACGTGCCGGGGGTGGCGACCCATCGGGCGGCCTCCTCCTCCGACCCGTACGTCGCGACCGCCTCCCTGAGCAGGCGCTCCTGGTACGCGGGGGAGCGCCAGCCGCTGTGGACGACGAACGCGACGCCGTCGCCCGCGGCGTCGGCCGCGGCCCGCCGGAGGGCGCCGAGGAGCGCCGGGTCGAGGTTGGCGACGCCGGGGACCCCGTCGTCGAAGACCGAGGTGCCGTCGGGGAGGGCGCCGGCCGCCCGGCCGGATGCGGCCCGGCGCTCGCCGTGCGGGGCGTCGGCGGGCGATGCGGCGGTGTGAGCCGGGTGCGCGGGCGTCCGGCCGCCGAGGGCGGCGGCGACGGCGACGGCGACGAGCAGGCCGCCGAGGAGGCCCAGCCGCACCCGGTTGCGGCGGGGCGGCGGCCCCGGGGGGTCCCCGCGGGGCCCCCCCCCCCCCCAGGGCGCGGCCCCCGGCCGCCGCGCGCGGCCGCTCCC
>OEIU01000932.1_pt1 | contig 22107 bp, 27 predicted proteins | sample 1539221 | NCBI WGS metagenome assembly OEIU01 (sample SAMN03792071, study PRJEB22550) | activated sludge metagenome | feature: wastewater treatment plant; material: activated sludge; isolation source: Wastewater treatment plant of a petroleum refinery complex | place: Argentina: Zarate | collected...
GCATACGAGATAAGGCCACGTGACTGGAGTTCAGCCGTGTGCTCTTCCGATCTCGAGATCGTTCCAGCAGACGGCCGCGGTCGGCTTGTCCTTCAGCGCCAGGAACTGGCTGGCGATCTCGAAGCCGGCCTGCTTGTTGCGCGGTCCCGGCAGGCGCCAGCCGGATCGCAGTTCCAGTCCCGCGGCCTCCATGGCGTTGACGTAGCCCTGATAGCGATCACGGCCGGTGGAGGTCTGGTCGGTGCCGCCGATCATGACGATGCGCCGATGGCCGAGCGAGATCAGATGGTTGGTGGCGAGCGCAATGCCGTAGGCATCGTCGCCGCGAAAGGCCGGCACGTCGGCGCCGTCTACGGAACGCGCCACCAGCACGGCCGGAAGGCCGTTATGCTCGGCCACCATGATGTCCTCCGGCGGCGTGCCGATGGCGGGCGACATGATGACGCCGTCGGCGCCGAGCTGGAGCAGCGTGTCGATGAAATTGCGCTGCTTTTCGAGATCGTCGTAGTGGTTCGACAGGATGAAGGTCTGCCGGCCGCGGTCGAGCTCCATCTCGATCGAGCGCAGGATCTCGGCATAGAAGGGGTTCATGATGTCGTGCACCACGACGCCGACGATTCCCGAGCGCGATGTGCGCAGGCTCGCGGCGCGGCGATTGTAGATATAGCCGATGGCGCGCGCATGTTCCTTGATGCGGTCGCGCGTCGCCTCCGCGACCAGCGGACTGTCGCGCAGCGCGAGCGACACCGTTGCTGTGGAAACGCCGAGCGCATCCGCGATCGTGGAAAGCTTGATCTTCTGGGCCAGCCCCGCCTCCCCGTGGCGTAGAACTTTTTAAACTGTTTAAATGCGCTCTATGCCATCGGAAATCATACAATTCAAAGCTTTTTTGCCAGCTCGCTGTCTTCGGCGCTGGGCGTGGACCGGTCGCGCAGTCTGAGCCTGTGCTCGCGGTGCACGATGTAGAGCCCGCTGACGACGATGATCGCGGCGCCGACAAGCGTCCATCCGTCCGGCAACTGCCCGAAAACCAGATATCCGGAGATCATCATCCAGACCATCTGGAGATAGGGATAGGGCGCGAGCGCCGTCGCCGAAGCCTGCCGGTAGGCCTGGATCAGCAGCCAGTGGCCGAAACCGCCGAAGAAGCCGAGGCTGAGCAGCAGAAGCCATGCGACCGCCGTCGGCGGCGCCGAGGCGGTGAACGGAACGGCCGGCGCCATCAGCACGGCAGGCGCCAGCGCCGAATAGAAGATCAGACTCGGCGGGTTCTCGGTGGCGCTCATTCGCCGCGTCATGATGACGTAGAAGCAGTAGCTCAGCGTCGCGCTGAGCGCATAGACATGCCCGATCGAGAAGGCGTGGAAGCCCGGACGCGTGATCACCAGCACGCCGACGAAGCCGACCAGCACGGCCATCCAGCGGCGCCACCCTGCCCATTCGCCGAGCAGCGGCCCGGCCAGCGCCGTGATCACCATGGGCGCGAAGAAAAAGATCGACGTCGTTTCCGCAAGTTGCAATGTCCGCAACGCGGCGAAATTGAACACGGTCGAGCCGAAGAGGAAAACGCCCCGCAATATCTGTTGCGGCAGCGAATTGAACCGGAACATCGCCGTGTGGTGCCAGCTCCGGAACAGGATCAGGACCAGCAGGAGATGCGAAAAGAACCGCACCCACGCGATGAAGGGCGCCGACATGCCGGAAAGCACGAGATACTTCGCCCCGGTGTCGAGACCGGTGAAGAGTATGCCTGTCGCGAAAACGAGCAGGATCGCCGAAAGTGGCGTGGCTCTATCGTCGGATGCGCTCAAGGGACGGGAATCTTCGCAGCGGCGGTCGCCCGCTCTTTAACGCGTTCGAAGCAGGCCGCAACCCCAAAAGCCATAGGGAAGACGAATCACTCGTCCGTCTCGTCGTCCTCGAGCTCGGCCACGGCGTTGGCAGAAAGATTGCTCTCGACGCGGGCGAGCAGCTTGGCGAGCGTTTTCTGCTCCTTCTTGTCCATGCCCTTGAACGCCTGCTTTTCGGTCTTGCGCACGGACTTCTCGATCGCCCGGATGGCTTCCTGTCCGCGTTCGGTCAGGAAGATATGCGCCTGCCGCGCGTCCTCTTCCGAAGCGCGCTTGTCCAGCACGCCCTGCGCCTGAAGGCGATTGATGGTCTTGGTGATCGTCGGCGGACGCACGCCGAGCTTGCCGGCGAGCTGGCCCGGCGTCTGTCCGTCGAGCTGCGAAAGGGCCAGCATGATCTGGTCCTGCCCGGCATAGAAGCCGTGGTCGAGCAGACGCGCGGCGAGCGCCGTTCGCGCGAGGCGCGTCGCCGACTGCAGTCGCGCCATGGTTGCGCTTCGATCCGACTTTGCCATTCGACGCCCCTCTCGAACTGCGACGCGGGACCCGGTGCCTCCGCTTCATCCGCAACGACGCCGTCTGGCCGGAACTTTGCCGGCAATGGACAGGATCGCGCCCGGCTAATCGCACGCGATCATAACAGCTGAATGACAGCCGGCTGTGCAAATACAGCAGATATCGTCAGACTGCGACAAGGTGCGCGGAACCGCCGAAGCCGATCCCACGGAATTGCGCCTGACCTCAGGCAAGCAATCCGCGCTTCGCCAGATTCTCCATCAGCGCGCGCGTGCCGAAGGTCCAGGGGTCGATGGCGTCGCAGCGGTCGACGATGTTCACCAGCGCGCCCAGCTTCGGCGAGGATATGGTGACGCGGTCGCCGGCATCGTGAGTGAACCCCTGCCCAGCCGCCTTGCGGTCCTTCACCGGCGCGAACATCGTTCCCAGGAACAGCATGAACCCGTCCGGATATTGATGGTTCTTGCCGATCGTCTGGCCGACGATGTCGGCCGGCGGTCGGGAGATCGCGCTCATCAGGCTCTCGCCGGCGAGTTCGAAGCCGTCCGCGCCGAGAATGTTCAACGAGATCGCGGCGCTCTCCACATCGGAAAGCGCAAAGGTGTCGTCGAAAAGGCGGATGAACGGGCCGATCGCGCAGGCGCCGTTATTGTCCTTCGCCTTGCCGAGCAGAAGGGCGGAGCGGCCTTCCACGTCGCGCAGGTTGACGTCGTTGCCGAGCGTCGCGCCCCTGATCTCGCCCCGCGAATTGACGGCCAGCACAACCTCCGGCTCCGGATTGTTCCAGCTCGATATGGGATTGACGCCGACCTTGGCGCCGCAGCCTACCGAGGACATGGGCTGCGCCTTGGTGAAGACCTCGGCGTCCGGGCCGATGCCCACTTCGAGATATTGCGACCAGAGCCCGCGCTCCTGAAGCAGCGCCTTGACCTTCGCCGCCTTTTCGGAGCCCGGCTGCACGCCGCGCAGGCTTTCGCCCACCACCGGCGCGAGCTCGCGGCGGATGGCCTCGGCGCGCTCGGGCTCGCCCTTGGCGCGCTCCTCGATGACGCGTTCGAGCATTGAGCCGGCGAAGGTGACGCCCGCCGCCTTGACTGCTTGCAGGTCGCAGGGGGCGAGCAACTGCCCGGCAGGCCCCTTGTCGAAGCCGTTGCTCAGGAAATCGTACAGCCTGCCGATTGAAGACGATGCCGCAGCGGCAATCTCCTGCATGGGCCGTTCGAGCAGACCCGACATGGTGGGCGACAGCGCGGAAAGGTCGCGCAACACCTCGCCGTCGACGAGCACCGGGCAAGGACCGCCGCGCTCATTCGACCAGATACGGCCGACGAGCAGCCCCGGCCCGTCCGTGGGCAGAATATCCTTTGCGGCAAGATTGAGTTCCGACACGCTATCCCTCCCGGCGTTCTATCAGGCGTCACCGGGATAGCGGGTGGCGGCCGGCTTCTCAAGGGCGGCGGTTGAATCGGGAAGACGGAGCCGGGTCCTGCAAGACCCCGTGCAATCCGCTTCGCCACCGCCTATATGGAGGCGACTTTCCAATCTGAGACCGGAACCATGGCCGACGCATCCGTCCATCAAATCCCCGTAACCGTCCTGACCGGCTACCTCGGCGCGGGCAAGACCACGCTGCTCAACCGCATCCTCTCCGAGAACCACGGCAAGCGCTACGCCGTGATCGTCAACGAATTCGGCGAGATCGGCATCGACAACGACCTGATCGTGGAATCCGACGAGGAGATCTACGAGATGAACAATGGCTGCGTCTGCTGCACCGTGCGCGGCGACCTGATCCGCGTCGTGGAAGGGCTGATGCGCCGCCCCGGACGCTTCGACGCGATCGTGGTGGAGACGACCGGCCTCGCCGACCCGGTGCCCGTGGCGCAGACTTTCTTCATGGATGAGGACGTGCGTTCCAAGACCCGGCTGGACGCCGTGGTGGCGCTGGTCGACGCCAAGCACCTGCCGCTCAGATTGAAGGACTCCAAGGAGGCAGAGGACCAGATCGCCTTCGCCGACGTCGTCGTGCTCAACAAGACCGACCTTGTCACGCCGGAGGAATTGGCCAGGGTGGAAGCGACCGTCCGCGCCATCAACCCGACCGCGAAAATCCATCGCACCGAACGGTCTGGCGTGAACCTCGCCGAAGTTCTCGACCGCGGCGCCTTCGACCTCTCGCGCGTTCTGGAGAACGACCCGCATTTCCTCGAGGCCGACGATCACGACCACGATCATGTCTGCGGTCCCGACTGCGACCACGATCACCACCATCATGACCATCACCACCACGCCCATGGCGGCGCGTCGGAAATCCATGACGTGACGGTGAAGTCGATCTCGCTGCGCGGCGGCGAGATGGACCCCAAGCGCTTCTTCCCCTGGATCGAGAAAGTGACCCAATCGCAAGGCCCGAACATCCTGCGGCTGAAGGGGATCATCGCCATCAAGGACGACCCCGACCGCTATGTGCTGCAAGGCGTCCACATGATCATCGAGGGCGATCACCAGCGGCCGTGGAAGGATGGCGAGACGCACGAGAGCCGGCTCGTCTTCATCGGCCGCGATCTGGACGAAGCCGTGCTTCGCCGGAGCTTCGAGGCGTGCCAGGCGGCTTGACCGCCAAAGCCGGCGGGGATAGCAGCGGCGCCATGCCCACTGTCGCCCCTCTCGATCTTGACGGACATTGCCTCGCCGCGGGCTTTCTCGGCGAGGTGCCGTTCTTCTGCCTCGCCGACGGCTCGATCCACCGGCTCGACCACGGCCACAAGCACGCAGCGGTCCATGACGGCCTGCTTTGTGCCGATTTCGATGCGGTCGGCCGGCGTCTGATCACAGGCGGCGAGGACGGCAAGGTCGTTGCGACGAAACCGGACGGATCGTTCGAAACGCTGGCCGAAGCCGGGAAGAAATGGGTGACGAGCGTCGCCACAGGTCCGCAAGAAGCCGTCGCCTGGGCGGTCGGGCGATCGGCGTTCTGCCGGCTGCCGGACGGCAAGGTGAAGGAGTTTTCGCATCCGCGCTCGGTCGAAGGGCTCGCCTTCTCGCCGAAGGGCATGCGCTTCGCCGTCGCCCGCTACAATGGCGCGACGCTGCACTTTCCCGCCACCGACGGCAAGCCGACGGAGCTGGAATGGGCCGGAGCCCATACCGGCGTCACCTTCTCGCCGGACGGCGCCTTCCTCGTCACGACCATGCAGGAGAACGCGCTGCACGGCTGGAAGCTCACCGACGGCAAGCACATGCGCATGGCGGGCTATCCGGCAAAGGTGAAAAGCCTGTCATGGAGCGTCAAGGGCCGCTGGCTTGCAAGTTCAGGCGCACCGGCGGCCATCGTCTGGCCCTTCACCGGAAAGGACGGCCCCATGGGCAAGGCGCCGCTGGAACTCGGCACGCGCGGCAATGTGATGGTGACGTCGGTCGCCTGCCATCCGACCGAGGAGGTCGTCGCCATCGGCTATACGGACGGCATGGTGCTGGCCGCCCGCTTCACGGACCAGAAGGAAGTGCTCCTGCGTCGTCCCGGCAAGGGAGCCGTCACCGCGATGACCTGGGACGCCGAGGGCCGCCGCATCGCCTTCGGCAGCGAGGCCGGCGACTGCGGCGTCATCGACGTGGCCGGCTAACCGGCCGCCTTCCCGGCAGCGGCGGAAGCCCGCGAAGGCGGGCGGCGAAGCGCGAAACCGTCGCGCATGTTCAGCGACAGAAGCGCGATATTGACCGCTCCGGCAATCAATTCGAGCGCCTGAACGACAAAGAACGACGCATCGAACTGGCCGGCGTCGGCCCTGCCTGCAAGAAAGATCGCGGACGGCACGAGAACGACGAGGCCGTTTGCAGCGACGATCTTCATGCGCCGCTTCTTCCGGTCGACCGCCGGGCTGCGCCACCGGCCGCCGAGGGAAAACCCGGTCCCGCCGGCAATGGCCATCGACGGCACCAGGAGCAGCATGCCGGCCAGAATGACATTCTTCGCAATGGCGATCGCCGACGCGTCTCCGAAAAGCTCGGTCAGCACAGTGGCCGTCCAGAAGGCGCAGATCGTCAGCAGCGCCAGCGCGCCGCTGAAAGCATGAATCCTGAGTTTCATGACAAATCCCCCGTTAGATAGCATGCTATATACTATTGCATAGCAAGCTATTCAACTGCTATTTGCGGCCATGTCATTCGATAGAACGCGCTCCGCCGGCTTCCTGGCGAATCAAATGGCCAGACTTTTCGCCAAGGGTCTTCAGCGGAACATCAGGCAATTCGGACTGGCGCCGGCCCAGTTCATGACCCTGCTCGCGCTTTGGGAAGAAGACGGGCTGACCCAACGTGAGCTCACGGAGCGTCTCGATGTCGAGCAGGCGACGATGGCGAATACGCTCACAAGGATGGAACGGGACGGATTGATCGAGCGGCGGACGCTGCCGGAGGATGGGCGGTCGCAGTCGATCCATCTCACCCGCAAGGCGATCGGCCTCCAGGAGGCGGCGACGGATGCGGCGAAATCCGTCAACGCGACGGCGCTCGGCAATTTGAGCGAGGAAGAGCGCACGCTCTTCCTCGATCTCGCCTCCAGGATCATCAGCGCCCTTAAAGAACGCTATTAGCTCACTCGACGAAGCAGCCCACCTTGCCCTTGAACTTCGCCTGCTTCGCTTGAACGTTGTCGCCCACCGTGTCGTAGACAATCAGTTCGTACGTTCCGGCATATTCGTTCTCGTCGCCCTTCGCCTTTGTGTAGAGCACCAGTTCGACATAGCCGTGCGGCTTGCTGCCCTCCCGCTCGCGGTAGAGGTCGAGGCGAAGCTCCTTGCCGTCGAGCCAGTACTGCGCGACGTGGTCCATCTTGAAAGCAGTCTTGCGCAGATCGGCCGCGACTCCCTTGTCCTTGATCTCGACCTTGCCGTCGAAGGAGAAGATGGGGCTGCCCATGCCTCGCGTGATGCCGGCATTGAGCTCGAATGCCACCTTCTTGACCTTGGCGGTGCAGCCCAGCCCTCCGGACGCGGCGGCAGGCACGATGCTTGACAGAATGGCGATGGCGGCGATCTTGGCGCGCATTTGGTTCCCTCATGAAAACGCTGTTGGCGGCGCTCTTGCATGAGGGTTTATCGCGATTGTGTGAGGGTAAACATGAGTGCAGCCGGCGTCGGGCATAACAGCGTCATCGAAGGCAAGGCCGGGATGCTGCGTCAACGGGAGGCTGAGGTCTTCCGTCGGGCGCGACCGAAATCGGGGGCCGCGATCGGCAAAGGCGCCGCCGGTTATCTCGGCGGCGTGCCGATGCACTGGATGACCGACTGGCCGACGCCGTTCCCCATCGTCGTGGACCGCGCCAAGGGCGCGACGATCGTCGACATCGACGGCAACCGGCTGGACGATTTCTGCCTCGGCGACACCGGCTCGATGTTCGGCCACTCGCCTGCCCCGGTGGCGCGTGCGCTCCGCAGGCAGGCAGGGCGCGGCCTCACCTACATGCTGCCTTCCGAGGATGCGCTGGCGGTCGGAAAGCTGCTGACGGCGACATTCGGCCTGCCTTATTGGCAGATCGCGACGACGGCGACCGACGCCAACCGCTTCGCGCTCAGGGTCGCCCGCGCCGTGACCGGGCGGCCCAAGATCCTCGTCTTCAACGGCTGCTATCACGGCGCGGTGGACGAGACGATGGTGCGGCTGGTGGGTGGCGAGCCCGTCAACCGGCCCGGACTGGCCGGCGAGTTCCGCGATCTGACGCGGGACACGAGGATCGTGGAGTTCAACGACCTGCCGGCGCTGGAAAAGGCGCTCGCCCCCGGCGACGTCGCCTGCGTCATCACCGAGCCGGTGCTGACTAACTGCTGCATGGTGCTGCCCGACCCGGACTTCCACGACGGCTTGCGCAGGCTAACGCGCGACACGGGCACGCTGCTGCTGATCGACGAGACGCATACGGTCTCGACCGCGGTCGGCGGCTACACGGCGAAGCACGGCCTGGAGCCGGACCTCTTCGTGCTCGGCAAGCCGGTGGCAGGGGGCGTGCCGGCGTCGATCTGGGGCATGAGCGCGGCCGTCGCCGACCGCTGGGAAGCCTACAATCGCACGAAAGAGCCCGGATATTCCGGCATGGGCACGACGCTTTCGGCCAACCCGCTGCAATTCGCGACGATGCGCGCGACGCTGGAAGAGGTGATGACCGAAGCGAACTACGCGCATATGGAGCGGCTGGCGGCCCGACTGGAATCCGGCCTGCGCGATGCCATCGAGAACGCCGGCCTGCCATGGCACGTCGTGCGGGTCGGCGCACGCGTCGAGTTCATCTGCGCGCCCGGGCCGCTCAGGAACGGCGGCGAGGCGGAGCACGCGCATCGGCCGGCGCTGGAGGCAGCGATTCATGTCGCGCTGATCAATCGTGGCGTGCTGATCGCGCCCTTCCACAACATGATGCTTGTCTCGCCCGCGACGACGGCGCGTCAGGTCGACCGGCTGGTCGCCGCCTTCGCCGGTGTTGCGGGCGAACTCGCGTCATGAGAGAAGCGCCGCAGGCAGGACTGAACACATCATGACATCGCCATCGGGCTCGACGCCCGCCGAAGCCGTAGCCTTTCTCGACGCCCATCCCGAGATCGAAGCCTTCGACATCGTGCTGACCGACACCAACGGCGTCGGGCGCGGCAAGATCGTGCGCCGGCATGAGCTGAAAGGCCTCTACGAAAACGGTCGGCACATGCCGATCTCAATCCTCGGCCTCGACATCACCGGCGAGGACGTCCACGAGACCGGACTGATCTGGGATTCGGGTGACGGCGACCTGCGCGCATGGCCCCTGCCCGGCGCGCTGGTGCCGCTCCACGGCACGCTCCCGCCGCGCGGGCAGGTGCTGATGGGCATGTACCATCTCGACGGCAGGCCGATGACGTCGGACCCGCGCCATGCGCTGGCGCGGCAGGTCGAGGCTTTTGCCGGAAAGGGCCTGCATCCCGCCGGCGCCTTCGAACTGGAGTTCTTCCTCCTCGCCAACGAGTGCGACGCGGAAGGCCGCGTGCAGCCGGCGCGCGCCGTGCTCGACGGCCGCGCCTCGGGCAAGACGGAGGTCTATTCGGTCGATCACCTGCACGGCATGGAGCCGCTGTTCTCCGACATCTATGCAGCGGCGGAGGCGCAGGGAATCCCGGCCGAGACGGTGATCTCCGAATACGCGCCCGGCCAGTACGAGCTGACGCTCAACTACCGCAAGGATATTTTGCGCGCGGCCGACGATCTCGTCATGCTGAAGCGGCTGGTCAGGATGCAGGCGCGACGGCATGGCGTCACCGCCTGCTTCATGGCCAAGCCCATCGAGAAATATGCCGGTTCGGGCATGCACCTGCATGTCTCGCTGCTCGACGACGAGGGCAGAAACGTCTTCACGGAGGCGCAGGAAGGCACATGGGAACCCACGCTGCTCCATGCTCTCGGCGGGCTCGCCGCGACCATGGCGGAATCGATGCTGGTCTTCGCGCCGCACGCCAATTCCTGGAGGCGCTTCGTCTCGCAGTCCTATGCGCCGGTCGCGCCGACATGGGGCGTCAACAACCGCTCGGTGGCGCTTCGCGTGCCCGCAGGCGACGCGAAAAACCGCCGCATCGAGCATCGTCCGTCGGGCGTCGACGCCAATCCCTATCTGGTTGCCACGACGGTGCTCGCCGGCATCGCAAGGGGCATGGACGAGAAGCTCGATCCGGGGCCGGAGACCACCGGCAACGGCTATGAGGCGGCGGAGGCGCAGCGTAGCGGCATGCCGGCCGACTGGCGCAACGCGATAGAGGCGGCGAAGGCGTCCGGATTCCTGAAGAACGCGCTCGGCGCCGACCTGCACAGGACTTTCTGCGCCATCAAGGAAAGCGAGTATCTGCGGGTCGCGCGCACGGTGAGCGAACTGGACTATCATCTTTATCTGCACGAGGTTTAGAATCAGGATCTGTTGACGACCGCGCGGAATCGCTCCCGGCGGCGTGGAACTCTTCGACGGCATCGCTGTTCCTGTAGCGAACGGAGGTGGGATGCAGAATCCATTGCTGTTGCAGTTGCGATTGCGCGACGCCATCTCCGACGAGGAAGCCGCGCTCCTGGCCGCTTCGTTCAGCGGCGAACGCACTTACGCCGCCGATCAGGACATTGTCGCGCAGGATGCGCGGCCGAGCACCAGCCAGATGCTGCTCGACGGGCTGGCGGGGCGCTACAAGGTGCTCGCCGACGGTTCGCGCCAGATCACCGCCGTGCATGTGCCCGGCGATTTCATGGACCTGCACGGCTTCCTGCTGAAGAAGATGGCGCACGGCGTCGTTGCGCTGACGCCCTGCCGGCTCGCGATCGTGGAGCACGCGACCCTGAAGCGCCTGACCGAGACCGCGCCGCATCTGACGCGCATGCTCTGGCTCGATACGCTGATCGACGGCTCGATCCATCGCGAGTGGATCGTCGCCATGGGGCGGCGCGGCGCCGAAGCGCGCATGGCGCACTTCCTGTGCGAGCTCTATGTGCGGCTGAGGATCGTCGGCCGGGCCGACGAACTGTTGTTCCGCCTGCCGCTGACACAGTCTGAAATCGCCGACGTGCTCGGCATGTCCGTGGTGCATGCCAACCGCACGATCCAGAGGCTGCGCCGCGACGGCGCGGTGAAATGGGAGGGCGATCTGGTCAGGATAGAAGACTGGGACAAGCTGACGGAACTGGCGGAGTTCGACGACACTTATCTCTGCCTCGAAAAAGAGCCTCGCTAAGGGGCGCTCACTCCCCGTCAAGCCAGCGCGATTCGAAGATGAGCGACGCCTCGAAGATCGCGGAACCGGTATCGTCCCGGACCTTCACCGTGAAAACGTGGTTGTCGCCGTTCGGCAGCCGCTCCCGCGCGATCTCCGGCAACGAGTTGATGGCGTTTTCCCTGAGTTCGGCGCGCGTTTCGCAGACTATTCCATGATCGTCGCTGTGCAACTGTCCAGCGTCGTAGGTATCGAAGAAGTATCGGGGCATGGCGTCGTCCTTCGGCGTCGCAGTTGAACGCTGAAGATGCCGCTGCGTTCCGCGAGCCAGAGCCTTTCAGGGTTATCCGGAAACGGTTCTGTTTGTCCGCTGGCGGGACGATCCGCGCGAAAGCCGGTGCAGGTCGTACCGAGGGTACGGCCAAGTCCGGCCGACAAAGCGGGCGTCCGCCAGCGGACAAACAGAACCGTTTCCGGATAGCCATGAAAGGCTCTGGTTACGGCTCCAGTTCCACGTCCCAGTAGAGATAGTCCATCCAGCTTTCGTGCAGGTAGTTCGGCGGGAAGAGTCGGCCGTTGTTGTGCAGATCCTGCACGGTGGGCTGGTATGGCTTCTGCAACGGCCACATCTTCGCCTGGGCCGGCAGCAGTCCCCCCTTGCGGAGATTGCACGGCGAACAGGCGGCCACCACATTGTCCCAGGTCGTGGCGCCGCCGCAGCGGCGCGGAATGACGTGGTCGAACGTCAAATCCTCATGCGTGCCGCAATACTGGCACTGGAAGCGGTCGCGCAGGAAGACGTTGAAGCGCGTGAAGGCCGGATGGCGCGACGGCTTGACGTAGCTCTTGAGGCAGACCACCGACGGCAGCCGCATCTGGAAGGACGGCGAGGACACCGACTGCTCGTATTCGGCGACGATGTTCACCCGGTCGAGGAACACGGCCTTGATCGCATCCTGCCAGGACCAGAGCGACAGCGGATAGTAGCTGAGCGGCCGGTAGTCGGCGTTCAGCACCAGTGCCGGCAGAGCCTCTGGCGATACATGAACCGTCACTTCAATCGCCCTCCTGAGGCGTCGAACCTTTCGGCGCGGATAGTGTAATCAGGAGATTGCAGGATTGTGAAGCTGTGTGATCGCCTCAGCAGCCCTGAAAAATTCAGGATTCGCGTTGATTTTCAGACAGTCCCGACGGTGGTGTGGCATCCTTGCCGCGCATTTCGCGGTAATAGGCCCAGAACAGGCGCGAAGCGACGCCCCGCCAAGGCGACCATGATTCGGCCAGCGCAGCGAGCGCCTTGTCGCCGGGACGCGGGTCGATGCCCAGCGCGTGGCCGACGGCGCTTTGCAGCGCCACGTCCTTTGCCGGGAAAATATCCGGATGCCCGGCTGCGAAAAGCAGGTAGACTTCCGCCGTCCAGGGACCGATGCCCGACACTGCCGTGAGCGCCCGCGTGGCTCTCTCGCCGTCCAGGCCGGCGAGCGCGACGAGGTCGAGGCCCTCCTCCACCGCTTGCGCCAGCGCCAGCACCGTGCGCTGCTTCGGACGGGACAGGCCGGCCTCCCGGAACACGTCTTCGGGCGCATCGAGCACGGCGCGCGGCGTCAGCGGATCGAGGAGGCGGATGAAACGTCCGAGGATGGCGTCGGCGCTGGCGCGCGACACCTGCTGCGAGACGATGATGGCGACGAGGCTGGCAAAACCGGGCTCGGAGAGGCGCAAGGGAACGGCCCCTGCCCGCTCGATCACGGCGGAGAGCCGGGGATCAAGGCGTATCAGGGCTTCGAGGCCTTGAGAAATATCATCCAGCGTCAAAATTCTGCGCATCCTACGCCTTGTTCGCGCCCCCGGCCGGAAGTAGCATCCGCAAAACGTTGAGGAGCATCCTTTTCCCGCCATATGGTGACACGACCCGTCTTCCGCTTCGCGCCAAGTCCCAACGGCGCCCTCCACCTCGGCCACGCCCTTTCCGCGCTGCTGAATGCCGAGATGGCGCGGGCGACTGACGGGCGCTTCCTGCTGCGCATCGAGGACATCGATGTGGCGCGCTGCACGCCGGAATTCGAGGCCGCGATCCACGACGATCTGCACTGGCTGGGGCTGGCCTGGGAGGAGCCGGTGCGCCGGCAGTCCGAACACTTCGCCGAATACGACGCGGTGCTGCAGAAGCTCATCAGGGCGGGACTGGTCTATCCCGGCTTCATGAGTCGCGGCGACATCCGCGCCCATATTTCGGAAGCCGGCGATCACGGAAAAAGCTGGCCGCGCGATCCCGACGGCGTGCCCCACTATCCACCGGTCGACCGGAACCTGTCTCAGCGGGAGCGCCGGAAACGCATGGACAGCGGCGCGCCCTTCGCCTGGCGGCTGGACGTCAACGCCGCGCTCGCCCGGATCGGCCAGCCGCTGACCTGGACCGAATATGCCGACGAGGAACTGACCCGTTCAAGCCCGGTGGAGGCGCGTCCGCAGGACTGGGGCGACATCGTCATCGCGCGCAAGGACGTGCCCACCAGCTACCATCTCGCCGTGGTGCTTGACGACGCCGACCAGCGCATCACCCATGTCGTGCGCGGCCGCGACCTCTATCATGCCACCGCCATTCAGCGGCTACTGCAGGAACTTCTCGGACTGCCCGAGCCGGTCTATTTCCATCACCGGCTGGTGCTGGGCGAGGACGGGCGAAAGCTCTCCAAGAGCGCGAAGGACACCGGCCTGCGGGAATTGCGCGAAAACGGCAGGACGCCCGACGACATACGCCGTCTCGTCGGCCTTGAGCCGCTGCATGCCGACGCCTGAACGCCGAAAGCGGCAGCGCCGTCAGGCGGGGCCGTTGCCGTCGACCTTGGTCTGCCAGCCGCCTTCCTCGATGCGGTAGTAGTCCGAGCCGATCTGGGCATACCTGTCGCAGCGCCTGCCGCCGTCCTCGAAGGTGATGCAGACCGCATCGCCGGAGATCGCATAGGTGCCTGCGTCACGCACCTCGTAGTCACGATAGCCGTAGCGACCGTCGGCGTAGAAGGTTGAGACCGCGCCGTAATGGTTGTAGCGCAGCGCCCGGCCGACGATGAAGCCGCGCAGAGCTTCGCCGGAGAGGGTCGGAACCGAAGGCTTCGCCGTTGCCTTCTCCTCGGCGGTAAGCGTGGGCGTTGCGGACTGGCATCCCGCCAGAAGCATGGCGACAAGGGCGGCCACGGCGCGCTTCATGCAGCTCTTCCTCGCGGACTGAACGGATTTCGGCGGGAACGCCGTAGACCACGTCCCCGGGTCGCTTTCAATCCGGGAATCCGGCATTCAGGCGATGGTGGATACGCCTTCCACCGGAATTCGCCGCTTCATACTTTGTAGAGTCGCAGCGGCCGCTCGCCGGTCCTGGCGATCACGCCCTTGGCTTCCAGATCGAGCTGGACGGTTTTGGCCCACCAGCCTGTCCTGACGGGGTCCGGAAACAGATCGGGCGACACAGCCCCGAGCAGCCGGGTATGGATTTCCGCGATCGTCAGGCCCGGACGACGCTCCGGCACCACGGAGAGATACGCCTCGCGCATCGCCTCGTACATCATCGCGTCGACCCGCCGGAGCGAACCGGGATGGTTGATATTCTCGACGCCGATCCTCGTCACACGAACCTCCTGCTTCCACGGAATCGCTACCGAGGACGTCTGACCGGCGCTCCCGCCGACACCGGAAGGCGGAATTGTCGTCAAGCCCGGCTCAATCATTGCTTCAACGCTTTTGCGTTGCCTCGCCGAAGCCGGGGAACTATCCACACGCAGCGACTCTGGAGCCCCGATGCCCGACATCAAGCGATCAATCCCGGCGGCCTTCGTCATCCTTTGGGCGACGGGCTTCATCGGCGCGCGCTACGCCATGCCGTGGTCGGAGCCATTCACCTTTCTCGCGGCGCGTTTCCTGCTGGCCGCCGCCATCCTGCTGGCGCTGGCGCTCGCGCTGCATGCCCGGGCGGCGTCCCGGCGGCAGGCATTCCACTCGCTGATTGCCGGCGCGCTGATGCATGGCGGCTATCTCGGCGCGCTTTTCTGGGCGATCCGGCATGGTATGCCGGCGGGCATCTCGGCGGTGGTGATCGGGCTGCAGCCGCTGCTCACCGCGCTCATGGCGGGTTCCGTGCTGGGCGAGAAGATCCTGCCCAGACACTGGCTGGGGCTGCTGATCGGCTTCGTCGGGGTGTTCGTCGTGCTGTCGCCGAGACTCGGCGTCGGCGCCAGCGGCGTCACCATGCCGACGCTCGCCGCCATGGGCATTTCCGTGACCGCCATGAGCGCCGGCACCATCTGGCAGAAGCGCCACGCCACCTCCGCCAACGTCTTCACCGGCACATTCTGGCAATATGTCGGCGGCGCCATGCCCATGGTGATCGGCTCGGCGCTTTTCGAGACGCGGACAGTCGTCTGGAACGGCGAACTGGTCTTCGCCATGGCCTGGCTGGTGCTTGTGCTCTCGATCGGCGCGATCTTCCTGCTGATGATCCTCATCCGCGAAGGCGAAATGGCCAAGGTCGCCTCGCTTTTCTATCTGGTTCCCGCGGTGACGGCCGTGATCGCCTGGTTCCTCTTCGGAGAGGAACTGACGCCGGTGCAGATCGGCGGCATGGCGATCGCGACGATCGGCGTCTGGCTGGCGACGGCTCAGGCCCCGACCTTGGCCCGCGCGTCGAGATAGCGGCGAATGGAGGCGTTCAGCTCGCCGCCCAGGATGAAGATCACGGAGACGATATAGAGGAAGACCACGGCGATCATGATCGACGCGAGGCCGGCATAGGTGGTCACGTAGGACGAGAAATTGTCGAGGTATGTGGCGAAGAGCGTCGATCCGATAAGCCAGCCGACCAGGGTGAAGATGATGCCCGGGACGATGTCGAGCAGCGGTCGCCTGCCGTCCGGCAGCCAGATGTGCACCGCCACCAGACCGAGCACGATGACCGTCGAGGCGATGATGAAGCGCCACAGCGTGATCGTGCCCATATAGGGCTTGATCCATTCGAAGTTCGCTTCCAGGAAGCGCGCGATCAGCGGCGCGAAGACCAGCAGGATGCTGATGACGACGAAGCCGATCGTGGCGATCAGCACGAAGCCGAGGCTCTGCGTGCGCCGATACCAGATGGAGCGCGTTTCCACGACGCGATAGGCGCGGTTGAGCGACGTGCGCAGCGCCTCTATGCCGTTCGACGCGAAGAAGGCGGCGAGCGCCACGCCGTAGGTGAGCAGGTCGCCGCGCTGGACGGTAAGGACGTTGACCACCTCGCGGGCGATGGGCGCGGCGATCTGCTCCGGCCAGGTATCGAACACGAGATGCACCGCCGTCTCGGCGAAGGCCTGTGCGCCGAGGAAGCTGGCGAGCGTGGTGGCGAAGATGAGGAACGGAAATATCGCCATGAGCGCCGAAATGGCGAGATAGCTCGCCATCGCCCATCCGTCGTCGTCGTTGAAATGCCCTGCCGCATCCCAGATGATCCGTCGCAGCGCGACGATCCTGCGCATCACTTGCTTGTCCGGCCGTTTCACGCGTTGTTTCGAGGCCGCGAATATGGGAAGGGATTGCCTCCCTTGGCAAGCTTTCGCGCCAGATAAACGGAGGCGCATCGGGCATTGCGCACAATCATCGTCACCGGCGCCTCGTCGGGCATAGGCGCCTATTGCGCGCGGGCGCTCAAGCGCGACGGCTGGCGCGTCTTCGCCACGGCGCGCAGGCCCGAGGACATAGCGGCGCTGGAGACCGAAGGGCTGGAGGCCTTCTATCTCGATTACGCCGAACCGGAATCGATCGCCGCGCTCGTCGACGTTGTGCTGGCGCGCACGGACGGCACGCTGGACGCCCTCTACAACAATGGCGCCTATGCGCAGGCCGGCGCGGTTGAGGACCTTTCCGTCGCCGCGCTCCGGGCGCAGTTCGAAGCGAATTTCTTCGGCTGGCACGATCTCACCCGACGCATCGTTCCCGTCATGCGGCGGCAGGGGCACGGCCGGATCGTCCATTGCTCGTCGATCCTCGGCCTGACGCCCGTCCGGTTTCGCGGCGCCTATGCGGCCTCCAAGCATGCGATCGAGGGCCTTATGCTGTGCCAGCGCCTGGAACTCGCTGGCTCCGGCATCTCGGTATCCCTGATCGAGCCGGGTCCGGTCGCCTCCAGGATCGCGTCCAACGGCCTGATCCACTTCGAGCGCAACATCGACCACGAAAATTCCGTCCATCGCGAGGCCTATCAGGCGCAGTTGGCGCGGCTGCGGCAGGGCGGTTCCAGATCGCGGTTGAAGCTGGGGCCGGATGCGGTTTATGCGGTATTGCGTCACGCACTGGAGCATCCGCGCCCCAAGCCGCACTATATCGTAACCCTGCCGGCCAAGGTCGGCGTCTTCCTGAAGCGCATCCTGCCGTCAACCTTGCTCTATCGCATCCTCGGCAAGCAGGACTGAGTTTCGCAAAACGGACAGGTGCAGATGTCTACGGTCTTCAACATAATCGCCATCGTCTTCATGGTGGCCGTCGTCGCGGTGCTGATCAGGGGCCTCGTCAACCTGCTCAGGGGCGGCTCCGGCAACACATCGAACAAGCTGATGCAGGCGCGTGTGGTGCTCCAGTTCATCGCGCTGTGCTTCATCCTGCTGGCGGTCTATTTCACCCGGGGCTGAAGGCGCGCGCTGATGGTCAAGCTGAACAAGATTTATACCCGCACCGGCGACAAGGGCACCACCGGCCTCGGCACGGGCGAACGCCGGTCGAAGGCTGATCTGCGCATCGAGGCGTTCGGCACCGTCGATGAAGCCAATTCCTGCATCGGCATGGCGCGCATCCACACCGGCGCGTCGCATCCGGAGATCGACGCGATGCTCGCCCGCATCCAGAATGAGATGTTCGATCTCGGCGCCGATCTCTGCGTGCCCGACGACGGCAAGCCGCCGGAATACGAACCGCTGCGCATAATCGCCTCGCAGGTGAAACAGCTCGAGGCCGACATAGACCGCCTGAACAAGGCGTTGCAGCCGCTGAAATCCTTCATCCTTCCCGGCGGCTCGCCGGCTGCCGCCGCGCTCCATCTCGCCCGCACCACCGCGCGGCGGGCCGAGCGTCTGATGGTAGCGCTGGCCGAAAAGGAAAAGGTCGGACCCGAGGCGCTGAAATACATCAACCGCCTGTCGGACTTCCTGTTCGTGGCGGCCCGGGCGGTCAATGACAACGGAAACGCCGACGTGTTATGGGTGCCGGGCAAGAGCCGGTAGGATGGAGAACACGGCCCGGGCGGCGAGGGATCGATGTTCATTCCGTTGCATGACGCGAACAGCCTGAAACGGATCAGGTTCCAGTATGTGACCTGCGGCCTGATCGTCGCCAACATCGTCATCTTCGCGCTGACGGCGCTGAACGGCGAGGAGACCGAGATCGCTGCGGTGCTGGGTCTGGGCTACATCCCGTCGGTGGTCTTCGACACGGTGGAGCTGCCGCCACAGTTCGTCATCCTTCCCGAGGACCTCACCTATGTCACCTATGCCTTCCTGCACGGCGACATCTGGCACCTCGGCGGCAACATGCTGTTCCTGTGTGTGTTCGGCGACAATGTCGAGGACGCGCTCGGCCATTTCCGCTTCGTCGTTTTCTATCTGCTTTGCGCCGTCGCCGGCGCGCTGTTCCACGGCCTCGTCGCGCCCGCTTCGCAGGTGCCGCTGATCGGCGCATCGGGCGCCATCGCCGGCGTGGTCTCGGCCTATCTGATCCTGCATCCGAAGGTGAAGATCTGGGTTCTGGCCTTCGGCCGCATCCCGCTTCGCGTTCCGGCCTATATCGCGCTGGCGCTGTGGATACTGTTCCAGGTTTTCATGTTCCTGGCCGCCGGCGACGCGCAGATTTCCTGGGCGTGCCATCTCGGAGGCATCGGCGCCGGCGCCATCCTTGTCCTGCTTCTCAAGCGGCGCGACGTCCCGGTGCTCGACCGCGAGATCGTCTCGCCGCGCGCCGTCGTCGTCGAACAGCCGAGCGCCGTGCGGCCCGACGCGGCGCAGCCAGTCACGCGCTGGGGCCGGCAGTAGCGAATCCCGTCCCTTTCCTCAGCAACACGCCCGAGCAGCCCCGCAATGTCCCTGCAGAACCATCCTTTCCGCGGTCCCTTCTTCATGCTGATCGCGACGGGAGCGTATATCGTAAACGATACGCTCATGAAGCTCGCGACGGAAAGCCTGCCGCCCTATCAGGTTCTCATGCTGCGCGGCGTTGCCGGGCTGATCTGGGGGCTGCCGCTGCTCTACGCGCTGGGCTACGGCGGGCGGCTGAGGCAAATGTTCGACGGCCGGGTTCTGGCCCGCAACCTCAGCGAGACCCTCTCCGTCCTGTGCTATGTGGTGGCGCTTGCGAACATGCCCATCGCGGATGTCATCGCGCTGATCCAGATCACGCCTTTGCTCGTGCTGCTCGGCGCTTCCCTGATGTTGCGGGAGCGGATTGCCCGCGTCACCGTCGTGCTGATCGCCGTCGGTTTCCTCGGCGCGTTGATGGTCGCGCAGCCGACGGGTGCCGGCGTTTCCGTCTACGCCGCTCTGGCGATCGGGACAGCGGTGCTGGGGGCCGGCCGGGATCTTCTCGGCAGGCAGGTGTCTCCCGCCATCCCGGGCATGATCGTCTCCATCTCGACCATTCTCGTCGTGCTCGCAGGTGCCGGTCTGGCCCATCTGGCGTTTGAGGAATGGGTTCCGCTGGACTTCTACGCGACCCTGCTTCTGCTGGGGGCCGGCCTCTTCCTGATCTTCGGCCATTTCTTCCTGTTCATGGCCTACCGTATCGGACCGACCAGCGCGGTCGCGCCGTTCTATTATTCGTTCACGATATGGGCGGTGCTGTCCGGCCTGCTCGTCTTCGGCCATATGCCGAATGCGCTTGCCGTTGCGGGCATCGCGCTGGTGATCGCGAGCGGCCTTGCCATCGCCTTTCTGGACGAGCGCCGCAAGCGTCTCATGCCTGCAGGTTAACGCGGGTTGCGTTCCGGGATTATTGCGTTTCAGCCTGATTCATCTCGCTCGTCGCGACGATGGGATTCTGCGGCCCGAGCTGAAAACCCTTCGGAGCCATGATTGCGATCACGATGCTCGCTGCGATTGCTGCGATCACGGCTGTCGTTTGCAGAATATCCTTCATCACACGGCTCTCGACTTTGCTGACGGGTCAAACGCCGGACGCCCGATTCCGTTCCTGGCGGGAAAAGCAGCCGCTCAAGAGCAAAAATTCAAACGGTTTGAGCCAATTCGGCGTATTGACGCTGGCAACGGCGCTCACTAGACGAATGCCCAGCCATCGCCGGTTTCCAAGGCCGGCAAGCCGCTCGAAGGTCTTTTCCGGCATGAACGATGTCGGCTTCCGACAAACTGAAGAAGCCGGCATCTGATATGGGCGCTCCCCAAAAGGACGTCCGAGGTCCCATCGAAGAGGTGCAATCGCATGAAAATCCTTGTCCCGGTGAAGCGGGTTGTTGACTACAACGTTAAGATCCGTGTGAAGGGCGACGGGTCTGGTGTCGAGTTGGCGAATGTGAAGATGTCGATGAACCCGTTCGACGAGATCGCGGTTGAGGAGGCGATCCGTCTGAAGGAAGCGGGCAAGGCGGAGGAGATCGTGGTTGTGTCGGTCGGTCCTGCGCAGGCTGCGGAGACGCTGCGCACGGCGCTTGCGATGGGCGCGGACCGGGCGATCCTGGTGAAGGTTGACGGCGAGGTCGAGCCGCTGGGCGTTGCCAAGGTGCTGAAGGGCGTGGCGGAAGCCGAGCAGCCGGGTCTGGTGATCCTGGGCAAGCAGGCGATCGACGACGACGCCAACCAGACCGGCCAGATGCTCGCCGCCCTGCTCGACTGGCCGCAAGGCTCGTTCGCCTCGGCCGTCGCCATGGATGGCGACAAGCTGAAAGTCACCCGCGAAGTCGACGGCGGCCTCCAGACCGTCTCGCTCTCGCTGCCGGCGATCGTGACGACGGACCTGCGGCTGAACGAGCCGCGCTATGCGTCGCTGCCGAACATCATGAAGGCGAAGAAGAAGCCGCTCGACGAGAAGGCGCCGGCCGATTTCGGCGCGGATGTGTCGCCGCGTCTGAAGGTTCTGAAGACGGAGGAGCCGGGCGGCCGCAAGGCGGGCGTCAAGGTGGGCTCGGTCGCCGAACTGGTCGACAAGCTGAAGAACGAGGCAGGAGTGCTGTGATCGGTGAACGGTGAGCCGTGAACGGAAGGCTCGACGCCCTCTGTTCACGGTTCACCGTTCACTGCTCGCCCTCTGATGACTGTTTATCGAAGGAACGTATGCACTATGGCAATTCTGCTTATCGCCGAACATGACAATGTCTCGCTGTCGGACCAGACGGCCAAGGCGCTGACGGCAGCAACGAAGATCGGCTCCGACGTCGACGTTCTGGTGGCCGGCAAGGGCGCCAAGGCGGCGGCCGACGCGGCTGCGAAGCTGACCGGGGTGCGCAAGGTCCTGCTGGCCGAGTCCGACGCTCTCGCCGAGCGGCTGGCCGAGCCTCTGGCGGCGACGGTCGTCTCGCTCGCCGGCAACTACGACGCCATCGTGGCCGCGGCCACCGCCTCGGGCAAGAACGTCATGCCGCGCGTGGCCGCCCTGCTCGACGTGATGCAGGTGTCGGAGATCATCGAGGTGGTGTCGCCCGACACGTTCAAGCGTCCGATCTATGCCGGCAACGCCATCCAGACGGTGCAGTCGGGCGACAAGGTGAAGGTCATCACGGTGCGCACGGCCTCCTTCCAGTCGGCGGCCGAGGGTGGCTCGGCGCCGGTGGAGACGGTTTCGGCCGCGAGCGATCCGGCGCTGTCCTCCTTCGTGGAGAACCGCTTGTCGGAGAACGACCGTCCGGAACTGACCTCGGCGAAGATCATCATCTCGGGCGGCCGGGCGCTGGGCTCGTCGGAGAAGTTCCAGGAGGTGATCCTGCCCGTCGCCGACAAGCTGGGTGCGGCCGTCGGCGCCTCCCGCGCCGCGGTCGACGCCGGCTATGCGCCGAACGACTGGCAGGTCGGCCAGACCGGCAAGGT
>OEIU01000933.1_pt1 | contig 22104 bp, 17 predicted proteins | sample 1539221 | NCBI WGS metagenome assembly OEIU01 (sample SAMN03792071, study PRJEB22550) | activated sludge metagenome | feature: wastewater treatment plant; material: activated sludge; isolation source: Wastewater treatment plant of a petroleum refinery complex | place: Argentina: Zarate | collected...
CCCGGCTTGAGCACGCGGAAGATCTCGGCGAACACCTTGTCCTTTTCCGGCGACAGGTTGAGCACGCAGTTGGACACGACCACATCGATGCTGGCGTCGGCGATCCCGCAGGCGTCCAGTTGTTCGATCGTGCCTTCGACGAACGTGACGCTGGACCGAGCATAGCCGTAGCGCTCCGCCTGCCAGGCCTGGTGGCGCACGCCCACGGCCAGTTGCTCGGCGGTCATGTCGACGCCGATGACCCGGCCCTGTTCGCCGATCAGGCGCGAAAGCAGGTAGACATCGCGGCCGGTCCCGCAGCCGAGGTCGAGCACGGTCATGCCCTCGAGCACCGGCGGCAACGGCGAGCCGCAGCCGTAGAAGCGGTCCCTGATTTCGGGGTGGATGTCGGCCAGCAGCGGGCGCAGGGCCGGCGGCATCGATTCGCTCGGGCAGCAGGCGCCGGTCTTGAGGTCGCTGGTCGATTGCAGCACGTCGCCGTAATAGTGGCGGACTTCTTCGTGGACTGTGGGTTGGTTCATTTCGTTTCCTGGATCAATGCAACACGATGGCGAGGAGATAGGCGAACAGTCCCGCGAGCGGCAAGGTCATCAGCCAGGCCAGCAGGATATGGCGGATCACCGCGAATTGCCCGCTTCCGTTGCCTGCGGCGATGCCGAACAGGGATCCCGTGCTGACATGGGTGGTCGAAACCGGCATGCCGAGCCGCGAAGCACCGATGACCAGGGCGGCCGTGACCAGGTTGGCGCCCAGTCCCTCGCCGGCATCCATGCGCGTGACCTTGAATGCCAGCGTCTCGGCGACACGACGGGCCGCCAGCAATCCGCCCAGGCCCATGGCCACGACGACCAGCAGCGAGGCCGGTCCGGCATCGAGGCTGCCGCCGGCAACGACGAGCGCGGCGATCTTCGGCGTGTCGTTCAGGCCGCGCGCGAAACTGACCGCAGCAGCGCTGAGCAGATGGGAATGGTCGAGCCAGCGACGCAGCGGAAGCGCCATCACGCGGCGTCCCGTCACGGGCAGGCAGGCCTTATTCCGGCTGTCGGCAACGACGACGCGCGATCTTGCGGCCAGCGTACCGCCTCCGCTGTTGGCGACACCCTCTTCGACGCACAGGCAGGGATCTCCGTCATCGGAACCCGCTGCGGTGGAGCGGCGCACGAAAGGAATCAGCACGAGTGCAAACAGCATGGCCAGCAGGGGTGAAAGCAGGAGCGGCAGCAGCATGGATGCAACGGCGACGCCCATGTCGACCTCGGCCGGAACGAAGGCAAGTCCGGCGCCCAGCAGCCCCCCGAGCAGGGCATGCGTGGTCGAGATCGGCAGGCCGCGCCAGGTCGCCAGCCATATCGTGAGTGCGGCAGCTGCGCCCACGGCAAGCAGGAAGGCATGGTCCGCTATGACATGGGCCGGCACGATGCCCTTGCCGCTGAAGGCCTCGAGCAGGCCATTGGCGAGATGGATCGAGGCAAGGCCCCCGGCAGCGGTCGCCAGGGTGGCGAGGACGATGGCACCGCGATAGCCGATCACGCCGGAACCGACCAGCGTTGCCGCACCCTTGATATTGTCGTTGGCGCCATTCGCCGCGGCGAGCAGAACGATGATCCCGATCAGCACGACAACGCCGATCACTGCCTTGGTCCGTTGAGCGACCAGTCGTATTCGGTGTAGCCGATGGCCAGCTGGTCTTTGCGCAATTTGTCGGCCGTCGCCGCATCCAGTCCGAGTGCTGCGGCATGGTCGGCAAGGAATGACCTGACGCCGCCCGCATGGGCGTCGAAATCCGCGCCATACCAGTCGAACAGTTTGGACACCTGCAGTGAACGGCCGTCTGCTGCCAGCCGGTTGCGGTTGCGGTCCCTCAGGAAACGTGTGGTCTGGTCTTCCAATTGAGAATCCAGGCGATCGCCGACAAAGGCCTCGGGACGCAGCGCCGGGCAGCCGACCGACGCGCAATTGACGGCGAAATGGATGCGCGGATCGGTGTAGTCGCTTGCGCCACGCAACAGGCCGTGCTCGATCGAATCGAGGCTGCGGCGCTGGCCGAGCAGGTCGACGAATTCCTTTTTCCACGGCGAGGAGAACAGTCCGCCGAGATCCTTGATCGACTTGAGGTCAGGGTAGCGGGTGAGGATCAGTTGCACGGTGGCGGCGTTGTAGGCATTGATCAGGAACGCGTCCCGATCGGCCTTCGACCAGCCGCGAAACGTGCGTTCGTCGACGCGTGCCAGGTTGCCGAGATAGGCGGACAGGCCCTTGGTGTCCGCGGCGAAGCCGGCGTAGTCGACACGGCTAGCCGTACCCGAGGCATTCCACTGCACGTGCCGGGCGAGCAGGTCGCTCCAGGATGCATGGCTTCGGTCAAAGGAGTCGTCGGCCGCGACGACGATGCCGGTCATGAAAAGCAGCAGGGCCATGGCGATGATCCGCAGCACGCGATCAGCCCCGGCGCCAGGCGAAGAAGCGGCCGGCCAGGCGCAGTGCACCCTGTGGCGCATGGGCGCGCTTCCACACGCCAGCGGCGTACTTGTTCGCCTCGCTCATGGTCGGATAGGTATGGATCGTGCCGAGCAGCTTGTTCAGCCCGATGCCATGTTTCATCGCCAGCACGAACTCGGCGAGCAGGTCGCCGGCATGCTCGCCGACGATGGTCGCGCCGAGGATGGCATCCTTGCCCGGTGCGGTGAGCACCTTGACGAAGCCATGGTCGGCGGAATCGGCGATCGCGCGGTCGAGATCGTCGAGTCCGTATCGCGTCACTTCGACTTCGATGCCCTTTTCCTTCGCCTCGTCTTCCGACAGGCCGACCCGCGCCACTTCCGGGTCGGTGAAGGTCGACCACGGGATCACGCGATAATCGACCTTGAAGCTCCAGAACGGCGCGAGCAGGGCATTGACCGAGGCATACCAGGCCTGGTGCGCGGCGACGTGCGTGAACTGGTAGGGCCCGGCCACGTCGCCGGCCACGAGGATGTTCGGATAATTGGTGCGCATCAAGGCATCGGTCTGCACGGTACCCTGCTTTTCGATGACGACGCCGAGCTCTTCGAGACCGAAGCCGGTGACATTGGGCTTGCGACCGAGCGCCAGCAGCAGGCGGTCGAATTCGAACGCGACTTCCTTGCCGCCCTGCCTGCAAACGAGTTTCCCGCCAGCTGCGGTTTTTTCGACGCGAACGGCCTCGCAGCCGGTCTCGACACGGATGCCTTCTTCGGCAAAGCGCTCCTCGACCAGGGTCGCCGCATCGGCGTCCTCGCGCGGCAGCAGGCGCGGCCCCCGTTGTACCTGGGTTACCTTGCTGCCGAGTCGTGCAAAGGCCTGCGACAGTTCGCAGCCGATCGGGCCGCCGCCGATCACGACCAGCCGTTTCGGCAGCTCGCGGATTTCCCACAGCGTGTCGGAAGTGCGGAAGTCGACGCTCTCGAGTCCCTCCAGTTTCGGCACGCGGGCCTGCGCGCCGGTGGCGATGATCAGGCTGCGCGCGGTCAACCGCTTGCCATCGACCTCGACCTCCCAGGGCGAGACGATGCGGGCGTTGCCGCGGATCACGTCGACGCCGAGTTCGGTGTAGCGCTCCACCGAATCGTGCGGGGCGACCTTGCCGATCACCTCGTGCACGCGTTCCATCACCTCGGAAAAATTCACTTCGGCGGTGAGCTTGGCGATGCCATAGCGCTTCGAGTCGCGCGCATCGGCGAGCAGGCGCGCGCTGCGCAGCAGGGCCTTGGACGGCACGCAACCGGTATTCAGGCAGTCGCCGCCCATGCGGTGGCGTTCGATCAGGGCGACTTTCGCCTTGACCGCGGCGGCGATGTAGGAAGACACCAGGCCAGCGGATCCGGCACCGATCACGATCAGGTTGAAATCGTACCGGGAGGGCCGCTTATAGGGTGCATAGACCCGGCGCGCGCCGATCCAGCGCGTCAGCCAGCGCATCAGCAGCGGCAGGATGCCGAGCAGCACGAATGCGCCTATCAGGCCGGGCGAGAGGATGTCGGAGAGGCTGTCGATGCGCGCCAGTTGGGTGCCGGCGTACACGTAGGCGATCGTGCCGGGCAGCATGCCCGCCTGGCTCACCAGGTAGAACACGCGCGTCTTCAGGGCCGTCAGTCCGGCCAGCAGGTTGACCAGGAAGAACGGCACCGCGGGCACCAGGCGCAGGGTGAACAGGTAATAGGCGCCATCGCGTTCGATGCCGGCGTCGAAGGATTTCAGGCGCTGGCCGTACTTGCTGCGCAGGCTGTCGCGCAGGACGAACCGCGAGACGAGGAAGGCCAGGGTCGCGCCGATCGTGCTGGCGAAGGAAATCAGCACGGTGCCCTCGACAAGGCCGAACAGCGCGCCGCCGGCCAGGGTCAGGATCGCCGCGCCCGGCAGCGACAGGCCGGTCACGGCCACATAGACAACGAAGAAGCTGCCCAGGGCGACCCAGTGGTTCGCGGAAACCCATGCCGCCAGCGACTCCTGGCGGGCCTTGAGGCCCTGCAGGTTCAGTTCGGCCAGCAGCCCGCTGCGCCACAGGGCGAAAGCGGCCAGCACAAGCACGACTACGATGATCCAGCGAATCCAGGTTCGGGACACGGCATTTCCTCGCGTGTTGCCGGCGGTGTTCAAGCGCCAGGGTCGGGATAAGGAACGGCGAAGCGCGAAAAACCATTCATCTGCAATGAATATTGCGCGCCCTCGCCCCAGCCCATTAAAGCAGGTTCGTCCGTTTGCCATGCTTGACGGTTGCCGGGTCGACCAACGTCCTGGCGGCCGGCATCCTCGTCATCGGCACGCCGATCTGGCTCGTCGAGGAGAGTTCGGAATGCCGGCGCGTAATCGAGCGTCTGTCCGTCGAACCGGGCAAGCTCAACGACGAGGGCCAGTGCATCTGCCAGGGCGCGTCGGCTGCTGCATCGCCACCGGCAACGAGGATGGCATCAAGCACTGCCCGATGAGCGTGCCCTACGCTCTGCAGCACCCCGGCTACGTGACCCCGCCGCAGGCGCCGATGCGGGCTGGACCGGCAAAGCCCGTGCCGTCCCGTGGTGAGGAGGGCATCGGCTACGACAACGAGTTCACCCGGCGCAACGCAACCTTCATGGCCTGGAACCTCATGCGCATGGCCTCGATGATCAGGCGTTCCGGCGGCATCCCGGACTGGGGCAACCAGCGCAGCGAATGGGAGGCCGGTTGCCGTTTCGATCATCCGGATCCGGAAGTCCGCTAGCCGTGGCACCGGGCTCCGGCGCCAGGCCCGCTGGCGTCGACCGGGGCAATCCAGTCGCAATCCCTGAGTCTCGGGCATGTATCATGGCGACCCTGTTCCGCCTGCCGCGGAATACGCAATTGAACGAATAGACAGAGAGGAACGGTGCCATGGCAAGGGGCGTAAACAAGGTGATCCTGGTCGGCAATCTCGGCGCAGACCCGGAGGTCAAGTACACCGCCGGCGGAACGGCGATCGGCACGCTCAGCGTGGCGACGTCGGAATCGTGGAAGGACAAGCAGACCGGCGAGCAGCAGGAACGCACGGAGTGGCATCGCGTCAAGCTGTTCGGACGCCTCGCTGAAATTGCCGGCGAATACCTGAAGAAGGGCCGCCAGGTCTACATCGAAGGTTCGATCCGCACTGACAAGTACACCGACAAGGAAGGCGTGCAGCGCTACAGCACCGACATCATCGCCAGCGAGATGCAGATGCTCGGCGGTGGCAGCGAAGGCGGCGGTGCAGCGGGCGGCGGCAGCTACAACCGCGACCGGGGCGAGCGTCCGGAACGCGGCGCTCCGCGCGGACCGCAGGCGGCGCCACAGCGCCAGGCCGCGGCACCGGCTCGCAATGACAACTTCGAGGACGACGATATTCCGTTCTGATGCGTGGCGGGCCTCTTTGGCCTGCGCGGAAAAGTAGGCATGTAGATGGAAAGGGCAGCGAAATCGCTGCCCTTTCCTCTTGCGGTGTGCTCAGCCGGGCATCTTGCGCGACACGGCGTAGGCGGCGAGATTGCCGACGCCGGTCACGCCGAGCAGGATGGCCAGGACGCCGGGGGTGAAATCGCGCAGGCCGAGCGCTTCCATCAGGCCGAAGCCGATGGCCAGGGCGATCAGGATCGTGCCCCAGCGCAGGGTCGCGTGGCGGCGGCGCAGTTCGTCGGCTTCGACGATGGACTGGATCAGTTCCTGCGATACGTTGGAAGCGACCAGCTGCTTGCGCACGCGCGCATCGACCACGGCCTTGATGGCATAGGCAATGCAGACGAAAAGGGTAATCGGGATAAGGACTTCAAGGTTGTTCATGGGGCGTACCTGGGTCAGGTTGTGGGGTGCGCCAGAGGAGATACGGCGATGAACGATGCGGTTGCACGAATCCGCTTGCAACCCCGGGGCCTTTCGGCGTATCCCATGCAGCGTGGACAACTCCTGCGCCAGCTTCGATGAAGACAAGGCCCTGGTCGACGCCGTAATGGCGGGCGAGAGCGGGGCATTCGAGCGTCTCGTGACGCAATACCAGAACCTGGTCTGGCATGTAGTCTATCGCATGGTCCGCCACACCCAGGATGCGCAGGACCTGTGCCAGGAAGCCTTCCTGCGCGTGCACCGCTACCTGCACCAGTACCGCGTCGAGAGCGCGCTGAAATCGTGGATTGCCCAGGTCGCCTATGCAGTGGCCAGGCGCCATCTCGAGCGCAAGCGCATTCCGATCGCCGATAATCCCGATGACGCCGGGGGTTCGTCCATGCTGGATCGCGTCAGCGACGATTTCGATCTCGAAGGCGCCTGCATCGGCAGCCAGGAGACCCGGCATCTGCACGAGGCCATCGATTGCCTGCCTCCCCTGCAGCGCACGATCCTCACGCTCTATCATCTCGATGAAATGCCGATCGCCGAAATTGCATGCATCACCGGGCTGGCCGAAGGCACCATCAAGAGCCATCTGTTCCGCAGTCGCAAGCAATTGCGTGACGCGTTGACCGAAACCATAGGAGTGGCCGCATGATCCCCGACGAACGCGAATGGCAGGCCCAGGAAAGGGCCATGCAGTGCGAACGGGCTGGCGTCGAAATGACGGATGGCGATGCCGCGAGTGCCGAATACCTGTCCATCGCACGTGCCCTGCGCCAGCCCCTGGATGCCGGACTGCCGGCCGATTTCGCCAGCCGCGTAGCCAATCTCGCGGCTGCCCGCGTGCGACCCGCGGGCGTGGATTCCCGCTTCGAGCAGGGCCTGCTGGTGGCGCTCGGCTTGAGCATGGGCATCGCGGCGCTGGTGGCTGCCTGGGTCTACGGTGCTGGCTGGATGCAATCGATGCTGAATCCGCTGGCGGCACCCTTCGGCCACGTCGGCAAGGCAAGCCTGGCCTGGCCGCTGGCTTTGGCATCCTGCCTGGTCCTTTCCTGGCTCTCCGGCCACTTGCATCGCCATGCCGGGCGAGCAGACCGCCATCTGGCCTGAGCTGTGTCGAGTGCTGCACCGGTTGACGCCGCGCCAGCCACGCGCGGCGTTCGCACGCATCCCGTGCCGTGCCGTTCCGGCGCGACAGGATCGATGATGCGGCGTATCATTCGCGCACGCGCCCTGCCAGCGGAAGTTCCGCGCAGCCTGCATGGCTTCCACCGGCAAGGCATGGTCCGCCCACCGACCCTGTCGACCACGATGCCGCGAATACGGCCCACCCACATTCCGATCTGATCCCTGCCATGTGCACGCATGGCGGAATGCGAGCGCATGATGACTGAAACCGAAACCAGCAGCCGTTCGACGACGCCATTGCAGGGCCATCTGGCCCGCGTGAGCGACATGCTGAACCGGCATCGCCTGGTCGAGAAGCTCGCCCACGGCGAAGCGCACCAGCATCACGAAGTCGTCGACCAGCTCGTGCACCGGCAGAACCTCGCCGAACTGCAGCGCGAGATCGACAAGCTGCATCCGGCCGACGTCGCGCACATCCTCGATGCCCTGCCGCCCGAGGATCGCCTCAGCGTCTGGCATCTGGTCAAGGCCGATCGCGACGGCGAAATCCTGCTCGAAGTCTCCGACGCGGTACGCGAGACCCTGCTTGCCGACATGGACGCGCCGGAAATCCTCGCCGCGGCCGAGCAGCTCGATGCCGATGAGCTGGCCGACCTCGCCGAGGACCTGCCCGACGACGTCGTCCACGAGCTCATGCAGCGCCTCGATGCGCCCGAGCGCGAGCAATTGCGCTCGGCGATGTCCTACGAGGAAGACCAGGTCGGCGCGATCATGGATTTCGAGATGATCACGATCCGCGAGGACGTGACCCTTGAAGTCGTGCTGCGCTACCTGCGTTTCCTCAAGGAGATCCCCGAGCAGACCGACAAGCTGTTCGTCGTCAACAACGAGAACGTGCTGACTGGCGTGGTGCCGCTGAAATGGCTGCTGGTCAATGATCCGGCGCGCATGGTCAGCGATGTCATGGCGGTCGACGCCAACACCTTCCATCCCGACGAGGACGTCGCCGATACGGCACAGGCCTTCGAACGCTACGATCTCATTTCCGCACCCGTCGTCGACACCGACGGGCGCCTGATCGGGCGCGTGACGATCGACGCCATGGTCGATGTCATCCGCGAGGAAAGCGATGCCGAAACCCTGAGTCGCGGCGGCCTGCGCGAGGACGAGGACATCTTCGCCTCGGTCTGGAAATCGCTGCGTAACCGCTGGACCTGGCTGGCCATCAACCTGGTCACGGCCTTCATCGCCTCGCGCGTGATCGGCCTGTTCGAAGGGTCGATCGAGAAGCTGGTCGCGCTGGCCGCGCTGATGCCGATCGTCGCCGGCATCGGCGGCAATTCGGGCAACCAGACCATCACCATGATCGTGCGCGCGCTCGCGCTCGGCCAGGTCAGTCCGTCCAATGCGCGGCGCCTGTTGCGCAAGGAAGTCGGCGTCGCCGTGCTCAACGGCCTGATCTGGGGTGGCGTGATCGGGCTCGTCGCCTGGCTGCTTTACGGCAATGCCGCGCTCGGCGCGGTCATGACCGCGGCGATGACCCTCAACCTGTTGCTGGCCGCGCTGATGGGAGTGCTGATCCCGATGACCCTGATCCGCTACGACCGCGATCCGGCCATGGGCTCCAGCGTCATGATCACCGCGCTGACCGACAGCGGCGGATTCTTCATCTTCCTTGGCCTGGCAACGCTGTTCCTGATCTAGCTGCGGCGATTGCCATCCGGCAGGCGACGCGGCTAGTCGAGCGGATCAGGTTGGTCTTCACCGGCACCAGCCGCACTGCCTGCCGCGACTTGCAGGTCCTTGCGGATCTGCACGAAGCGGGCGGTCGTGCGCAGCGCATCCCAGTCCGTGTCCATGTCGAGCAATGCCGGATTGTGCAGGCCCCTTTTGGCCGCTTCGTCGAGGGCATCGAACGCGGCATCCTGCTGGCCAGTGGACGCGAGCAGGCAAGCCAGGTTGTAGCGTGGCAGCCACGAGTTCGGCTTCTGCGCTATGGCTAAGTCCATCAATGAGCGGGCCAGCTCCGCCTTGCCGGGGCGTCGCGCGCTGGTGCCGGCCTGGAGCAGGCTGCGGAAGTCTTTAGGATTGCGTCGGTGCGCTTCCCGGTAGCCAGCCAGCGCCTTTTCGAACTCGCCGCGATCGAACTGCAGGTCGGCCATGCGCCGGTACAGGGTCGGGAATGACCCGTCGATCTCGAGCGCCTTGTCGTACCAGCGCTGCGCCTCGGCTTCGTTGCCGCGCACGAGGGCGACCAGGCCGAGCTGGGCCATGGCTTCGACGAACTGCGGTGCCAGCTTCAGGGCTTCCCTGTTGTTGCGATCCGCCTCGTCGAGGTTGCCCTGGGCGAGCGCGATCTGGCCAAGCATCGCGTAGAGGCGGAACTGGGACGGATCCTGGGCGAGCAGGGCCAGGTCCTGGTCGCGCGCTTCTTCGAGGCGACCGCGCTTGAATTCGACGAGGGCAAGTACGCTTCGGGCAGAGAAATGTCGCGGATTGTCGGCAAGTATCTTCTTCAGCAGTTTCTCGGCTTGCACCCAGTTGTGCTTCTGCGCGGCATGCCGCGCTTCCTCGAGGTCGTTGTAAAGCAGGATGCCGTCCTTGGGGTCGATGCCTTCGGCATCCTTGCGTTCGGTCTCGCCCTGCAGATAGCCCAGCGACTGCAGCATCTGCATGGTTTCCCTGGACATCGGGTTGCTCTGCGAAACGAGTGCCCGCTTCGCGCTGTCCTGCATCAGGTTTTCGAGCTCGATGTCGAGTGCGTCGGCCTTGCTGCGGTAGGCGGGATCGCCGAACAGGTTCTTCGTCTCGCCCGGATCCGCCGTGAGGTCGTAGAGTTCGGGCTTCGGTGCGCGGATAAACGTGAATCCACCCTTGCGTACCGCGTACAGCGGGGCCATGCCGAAGCCGAGCTCGGACAGTTTCGATTCGGAATACTGCGCACGGTCGACCGGTGGCTGATCGCCGCGTGCCAGTGGCGTCAGGTCGATGCCTTGCGTCTCGCTGGCGCCAGGCAGGTGGGCCAGTTCGAGCAGGGTCGGCGCAATGTCGACATTGCTAACCGGACCGGCGTACGCCTTGCCCTGCGGATAGCGCGGCGGGTAGCGCACGATCAGCGGCACACGCGTGGTCGAGCGGTAGATGAAGATCGCGTGGGTCTTTTCGTTGTGCTCGCCGAGGCTTTCGCCATGGTCCGCGGTGAACACGAAGACCGTGTTGTCGAGTTCGCCCGAATCGCGCAGCGCGTCGATGAGGCGGCCCAGTTCGCGGTCGGCCGAGGCGATCTCGGCGTCGTAGGGGCTGGCGCTGAAGGGCAGGGTCCAGCCAGGGGGGTTGTGCGGTTCGTGCGGATCGAACAGATGGACCCAGAGGAAGAACGGCGCGTTGCCGTCCTTGCCCGTGCGGTGGTCGTACCAGTCCAGTGCCCGATTGATCGTTTCGCGGGCCGGGCGGTCGCGGATCATGAACAGCTTCGGTTCCTTCTCGTTCCAGAGGTCGTCGTCGTAGCTGTCGAATCCCTGGTCGAGCCGGTAGCGCTGGCTGAGCACGACGGCGGAAACGAATGCCCGGGTTTCGTAGCCGGCCTGCTTGAAGCGTTCGGCCAGGGTGACCGCGTCTTCGCTGAGCGCAAAGGATCCGTTGTCGCGCACGCCGTGGGCCGGCGGCAACAGGCCGGTCATGATGCTGCTGTGCGAGACCGCGGTGATCGGAGCAGTTGCTTCGGCGTTGTCGAAGCGCACGCCTTCCGCGGCCAGCCGGTCGATCGTCGGCGTGTGGGCAAGGGCAAAGCCGTACGTGCCGAGATGATCGGCGCGCGTCGTATCAAAAGTGATGATGACGACATTCGGATGTTCGGGGGCGCGCTGACAGGCTGCGATCGCCAGCGAAACCAGGGCGAGGACCAGACCGCGCGAAAGGCCGCGGCGGCGTCCGCTCGGACGCGATTCGGAATTCGCCTTCACGGGATGGGTATCGGGTTCGGATCAGGAAGGAAGGCGGAACAAACCCGGGCGAGCAAGGCTCGCCCGGGTCGGGCGAATCAGAACGAGGAATTCCTGCGACGACGCAGGTAGAGCGGGATCAGGATGAGGCCGACGATCAGCAACACGGCGCCGATCCGGTTCATGCTCGGCAGGTCGGTTGCAACCGGCGGCGGGCCGCTGCCACCGGCCGCGAAATTGAGGAGCTGGCCCTGTTCGGTGGCAGTGAGGCAAGTCAAGGCCGTGGCCGGCAGCGTGGTCAGGCGCGCGGCCTGTGCAGCGGCGGCCGCCTTGGACGGCTGACCGGTGACAAAGGTCATGATGATGCCGGTCTGGCCGGGCGCCAACGTCAGCGGATAGGACCAGAAAGGATTGTCGTCGCCATCGACGAACGTGATTCCGGAAAGCCCCACGCTGGAGCCCGGGCCCTGGATCACGTGGCCAATTCGCGGATCCGAGCTGGTGCTGCCCGAGTAGTTCTGGAACGTGGTAACCCAGTTGTCCGCTGTCGTCGCGACGGCGTCGCCCGACGAGCTGGTTACGACAACCGTATTGCTGTCCGAGCCGAGGTTGTTGCTGGTGATGGCATTGAACGTGACCGGCGCGCCGGTTGTGTTGGTGAAGACGTTGACCCAGCGCGCGAAGCTGTCGTCGCTTGGCACGTAGACCTTGCGCGAGACATTGACGCCGCTGATGACCTGGGTGTTGTAGGCAATCTGGCGACCGCCGCATTCCGCCGTGGCGGCGCCGTTCTGGTTGTACATGGTGTAGGTGTTGATACCGGTCGGGCCGACGCCTCCTCCGCCACTTGTGCAAGCACCGGTGCCACCGTCGAAGCTCAGGCAAAGGGAGCCGTAGCCGTCGAACGCATCGTTCAGCGTGGACGCGGTCGTGCCGCCGGCGCTGGTCGTGGCGGCGACGGGGCCGGCATAACTTGCCTCCGAAGCGGCGCCCGAGGCCGAACTGGAAGTCGTGAACGTGATATCGGTATTGATGAAATATTCGAGGCCCGACTGGTCGGTCAGGGTGACCTCGCCGGTTCGCGGACCCGGCGTCGCAAGCTTGAGCGGAACGCCGCGCTTCTCGCCGGCCTTGACCTGGTGGCCGACCTTGGTGGCGACCGTATCGGAATCGAGCACGGTGACATCTGCGTGGACCATGCCCGTGGCGGCGCAGAGCAGAGCTGTAGCGAGCATCCTTTTCATTGATGGTACCCCTGGGTGGCAGTGGAACTGCTTGATCCTTCAATTTGACACGAACCCATGGCAAATCACAAGAAGAATCGAGCACTTGCGCGGCATTCCGGATTTGCGGCGCGGCATCGACGCCGGAGCCAAGCCGGGACCGCAACCGGCCGGAACGGGTCGCACGCTTGAATCGTTGTATTGCGCGATCAGTGCGCGCTGGCGCCCGTACCGGCCGTCCTGCGGAAATCCATGGCCCGCCGCGGCCAGGGGGAGTAAAGCTGGCTGGCAGGCGTGCTCTTTCCGGCGCGGCTGCGCGCATGGGGATCCTGGGCCCCGCTCCGCACTCAGAGCGGCAACAAGCGGAGCCCGAGGCTGCGTTCGATCAGCCAGGTGCCTGCGAGCAGGCCGATGGCAAGCGACCCCATGCCCAGAATGTAGCGCGGGTAGAGGCTGCGGTTGCGCAGCAGGAAGGCCGTGGGTGCCAGCACGAGGACGATGGCCAACTGGCCGATCTCGACGCCGAGGTTGAATCCGAACAGCGAAAGGGCCAGGTCCGCACGCGGCAGGGCGAGATCGCGCAAGACGCTGGCGAAACCGAATCCGTGCAGCAAGCCGAAGGCGAAGGCGACCAGCCAGCGCCGGCGCGGCAGGAACGCGAACAGGTTGTCGAGTGCGGTCAACAGCACCGACAGCGCAATGGCGGATTCCACCAGCCGCGAAGGCAGGTTGATCCAGCCCAGCGTGGCCATCGATAGCGTGATCGAATGCGCGACCGTGAATGCCGTCACCATGGCCGCGATGTTCCAGAATGCCGCGCGCAACGAATCGACCCCTATCCAGCGACCGTCGCGCCGCCGCAATACGGCCGGCAGCAGCAATGCAACGAGGAACAGCACATGGTCGTAGCCGATTGCGATGTGGCGCACGCCGTCGGCGATGAAGCCGCCCAGGTTGCGCCAGCCGGAAGAACCGCCGTCCATGGCGAAGGCCTGTCGCGAATGGTCCTTCGGAAACACCGCGGTGGCGATCGGCATTGTTCCCGCGCCGCGCTCCAGGTGCAGCAGGCCGCGGTGCTGGGCATCAAGATCGAACAGCAGGCTGTAGTCGACCTCGAGGTTGGCGATTGCCGCCGCGCACTGTCCCTCCAGCATCAGCACCGCGTAGGCACCATCGGTGTGATGGTCGATCAGGTGATCGGTCACTGCGAGCGGGCAGTGACTGCCTGCGCTGGACAGCCCGAGATGCGACACCGCGTAGGCGTCGATGTCGCTGCTGCCGGCGCGTACTTCGCCCCAGTCGATCGCATTGTCCGAGTTGCGATCGAGGCCGACGGCCAGATCGAGGTCGCGCAGGGCGATATCCCAGTGGCCCTGGATGCGCTCGCCATCGACCCGCAGGTGCAGGTAACTGTCGCTGGGCTTGTGCGCTTGGGCCGCTGCCGAAAGGACGAAAAGCAGGATGCCCAGCCCTCCAGTGAGGTGTTTCATGCGCCTTCTGCCTGGGCGACCAGCCGGGCGATCATCGGGCTTTCGAGGTTGTTCCTGCGGATCCAGGCGATGACCTCGGCAGCCGCTTCGGGCCTGCCGGCCGCAATGGCGCATTCGAGCAGGATGCGCGCGTCCAGCGGTTCTTTTTGCACCCTCCAGTTGGCCCCGGCCAATTCAAGTGCACCGATCGGGTCGCCGGCCAGCTCGAGGCGGTAGCGCGCTTCCTCGCGCAGATGGACGCGGTCGCCGCGCTCGCGCGATGCGGCGAAGCGGGCGTCGAGATCGGCGATCAGGGCCTGAGCATCGGCGCGATTCAACCGGCGGGCCGCCTGGGCACGGCGCAGCAGCAGCGTGTCTACCGGTGTGCCGGCGGCAATCAGGCCGATGACGTCTTCGGCTCGGCCCGCGTCGAGGAGATAGTCCGCATAGGCCGCGATGGTGTAGGTGTCGTCGGGATTGACCGCAAGGCTGGCCTGGTAAAAGCGCGCAGCCTCGTCCGCGCGGCCACGTCGCTCGGCCAGCTCGGCCCGGAGCGTGAACACCCAGTCGCGCAGTTGATCGCGGTCGCCCCGCGCCGCGCCCGCCAGCGCGTCGGCGAGCATCGCGCTGGCCTCGGCCGCGCGTCCACGCACGCCATCGAGCGCGGCACGGCAGGTTTGCGCGACAAGCAGCGTGGCGATTTCCGGCAGGTGCGCGCAGGCGCGATCGGCTGCGTCGAAGTTTCCCGTCACCTGTTCGATGCTGGCGAGGCTTAGCCAGGCTTGTGCATTGTCCGGGTCGCGTTGCAGCGCCTGCACGAGGTCGGCACGTGCGGCCGCGAAGTCATGACCGCGCTGGCGAATCGTGGCCCGCAGCAGGAGCACCGGAACGGGCGGCCGCCGTTCGTTCCACCATGGCGCGAGCAGAGCTTCGGCCTGGCCGAGTGGTCGCGGATCGGAGCCGATGAGGGAGCGACGGACTTCGATGGCAGCCATTCGCACGGCCAGGTCGAGCGGGTCCGGTTGCTGGGCGATCAGTTCGCGCAGGGCGCGTTCGTGCTGCCGGGACGGGCCGAACGGGCGTTCCGGCAGCTGTTCGAGAATCTCGCTGTCATTGCCTGGTCGGTAGGGCGAGGCAAGGACGGCATGGCAATGCATGGCAGCCAGGGCGAGCAGGACAAGCACCCGACCCGACCGTGGTGCCGGGAGAAAAGGCATGGCGGACTCCTTGGGGTCATCGGGAAAAGGGCCGCCGTCGAAAATCGACGGCGGCGGTCAGGCCCGGGATTTCGGCGCAGGCCGAGTCCCGCCGGTGCTGAATCGTCAGGAACCGGACGGCGGCGGAAGGTCATCCGGATTCGGCGGCAACCCGTTGCTGCCGTTCGGCGATCCGGGGACCGGCGTGGTCAGATACGGGAAGGCGTCGTCGAACTGGCTGTCTTCGACGAGCACGCCGTCGGTGTAGGGAAGGTCGGCGCTGGCCGGCTTGCCCGGTCCGGGGGGCAACAGATAGCCCATGGCGACGCGCAGTTCGATGTCGACCACGTCATCGCCGGGCCGGCGACCATTCGGGAAACCGGCCGGATCGCACCCGGGGTTGGCGAGGGACAGGGCGCCGTTGACGAAGCAGGCGGCTGCGCCAAGGCTGTTCTGGCTGCCCTTGGGCGTCGCTGGCAGGGCCGTATTGAGCCGGATCATTTCGGAAGCGATCCCGTTGGCCGGCTTGTTCACGCCCGGCACGCCGGTCAGGAATGCCGCGACCAGGTCGGTGCGTGGAAACACGGTGGGTGCGCGGACGCCGTCGGCGCCGAAAAGGATTTCAAGCAGGGCCGGCAGGGTCGGGTTGGTCACGTAAGTGGCGAACTGGCCATCATCGCGCGGCTCGCTGGCGTTGAACGCGTCCTTGTCCTTCAGGCCAATGACGATCTCGTTGACCAGCGGCATGCCGAGACGCGAAACCTGTTCGTAGTTGCGGTAGTTGATGGCCTGGTTGGGTGGACTGGCGTTGCCCCGCGAGCGCGGCGTGCTTGAAGTCGTCCAGACTCCGATGATCGGGCTGCCGGCGGTGATGCAGGCGATCGGCAATTCCATGGCCAGTGAAGTGATGTTCTTTCCTTCCGTGGCATTGCTGGCGCCATTGCGATTGCCGATGACGCGCGCGGCAGGAATATTGACCAGGTCGAAGATCTCGCCGAGGTTGACCGCGAACCCTTCCTTGCGCTGACCGACGAACAGTCGGCCCCGCGTGCTGCAGCCGGGCAAGGTGACAGTGTAGATATGCGCGTTGGCATAGGCGGGATAGTCGGGGATCGACTTGCTGCCAATGTTGTCGATCGGCTTGACGAATGCCGATTCGCCGTTCGCGGCATTGCGGACTTCGTCGGGAAATGGGCGCCACTGCGGACGCTCGCCGCGCAACTGGTAGACGCGGAACAGTTCGGCCTCGTTCAGCGCCGAGGTATCCGTGCCGATGACCTGGCCGGCATTGCGCAATGGAATGGCGACGTTCTTGCCGCCCACGTCGAGCTTGATGTCCCTGCTCACGACGTTGAAGCGGAATACGTAGCTGATGTCCTCGCGCGCATCCCCGTTGTTGTCGATGTGGATCTCGTAGAGCCCTTCGGGATCCATCGTGAAATAGTTCGGGCCGCCGTAGGCATCCTGCAACGGCACGTAGTTGGCGATGATGGTGACGAAGTCGGATCGTCCGGGCTCATAGCTGCGGAATGCATAGACGTCGGTGGCATCGAGCTTGGGGAATTGCGTGATGTTCGGCGCCTCGCGGTGGCTCGAGGCGAATGCCGGAAGTCCGGCGACGGCGAGCGTGAACGTGGCTGCGCTGGCCAGGGCAAGGTGCAAGCGCTTGGCGGGTTTCAAGGGCTTCATGCGGAGATCCTCAGTAAGGCTGAAATGGACGGATGGGACGGGTGTCGCAGCGGGAACTACGATTCAACGTTGCCGGCGGATGCAGTGGCGGCAAGAAATCACTCCGGCTTGCGTGCAGGTGCGCGGCGCGGGCGCGCACGCGCCGCGCTTGCGCAGGTCCATCGAAAGGAAGCTTCATCGACGCCGGTCACTTCGAACCGGGTTGGATGCGCCATTCAGTGGCCGCTGGTGCGATCCTCGCCATCCACGCGGCCACAGCGTCGACGGTATTCGAGCGGCGACTGGCCCTGCTGGCGGCGGAAGGCGCGGCTGAAGTTCGCCGTATCGCGATAGCCGAGTTGCAGTGCGATGCGGGTAACCGGCAAGTGCGAGTCGGCAAGCATCCGGCAGGCGCGGGCATGCCGGGCACGGTTGCCGAGTTCACGGTAACTGGCCCCTTCCGCGGCCAGGCGACGGTTCATCGTGCGCGTGGAGATATGCAGCATGCCCGCCAGTTCTTGCTGGCGCGGCTGGTGGTCGCTGGCCTCGTCGAGCATCAGCGCCACCCATTGCGCCAGCGATCCATGCGTGGTCAGGCGCATGAGTTCTTCTTCGCAACGCTGGCGTGCCGTCCTCAGCGCGTTGCGGTCGGCGAGTGCCAGCGGACGGGCGAGCACATCGTCAGGCAAGACGACCTGCAATCCCAGGCCGTGCATGCCGTCGAATATCACCCGCGCCGGCGAAAGCTGCCGGTAGCGGGCCGACGCGTCGGCCAGCGCAGCGGGCAAATGGATGTCGTAACGTGGCACCCGGCCTGAAAGCAGGAATCCGATTTCCTCGTGGAAGCCGGCGGCGACGGCTTCGAGGTGGAAGAGGGCGGTGCCGGGCTGCATCGCCAGTGCCGGCCGGAAATCGATGCGCGTACCTTCGCGAGCGGGTTCCATGCGCATCTCGTAAGTCGGCGTGATCAGTCGCCAGTAGCGCGCCGCGAGGTACAGGGCATCGCCGAGTGTGGCCGATGTCATCAATGCGTAGCCGAGGAAATCGTGGTTGCCCGGCTTGATCAACCGGCCGACCTGGAAGCCGAGATCCGGCCGCCCGGTCGCGGCGATGGCTCCCGCCACGAGGGCATCCACCTGCTCCAGACTGAGCACGGCATTGCGATCGGCCAGCCGCGCCGGCTCGATCCCCGGCGCGAGCGACGCGGGGTCGATGCCTTGGCTGGCGATCAGTTCGAGCAGCAGCGCGTAGTAGCGCGCCGGCAGCAGGGCTGGTCGCCCGGCGGGCGGGTTGGCACTCAAGACGATCTCCGCGGGTGGCGCAAAATGACCATAGCATGGCTGGAAATGACAAGTCATGAGGCACGAGTGCAGGGATCATTCCGGTGGCCGAATGCTGCCTGACGGAATCCGATGAGCACCTTGCCCGCACCGACCGACTGGATGGATGCCCGACGCTACGGCTGGTTTGCCAGCCTCGTGGTTCCTTCGCTCGCCCTGATCGCCTGGCTGCTGGTGCTGGCCAGCGGTTCGGCCTGGTTCTGGTGGACCGGTGCGGTCGTGATTTATGGCCTCGTGCCATTGCTCGACAGCTCGGTGGGCGCCGACCGCAACAACCCGCCGGAGTCCGCGACCGCACGCCTCGAGCGTGACGGGTTCTATCGCGCGGTCCTGCTGGCCACCCTGCCGCTGCAGTTCGCCAGCACCGTGCTCGGCGTCTGGGTGGCTACGACCCAGTCATTGCACCCGCTGCAATGGCTGGGGCTCGCGATCACCGTCGGCATCGCCAACGGCGGTGGCATCAACACGGGCCACGAGTGGGGGCACAAGCGCGGCCGGTTCGCGGCCTTCATGTCCAAGCTCAGCCTAGCGCCCGCGGCCTATGGCCACTTCCACGTCGAGCACAACCGTGGCCATCACAAGAACGTGGCGACGCCCGGCGATCCGGCCAGCGCGCGGCTCGGCGAGTCCTACTGGGCCTTCCTGCCGCGCACGCTCGCTGGCAGCCTGCGCTCGGCCTGGGCGATCGAGCGCGATCGCCTGGCCGCGCAGGGACGTTCCGCGTGGAGCCCGGCGAACGATAACCTGCAGGCATGGGGCATGACCGTTGTCCTCTACGCCGTGCTGGTCCTCGCGTTTGGCTGGGCGGCCCTGCCGTTCCTGCTCGTGCAGGCGCTGTACGGAGTGTCGTTGCTGGAGGCGGTCAACTACATCGAGCACTACGGATTGCTGCGCGGCAAGGACGCCAGTGGCCGCTTCGAGCGCTGCGCGCCGGCGCATTCCTGGAACGCCAACCAGGTCGTCAGCAACCTGATGCTCTACCAGTTGCAGCGGCATTCGGACCACCACGCCAATCCGCGGCGTCCCTACCAGACCCTCCGCCACTTCGCCGACAGCCCGCAATTGCCGGCCGGCTATGGTGCACTGATCCCGCTGGTGTATTTCCCGCGATTCTGGTTTGCGCTGATGGATCATCGCGTGCTGTCCCACTACGGCGGCGACGCCAGCCAAGCCAATCGCCAGCCAGGCTCGCGTTGAACCAGCGGGGCCGCTTGCGGCGATCGCCAGCGAGGCCGTTGGCGAACGTCGTGACGCCAACCGTGCCGCGGGCCCAGCGCAGGTGAAGCCATGCAGGCTTCCGCGCCTCCTCGGCGAGGGTGACTTCCCGCCCATCGCCGGGGTGCTTCAAATCCGCTAGGCTTGCCGGCGAGCTACATCTTTCCCTGCTGCGCAGGTGCAGTCACGCCGCAGGGCCCAACCCACTCGGGAGCCTCGCATGTCCATCCGTTTGAAATGCGGTTTACTCGTGTTTGCGCTTGCCTCGGGCAGTGCCCAGGCACTAAGTGTCGACGAACTCGTCGCCAAAAACGCCGAGGCGCGTGGCGGCCTCGACAAGATCGAGGCGATAAAGACGATCCGGTTCGAGGGATCTCTGCGTTTCACTGGCGGTTTCGGGACCCTTGACCTGACCATGCTGCAGGTCAAGAAGGCGCCGGAAATGGTGCGCAACGAAGTGTCGGTCCAGGGCCTGACCCAGGTGCAAGCCTGGGATGGCAGGGAAGCCTGGCAGATTTCCCCGTTCCAGGGACGCAAGGATCCCGAGCGCATGTCCGAGGACGACGCCAAGGGGATCGCCGACGACGCCAGCATCAGTGGCGCGCTGATCAACTATCGTGAAAAGGGCAGCCAGATCGAGTACCTCGGCACCGAGGACGTCGATGGCACCGAGGCGCACAAGCTCAAGGTCACGCTGAAGAACGGGGACATCGAGACGGTCTATCTCGATCCCGATCATTTCATCGAGATCCGCATCGTCGGCCAGCGCAAGGTACGCGGCACCGAGACCGAGGACGTCACCGATTTCGGCGACTACGAGCGCGTCGCCGGCGTGTATTTCCCGTTCTCGATCGTTTCCTCGACCAAGGGCGGCGGCGGCCAGCAGCAGATCACCATCGAGAAGGCCGAGGCCAATATCGATGTGGAAGATTCCCGGTTTGCCTTCCCTGCCAAGAGCGGAGGCAAGTGATGAGCACGAGGACCAATTCCATGAACCACAAGACTGGCCGCCTCATGATCGGCTCCGCGCTGGCAATTTTCTGCGCAGCGCCCGCCGCAACGATGGCTGCGGACGCACCGTCGACGGCGCGATTCGATGCCGGCGCGATTTCCGGCCTGGGCGTGCGCAATATCGGCTCGGCGACGATGAGCGGGCGCATCGCCGCGCTCGATGCGCGCGCCGGCAAGGATGGCAAGACCCTGATCTATGTCGGCGCGGCTTCCGGCGGCGTGTGGAAATCGACCGATGGCGGTACGACCTTCAAGCCGGTCTTCGACAAGCAGCCCGTGCAGTCCATCGGCGCCATCACGATCGACCCGTCGAATCCGAAGACGGTCTGGGTCGGCACCGGTGAATCGTGGACGCGCAACACGATCTCGATCGGCAACGGCATCTACAAGTCGACCGATGGTGGCGATTCCTGGACGCATCTCGGCCTCCCGGAAAGCGAACGCATCGTCAAGATCGTCGTCGATCCAGCGGCCAGCGACACGGTCTATGCCTGCGCTCCCGGCAAGATGTGGAGCGATTCGGCCGACCGCGGCCTGTACAAGACGACCGACGGCGGCAAGAACTGGAAGCTGGTCCTGAAGGGATCCAACCTGTCCACCGGCTGTGCCTCGATGAGCATGGATCCGAAGGACAGCAAGGTTCTCTTCGCCAGTCTCTGGGACTATCGGCGCAAGGGCTGGACGTTCCGCTCCGGCGGCGAGTCGGCCACCGCGAAATCGGGCAGCGGACTGTACCGCTCGGCCGACGGCGGCGCGACCTGGACCGAAATCACGGCCACTTCCAACCAGGGATTCCCGACCAAGCCGTTCGGCCGCATCGCGGTGACGGTTGCGCCGTCAAATCCGGACATCGTCTACAGCTTCGTCGAGTCGACCGATTCGGCGCTGTACCGTTCGGATGATGGGGGCAAGACCTGGAGTTCGCGCGACAAGAGCCAGATGATGGTCTGGCGTCCGTTCTACTTCGCCAACCTGATCGTCGATCCGCTCAATCCGGACCGCGTGTTCAAGCCGAACCTGAGCCTGATCATGAGCCTCGATGGCGGCAAGAGCTTCGCCAACGTCGGCGGCGGCACGCATGGCGACCACCATGTGGTGTGGATCGATCCGACCAACACGCAGCACGTGATCACCGGCGACGATGGCGGCCTCTGGCAGTCCTTCGATGGCGGCAATAAGTGGTGGAAACAGAACAACCTGCCGGTTTCGCAGTTCTACCATGTCAGCGTCGACGATACCGATCCGTTCCAGGTCTATGGCGGCTTGCAGGACAACAGTTCCTGGGTCGGTGCCAGCGAGTACCCGGGCGGCATCACCAATGCCCAATGGGAAAACATGTACGGTGGCGATGGCTTCTGGATGTTTTCCGATCCGGTCGATCCCGATTACCTCTACGCCGAGGCGCAGGGCGGAACCATCGGGCGCGTCAACCGGCATACCCATGAGATCCGCAATATCCAGCCGATGCCGAACTACGGCGAGAAGCTGCGCTGGAACTGGAACACGCCGATTGCGCTGAGCCCGAACGAGAAGGGCACCATCTACATTGGCGCGCAGTTCCTGTTCCGCTCGCGCGACCAGGGCCA
>OEIU01000934.1_pt1 | contig 22089 bp, 19 predicted proteins | sample 1539221 | NCBI WGS metagenome assembly OEIU01 (sample SAMN03792071, study PRJEB22550) | activated sludge metagenome | feature: wastewater treatment plant; material: activated sludge; isolation source: Wastewater treatment plant of a petroleum refinery complex | place: Argentina: Zarate | collected...
TGTTTAAATAACAGACAACGATTTGTGTAAGAACACTTTTCACACCAGCGGTCGCAGTAATTATAAATACCAGAAATATTTTCGTGCATAAAATTAAGTTCGTTCATAAATTTTTTTCTCGTTTCTTTTTAGCTATACCTTTATACCTTTTTGCAGATCTTGCAATTGTTTTTAAGCGGTATTCTTCATCTTCATGATACCTGTTTCTTGAGGCAGTTTTTGTTTTTTCATGATATTCTTTATCCCGATGATATTTTTCGGCGTAATATTTTTTAGTGTATTCTCTAAACTCAGCATTTTCTGCATAAAGTTTTTTGCGTTGAGCTAAAATTTTCTTTCGGTTTTTCTGATAATAATTTAATTTCTGTTTTTTCTTTGTTATAGTCATTATCAAATCCCTATTTCTTGTTTTAATAAAAACTTACCTCATGATTAACATACTTCCCATTTTCATAAATAAACTTTGCACTAAAAAATTTATCTTCAAATAACCATGGAATAAAAATTTTATCTCCATCCCAAAGATTTAGTTCTGTTAACTTATCATTTTTTACCCAGGCAAGATTACCTTCCGGTGAATCAATTAAATTTCCCTCAAACTCATCTGCAGTAAAAAGAAAGACATACCAATCTTCTTTTTCATCAAACATTGGGAAAGTAATAAATCCTTTCATCGTTATAGACTTAACTTTTAATCCGCATTCTTCCTCAATCTCTCTTACAGCACATTCTTCGGGAGATTCTCCTTGTTCAAATTTTCCGCCAAGACCATTCCATTTACCCTCGTGATAATCATTTTCTTTTTTTACCCGATGGAGCATTAAAGTTGAGTTTGTTTTTTTATCTGTTACATAACACAATGTAGCAAGTTTCATAATGATTTTAATTTCCTGTAAAAATTTATGCTATTGAAAAATAATCTAAAGCAATATAAGTTCTTATTAGTTATAAAACATAAAAATATTTTTTTAAGATTTTTATTTTTCTATTTGCAGATTTACTATACTCATATAAATTAACAACTGAAATAAATAAGTTTTATCGGAGAATGTTTACAATGGAATTAGAAAAGAATAATTATCAACCGGAAGATGAAAAAAAGAAAATGATCTTAATAGAAGAACAAAATTATTTTAGATCAGAATCCCTTTCCTTTGCCAGGAAAAAGAAAAAAGATGAAGATGATGACTACGAAGACGATGATGAGGATAATTTTAATGACGAAGAAGAGGAAGATGAAGACGATGATTTATTTGATGACGAGCCAGAGGACGAAGATGATATTTTCGATGATGATTTTGATATAGATGAAGAAGATGAGGATGATCTTTTGGATGATGAGGAGAAAGCATCGTTTGATTAATTCTTAGAATTATGAGTGAGTACAAGACAAAAGTTTTTGAACTCACTCTCCTTCTTTAAATTTAAGATAATATTTTTAGTACCCCAGATATAAATCTTTTAACAAATAATTTTTTACATAATCTTTAACGCCATCCTCAAGTGAAGTGGTGGCTTTGTTATAACCAGCTGATCGTATCTTGTCTAAATTAGCTTCTGTAAAGTATTGATATTTTTCACGCAAGTGATCCGGTAAATCTATATACTCGATATTAACCGGTTTACCAATGGCATTAAACAATGCAGATACAAGATCATTCCAGGTTCTTGCTTTGCCGGCGCCTACATTAAATATCCCATTTTTATCCGGATGGTCAATAAAATATAAAGTCATATCAATTGCGTCTTTAATGTAAACAAAGTCACGCATCTGTTCACCATCTTTGTACTTTGGGTTTAGAGATTTGAACAATCGGACTTTACCTGTATCCCGAACCTGTTCAAATGCTTTGTGCACAACCGAGCGCATATCGCCCTTATGATATTCATTCGGTCCGAAAACATTAAAATATTTTATTCCAACAACTTTATTTAAAACATTGTTTTTCTTTGCCCATAAATCAAAAAGCTGTTTGGAGTAGCCATACATATTAAGTGGACGCAAAGTTTCAAGTTTCGTCTCATCATCAACAAATCCAAGCGAGCCATCGCCGTAAGTTGCTGCTGATGATGCATAAATAAATCTGATGTTTTTTGATAAACAATATTTTGCAAGTTCCTGTGTGTAGAGATAATTATTAGAGAAAAGATGATCAGCATCTTTTTCAGTTGTTGATGAGTTTGCGCCCATGTGAATTATACTTTCGATAGGAAACTCAACTGTGTCCTCAACAATGGCAGAGATAAAATCGTCTTTATGAACAAACTCCTGAAATTTTAATCCAACAAGATTTTTCCATTTATCAGTTGTACCTAATTCATCAACGATAATAATGTCATCTTTACCAAGAGTATTTAACCTCCACACAATTGCACTGCCGATAAATCCTGCGCCGCCTGTTACTACTATCATACAATAACTATCCTATGTTTTTTACAGAGGGCAATTTAATTATATTTGTTCAGCTTTTAAAGAATTAACGAATTATTATCACGATAACATCTGAAAGATTAAAAAATTTTATGTCAATAACAGTTAATAATTTTAAAAAGATACTGGAAGAAAAAATTTTAGTCCTTGATGGTGCAATGGGAACGATGATTCAGCGCCACAAGCTTACAGAGGAACAGTTCCGTGGTGAGCGATTTAACGATCATTCGCACGACTTAAAAGGCGATAATGACATTCTATGTATAACTCAGCCAGAGATTATTAAAAGTATTCACCGTGCCTATTTTGAAGCAGGTGCAGATATTGTTGAAACAAATACATTTAACGGCACACCAATATCTCAAGCTGATTATCATATGCAGCACCTTGTTTACGAAATAAATTTTCAAGCTGCAAAAATTGCCAAAGAAGTTGCCAACGAGTTTAACCCGCCTAATGGCAAAGCAGGCGAAAAGGTATCAGGTAAACCCAGATTTGTTGCCGGTGCGCTGGGACCAACAAATAAAACGCTTTCACTTTCTCCAAATGTTAATGATCCCGGTTATCGCGCTGTTACTTTTGACGAAATGGTTGATGCTTATTATCAACAAACCAGAGGGCTTGTTGATGGAGGAGCCGATATTCTTCTTGTTGAAACCATCTTTGATACTCTAAATGCAAAAGCAGCAATCATAGCAGTTCAAAAATATCTTGAAGAAAAAAATCTTGAGCTTCCATTAATGTTATCCGGAACAATTGTGGATTTGAGCGGCAGAACTTTATCAGGGCAAACGGTTGAAGCGTTTTATATCTCTGTTTCACATGCTAAAAATCTTGTTAGTGTTGGCTTAAACTGTGCGCTCGGTGCAAAACAAATGAGACCTTTTTTGGAAGACCTATCAAATATTTCTGATAAATTTATTTCAGTTTATCCTAATGCGGGGCTGCCAAATGAAATGGGTGGTTATGATGAAACTCCGAGCTCAATGGCAAGTGTGCTAAAAGATTTTTTAGCAAGCGGCTTTGTTAATATTGTTGGAGGATGCTGTGGCACTACTCCTGATCATATTAAAGCAATTGCAGAAATAGTGAAACATCATAAACCTCATGTTCCCAGAAAGCAAGAACCTTACTTAAGATTAAGTGGACTTGAACCGGTTATTCTTCGTCCGGATTCTAATTTTATGAATATTGGTGAGCGAACAAATGTTACAGGATCAAAAAAGTTTGCCCGATTGATTAAAGAAAACAAATTTGATGAAGCACTATCAGTTGCACGGGATCAGGTTGAAGGCGGCGCACAGGTACTTGATATTAATATGGATGAGGGAATGCTCGATTCCGAAACAGCTATGACAAAATTTATAAACTTACTTGAAGCCGAACCTGATATTGCAAAACTTCCGATAATGATTGACTCATCAAAGTGGAGTGTTATTGAGGCGGGATTAAAATGTTTGCAGGGTAAGGGAATTGTGAATTCCATTTCTATGAAAGAAGGTGTAGAAGTTTTTAAAGAGCATGCAAAAAAGGTTTTAAGTTACGGCGCTGCTGTTATTGTTATGGCATTCGATGAAAAAGGTCAGGCAGATACTTTTGAAAGAAGAATTGAAATTTGTAAACGTGCTTATAAAATTCTTACAGAAGAAATTGGCTTTCCGCCACAAGACATAATATTTGATCCAAACATTCTTGCTATTGCAACAGGAATTGAAGAACATAACAATTATGCTGTTGATTATATTGAAACCGTGAGGTGGATAAAACAAAATCTGCCTTTAGTAAAAATCAGCGGCGGAGTAAGCAATCTTTCATTTTCTTTTCGTGGCAATGACGTTGTACGAGAAGCTATGCATTCGGCTTTTCTTTATCATGCAATCAAAGCCGGGATGGATATGGGAATTGTTAATGCAGGTCAGCTTGCACTGTATGAAGATATTCCTAAAGATCTTTTAGAAAAAGTTGAAGATGTAATTCTTAATAGAAAACCCGATGCAACAGAAAAATTAATTGAGTTTGCTGAAACAATTAAGAAAAAAGATAAATCAGCGGTAGATGATAAAAAGGAAGATTGGCGAAATACTAGCGTTGAAGAAAGACTGAAGTATGCTCTTATTAAAGGTATTGTTGATTATATAGATATCGATACTGAAGAGGCAAGATTAAAATATAAACAGCCCCTTGAGGTGATTGAGGGTCCTTTAATGGCAGGTATGAGCGTGGTCGGAGATTTATTTGGCGCAGGTAAAATGTTTCTTCCGCAGGTTGTGAAAAGCGCTAGAGTGATGAAGAAAGCAGTGGCAATTTTAGAACCATATCTGGCCCATCCCCCAGCCCCTTCCCTAAAGGAAGGGGAGCAATCACAAAAATTTAATTGGGCCACAGCCGATCCAGCTTTGTATGAAATTTTAAAAGAATATGCCCAGAAACATCGCGATAATCCTACTAAAGCTGAATTAATTATTTGGGAATTTTTAAAATCAAAACAACTTGAAAATTTTAAATTCAGAAGACAACATATTATTGGTCAATATATTGCAGATTTTGTTTGCTTGGATCGAATGCTTGTGATTGAACTCGATGGCAAAATTCATCAACTGCCAGAAAATCAGGAATCCGATCAAATCAGAACACAATGGTTAGAATCAAAAGGTTTCAAAGTAATACGTTTTACTAATAAGCAAGTTACATCAGATACAGAAAAAGTTTTAAACGAAATAAATGAAATATTAAACAAACAGAAATCTCATAAATTATTTGAATACGAATCGGATCAAAAAGTCTCCCCCTTAGGGGGAGATTTAGGGGGGGCTTCTTCTATTCTTCTTGCAACAGTAAAGGGTGATGTTCACGACATTGGAAAAAACATTGTTGGTGTTGTGCTCGGCTGTAATAACTATAATGTTATTGATCTTGGTGTAATGGTTCATGCTGAAAAAATTCTTCAGACAGCCATTGATCAAAACGTTGGAATTATTGGTTTAAGTGGACTTATCACTCCATCTCTTGATGAAATGGTGCACGTGGCAAAAGAAATGGAAAGACGCAAAATGAAAATTCCCTTACTAATTGGCGGTGCAACAACATCCAGAATTCATACTGCTGTAAAAATTGATCCTAATTACAGTGGTGCCGTTATACACGTTCTTGATGCTTCGCGAAGTGTGCCCGTTGTTTCAAGTTTACTAAATGCGGATAAAATTGAAAAAGAGAAATTTATTCAATCAATAAAAAGTGAATATAAAAATCTGCGTGATGATTATGCAAAAAGAAAAGCAGAGAAAAATCTGATTCCAATAGAAAAAGCACGCGAGAATAAATTTGTTATTCAATGGGAAAAAACTAAAATCACGAAACCATCTCAAATTGGAGTTATATCATTAAACAATTATCCGCTTACGATCTTAAAAAATTATATTGATTGGACACCGTTTTTTCAAACCTGGGAGCTAAAGGGAAAATATCCATCGATCTTTGAAGATAAAAACGTTGGAGATGAAGCTAAAAAACTTTTTGATGATGCAAATAAACTTTTGGATAAAATTATTTCAGAAAAACTTTTAACCGCAAACGCTGTTGTTGGATTATTTCCTGCAAACTCAATTGGAGATGATATAGAAGTTTATGTGGATCAATCGAGGAAAGGGGTACTTACAGTTCTTCACACACTCAGACAACAAATTCAAAAAACAGAAGGTCAACCTAATATTGCTTTATCAGATTTTATTGCACCAAAAGAGTCGGGATTAATTGATTACATCGGAGCTTTTGCGGTTACTGCCGGCATTGGGATAGAAAAACAGATCGAGCGATTTGAAAAAGCTAACGATGATTACAACAGTATAATGATTAAAGCTCTTGCGGATAGATTAGCAGAAGCATTTGCCGAACATTTACATGAACTTGTTAGAAAAAAATATTGGGGTTATGCTCCTGATGAAAATTTAAATAGCGAAGACTTAGTTAAAGAAAAATATGCTGGCATTCGTCCGGCTCCCGGATATCCGGCTCAGCCCGATCACACAGAGAAACCGATTATATTTGATTTACTTAAGGTTGAAAAAAACACTGGCATAAAACTCACAGAAAGTATGGCAATGTATCCCGCTGCAAGTGTAAGTGGGTTGTATTTTGCACATCCGGAAGCAAAATATTTTAATGTTGGTAAAATTGATAAAGATCAGGTACTCGATTACCATCGGCGCAAAGGCATGAGTATTGAAGATATCGAACGGTGGCTAAGTCCAATTTTAAATTATTAACTCACCTTACGCAAAGGCGTGTAAAACCTCCGAGGTTTTTTGATTAATAAATTTTTAAAGTAGTTTTAAGGCACTTAGTGATAATATTTCTATAAAATAATTCATTGAAACCTCGGAGGTTTGCCATTGTGCGTAACATAACTTATTAACTTATGTTACGCACAGTTAATAACAAGCCCTGCGGTTTTCTGAATTAATTAATTCACTTTACACAGAGGTATTGAACAATTATTCAAATCGTTGAGCAGACTTAAGTCTGCTTTGCGGATTTAGAGTAAAAACTAGTTTTATGAGTGACGTGAATTAATTAAGAATTTTCTTATTATCTGAGCTACAATTTTAGCCGGACTTCCAAGGTTTCACAAATTTGCGAAAGGTGAGTTATTAATTTCACTTTAATTGCAATAAAAAGCGTTAGTGAGCCGGATAGCATTAGATTTGTTGTTTTGGTGAATTAATTAACCTATCTTGCAACTGCCTGCTTAAAAATTAAGATAATCTTACCCGATTACTCATTCTAGTTTTTAATCCACAGGAAATGAGATGCATAATCAAAATGCACTCAAACTATTAACAACATTTTTAAAATTTTCAGGAGTTTACATGAATATCTTTGTTGGCAATTTGTCAAACGATGTTCAGGAAGAAGATTTAATGAATCTTTTTTCAGAGTTCGGTCAGGTAAAAGAAGTAAAAATTATTCGTGATATGTTTTCACAGCAATCAAAAGGATTTGGCTTTGTTGAAATGCCGGGTCTTGCAGATGCTCAAAAAGCAATTAACGCATTAAACACTAAAGAAGTTAAAGGAAAAAAACTTGTAGTGAATGAAGCGCGTCCTAAAACGGATAGCAGAAAACGCTTCAATGGCGGCGGTGGTGGTGGCAGATCCGGAGGTGGTAGCCAAAGCAATAACAGACGCAGATATTAGAATGTTAAAGAAACCGGTTTAAAATCAATATTTTAAACCGGCAATCTTTCCTTTCATCGGAAATCAGTGATGATGACCGCTGCAAACATTTTCTTCGTTATTTATCAACTCACCTTTCAGATATTTTAGAACAGCATCTTCAGCTAACTTTTCATCTGTTAATATTGGTGTGATATTATGTGCCTTAATATCCTCAATCAAGCGCCAGCCGCCATGATTAAAGATAAGTACGTCACAATCTTTCAATCCATCAATTAAATTTTGATGACTATGCTGCTGATGTCCTTCATCATGATTATGATTATGGCCTTCGTGATTGTGCTCTTCGTGTTGTTGACGATGATGTGTAAAAGAATTTTCTCTTACTTCTTTTTTAATTATTTCTTTTCCATTCGTCTCAAAAATCAGAAATGATTTGCATCTTCCGACATGACCGGCGATATTCTGGCCATTATCGGTTGCAACTGCAATTTTACCTGCGGTTCGGGAACTAACTTCACTAAACATGTTTTACTCCTTTGTATTTGATAAACATTTAGGGCATTTATTGTTCTGTAAATTCTGTCTGAATTTCTTTCGGCATCCTTTACAGGTTTGAAACATTCTTCCTTTTACTTGTTGTGGTATATCTTCAGATATTCGGATAGCTTTACCATTTATTATTGCATCCGCAATTTTTTTATGAGCCCGCATTACTATTCTTCCAAAAGTTGCACGGGAAATATTCATCTTTAATGCAGCATCTTCCTGAAAGAGTTCATTTAAATCGGCAAGACGAATTGCCTCAAGCTCATCGTGTGCCAATGGAACTTCGTCAAGATCACCCATTGGGACGCCTGTTGGTTTAAAATAATATGAAGCCGGGCTGCATCTTATTCTTCTAAATTTTTCTGGTCTTGGCATTTTCTGTCTCTAAAAATAATTATGAGCATATGCTCATAACAAACATAAAAGAGATTTCTTTAAATGACAAGACCAAAAAAATTAATTAAGTAGAAGTATTTTTATTTTGTCGGATTTTCAATATCACTTAAATGTAATTCCAGTGCATCAACCGAAATTGCAATTTCCTTTAATGAAAGCACAAGTGATATTAAAAGAGCAATCAAACTGAAGGCAAAAATTAATTTGCCAAGTTCAATCTGATTGTAGAAAAGTAAAAACATACACAGAACGCATAAAAATAAACTTGCAACACCAATGCCTTGCATATGTTTTATTAGATGAACACGTTTGCGAAGATTTTTTATTTGTTCTAATAAAGCTGTTTGAGGATTTTCTTTATAGTTTTTATGAAGCGATCTTATTAATGTCGCGATGGTTAAAAACCTGTTTGTATATGCTAATAGTAACAGGGAAATAGCGGGAAACAATAATGCCGGAGTAGTTATAGTAATCTCCATAAATCACCTTTTAGAAAAAATTTATTTAAAAATTATTTTATCCAATCGAAAGTTAATAAGATTGTAAATTCTTATTATTGTTATAAATAATATTTTAAGATAGATAAATTTACAGAGGTGCTTATGAAATCATCATTAAAAATATTTAAGGTTGTCTTAACTTTAGTTCTGTTAATTTTACCAGACATTTTTTCACAATCAATATCTAAAGAGAATATCTCTAGCGCAGAGAAAATTATTGGATTAGAATTTACCGATGCCGAACGTGATTCAATGCTTGGTAATCTTGAAGAACAATTAAAAAATTATGAGAATATAAGAAAGATAGAATTAGCCAACAGCGTTCCACCAGCAATAGATTTTAATCCCATTCCAGTTGGATTTGTTTTCCCTAAAGATCAAAAGGAAATAAAATTTAGTAATTATAGCCATGTAAAATTACCTGCTAATAAAAATGATCTTGCTTTCTTTTCAATTGGAGAACTTGCCGAACTTATACGCACAAAAAAAATTACGTCAACAGAACTGACAAAATTTTTTATCGATCGACTAAAGAAATATGATCCGGTTTTACATTGTGTAATTACCCTTACTGAAAAACGTGCGTTAGATCAGGCAAAAAAAATGGATGAAGAAATAGCTTCCGGAAAATACCGCGGTCTGCTACACGGAATTCCTTTTGGCGTTAAAGATTTACTTGCTACCAAAGATTATAAAACAACGTGGGGCGCAATGCCTTATAAAGATCAATTAATTGATGAAGATGCAACAGTGGTTAAAAAATTGGAGAATGCCGGTGCTGTGCTTTGTGCTAAACTTTCTATGGGTGCACTTGCATGGGGCGATGTTTGGTTTGGCGGTAAAACACGAAATCCATGGGATACAACTCAGGGATCAAGCGGCTCTTCTGCGGGATCGGCCTCTTCTGTATCAGCAGGATTATTGCCTTTTGCAATAGGCACGGAAACTTACGGTTCAATAGTTTCTCCATCTACAGTTTGCGGAACTACGGGTTTGCGTCCAACTTATGGAAGAGTTAATAGAACCGGTGCTATGGCTTTAAGCTGGAGTATGGATAAAATTGGTCCCATTTGCAGAACGGCTGAAGACCTTGCAATTGTATTTAACGCAATTCATGGTTTGGATGACGTTGATCAAACTCTTTATGATGTTCCATTTAATTATAACCCGGAAATTAATCTTAAAGAATTAAAAGTTGGATATCTCAAAAGTGATTTTGATAAACAATATGATTTTCATATAAATGATTCATTGACACTTGCAAAGCTCAAAGAACTTGGAGTAAAGCTTATTCCAGTTGAACTTCCTAAATTTCCCGTAAATGATCTTGCAATAATTCTTTCCGCCGAAGCTGGTGCTGCCTTTGATGATTTAACAAGAAGCAACAGGGATAATCTATTGGTTCGGCAAATAAAAAATGCATGGCCAAATGTATTTCGTGCTTCTCGCTTTATTCCTGCTGTTGAATATATAAATGCAAACAGAGTTAGATATTTATTGATTCAGGAAATGAAAAAACTTATGGATGAATTTGATATAATAATCGCCCCATCCTGGGAAGGCGATAGTTCAATCTTAACTAACTTATCAGGACATCCATGTGTTGTTCTTCCCAATGGATTTTCCAAATCAGGAACACCAACCAGCATAACATTTTTAGGCAGATTATTCGATGAAGGGCGGTTAATTACATTTGCAAAAGCATATCAGGATGCAACTGATTTTCATAAAAAACATCCTTCACTATTTAAATAATTGATTGTTTAAGTAAACTATTGTTGGGCAGTTGAAATATTTTGTTTGATTTATCACAAAAAAGCTCTTTGAGGAATTTAGAGTAGATATTATCAATCGAATTAATTAGGTAATGCCATTTAATAGTGGTAACTTTGGCTCTCCGGTAATAGGCCGGAATTTTTTAATATTATTTTTTAGAGGTTCTAGTGAGCACTAAGTTATTTGTGGGTTCTCTCCCCTGGTCAGTCGATGACGACGCCTTAAGAGAAACATTTGAAGGACATGGAAATGTCGTTTCTGCTAAAATTGTTAAAGACCGCGATACCGGTAGATCCAGAGGATTCGGTTTCGTTGAAATGGAGAACTCCTCCGATGCACAAAATGCAATTAAAGCATTAAATGAGTCGGAATTAAAAGGAAGAAATATCGTAGTTAATGAAGCAAAATCGAGAAACTAAGAGACTTTTCTGAGTTGATTTCCCAAAAGGCGTCGCAAGACGCCTTTTGTATTTTAAATATTTTGTGTAAAAACCAGTTACCTTTTTATTTAAACACTGTGTTCTTAACCATCTCTTTAGAATCATAAGGTGCCGGATCACCGCCAAGATATTTATGAAACCACTCCAGATGTGCATTGTAATAAAGCGGCATTGATTTAACAGGATTAGGCCAGTGACCATCATTTTTAAAAATAATTAATCTGCTATCAATACCAAGTGTTTGAAGTGTGTTAAAATATTGTATGCTTTGTGTATATGGTACGCGATAATCTTTTTCACCTGTAATTATCAAAGCTGGAGTTGCAAAATTCTGTACATAGTTGGATGGTGAAAACTTATTATAAACATCAGAATTCCATGGCTGACCTTTTAAATCCCAATCAGCAAACCATAATTCCTCTGTTGAGCCCCACATAGATTCAAGATCAAATATACCCATCATTGAAGCAAGACATTTAAACCTTTTAGTTTTTGCCTGAAGCCAGTTCATCATATAGCCGCCGTAAGACCAGCCCATCGCACCAACCCTTGCGCTATCAACATAAGGAAGTTTAGATAATTCATCCGTTACTTTCATTACATCTTCAAAAACTTTTCCGCCCCAATCTCCGGAAATTGATTCGGTGTATTTGCTGCCGTAACCGGTTGAGCCATGAGGATTGAAGAAAGCCGTAACATAACCAGAACCCGGATAAACCTGCCAATCGCCGCGGAACGAATCCATCCATTGCATTTGCGGACCACCGTGCACGTTTATTACGAGAGGATATTTTTTGTTTGGATCAAAATTGTGCGGCTTAACTATAAAAACATGAACCGGTATTTCTTCAGCACCTGTTACCCACATTTGTTCGGCTGGGCGAACATCAACTTCGTCTGTAAATTTTTTGTTGAAGTAAGTAATCTGAGAATAAGCTCTTCCGTTGACTTGATAAGAATATATTTCTCCGGGTTTATCCACACTGCTGAATTTTAAAAATAAGTTTTGATCATCTTTACTAACCTGATAACCCGCCACTGCTTTATCATCTGTAATTTGGGTTATAACCTTTGTTGCAACATTTACACTAAAGACGGGATTATAACCCCGGCTATCGGCAGTAAAATAAATTGTTTTAGAATCTGATGACCACGATAATTCATCCGCCGGATAATCGAACGATTCAGTAAGGGTTTCACTTAACATTGTTTCCTTCTTAAGAATGGTAACTCTGTAACGATCAGCTTCAAATCCCGGAATTACCTGTGATTTGTAAGCAATATATTTTCCATCAGGCGAATAAACAGGGCTGCCATCGAATGCAGGATTGTATGGTGTTACATCAACAGCATTATTACCGCCTATAGGATAAATGTACAAATCAGTATTTGTTGATCTTGCAATATTTTTTTCCGGAGTTGAAACAAAACACAACTCTCTGCTATCGGGAGAAAACGCATATTTAACTCCACCGCCAAGCATATATGTTCCGGAAAGAACATCACTTTTTGTAACGAGTGAATAAATCTTATTTCTAATATCATATAAAACTAAATATGTTTCTTTGCCGCCTTTATATTCAGTCCAATGCCGGAACAGAAGTTCATCAGCAATATATGCCTGAAGCGGACCATTTGAAGTTGACTCATCAAGCTTTTTATTGCAATCATTATCTACACCGCATTCAGGAAATAAATCAGCAGTAAAAGCAATATACTTTCCATCTTTGGAAAACACCGGATCTGAAACTCCCGCATAAAAATTTGTTATCTGGTAAACCTTATTCGAATCAAAAGAATATTGATATACTTGTCCGCCGGACATAAAATAAAGTTGATCATCGTTAGACCAGGTTGGGGAAGAAGCATTTTTTAGAGATTCGGAAATATCTTTTAAATCTCCACCGTGGGTATTCATAACATAAACCGAGCTGTGCGTTTTTCCTTCGGCAAGATTTGATTCTGATAACGTAAAAGCGATTTTATCACCCGCATTTGATAAAACAGGTGCGCCAACATTTTTTATTTTGTAAAGATCTTCAATAGTAAATGCTTTTTTCTGAGCGCTTATACTAATTGAGATGACGAGTATAAAAAATATCATAAAATATTTTTTCATTTTTAACTCCTTCCGTAACACTGATTATTAAAAATTATTTTATCAAAGTTATTTTAAAATTGGAATTCCAATTGACGCACTTGGCTCTGTTATCTTTAAAAGATTCGCAATTGTTGCGGCTATATCTGTTATATAAACAGGTGTATTTACAGTTTGTACCGGAATATGCCAGCCGTAAAAGATTAATGGAACGTGAGTATCATAATTATAAGTAGTTCCGTGCGTGGTTCCTCTTTCCTGAAAATTAGGCAAATAACCGGAACGCAAATCAAAAGCAATATCACCAGAAAGTGATGGATTAAATCCATTTAACAAAAAGTTATTTTGATCACGCGATGCAACTTGTGTTTCAAGATAATCTCTTGTAAAGATAGATGTCATTTCCGGAAAAGTATTTCGCATATAATCTGCTAATGACTGTTCAACTTTATGAATATCCAGATTATTTTTTATGATTACTTCACGATTTAAAAATATTTGTTTGTTAGAAATATTTTCAATCAAATCTTTAGAGCCGTATTTATTATAAGCGAATGCTTTAATGGAGTCCGAAAATGCTTTAGTGTTAAGTCCGCCGGTGGGAATTTTTTTATCTCTTAAATATGCCGGTGTTTCCAGTGCAGCGTGATCTGCTGTTAAAAATAAAATGTAGTTGCCTTTTCCAACCTGCTTATCAAGCTCATTTAATAGTTCTGCAATTTGTTGATCGAGTTTAATATATGTGTCCATAATTTCATAAGCATAAGTTCCAAATTCATGCCCCATAATATCCGTTGAAGAAAAACTTATTGCAAGAAAATCTGTTTCATCTCCTCTGCCAAGATTTTCATTAACCAGAGCTGACTTAACAAATTCGGCAAGCAATTGATTGCCGAAAGGCGTTGCTCTTAATTTTTCGTATCGTTCGCTGCTGGTTAAATTCTTGAACGAATGCGGGAAAGATGTTTTGCCTTCTTTAAATACATCATTTTCATATTTGTTTTCATCCGGAGGATTAATTTGATAATCGCTTTCAGGTAAAGATAATTCCCACGCTTGTGATAAATATAAATCAGCAAGTTTTCTTTTATTAAAATCACTTACCCATTTTGGTAATTCATTAGTGTAATAAGTTGATGTAACAAAGTCACCGGTTTTTTCATCATACCAATAAGCGCCATTGGGAAAATGCCCGCCCGGTAAAACAGCGGAACGATCTTTTATCGCAATAGATATTACTTTCGATCTTCCGTTTGTAGCAAGCTTTAATTGATCTGTAATTGTTGTTGATAGTAATCTTTTAGGAGACATCATTCCAACTTCATCATCGCTTCCCACGCTTTTAACATCAGGATCTTTTACGCAGTAAACTGATTTTCTTAAAACCCTATCATAAAAATCATTTCCAATTATTCCGTGATAGAAAGGAGTTGTACCTGTATAAATTGATGCATGGCCGGGACCTGTGCTTGTAAGTTCATAATTAAAATGAGTAAATGTAAAATTGGAACCCTCATTCATTAATTTTTTAAAACCATCGTTACCATAGAATTGATTAAAACGATATAGATAATCAAATCGCATTTGATCAATAACAATGCCCACAACAAGTTTGGGCTGTTCAATTTTTTGTGAGTAACAGGCGGGGATAAAAAGAGAGAGAACAAATAACAGCAAAAAAACATTTTTTATTTTCATTTGAAATCACAATAAATAGTTTTAAAAAATTATATTAACTAATTAACGGCTCTAAAATAACTAATCCCTGACTTAAAAATTTATTAGTAATCAATATTTTAGAACAGTAACCAATATTTAACAAAAATTTAAAACGATATATAATTCCAGTTATCAACAAAATTAATCCATTGTACATTGTAAATTGTACATTGTAAATTGATATATGAAATTCACACCATCTTACATAAAACTTTTAGAGAACGGTGAACTGCAAAAACGTGCCGATGAAGCTTATAGCAATCTTATCTCGTGCACAAGCTGTCCGCGTGATTGTAAAGTAAATCGTATTGCCGGAGAGTTTGGAATCTGTACCAGCGGAAGTTTGCCCATCGTCTCTTCTTATACGCCGCATTTTGGTGAAGAGCCGGTTTTATCCGGAACAAAAGGCGCGGGAAATATTTTTTTTGGTAATTGCAATCTTAAATGTATTTACTGCCAGAATTTTGAAATCAGTCAGAACTATAAAACAGAAATCCTGCATCAGGTAAGTAACGAAAGACTTGCAGAAATTATGATTGAACTTCAGAAAAAAGATTGTCATAACATCGGACTTGTTTCACCAACTCATTTTTCCGCCACGATATTGAAATCAATTTATCTTGCAGCTAAACAAGGGCTTCATCTTCCTATCATTTACAACACAAACGGATATGATTCCGTTGAGATGTTAAAACTTTATGAAGGTGTTGTTGATATTTATCTGCCGGATTTTAAATACGGCAACAGTGAGTACGCAAAAAAATATTCTCTGGTTGATAATTATTTTGAGCGAACTAAAGAAGCAATTAAAGAAATGTTTCGCCAGGTTGGCGATGAATTAGTTTATGATGGCGATGTTGTTGTTCGCGGATTAATCATCCGGCACCTTGTTTTACCAAATGATCTTTCTGATTCTGAAAAAGTATTTAAGTTTATTGCAGAAGAACTAAGTCCCAATGTTCACATTTCATTAATGTCGCAGTATTATCCCTCAAACAAAGCGTACAAGGATATCCTGATTGATCGGGCGATAAGAAATTCCGAATATGAAAAAGCACTTGAGTTGTTGGATAAATACGGCTTGAACAATGGCTGGGTACAGGAAATGGAAAGTTCAGATAATTACAGACCAAATTTTAATGAAGACAGAACAAATCCTTTCAAGCACTAAATCATTTAAATAATTGGATAAAAAAATATTTCTATTTATTTATAGCGCGGTTTTTATTATTGTAGCGCAGCATTTCTTTGCATATATTATTTTCAGTAACTGACCGATTCCGAACAATTATACAATATTATCAATGTGCATAACTGTGTTATGATTTAATTATAACATGGTGCTAAAGAATTGTATTGTGTAAAAATTAATCACAATCTTAAAGGACTTGATTTATGAAAAGAAATAATTTTATTGCATCGCTTATTGCTTTGGCCGCAACTCCAACATTTTTGTTTTCTCAAATACAGAAAACTTTAAAAACAGAAGGCAAAGGTTTTAAAATTAATTCTGGTGAAGGAAGGATTCATGGACATATAAAATTAAAAGGTGTTAATTCCAACATCCTGGATGTTAAGATATCAGGAAGTGATACTGATGGAGATCTTGCAATATTTGAACAAACTTCAGTTTCTCAAGGCAAAGGAACTCCGGTGCATATTCACAATTCGCAGGATGAAATATTTTATGTAATTGATGGTGCTTACTATTTTCAGGTTGGTGATGAAAAATTTAATTTGACTATCGGTGACAGTATTTTTTTACCTCGAAAAATTGCACATGCATGGACACAAGTTTCTGAAAAAGGAAAAATGACTGTAATCTTACAACCGGCAGGGAAACTTGAAAACTTTTTTGTAACAATGGCTCAATTGGATCATGAACCAACACAGAGTGAAATAGCAAAAATCTTTTCGGATAATGATATGCAGATTGTTGGTCCGCCTCTGAAGATTGATTAATCTTATAATATTGATAAATATAAAACGTGACTCTTAGTTATTAAACTTACATTAATGTGAAACGTAAAATAAAATAGAACAAACAAAAGAGCAGATAATTACAATCTGTTTAAAACATATTTCATTATTTGGAAAACAAAACTATTCATTACACATAAAGGAGGCTCTCTATGTCAGGAAAAAAAATTATAGCTGTACTTGGTTCAACAGGTGCACAGGGTGGTGGTTTAGTTCGCGCAATTCTCTCCGATAAATCCGGTGATTTTGCAGTGCGTGCAATAACAAGGGATGCAAACTCCGACAAAGCAAAAGCACTTGCTAAATTGGGTGCAGAAGTTGTAGCTGCTGATTTAGACAATGAAGAAAGTTTAAGAAAAGCTTTCGATGGTGCTTATGGTGTTTATGCGGTTACATTTTTCTGGGAACATTTTTCACCAGAAAAGGAAATGGCAGAGGCGCAATCAATTGCAAAAGCAGCAAAGGCGGCAGGTATAAAACATATTATCTGGTCTACGCTGGAAGATACCCGCAAATGGATACCGCTTAGCGATAACAGGATGCCCACACTAGGTAACGGCAAATACAAAGTTCCTCACTTTGATGCAAAAGGCGAATCCAACAAATATTTTACTGAACAAAATCTGCCGGTTACATTTCTATTAACTTCTTTCTACTGGGATAATTTTATTTACTTTGGAATGGGACCTAAGAAAGATGCCGAAGGTAAGCTTACTCTTAATTTTCCTATGGGGGATAAAAAACTTGCTTGCATTGCCGCAGAAGATATAGGCAAATCGGCTTATGGTATATTTAAAAAAGGTAACGAGTTTATAGGCAAAACAGTTGGAATAAGCGGCGGGCATTTGACCGGAAAAATGATGGCTGATTCTTTTTCAAAAGCATTGGGACAGGAAGTTGTTTATAATGCAATTCCGTTTGATGTATATCGTAGTTTTGGTTTTCCGGGTGCGGATGATCTTGGCAATATGTTCCAGTTTAATCATGATTTTGCAGATTATTTTTGCAGTGTAAGAAATATTGATTTTACAAAATCGTTAAATCCCTCTCTTCAAAATTTTGATGTCTGGCTTGAAAAAAATAAAAGTAAAATTCCTATTGAATAACTTTTAAACTTTCTATTATAATTTAACCTGTTAATCTGCCGCAGTTGTACTGTGGCAGATTAAACAAAAAAATATAATTACACAATAACTTTATAGTTTTGGCACAGCACACGCATCAAGATTTGACCCAACAACCACCAACATCTAATCAACGCGTTTCCTGAATTTTTCTAACCGCCGAAGTAATTAATTTCCTTGGCAAAAACCTATAACTTTGCGCAACAATCTTATTTATAAATCCATGCACAGCAACTGTTTGCCCCTTCATCATAGCATTGTATCCGAACAACGCAACCTCTGCACTTGATGGAAGTTTTCTTCCTTTAACCAATCTTACATTATTAATATTGGCGGCATATTGAAATCCTGATGCAGTTGGACCGGGACAAAGCGTTGTTACAGTTACGCCCGTTCCTTTTAATTCGTTTGTAAGTGCTTCCGAAAAACTTTGCACATAAGCTTTGGTTGCATAATAAACTGCCATAAGCGGACCCGGTTGAAACGCTGCTGTTGATGAAACGTTCATAATTTTTCCGCAGCCGCGCAGTTTCATTTCCATCGCATAAATTTTTGTAAGATAAGTTAGAGCGGTGATGTTAAGATTTATCATTTCAACTTCCTTTTGCAGATCAGTATCTGTAAAAAATCCCGATGTTCCGAAGCCCGCATTATTAATAAGATAATCAATAGTGATATTTTCATTTTTCAATTCATCAATAAGCAAGTCACAATTTTTTAGAATTGAAAGATCTGCCGCGATAACTTTTACTTTAACACCGGATGATTTTGTTAACTCATCAATTAAAGCTTTTAATTTATCGCCGCTTCTTGCAACTAGCACAAGGTTAGTTTTGTTTTTAGCAAATATGCGCGCAAGCTCCAAACCTATTCCGCTCGATGCGCCTGTAATAAGAGCTGTTTTGTTCATAATTAATCAAAATAATTTTATTTGTAAAACTACAAACAGTTAAATAAAATAATTGTGAAATGGTGATAAAAATTTGTTGATATATTTTTTACAATTTTATAACAACTTCCGATGTGGTTTCACTTAACATTGTGATAGAAAAACAGGAAGGTGTGCGATGAAAACATCATTTATTAAAATAATTTTGATGACGATATTATTTATATCCATAACATTTTCACAAAGTTCTTACAAGCTTGTTCAACTAACTCCCGAATTAGGTGATACAATTGACGCCGCAGAGATGAAAGATGCGGGCATTCTGAATTTAAACCTTTTTAAAGGCTTTCAACGCCTGGTTTTTTATATAAAAGATGATACAACACTTGTGTCAAAGATAACTTATGAAAAAAATGATGGCAGATTAGCTGATACTACTATCTTTTCTGAGGTAGGAATGCTTAATAATTTGAGATTAAGTTTAAGAAAAAGAAAACTTGCAGATCTTGAAGCACTGGACAACAATAAACCGTTAATCATTACAACAAAAGATGGACAGGTTTATTCGGGAGTTATTGCTAACGTTGATGATTCTGGTCTGATGCTTTTAAGTCGCAAGTCTCTTATCGAATCAGATTCCGGATATAATCAGGTTACAAAAAGATATTTTGAAAAATCAAATCTATCTACTGTGTTTATCGAAGGAAAATCGGAGATAGGGTCAGGAATATCAACAGGTGCATTAGGTGGATTCGTAATCGGAGCTATAATTGGGCTTGCTAGTGGAGATGATACCCAGGGCTGGATCCGTTTCTCAGCAGGGCAAAAAGCCCTTATGGCGGGAATCGGCTTGGGAGTTACAGGTACACTTGTGGGACTTATATTAGGATTAGTCTCATCAAGCTCAGATGAAGAGATAATAATTACAGATGAGTATAATTTAGCAGCACTTAAGAAATATATAGTAGATTAAAATTTTAGTCTTCAGGAAAATTATTTATTGTATTCATATGAAAAGGCATTCCTCATTAAGTTCTCTACTTTTATCAGCTTTGCCTAAAGACAAAAATAAACAATCCAAACTGTTGACTAAATGCAAGCATTAATATAAGTTCACAAAAGACAACTTCCGTTTCAATTTGCAAAACATCTTTGATGTCAGCAAAACAAATCTTTTAAGCTTAAAAAAGGAGGCAACCATGAAATTAAGCTTTTTTATTATTGGGATAATCAGCACTTTTTTAATTTTTAATAAGTGTTCAGATAATCCAAAAGGTCAGGCGCCGCTATTTACAAATCTTGGCACTCATAATTTTCCTATAACAACAAATTCTGATCTTGCACAAAAATATTTTAATCAGGGAATCATACTTGCCTATGGTTTTAATCACGAAGAAGCTTTCCGTTCATTTAAAGAAGCAGCAAGATTAGATTCCAACTGTGCAATGGCATATTGGGGAATGGCGTATGTACTGGGTCCTAATATTAATCTGCCTATGGATTCGGGTGTTGTTCACTCTGCTTATGAAGCAATACAAAAGGCGATAGCATTACTTGATAATGAAACTCAGCGGGAAAAAGATTATGTAATGGCTCTTTCAAAACGATACAGCAGTGAAAAACTTAAAGACCGATCCCCGCTTGACCAGGCGTACTCTGATGCGATGAGAGAACTTGCAAACAAATACCCCGATGATCCTGATGCATCAACAATGTTTGCGGAATCAATAATGGATATTCATCCATGGGATTACTGGCTTAAAGATGGAACTCCGCAGCCGTGGACTTCTGAAATTCTATCTACACTTGAGCGTGTGATTGAAAAAGATTCTACTCATCATGGTGCTAATCATTTATACATCCATACTGTTGAAGCATCAAAAAATCCAGAACGCGGACTTAACAGTGCTGAACGATTAAAATTTCTTGCGCCGGGAGCCGGGCATCTTGTGCATATGCCGGCACATATCTTTATTCGGGTCGGTAAATATCATGAAGGATCTTTAGCAAATATCCGTGCGGTAAAATCTGATGAAGCATATATCAACCAGTGTAATCAGCAAGGATTTTATCCTCTTTCATACTATCCTCACAATTATCATTTTCTGTGGGCAACAGCTACTTTGGAAGGTGACAGCAAAACGGCGATCGATGCCGCTATCAAAACCTCTCAAAAGCCGCCGGATTCTTTAATGGATGTCTGCGGATATCAAACACTTCAGCATTTTGCCGCTATTCCTCTTTATGCTTTTGTAACTTTTGGTAGATGGGATGAAATATTAAATTATCAGGAACCGCAAGATAAACGTCCTTACTCAAAAGCTGTATGGCATTATGCGCGAGCAATGGCATTAATTGCAAATAACAATTTAGCTGAAGCACAAAAAGAAATTTCTGAATTAAAGATTTTGAGAAATAATAAATCAATTGATGCGCTTGCTATTTGGGGAATTAACTCCGCAGGTAACCTTATTAAAATTGCTTATGAAGTAGCAAGCGGTGAACTTGAAGCAAAAAAGAAAAATTATCCTAAAGCAATTTCTCATCTAAAAAAAGCAGTTGAACTTGAAGACCAGCTTAGATACGATGAACCGCCAACCTGGTTTTATCCGTGCAGACAAAATTTGGGAGCGGTTTTGATTGAAGCGGGCAAATTTGCCGAAGCCCAAAAAGTTTATGAGGAAAACCTTAAAGAAGTTCCGGAAAATGGCTGGGGATTGTTTGGATTGCATCAGGCATTATTAAAACAAAATAAAATTAATGAAGCTGAAAACGTTATGAAAAGATTTAATGAAGCCTGGAAATATTCTGATATTAAGCTAAGTGCTTCACGAATTATTTAATAGTGATATTAATAGAATTGATAAAAGAATAAAGAGTTTTAACGCTTGGCAAAAATTCTAAACTATATTGGAGGTTGACTCAAAAGCAAAGTTTTCATCACGAGCGTCCTGCCTGCCGGAAAAGCATTTTAAGGTGTGTAAATCGTCCACGCAATGGATGATTATCATCCACC
>OEIU01000935.1_pt1 | contig 22087 bp, 18 predicted proteins | sample 1539221 | NCBI WGS metagenome assembly OEIU01 (sample SAMN03792071, study PRJEB22550) | activated sludge metagenome | feature: wastewater treatment plant; material: activated sludge; isolation source: Wastewater treatment plant of a petroleum refinery complex | place: Argentina: Zarate | collected...
ATGGATACCACAAGCCACAACTTTACCTGGCAAACTTTCACTTTTGGCGATGCAGGAGCAGGAAGCAGTACACTTTACGATGTTGCTATAATAGATGAAAACAATATTTGGGCTGTTGGTGAGATTTATATGCTTGATTCACTTGGCAGACCCGACCCAAACGCATACAACGCAGTACATTGGGATGGAACTAAATGGGAGTTGAAGAGAATATATACATACAGCGCTTGTAGTTCCATTGACTATGCCCCGTTAAAGTCAATTTATGCATTTGCAGAAAACCATATTGTTGTAACCTCAGGTGGTGGATTGTGGTGGTTTGATGGTAATAAGTGGAATGCTGAATGTAGTATAAACCCTTTACTCACAGGAGCAATCAACAAGCTCTGGGGAAGTTCGAGTAGTGATTTATATGCAGTAGGCAATAATGGCAACATAGCGCACTGGGATGGAAGAAAGTGGACGAAGATAGAGAGTGGAACTGATTTAGCAATAAGGGATATTTGGGGAGACTTTCACGAAGAGACGAATAGTTATGAAATTTTAGCCATTGCGGCTGAAATAGATATAAATAAAGGAAGTAAAATTCTGCGAATTAATAAAAACTTTACAGCAGAAGAAAATAACAGAGGATTATCTTGGCAAGTTGGTGGGATATGGTTCAAGCCAAAACGGAAATATTATGTAGCTGGTGCAGGTGTTCATTACAAGCACCTCCTCAGTGATTCAGCCTGGTATCTAAACTTACCTGGGATAATAACAAATTATGTTGGTTTTGCGATAAGAGGAAATAATATCAATGATGTATTTGCTGCAGGTGCATTTTTAGAGATAGCTCACTATAACGGAGTAAGTTGGAGAAATTATCTAAATGAAATATCATCGTCTTCTGGTGCAATAGGAAGGGTAGCAACTAAAGAAAATATAATTGCTGCTGTTGGTGGAGAAGGAAGAAATGCTTTGATAATAATTGGGAAAAGACAATGAAAGGAGGTGATTATTATGAATAAGCTCGTAAAATAAACGGGTGGCTGTGCAGAGCCAACCCGTTTTTGTAAAACAATAAATAGGCTTAGCAGATAGTCAACACCCTTATGTGAAGGTATTAGAGGCCTTATTTATTGTTAAAACATAGTTAAAAAATTTTTTTCTAAAAACAAAATTATTATCGGTTGTCAAGAACCAATTCTTGACAGAACAGTTAATTAAATTGAATAATGATATGAAACATTTACAGAAAATTATTTACACTCCCTTTAGCTCATTCAAATTACAAGCTGGTGAATTTGTTTCATCTAAAAAAATGTTGCTGCTAAAATAAATTTTGCAATCCACAAACCCAGTTCCTAAAAGGAACTGGGTTTGTTTCGGAACCATTTAACACATTTTATAATCATTCATAATTCCATTCTTTAGGATGGGCTTTTTTTTGTGTATTTTTACGTTGTATCCAAATTAAAAACTAGTATAAAATGAGCAAATTAAATCAGGATCAAATCAAATCTAACCTTTCAAAACTTACCGGCTGGAGTTTTGAGAATAACGCAATTCAAAAACAATTTCAGTTTAAAGATTTTATTGAAGCATTATCTTTTGTAAACGCAGTTGGAATGGAATCTGAAAAAATGGATCATCATCCGGATATCTTAATGTTTGAATGGAATAAAGTTAAAATTACAATCTCAACACACAGCGCTGGCGGAGTGACAGAAAACGATTTTAAATTAGCACAAAAAATTGAGGATAGAGTAAAATGAAAACCCGGCTCGATGAACTATTTGATAAATATGATGAAAATCCTTTGGATGCGGAAATTATTTTCAGCATCGTAAAAGAGTATTTAAAAAATAATGAAGATGAAGAAGCTGAAGTTTATCTTAAAGATTTGATTAAGAAAAATCCAAAGTATGTGCAAGCTTATATTACATACGGCAACCTTAAAGAAAATCTAAACGAGATTGAGGATGCAAGATATTTTTATCAGCAAGGATTAAAAGTTGCTAAAGAATTAAGGGATACAAAAGCAATAACTATTCTAGAGGATTATCTTGATGAACTCGAATAATGTTGATGTTTTAAAAATTTTCAAAAGCACTGAAGCTTTGCTTGAAGGTCACTTCCTTTTAACTTCAGGCAGACACAGCAATCAGTATTTTCAGTGTGCAAAGGTTTTGCAATATCCGGATTATACTGCTGAGATTTGTTCCATCATCGCAGAACATTTTAAAGATTTTGAAATCGATACTGTTATTGCTCCTGCTATGGGTGGGATGATTGTTGGTTACGAAGTTGCAAGGCAGCTTAATAAGCGATCCATCTTTACCGAAAGAGAAAATAAAGAAATGACTTTGCGTCGTGGTTTTTCATTAAGCAAAGGTGAAAAAGTTTTAGTGTGCGAAGATGTTATCACAACAGGCGGCTCCGTAAAAGAAGTAATCGAAATTGTAAAAAAGTTTGATGCCCAAATTGTGGGAGTTGCAAGTATTGTGGATAGAAGTAACGGCAAAGTTGATTTTGGATTCCCATTGTTCAGTACATTAAAACTTGATGTGGTTTCATATGAACCGAATAATTGTCCAATCTGTAAAGAAGGGAAATTAGAATTAATTAAACCCGGTTCCAGAAAAGTTTTTTAATTAACAATTGAAATTAACTCCTTATGTCACACCGAGCTGTCATCCCGAACGTAGTCGAGAGATGAAGTGTGATTAATATTTAATTATCAGTCTTCGGCAGACTCAGACTGACGATTGTTGAGTATATAATTATGAAAAATATTTTAATAGTAGTTTTACTCTTATCAAATTTCATTTTCCCTCAAATAAAATTTGATGAATATTTTGAAAACAAAACTTTAAGGTTGGATTACTATCATACCGGTAATTCAACGGAAGATTCTTATTCATTCGATGAGCTGATTGAAGAACCATATTGGGGTGGCTCAAAAGTTAATTTGCTGGATCAGTTTGATTATGGTAAATACAAAGTTGTTGTAAAAGATAAAGAATCAGGTAAAGAAATTTATTCACGCACATATTCAACATTATTCAGCGAGTGGCAAACAACAGATGAATCAAAAAGAATAAACAGAACTTTTAGTGAAACTGTTATTATGCCTTTTCCAAAGAAGGAAGTTCTGGTTGAATTTTATTCGCGTGATAGAAAAAATCAGTTGCACAAAAAATTTGAATATACAGTTGATCCCAAAAATTATTTTATAAAAACAGAAAGACATGAAAAATTTGAGAACTTCAAAGTTCATTATAGCGGTGATCCTTCTGTGAAAGTTGATATTGTAATTATTCCGGATGGATACACAAAAGATGAAATGCAAAAGTTTAAAGAGGATTGCGAAAAGTTTTCTAAATTTTTATTTAATACTTCACCTTATGATAAAAATCAGGATAAATTTAATATCTGGGCGATAGAAGCTTCTTCAATAGAATCAGGTACAGATGTTCCTGCTGATCACATTTGGAAAAACACAATAGCTAATTCATCATTCTATACTTTTGATCTTGAAAGATATTTGATGGTAATGGATGATAAAAATTTGCGAAACCTTGCATCCAACGCTCCATACGATCAAATTTTTGTTTTGGTAAATACAAAAAAATATGGCGGCGGAGCAATTTATAATCATTACTCGGTTTGCAGCAGCGATAATGGTTACAGTGATTATGTTTTTACACACGAGTTTGGGCACGGCTTTGCAGGTCTTGCGGATGAATATTATACATCGGATGTTGCTTACGAAGATTTTTATCCTCTTGATGTCGAACCACTCGAACCAAACATCACAACGCTTGTTAATTTTGATTCGAAATGGAAAGATATGATTGATGAGGACACTCCAATACCAACTCCGGATACGAAAGAATATCGTGATAAAGTTGGAGTATATGAAGGCGGCGGTTATATGGCAAAAGGCGTTTACAGACCAATGCAGGATTGCTCAATGAAATCAATATCGGTAAATAATTTTTGTCCGGTTTGTAAACGAGCAATAAAAAAAATGATAGATTTTTACTCAGAATAAAATTGTAAGGAAAATTTTGGACCAAAGAAAATTACATAAAACGATTGAAACAATTGCTTCACAAAAGTTTGCTACCGAAGAAGAAATGTTGATAACTGTTCTGAATGAAATCGTTAGTGATAAAACGATGGATATTACCGGCGGAAGAGTGTGGAAATTAAAACCAGAAGTTGCCGGTTACAGATTATTATATCAGACGGGAAAAGTTGATAAGATTGCTCAGGATTTTATTATTAAGTTAAATGATTATCCCGTGTTTGAAAAATTATCTGCTGCAAGAACAATTTTAGGGCACGAAACAAATGAAGAATTAAGAAAAAAAGGAATCTTTAAATACTCTGCTTCCGGTGTTGGATATAAGATTAAAATAAAAGATAGACCTTACTATGAATATGTACTTGCCTTAAACAGCAGCCATATTGATGAAGAACTTCGTTTAAAATTAAATATAATTGCAACAGCTCTTACTTCACAGATAAAACAAAGGCGTTTATCACTTAGCGCAAGTAATTTAAAAGCTGATATTGACAAAGCAAGAGAACTTCAAAAAAGTATATTACCCGAGCACGAATATAAATTTCATCACTTTGATATTTATGGCATCACCGTTCCGGCAGATATTGTTGGCGGTGATTTTTTTGATTACCTGGAAATTGGCGATGATAGAGAAAGAATTGGTGTTGCCTTAGGTGATGCTGCAAGTAAAGGTGTAGCCGCAGCAGCGGAGGCAATGTACATTTCGGGCGCATTGCGTATGGCAAGCAACTTCGAAATAAAGATTTCTCCTTTAATGAAAAGAATGAATCGACTTGTAAATAAAATATTTGAAGACGATAAATTTTCATCATTATTTTACGGAGAACTTTCAACAGATCGTAACGGATTATTTCTTTATGCAAATGCAGGTCATAATCCTCCCATATTTTATAGAGCATTAAATAATAAAGTTGAAATGCTACAGCCAACAGGTCCGGTTCTTGGTCCATCGCCGGAAGCAAGTTATTTTATTGAAAGTATTAATATTCGATTAAATGATATTCTTGTAATCTATTCTGATGGAGTTGTTGAATCATCAAACAATAAAGAAGTTTTCTATGAGGAACATCGGCTTGTAAATCTTATAAAAAAAGTTAAAGACAAAACCCCCAAAGAAATTGTTTACGCAATTCTGGATGATGTAATCAAATTTTCAAAAGGCGGTGTTTATCAGGATGATAAAACACTTGTAGTTATTAAGCGTACATCTTAAAATTCTTTCACAATAAAATTGAGGATTTACAAATGTTAAAATCTATCAATCCCGCTAATAATAAATCCATAAAAACTTATGATGAAATGACTATTAACCAAATAGAGAAAATCATTTCATCTGCCCAAAAGGAATATGAAATTTGGAAGACGACCACTTTTGAAACCAGAGCTAAACTAATGTTTAACGCAGCAAGTGTGTTGAGAAAAAATGTTAAAGAATATTCTGAACTTATGACTGAAGAAATGGGAAAACCAATTGCACAAGCGCGTGCAGAGGTTGAAAAGTGCGCCTGGGTTTGTGATTATTATGCTGAGAACGCAGAAAATTTTCTGAAAGATGAGTTTGTAAAAACTGATGCTTCAGAAAGTTTTATAACTTATCAACCGATTGGAATCGTGTTAGCAATTATGCCGTGGAATTTTCCTTTCTGGCAATTGTTTAGATTTGCTGCTCCGAATTTAATGGCTGGAAATGTGGGAATACTAAAACATGCATCAAATGTTTCCGGTTGTGCCTTAGCAATTGAAGATGTTTTTAAACAAGCAGGATTTCCGGAAAATGTTTTTTCATCAATTTTAGTCTCATCAAAAAATGTTAAAGAAGTAATTTCAAATGAGATGGTTAAAGCTGTAACTTTAACAGGAAGTGTACCTGCGGGAAAATCTGTAGCATCACTTGCGGGAAGTTTAATTAAAAAAACAGTTTTGGAACTTGGCGGAAGTGATCCATATATTATTTTAGAAGATGCGAACTTAGAGCAAGCCGCAAAATCCTGCGTTAATTCCAGATTATTAAATGCTGGGCAAAGTTGTATTTCGGCAAAGCGATTTATTATTGTTGAAAGTGTTTATGATAAATTTGAAAAATTATTTTTTGATTTTATGTTATCAAAAAAAATGGGTGATCCAATGGATGAAAATAATGATTTGGGTCCACAGGCAAGCTTGCAACTGCGGAATGAACTACATAATCAGGTTTTAAAAAGTGTTAAGCAGGGTGCAGAAATAATTCTCGGCGGATATATTCCCGATTTAGCCGGGGCATATTATCCACCAACAATATTAAAAAATGTAATGCCAGGAATGCCCGCTTTTGATGAGGAATTATTTGGACCGGTTGCTGCATTAATCAAAGCAAAAGATGAAGAGGAAGCAATACAGCTAGCTAATAAAAGTATTTTTGGTTTAGGTGCTGCTGTATTTACAAAAGACGCTGCAAGAGGAAAGGAAATTGCCAGAAATAAATTAAATGCTGGCAGCTGCTTTGTAAATGATTTTGTAAAATCAGACCCACGTTTGCCATTTGGCGGAATTAAAGAATCAGGTTATGGAAGAGAATTGTCGCCTTTCGGAATTAAAGAATTTGTAAATATTAAAACTGTGTATATAAAATAATTACAAAATACTTTTTACAATTCTTGTTATGCTATCAAACATTCCATTATCGTCAAAGTTGGCATTGATAGATAATTGTACCTGCACTTTTTGCCCGTTGATTTTATAAAATTCACACCAGCGGGAATCAATCTTTTTATTTTCCAAAAGTTCTTCAATCAATAATTTTGTTTCATTCTCGTGAAGATTCATCGGTGTTAAAGATTTTATGGTCATCCTCTTTAAATCAAACAAAGTATAGCCAAGCAAATCAATAAACTCTTGATTAGCATCAATAATTTTTCCTTCGATATCTGTTAGAAGCAATGGCTCAGCAATTTTAGGAAAAATACTTTTATACTGATTAATGATCTTTTTGAAATTTCTTCTTTCTAATTCGAGATCATAAATTTTTGATTTAAGATTTGATAACTCACGAATCAGTTCTCTATCTGTAAGAACAACTTCGTTGGAAAATGTTTGGCTCATAATGCCCCCGAAAAAAAATGGGTTAAAAAATTTTTTAATTCGTAAAGAATTAACTAAAAGCTTAGTAAAAAGTAAATAGTCGAATTCGACTATTTTTAAATCAAATATTGCGATTTTTGCAAGAAATAAATTGATAATAAAAAATAGTTTACAAAGTGCAATGATTTAATTGAATTTATTTATTGCCCGATTGCTGGATTATTATCTATTCTTAATTTCAACAATAACGCCCGTCATTGCAATCGGACGACCTTCATCATTTAAAACTAAAGAAGTTGAAAGGTGAATTGGAAATTCTTCACCATCTTTTCTGACATTAATTAATTCGCCTGTCCAGCCGCCTGCAAGAGTTTCCGGTAAAATACGTTTAACAATTTCCGGGTCATTTTTTTCTGATCTGATAATTGAGATATGCTTATCCCTTAATTCATTTTGTGTGTATCCATAAATTCTTGAAAAAGATCTGTTGATATATTGTATTCTATCTCTTAAATCCGTTATGCACACACATTCAGTTACACTGGTTAAAGCGTGAGCAAGAATTTTAATTTTCTCTTCAGAATTTTTTCTTTCTGTGATATCAGTAATAAATCCTTCCAAACAAATTAATTTACCGGATTCATCATAAATTCCTCTGCCTTTTTCCCAAACCCATTTAACTTCATTATTAGCAGTGATAATACGATAAAGCAATGTAAACGATTCTTTTTTCTCTAATGCTTTCTGTACATCATCATTAACAAGCAAGCGATCTTCTTTATGAATAAGATTAGCATAGCTTATTACTTTATCCTCAATTAATTCTTCAGGTCTGAAACCGGTAAGTTCAAAACATCCTTCGCTTACAAATTGCATAGTCCAGTTAATATTATTTCTACATCTATAAGCCATTCCGGGTAAGTTACTCATTAGCGTACTTAGCTCTCTTCGCTGATCCAAAATTATACGCTCTGATTTTTTTCTTTCAGTTACATCGCGTACAATAGCTTGCAAATAAACATCATTGTGAAACTCAATCTTTTTTAAATTTACTTCTGCAAAAAACAAACTGCCGTCAAATCTTTTATGAGTCCATTCAAAAAATTGCGGATTATCTTTTAATGCAAGATTGATTTTTAATAAAGCAGCATCGTTAGAAAGTGTTCCATCCGGTTGATATTCCGGTGAAAAATATTGAGGTGATTTTCCGATAATTTGGTCTTTACTGCATCCAAATATTTCTGTGGTTCTCAAATTACAATCTATAAACTTATCATCTTTCATTAAAAATATAGCATCGTTCGAAGACTCAAATAAAGTTTTATACTTTAATTCACTTTCTGTTAAAGCAGTTAGTGCCTTTTGCTTTTCAGTGATATTTGTAAAGAAAACCGCAATCGTATTTTCTGTAAGTCGCATTGCAGAGAATTCATAGTATCCTGCAAAATGCTGGTCCTGATACTTTATAGTTTGATTTAGTAGAGGATGACCGGTTGAAATAACAGATTTAAATTTTTCTGGCAGCCCCTGCTCAGCAAGTGCCGGAAATATATCTTGAATTTTTTTTGAGATTAAAGAATACAAATCAATCTGAAGAATATTTACTGCAGATTGATTTGTACTTATAAAAATTAATTCACCGTTTTCATCCAATCTGTAAACTAAAACACCCAGTGGAGAAGCATCGAGCATATTTTGAAGACTGTGCGCAAGATTTTTAGCTTCTGCTTCAGCATTTTTTTGATATGTAATATTATCACAAACAAAAAATATCTGAGTCTGATGATTAATACTTTCTGAAGAATAAATGGTTTCTCTTACCCAAAACTCCTGTTTATTGCGTGTAAGCATTTTCATTTCATGAGAAGATGGCTTACCGGAATCTTGAAGAACATCTTTAATTTGTTTATTAAGTCTGTTAATTTCTTTTGGAATAAATAATTCCGTGATATCAGTACCAATCAACTCTTCCGCATAATAACCCAGTTCGTTAGCGCCGTTTTGATTAATTGAAATTATCTTTTTATTTAAATCTACTGAAATCAGAATCAATGGATGGTTTTCATATAAAGCCCGATACTTTGTTTCACTTTCCATTAAGGCGCGTTCAAAGGATTTTCTTTTAGTAATATCCCGGCACAATTGAAGAATGGCGTCTTCGCCTTTGTATTTTATTAATGATGCATTTACCTCAAGGCAAATTTCGTTTCTGTTTGATGTAAGACGAAGTGATTCAAAATTATTTTTTGCGTTATCTGATAACAATTCATTAATACGTTTTCTCTCAAACTCTATATCCTTAGATATATCGAACAACTTTTTGCCAATAAATTCCTGTTTTGTATAACCGAAAATATCCGCTGCACTTTTATTAACTTCAAGTATTATTTCATCACGCGGGTGAATAACAAAAATTGCATCGTGAGCAGAATTAAATATTTCTTCAAAGTTAATATTTGATTCTGTTGTTTTTGATTTTTTAATTATCGGCATTTATAGAGATTGATTTTAGTTAAACTTTACTCAAAAATATATTATTAAAGGATATCAATCAAAAGAATTTATTTGAATACTGTCCTTTAAAATGAAAGTTTCCTTTTATTGTAACATCAATTTTGGTGAATTATCTTTACAATATAGAAAATTGAAACTAATATTTACGCGGTTTGATTGAAAAATTATAAATTAATAATTCAGTATGATGGCACAAATTACGCCGGCTGGCAGATACAAAAAAACGCCTCTACCGTGCAGCAAACTATTTCAGATGCTATAAAAACTTTACTGAATGCTGATGTTAATCTTATTGGTTCCGGAAGAACGGATTCCGGGGTTCACGCATTGGGGCAGGCAGCCAATTTCAGAACGGAGAATGAAATAGATATTTACCGCTTTAAGTATTCCTTAAATTCTATTTTGCCTTCAGATATCTCAATTGTTAAAATGGAAGAAGTAGATGAACATTTTCATGCAAGATTTGATGCAAAAAAAAGAAGTTACATTTACATTATTACACAAATGAAATCACCTTTCTATAAAAATTATTCATATCTTTATCCCGTTAAAATTGATTTAGAAAAATTAAACGAACTTAGTAAATTATTTTTAGGTGAAAAGGATTTTACTTCCTTCAGTAAAAAAAAACCTGAGATTGATAATAAAAATTGCACACTGTTTAATTTACGCTGGAAGAAAAAAGGAGATATCATCCTTTTTTATATTCAGGCAAATAGATTCCTTCACGGAATGGTTAGAGCAATTACAGGTACATTATTAAAAGCACAGGAATTAGAAAATCCTGAAGAATTTTTAACAGATATTTTTAACTCAAAAAATCGTGAGGAGGCATATGATTCAGTGCCTTCAAAAGGTTTATTTCTATATAAAGTGGAGTATTAGAAATGCTAAATCTAAATTCAAAAGTTGTTTTAATTACAGGTGGCTCAAGGGGAATTGGTGCAGCTTGTGTAAAATATTTTTGTATGTCGGGTGCTTCAGTTGCTTTTACTTATAATTCAAATTCAGCTTTAGCCGCACGTTTGGAAAAACGATATAAAAATATTTCCAAATGCAAATCCTATAAAGTTGATATGACCAAGGAAGAAGAAATTAAAAATACTGTTTATTCTGTTTTAAAAGATTTTGGAAAAATAGATATACTTATCAATAATGCCGGCGTTTGGAAAGAAGGAAAAATTAATAGATTAAGTTTAGCTCAATGGGAAGAAACTCTTAAAGTTAATTTAACCTCTGCATTTTTATTCTGTAAATATGTTGTCCCCGGTATGAAGATAAAAAGATGCGGAAAAATAATTAATATCTCATCAGCTGCAGGGCAAAGAGGTGAGGCGCATTATTCACATTATGCTGCTTCTAAAGGTGGAATGATTTCATTTACGAAATCGCTGGCAAGTGAATTAGGTCCATATAACATAAATGTTAATAGTGTTGCACCCGGCTGGGTTTTAACCGATATGACAAAAAAAGCTTTATCAATTAAAAAATCTCTTGATGAAGAACTTAAAAAAATTCCGCTTGGCCGAATAGCCACCGCTGATGATATAGCTGGGCCTGTTTTATTTCTTGCATCAGATCTGGCAAGACATATAAATGGAGAAATTCTTAACGTTAATGGCGGCGCTGTTTTAGTTGGATAAATCTTTTATGGAATTTTTAGCAAACATACATCCAAAGATTGTACATTTTCCTTTAGCGTTTTTATTGCTTTATCCAATAATGGAATTTTTAGCTTTAATTACTAAAAAGGAATTTTATTCCAAAGCAGCAAATTTATTTTTATTTATTGGAACGATCGGTGCTTTGTTAGCAGTGTTCACAGGCAATCAAGCTTATACTTATATAAAAAATTGGCAAACTGATAATCTGAATATTTTTTATTCACACCAAACTTTTGCTACAATAACGATGTGGTATTTTTCAGGTTTACTTGTTCTGAGATTATATCTTTATTTAAAGAAAAAGTTGAATCAGAAAACAGTGTTTATTTTATTTTTGTTAGCATTAGTTGGAAGTTATTTTGTTTATCAAACCGGTAATTACGGTGGTGAACTTGCAAAAAATGTGATTAAACAATCACAATTGAAATAGCAGTTTAATCAGTAGAGACTTCTGAAAAATTCAATGCGTCATTCCTGTGTAAACCTGCCTTGCCTGCAGGCAGGCAGGAATCCATTGATTATTAAGTAGGTTCCGGTCCGTTAGCTAACGGATCGGGAGAATGACAGAGCATTCGAAATCTATTTTTCAGAAGTCTCCAATAAATATTTTCTTAAAAGATGTTTTATTAATTTTTATTTATAATGTTAAAATATTTAAAGTACATAACAATTATTTTTATTCTTATATCACCAAATTCATTTAGTGAAAAACCTCCATCAAGTAAAGCCACAGGATTTTTTCTTGGGTTTGGTGTTGGACCAAGAGTTCCGCTTGGAAGTTTTTCAACTACAACTGATTTGGGTTATGGTGTTAATGTAGAGTTTTCATATACTGATAATGAATATCTTCCGGTTTTCCTGTTTGCTACGATTGGCTTTGAGCAATACCCCGGTTCACAAAATTTTTTACAGGAAACTGATTACTCAAATTTTCATACTAATTCATTACCTGTAAACGTTGGAGCAAAATATTATTTTCCACCAATTTTAGAAAATATAGTTCTGTTGATGCCCATTATTCAGGTTTCGGCTTCTTATACTTATTATCAGAAACTTCACGAGTTTGAAAAGGGAACAGGAAGGAATAATTTTTTAGAAGAAAACTCAAAGTTTGGATTTAGTGCGGGTGCGGGTGTATCCATGTTTATGATGGAAATTTTAGCAGCTTATAATTATAATCAGTCAAATCAATTTCTTTCTTTTGATCTGAAAGTAAGAATACCTTTATACATTAATATGTGAGTTGAAAAATGGAATACAAAAATTTATTAATCGATATCAAAGACGGTATCGCAATCATAACGGTTAACCGCCCTGATAAATTAAACGCACTTAATCATAACACTCTGATTGAACTTCATTCCGCTTTTGAAGAACTTAAAACAAATCAGGAAGTTTATGTGGTTATCTTAACCGGAAGCGGCGAAAAGGCATTTGTTGCCGGTGCTGATATTTCTGAATTAAATAAGCTTGATATGCTTGAAGCCAAAAAGTTTGCTGAGTTTGGTCAAAGTGTTTTTTCTCTGATTGAAAATTTTGATAAACCGGTTATAGCTGCTGTTAACGGATTTGCGCTTGGCGGCGGGTGCGAGTTAGCTCTTTCCTGTCATATAAGATTGGCAAGTGAAAATGCTAAATTTGGTCAGCCCGAAGTTAATCTTGGAATTATTCCCGGTTATGGCGGAACTCAAAGATTAACTCGACTTATAAATTCCGGTCGTGCTATGGAAATGATTTTAACCGGTGATATGATTGATGCATTTGAGGCCAATAAAATTGGATTGGTTAACAAAGTTTATCCATTATCTGATTTAATGAGCAAAGCTTGGGAGATGGCTGTTAAAATTTCAGGCAAAGGTCAGCAGGCAATTCGTTTTGCTGTAAAAGCAATAAATATTGTTGATGAAGTTTCTTCTGCTCAGGGTCAGAATTTTGAAGCAAGTCTTTTTGCTCTCTGCTGCGGTACAGAAGATTTTAAGGAAGGCACATCGGCATTTCTTGAAAAAAGAAAACCATCATTTAAGAATAAATAAAGTTTTAACGAAAAAAGATGTTTGATAATTCAATCTATAAAAAAATTGCTCTGATTCTGTTCGGAGTTGTTTTAGTATTATTGGTATCAAATATCGTTGTAAAAAAAATTTTAGAAAAAGGTGAACAGCCAAAAAACAGATCACCGTTAAGCGGAATTGAAATTGATAAAGTTTTTAATACAGCATTAAAAAATTATGGCTTTTCGGAAAATTGGATTATTAAGAAGAAGATAAAAAATGTAAATGATGACTCTCTTTATGCTTCTTACGTTGTTAAGGTTCCAAAAAATTTACCAATACATTTAATACTTTTAGAACTGCGTGATTTATTTTGGGATGATGATGTTGATATTAAAGCCGAAGAAACCGTACCTAATAACAATACAATCTTAAAATTATTTTCACAAAATCATTTGAAAGTGGCGGTGCAATTCATCTACGATGAAAATACTATCCGCGAATTTGGTACGGTATCTTTTCTTGTTTATAATTTCCCTTCAGAGGATAATGAAAAGATTACTGAACTGCTAAAAACTCCGGAACTTTTTTATGTCGTCTTATCGCCATCGGAAAATTCTAAAAAGCTTTTGACTACATTAAATAAATCCGGTAAACGTTATGCCGTTTTACTTGATGATAATATTACTGAGCTGGATTACAAACTGGATAAAAAATATTCCGATGACAGATTAAAAAGATCAATCAGAGAAATTGTGGGAACGTTTTCTAATGCGGTCTTTTTTATTATTGATGATAAGTCTGATCTTTATGAATCTGATAAATATAAATTTATTGAGAATGAGTTTAGAAAAAGAAACATCAAAATAATTAACGAAAGTAAATTCACTTTACTTGATGCAAATAATATTAATGTTGATGGAAAATTTCAGGACTTTATGCTTACCGTCCAGAAAAAGGATGAAAAAGTTTTATTGGTTAACGCCGATGAATTTCTTTCCATAGCAAAACTCATTCCGGCTTATCGAAAGATAGGATATAAATTTATTTATCCCGGTGATATAATTATTAAAAGATGACTGTTAAATTATATCTCCGTTAAGATCCACCTCTGAAAAATCTAAATCTAACTCAATCAATCTTTTGTATAGAATTTCCTTGTCGCCAATAAGAACAGTTATCAGATTTTCATTGTTGATAATATTTAAAGCCAGTCTGTCAATTTCATCTTTATTTATCGAATTAATTTTCTGGATATAAGATTTAAAATAATCATCAGGTAAATCATAAAGGATTTTTGCTGAAACATTTGAAAGTATTTGCCTGTAAGTTTCAAAGTTAAGTGGAAACTTTTTTGTGATTGAGGATTTGGCAAATTCCAATTCCTGATCAGTAATGCCATTTTTAATATTATCGAGTTCAAAAAATATTTCCTTCAAGGCATCCACAGTATTTTCAGCATTTACAGAAGTAGCAACCTGAAAAAATCCGGCATCTTTGAAATATTGAAATCTTGAATTAGCGCCGTATGTGTAACCATTTCGCTCGCGCAGATTTAAATTTATTCTGCTTGTAAATTGTCCGCCAAGAATTGCATTAAGTAAAAGTTTTTGAAAATAATCCTTGCTGTTACGTTTTGCGGTAACTTGTCCAACTCTTATTTCGGTTTGAACAGCATCAGCTTTATTATAAATAAAAATCTTTTTTCTTATCGAAGGAGCGCTGTAAGATAAATTCATTTTTGCAGATGATTTATTCCATCCGCCCAAATATTTTTTTATGGTTGTTAATAATTCTGATTTTGTTGCGTTACCAACTACCACTAAAAAGGAATTTTTAGGTGAGAAAAATTTTTGATAGTGATTAACAACATCACTCTTGGTAATTGTTTGAACTGTGTTATCATATCCCATAACAGGGAAGGAATAATTATTATTTTTACCAAAAATAATTTTATCAAAAATCTGATCAGCTAAATATTCAGGTTCATCCTTACTCTGTAAAATCTGCGTGATTAACTTTTTCTTTTCTCTTTCAAAATCATCATCATTAAACGAGGGGTTTAACAGAACTTTGGAAAATAAGTCAAATGATTTTTCAAAATTTTCATACAAACATTGTAAACTAAGATTCATTGAATCGTTATCCGCTGAGACATTAAAATTTGATCCAAGTAAATCAAACTCATCGCTCAGTTCAAGTGCATTTAATCCATCTGCACCCTCATCTAAAACAAGTGATGTTAAATATGCCAATCCTTTTTTGTTCTCAGGATCAAATTTACTTCCTGCATCGATCATCAAATTTAATCGTATCAACGGAAGCTTATCTTTAAAGATGTAAAAAATTTTTAAGCCATTCTCTAATTGTATTTCTTCAATAACAGGTGGAATAAATTCTAATTCCGGCTTGCTTTCAGGTTTCTGTGTTCTGTCAAAGTTCATAACGAATTTTCCTTGGGTGTAATGCGTAATTCAACAAAAGGTTTGGTTAGATAAAGTGCAGCAGCATTTTTTATTGTGTCGTTATCAACCTTATTGTAGCGGTTAAGATCAAACTCAAATGAGTTTGGTTCGTTCAAATAATAATTGTAATGATTAAGATAATCTGCAACCGTATCTAAATTTTGCATTGAATAAATAAAATGTGCTTTTATTCCGTTTTTGGATTTTTCAAGTTCTCTTGGTGAGACTCCATTTTTAATCAATTCATTTATCTCATTCAGAATTACTTCTTTCAACCGATCTAAATTTATTCCGGGTCTTGCTGTTGAGATAATCATAAAATGTCCGCCAAATTTTCCAGAGTACTGAAAAGCAGTTACATCCTGTGCTATCTGCAAATCAAACACGAGTTTTTTATACAATCGGGAATTTTTTGATCCGGATAAAATATCGGATACAACTTCAAGCGGCGCATCATTCAATCCGTAAATAAAATCAGAGTGCCATGCAAGATATATTCTATCAAGCTGAACATTATCTTTTTGCTGAATAAAAATATTTTCTTTTAAGGATGGAACAGGAAAATTTATTTTATGATTGTTATCAAATGGTTGGATTGGTTCAAAGTATTTTGTTATTAAACTGATAGCATTATCTTTTTCAAAATCTCCTGCAATTACAAGGCAGGCATTGTTAGGAGAATAATATTTTTGAAAGAAATTTTTAACATCTTCAAAAGTGTAACTTTCTATATCTTTTAAAAAACCAATTGTAGACCAACTGTAAGGATGGCTTTCCGGATAAAGATTGGTGATAAGTAATTCCCACGCTAATCCATAAGGTTGATTATCATATCTTTCCAACCGTTCATTCTTAACTACATCTTTTTGATTATTTAGTTTCTCTTCAGTTAATGCAGGAAGGAAAAATCCCATTCTGTCGGATTCAAGCCACAAAGCTAATTCAAGATTATTAGCCGGGAGTTTTTCGTAATAATTTGTTCTATCACTGCTTGTTGATCCATTTAAAGTACCGCCTGCTTCCTGAATATATCTAAAATGCATTTCCTTGGGAACATTAGCTGAACCTTGAAACATCATATGCTCAAACAAGTGAGCTAAACCGGTTTTACCTTTGGTTTCGTAGGCAGAGCCAACTTTGTACCAGATGTTTACAGAAACAAGCGGAATTGATTTATCCTCGTATAATATATATTCAAGTCCGTTTTTTAATTTACCTTTTGTGCAGTTAAGATTTAGATGATTCAAAATTTTCCCTGATCTTTCCGTAACACAGATTTTAATCTGTGTTTAATCCATATTGTTAATAAAATCTAATTAGCAGACTAAAGTCTGCGCTACGTTAGTGAAAATTACTTTAACAAAAATTCTATTCGATCAAGCTGCCCATCAATTTTATTATTTGGATAAATGTGGAGTAACTTTGCTAACAATGGATAGATATCAATATTGTTTATTGTTCCTGTTGTGTAGCCATTTTTAAAATCCGGACCAATGGCAAAAAATATTCCGTGCATATCAATAAAATTGTTATCATAACCATGATTTCCACCCCAAATTTTATTTCCTTGTTTTTTGATGTCATTATTAGTCATTAAACTCCAGCCGGATTCTGCAACTAAAATTAATTCCGGTATAAACGGATTTTTTGAAAAATGAAAATACTCCGGCAATTCTTCCTTCTTATAAATTTTAAAATGATTTTCGGATTTTTTTAATGTTAGATAAACCTCTTCAGTTTTTCCTTTATCGGGAATTACATACATTATTGGACCATAATCCACATATTTAACTTCAAAATTTTCCAAGGTCTTTTCAACATTTATTACTCTATCTTTACTTATATCCGCCATCCCGTGGTCGGAAACAATTATAACATCAGTACTATCGTAGAGGTTAATTTTCTTCAATCCGTCAAAAAGTCTTCCTACCAAACTATCCAATCTCATAATTGCAGAATTAATCTGTGGTGATTGAGTTCCAAATTCGTGTCCGTAAGTATCAGTTGCATCAAAATATAATGTAATAAATTTTGGGCGTTGTGAATATGGAAGAGAAAGCCAGTCAAGAACTCCTTTTACTCTTAAATTATAATTTCTTTTATGTTCATACTTCTCATAATAATCAGGTCTGCGATAATCAAGATTCAATTCTGAACCTGGCCAAAAATAACTTGCAGTAATTACTCCTTGCCTTTTAGCAGTTTCCCAAATCGCTTCACCCTGATACCATTTTGCATTACGAACTGATGAAGTATCTCCCATACTAAATTTTTCTTTTGAAAAAGGATTGATAAAACTATTTGCAATTATGCCGTGATTTTCTGGATATAATCCTGTTACAATTGAATAATGATTCGGAAAAGTTTTCGATGGAAAACACGGTCTTAATGATATTGAATGAACTCCATTTTCTTTGATAAATTCCATATTTGGAGTTATTCCTCGATTAGCATAGTCCCACCGGAATCCATCGAAAGAAATAAGTATTACATAATTGCTGTTTTGGGCAAAACCAGAGACGGTAATGACAAAGAAAAGAATGATTGAAAAACCGCATTTTATTAATTTTTTCATAATAAAACCTAAAAAATTATTGTGTAATTATTGTATAATAAAAAATATTTGATTTTCTACCTGAAACATAAACAAATTTAAAATGCAAATATTATTCGAATATTAATTAAATATTAATTTTAAAAAATTTCGAAAGATTACTTGCATTAAAATATGTTTAGCATAATATTTCACACGCTTATTAAAGAATCTTTTACTGAATTACTTGCTATGCAAATATTTCTAAATAATAAACTACTCTTAAATATCTTATCTCTAAATTATTTCAAGGAGAAATCATGATTAAACGTTACTCAATTCTTTCTTTCTTCTTGCTGATAACCGTAACCACTATTTTATTTCAGGGCAACATTTTTGCTCAAGGTGTTACAACATCAGCAATGAACGGAATGGTGTACGATGGTAAAGGTGAAGCTTTACCCGGCGCTAACATTATTGCGGTTCACGTTCCATCAGGAACCCAATACGGAACTACCTCTCGTGTTGATGGAAAATATAACTTAAACGGTTTAAGACCTGGTGGTCCTTATACTGTTACAGTATCCTTTGTTGGATATAAACCACAACAAACCGAAGTACCTTCACTTCAATTAGGACAAAATCTTAAAGTTGATTTTACCTTATTTGAGGAAGCAGTTTCATTGGGTGATATTACTGTTATTGGTGAAAAGAACTCAATACTTTCCAGTAGCAGAACAGGAGCTACTCAAAACGTTACCGCAAGAGATCTTGAATTGGTTCCTTCCATTGGTAAAAACTTTGTAGATATTGCAAAATTATCACCTCAGGCAAATGGTAACAGTAGTTCAATTGCAGGAAGAAACAACCGTTATAATAATATTCAGATTGATGGTACGCAGTATAATGATTTGTTCGGTTTAGGATCTACTGGTGCACCTGGTGGTCAAACCGGTACCAACCCAATAAGCTTGGATGCTATTCAGGAATTCCAGGTAATTGTTGCCCCTTATGATGTTAGATACGGCAGCTTTACTGGCGGCGGTATTAATGCTATTACAAGAAGTGGTACAAACAAGTGGACGGGTTCTATCTTTGGTTATGGAAGAAATCAATCTTTAGTTGGAAAAGGGAAATTTATTGTCGATAACCCAAATACCGCTGTTGATGAACAAAAATATCCTGACTTTAAAGAGTATGCTGTTGGTTTTAGACTGGGTGGACCAATCGTAAAAGATAAATTGTTTTTCTTTGCTAATGGTGAGATTACAAGAAAAGATCAACCTTTAAGTAATATCTCATTATCCACTGGTCCGGCTACAACCCGGGCATTAGGTGATCAATTTGCTAATATTTTAAAATCAAAAGGCATGGACGCTGGTACCTATGAAGCATGGACAGTAGAACAGCCAAGTGAAAAATTATTCTTCAGATTGGACCTTAACCAATCCGAAAATCACAAAATCACTTTAAGACACAATGTTGTTACAGCTTATCAAGACATTTTAGCAAGCCGTAATGCAAACAACTTCTTAGTTTTCAATACATTAGCTTATAGAATTAGAAATATTACTAACTCCACGGTACTTCAGATTAATAGTACATTTGGAAATAATATGACAAATGAATTAATTCTTGGTTATACCTCTATTCGTGATAGAAGAGCCGGTATATCTGAAAAACGCCCTGAAGTAAGAGTATTAAAAGAAGCAGTTACATTAGTTGCTGGACCAGATAGATTTTCTTCAGCAAATGAACTTGACCAGGATGTACTTGAATTTTCAGACAACTTTTCAGCTTATCTCGGTAATCATGTCATTACTGTAGGAACTCATAATGAGTTCTTTAATTTTAGAAATTTATTCATCAGATCATTCTATGGATATTATGAATTTAATACATTAAATGATTTACAAAACAATACACCAAGCTACTATCAAAGAGTATTTTCTCGTACTGGTGAAGAAAAGCCAGCTGCTAGATTTAGTGTAAATCAGCTTGGTTTTTATGTTCAGGATGAATGGACAGTTATGCCAACATTTAAGTTAACGCTTGGTGTTAGAATGGATGTTCCATTTATGCCAACAAAGCCTGATTACAATCCTTTGGTATCTGAAAACTTCCCCGGTATCAGTACCTCCGAGGTTCCAAGTGGAAACGTTCTGTTTTCACCAAGACTTGGATTTAATTGGGATATTTTCGGAAATAGAACAACTCAATTACGTGGCGGAGTTGGTATTTTTACAGGACGTATTCCTTATGTATGGATGTCTAACAATTACGGAAACACAGGAACTTTAATTGCTGAAGTTAATCAGGCAACAGGTGGCAATGTAGGATTTTCTGTTGATCCATTCAATCAACCAGGTGTTGGTTCACCAGGAACGGGTCCTGCAAGCTTTAAATCAGAAATTGATTTAGTTGATCCTGATTTTAAGTGGCCCCAACTTTTAAGAGCTAACCTGGGCGTTGATCAACAATTACCATGGGATATTATCGGAACTGTTGATTTGATGTATTCAAAATCAATAAATGATTTGATTTATGAAAAGTTAAATCTTAATCCGTCAACCACACAAATTACCGGTGAAGCTGGAAGACCAAGATTTGGTGGAACAAACAGCTATGGTAACAGATATTTTGATGTTCTTTTATTAAAGAATACAAAAGAAGGTTATCAGTACAACTTCTCTGTACAATTACAAAGAAGTGTTCCATTAGGTTTATCCTTTAACATGGCTTATACCTATGGTGTTTCCAAAGATGTAAATAGTGTATTGTCATCGCAAGCACAATCACAGATTAGATACAATCCAATTTCTGTAAACCCAAATACTCCTCCTTTAACAACTTCAAGTTTTGATTTGGGCCACAGAGGTTTTGCAGCAGTTTCTTATACATACGAATTCTTTGCAAACTCACCAACAACTATTTCATTCTTCTATAATATTCAATCAGGTCGTCCATTCTCATTTACCATTAACGGCGATGTGAATAATGATGGATTGAATCGAAATGATTTATTCTATGTTCCAAAAGATAAAAATGATATAGTACTTGGTACAGTAAATAATAATGGAGTAGTAACTCCGGCTGCACCATCAATGTATGATGATCTTTTTGCGTTTATTGATAATAACGAATATTTGTCATCACATAAGGGACAAATGACTGAAAGAAATGCAACAAGAGCTCCCTGGAATGATAATTTAGATATGAGAATAACTCAAGCATTAGGTATTCCTGGTATTGGTCGTTTCGAAGTTTCATTCGATATTCAGAATGTTCTAAATTTAATTAATTCTAAATGGGGATGGTTCCAAACAACACCACAGGATACTTATACAATCTTAAATTATCGTGGTATTGAAACAGCAACAGGAAAAGCGGTTTATACCTTCGCGAAACCAGCAAATAACACTGCATGGTCACCATCTGATTTATTATCAAGATGGCAAATGCAGTTAGGTGTTAGATACTCATTCTAACAAGTTCATGTAAGTAAAATTAAAAAGGCGATCTTCGGATCGCCTTTTTTTATGGTATAAAGTAAAGACGACTCGGTGAGTCGTCTGAATAAATATTTTATTAGAGGTATAATTTTTTATTTTACACTTTATTTAGGAGACGAGCCACCGGCTCGTCTTTACAATATTTTGATAAGACAGGGATGATGCGGTGAGTTGTTGCTGCTTGAATTACCATTTACAGCTAATAGTTGATGCAAGCCAGCAGTTTGTCCTAAACAATTGTAATAAAGTAAAGACGACTCGGTGAGTCGTCTGAAT
>OEIU01000936.1_pt1 | contig 22066 bp, 27 predicted proteins | sample 1539221 | NCBI WGS metagenome assembly OEIU01 (sample SAMN03792071, study PRJEB22550) | activated sludge metagenome | feature: wastewater treatment plant; material: activated sludge; isolation source: Wastewater treatment plant of a petroleum refinery complex | place: Argentina: Zarate | collected...
CGCTGGCCCTGCTGCTGGGCCGGCGCCGGCGCTGACGCAAGCCTGCGCGCGCCCGATGCCGGCACACCCGCCGCCATCGCGGCCGCACCGAAAATCTCATTTTGATAGCATTCAGCGCAGTCCCTGTGTGCGCTGGAGGCTGATTTGGCTTGAAGTTCGCGCCGACTGTCTCAGGAACCACCACACCATGCCGCACACCCCCACCTTCCCGGCCTTCGGCCTGCAACGTCGTCAGCTGCTGGGCGGCTTGGTGGCGGTCGGCGCCGCGCAGTTGGCACCCTGGGCACTGGCTGCGACGCCAGCACCCACGCCTGCGGCCAGCCCGGGCTTCATGGCCTTGTCGCGTTATCTGACCGAGCGCGAGGATTTGAACCCCGGCCTGGCCGCCCGCCTGCAGGCCGCCTGGCAGGCGCTGGACGACAAGTTCGGCGCCCAAGTCGACGGCCTGTGGCAGTGGGTGCAGACCAATCAGGTCGCCCTGGCGGATCTGAACACCCGCATCAAGGCCGACAAGCCCGAGCTGGCCCATGTGCCCGGGCAGCTCATGCAGGGCTGGTGGCTGGGCATTGCCGGCAGCGGCCACGACACCCGCGTGGTGGCCTACGAATTCGCACTCAACGCCCAGCTGGTGGCCGGCAAGCTGCGCCCGCCCTCCTACCTCTACGGCCTGCACGGCAGCTGGACCAGCAATCCCACGACATTCGACATCCGGCTCGTCAACCGGCCGCGCTGAGCCTCCATCCACAACAAGAAGCAACCCACAGGGCACACCCCATGGCCGACTCCCAACTCTCCGCCGACTACGTCATCGTCGGCTCCGGCATCGTCGGCGCCATGCCGGGCGCCAAGCTGGCCCGCTCCGGCGCCTCGGTCTTGATGCTGGAGGCGGGCGGCGCCTCGGACCGTGGCGTTTTCGTGGCGCGCTTTCGCAACGCCTCGCGCCGGGGCGACTGGATGACGCCGTATCCATCGATTCCCAGCGCGCCGCACCCCATCTACCGCCCCGACGACAACGGCTACCTGGTGCAGGCCGGCCCCTATCCCTACCCGGCCGAGTACGTGCGCCAGGTGGGCGGCACCAGCTGGCACTGGGCGGCGCACGCCTGGCGCAACCTGCCCAACGACTTCAGGATCCGGTCGCTGTATGGCGTGGGCGTGGACTGGCCCTTCGACTACGACGACCTGGAGCCCTACTACCAGGAGGCCGAGGAGATCATGGGCGTGGGCGGCTCGACCGAGACCGGCTCGCCGCGCAGCAAGCCCTTTCCCATGGAGACCGTGGCCGAGCCCTACGCCATGGCGCGCGTGCGCGAGCGCCTGGCCGGCACCTACAAGGTGCTGGCCAATACCGTGGCGCGCAACAGCCGCTCCTTCGATGGCCGGCCGCCCTGCGGCGGCGCCAACAACTGCCAGCCGATCTGCCCCATCGACGCCCAATACCACGGCGGCATTGCCGTGCAGCAGGCGCTCAAGGCCGGGGTCAAGCTGCAGATCCACGCCAACGTGTTCCAGCTGGAACACGACGCGCAGGGCCGCATCGTCGCCGCCAACTACTACGACGTGGACAAGAACGTGCACCGCGTCACCGGCAAGACCTTCATCGTGGCGGCCAACGGCATCGAATCGCCGCGCCTGCTGCTGCTGTCCAAGAGCGACAAGTTCAAGCGCGGCCTGGCCAACGAATACGACCAGGTCGGGCGCCACCTGATGGACCACCCCAGCACCTCGCTGAGCTTCGATGCCGACGAGGACGTGTGGCTCGGCCGTGGCCCGCAAAGCCCCAGCTCCATCAACCACATGCGCGATGGCGCCTTCCGCGGCGAGCACGCGCCCTACCGCCTGGACTTCACCAACATCTCGCGCGTGGACGGCGCCACCAACGCGCTGCTCAAGGCCGGCGTCTACGGCCAGGAATTTGCCGACAAGCTGCGCCACGCGGCGGCCCGCGAAATGAACGTGAAGACGGTGCTGGAGGTGCTGCCCCACCCCGACAACCGCATCGACCTGGCCGACGAGAAGGACAGCATGGGCATCCCCAAGCCGCGTGCCCACTACCACATCGACGACTACACCTTCAAGGGCCACAAGCGCGGCCAGCAGGACTTCGCCAAGATCGCCGAGCTCATGGGCGGCAGCAACCTGCGCTACAGCAAGGACACGGACTTCGCCAACAACCAGCACATCTGCGGCACCCTGAGCATGGGTGCCGACCGCAAGCTGTCGGTGTGCGACCAGTACGGCCGCGCCTGGGACCACGAAAACCTGTTCCTGGCCTCCACCGGCGTGCTGCCGACCTCGGCGACCTGCAACTCCACGCTCAACGCCATTGCCGTGGCGCTGCGCACCGGCGCCCACATCATCGCCGGCAACGGCGGGCCGGCCATGCTGCCGCGCAGCCACACGCTGGACAAGGCCTGAGCGGGAGGACGGCACGATGAAACACGCACTCACCACCTCCCTCTTGGCCGCCGCCCTGCTCGGCGCCATGCCCGCCCGCGCGGCCGACAACGCGGCGGACAGCGCCCTGGTCGAGCGCGGCCGCTACCTGGCCACCGCCGGCGACTGCGTGGCCTGCCACACCGCCCCGGGCGGCAAGGCCATGGCGGGTGGCCTGGCACTGGCCAGCCCGGTGGGGGCCACCTACTCGACCCACACCACCCCCCCCCAGACCCACCCCACTTGCAACTACACGCTGCAGCAGTTCAGCAACGCGGTGCGCCACGGCAAGCGCGCGGACGGCGCCAACCTGTTCCCCGCCATGCCCTACACCTCGTACGCCAAGACGTCGGACGAGGACGTTGCGGCCCTGTACGCCTTCTTCATGCAGGGCGTGGCGCCCGTGGACGCCGCGGCGCCCGCCACCGCGCTGCCCTTTCCCTTCAACCTCGCCCGCCCCTTTCTGGGCGTGTGGAACGCCCTGTTCCTCGACGCCGCGCCCTACCAGGCCGACGCCGCGCAAAGCGCCGAGTGGAACCGCGGCGCCTACCTGGCCCAGGGCCTGGCCCACTGCTCGACCTGCCACACGCCGCGCAACCTGCTGATGGCCGAAGACCTCAAGCGTTCGCTGGGCGGCAGCGAGCTGGGCGGCTGGTATGCGCCCAACATCACGCCCGACGCCAACAGCGGCATCGGCAACTGGAGCGCGCCCGACCTGGTCCGCTACATGAGCGGCCAGCCCGTGCCCGGCAAGGGCTCGGCCGCCGGCCCCATGGTCGAGGCCATAGACCACAGCCTCAGGCACCTGACGCCCGCCGACCTGCAGGCCATCGCGGTCTACTCAAGTCCGTGCCCGCCGTGGCCAATGCCGGTGCCAGGCAGCCGGCCGACAGCTATGGCAGCCAGACCGACGCCCTTGCCACCATCCGCGGCGTGGCCCTGCCCAAGGAGCACGACGCCATGACCGGCCCGCAGCTGTACGACGCCTACTGCGCCGCCTGCCACCAGGCCCAGGCCCAGGGCAGCGACGACGGCAGCCTGCCCTCGCTGTTCCACAACGCATCGCTGGGCCACGCCGATTCCAACAACCTGGTGCAGGTCATGCTGCACGGCGTGCCGCGTTACGGCGTGGACTCGGTCATGCCCGGTTTTGCGCAGGAGCTGAGCGACACGCAGATCACCACCCTGGGCAACTACCTGCTCGCCAGCTACGGCGACCCGCAGGCCAAGGTGAGCCAGCCGCAGGTGGCCCGGCTGCGTGCGCCGCCCAGCGCCGACACCACCCTGGTGACCCTGGCCCGCGTGGGCCTGGCGCTGGGCGTCATCGTGGTGCTGGCCTTGCTGGCCTGGCTGCTGCGCCGGCGCAAGGCTTGAATTCGCGGCGATGCGGGGGGCCTGCGCCGAACGCGACCACCCGGCCAACGAAGGAAGCGACATGTCTTTGATCCGCTATGAAGTCAAGGAACGGGTGGCCGAAATCGGGCTCGACAACCCGCCGGTCAATGCCCTCACCGAGGCCCTGCTGGACGACCTTCTGGCCGCGCTGGAACGCGCGGCGCGCGACCCCGAGGTGCGCGCCGTCATCGTCGGCAGCCGGGTGCCGGGCCGCTTTTGCGTCGGGCTCGATCTGGCGGCCGTGCATCAGGGCGCGCACCCGACCGTGCGCGCCCTGCTCGATCGCCTGTACGTGCGCATGACCGAGCTGCAGTTCCAGATGGGCAAGCCCACCATCGCGGCCGTGGGCGGCACGGCGCGCGGCGGCGGCATGACCATCGCCATTTCCTGCGACCTGATCGTCGCCGCGTCGGACGCGACTTTCGGCTACCCCGAGATCGACGCCGGCGTGCTGCCCTCCATCCACTTCACGCATCTGCCGCGCATCGTCGGCAAGCACCGCGCCTTCGAGCTGCTGTTCACCGGGCGCGCCTTCGACGCCCACGAGGCGCAGTCCCTGGGCCTGGTATCACGCATCACCGAGCCCGGCCAGGCCCTGGCCGGCGCACGCGCGCTGGCGCAAACCCTGTGCGGCAAGTCGCCCGAGGTGGTGCGCCTTGGCCGCCAGGCCTTCATGCTGGCCAACGACAACGGCTACCGACAAGCCGTGGCGGCCGCGGCCGACAGCTTTTGCAGCGTGGCCATGACCGACTCGGCCCGCGAGGGCATCGCCGCGTTTGTCGAGAAGCGCAAGCCGCGCTGGTGAGCGTCGGTCAGACGTTGAACGAAAAATGTTGTGTTAAAGCCGCACAGATGCTGAGTGTTCTGGCTTGCATTGTCATTTTGTACCCTCCTTCATACCCACTTTTGAAGCTCCTTCTCCGGTCATGCCAAAGCCTCGATGACGGCCTGCGGGTTGCGCTCAATCACGTTGAGCAGCACCAGCGCCGGACCGTGCGGGGTGCGGTCTCCGCGCTCCCAGTGCCGCAGGGTCGCCGTGGAGAAGCCGAAGCGGGCAGCGAACTGTTCCTGGGTCATGCCCACCTTCGCACGGACGGCCTTCACGTCGATTTCGCGGGGACAATGCACGCGCACGCCGCGCCCGTCGCCCTTGGCGTGGGCCATGGCTTCTTGCAAGCCCTGCTTAATGCTCTCGAATGCGGTGCTCATGATGTCTTTCCTCTCCAGATTTCGACCAACACATCAACCAAGTCGGCCAGGTCGTTGCGCTCGGCCTTGGTCAGGTTGGCCTTGTCGCCCTTGGCAACCTGAGAGCCCGGCGGCGCATCGCGCCGACACGCTCAAGTCGTCCTGAGCACCCACACCCAGGCAAAAAACCCGCACACCGCGCGACGACGAGGATTAGCCGTTACGTGTTCCTTGCCATCAACAGGCCGGTCGTCGCATTGCAATTGAGGCAGTCATTCCGCACCGGTAATAGCCTGAATCAAACGAACAGCGGGAGATCCTGCTCTACGAGGCTTATCAACTTTGGAGCGATCTGGCCACTGATCTTGACGGTGCCGTTCGCGGCAAATGAAATTTGCCCTCTCAGTCCACTCAAGACAAGCTCAAATACTGCAAGCTCGACCTTGTACTTTAGGCCAGCGAGAACCTCCATGTTCTCAACCACCATCCCCTCTTTGGACACGAACTCCATCCGAGCGACGAGGTCGTCAGCGAGAACTGCACCGACAACCTTCAAGCCTACGAGCTTGGAAGAATCGACCGAATTGAAAACGGAAGAGGGGCGTCCCTTGTCGAATGTCACCGGTTTCGCAGTGAAGCCCATACCCGCCAAGGTTTCGAGCGCGTTGAGGAGATGGCGGATATTTCTTCCAGCATTCTCAATTCTCAGGAAGATCAGGTCATCCAACTCGACAACTGCAAAATCGGTAAAACTTACGCTTTCTATCTGCTCGTAGGTCGGCGTCCCTTCGGCATCCAGCTTGGTTACGATGACTCGTGATCGCCAAAGATACCGATAAGAGGCATCGCCACTGGGCGCTCGCGCAAACCCGTAAGCGGATTCAGGCTCGAAAGGGCAGCTGGCGACAATCACCGCCAAATCCCGAGAGCGGGCTGGCAGTTGAATACAAAACCACCGATACCTGATCTGCATCATTCGCTCCCGGTGTCAGGGCCCTGGAATTCAACTCGGAGCGCCGCAACAAGGTCACGAGCCTTCGATTCAATGACCCGCGAGAAAGCATCAATTTCATGCTTGTATGGCTGTCGTCGTCGCGTCGAGATTTTCCCCTCTTCGACGGGGAAGATGCCACTCAAAATGAATGAAAAACCCGTGCAATCCTTGAGATCAGAAAAACCCGCTTCAATGTCGTAGACATTGCCTGCCCCCATGGTCTCGGTTGCAGTCCACCCCATCTTGATGATGTAGTAATTCTCTTCATCAAGAAGTCCATTCAGGATTTCCGAACGACTGACTCCGTTGCCACGAAGAAAAACTCGTTCCACATGGGTTTCAGAACCCTCGGCATCTTCTTCCTCTCCGTCCTCACCATCCTGTTCTGGCTTTGCTTTGAATACATACACGTCAGTCACATCACGCCGTACAAAGCCAGGCAATGAACTCGCCAGCTCATGAAAGAACTTGGATCGAAGCTTTGCCAACGGAATGTCGAACAACGCAACGACAACCTTGGTCAATGGCTCGGAAGTCGACTTCTCCACCTTTGCCAATAGTGTTTCCCTGACTCCGTTCAGGTAGTCGTTCTGCGTATTTCGCACAACATACCCTGCCGGAGATTTGACGAACTCAATGGTTCCATCACGAACTTGAACTTGCGAGAACTCGCTGCGCTTGTAATCGATCTGGGAGTATTGAACTCGAATGCTGAGATTGTCGCCCTCTCGCGTTACTTGCACTGTGTCGCCACTTGCCTCCATTTCTTTCTTCAACTGCTCAACGACACCTTGCAGTTCGTCGGTATCACTTACCCCCGACACATCCATTGACGTTGTGCGCTCACGTCTCGCGACGACCCCAAGTCTGGCCGCAATCGCCTTGTGGTCGTAGTAGTCGTGCGTTAGCGTGGAGAAGTATTTCGCAAGGTCTTCTCGCGGCGTCTTTTTGCTGACCACGATATTGCGGCGTTGGAACAGCCGGATGACCGTCGGCGTATCAACTTTATGCTGATTCAACGCATCGAAGACGTTTTTATCACTCGCGTAATAAAGCGATGGGCCATGAGCCCTCTTTTTCATTCCCGCCATCCCATATCTCCCGGGTTATAGGTACTGGTCACGCTTGTGATTCGTTCGATCTGGATCTTCGCTAGAATTTCTTCGCGCGCAGGATCAAACCCCCAGGCCTTTACATATTTCTTTTGTGCCGTGAGAAAGATGGATTTCAAATCATTGGGTGCGCTTGGGTCAGTGACGCGCAGCAAAATTCGCTCACCGGACTCCAGCATCTGGAACCTCGACAAGCTGTCGAGAAAGTATTCGAACTCTTCTGGACTAGATGCAGGTGCGTTGTAGTAGATAATGTAGCCCGCAGTCTGACTCTCCGTTGCGGCGTGCTTGATGATGATATAAGGTGCCGTCAGCGTCTCTACAGTTGCCGGCTGCGCCCAAACATCGCCCTGTCGGCGTGACATCACTAGATCAGGGTAATAGAACGTATATGTCTGCGGCAGTTCGCCTTCGCCTTTCAGGCGAAGAACGTCGTTCGCTATGCTGTACAGGCGCTGAATATCATGGGGCCCGAGGTAATGCAGTTGAGTTCCAGGTGCCACTGGAAGTGCTTGCAGATCGACCTTATCGATGGCCTCATAAAACGGCTTGTCGTAGCCATTGTCATGATTGTGAACGAATAGCAGCCCACGAACCTCATATGCCTCTGATTCGTCAACGGAGTATTTTGACCTCCAAGAATCTGAGCCTCGCGCACAGTCAATCGTCATGCATAGTGATTTGAAGGCACTCCGCAATCTAGTAGAGTTAATTGAATCAGCGGCGTAGCTCTTTAAATCGGTGTGGAGATAAACCGTCTTGCCTAAATATGGATCTTGGTACATGAAAACAACATCGCCGGGATGGGTAGCCTTTGGCTTGCCACCTTCGCCGAGGTGCTTCTCATTTGAGCACTCGAAGTTGTCATCCATCTTGGGGTGAATTCCCCACAAGAAATGCTTAAAAATATCCTTTGAAAGCCTCGGTGCGATCTCACCAATGTTTATTGTCTCCGCCACAACTCCTCCTTCTTGTTTGTCTGCTACGGAGGCTTGAGCACCAGCTACGCCCCGCCGGAAATTAGAGCATATTCCACACGTGCGATTGCGCCATGAAGCCCCATTCTTCAAGGAAGAACGTGCCCGAAGGCATCGCGCTGCACCGCGGCGCCATCAACGCCGCCGCCCGAGTATGAGCGAGGGCGGCAGTGTGGTATTCAGGCTGCTTCGGATTCGACGCCGGGCGCGGCCACTGTCGCGCCCGGATTTTTGAGTCCACCGGCCCCAGCGCGAAACGCTGGGGCCGGTGCTGGCGTCATTCCTTGGTTTCGATAATCCACGACACAGCACGCGCCAGGGCGCGGCCCGTGATGGGATGACTGTCGGTGAGGTCTGCGTGGGCCGTCCAGCCCGTGGACGGACGGTAGCCGCGCACGTCGCAATCGCCGTGCCAGCGGGGGGCGTGCACCGTGCCGGGCGCATAGATCGCCGCCATGCGCGGGCAGTTGGTGGTGGTGCGGGTCATGGGGGGGGCGCTTCCCTTCGGCGCAGGTCAAGCGGCCAACGCTTCAGCGGGTTCGTCCGCCACGGTGGCGACTTCCTCCGCACCGCCCTGCGGGCTTTCCTCCGGAGCGTCTGCTGCCTTGGAGATGGCAGGCATCCAACCCTTGCCGTTCAACAGCCGCTCGGCCTCGCTGGCAATGTCAGCCTTTTTGAGTTTCGCCAGTCGGTGGACACTCTCGGGCGCGAACTCGCCCACGAACAGTCCGCCAGGCCCCAGCCGCCATGGATGGTTTCGGTGGTACTCGCTCTGCAAGCGCCCCAGGCGCTCTTGTCGGTGGTCTCTCATACACTCCCCTGTTGCAGGCGTGCTGCCCGTGCTTGGTCAAACTTCCCCGGTTGAATGCACCCGCCATTCATGTCGGTCACACCGCAAAACCCTACGCCAAAGGCCGCAAACCCCATACGGACGTGATCGCGGCTGTAGTCCAGACAGTCATGGTGGTGACCATGAAACGCCTTGGCAACCCGCAGGCTGCGCGCCAGTTCATCAATGGCCTCAAAGCCATGCGGATGGGCGCTGGGTGCCTCGTGCGTCACCAAGATTTCAGCTCGCTGAGACACTAGGCCAAAGTAGTCCTCCGGGAAGATGGAGCTGCGATGCTTGCGCGGCAGACCATCACGCCAGAGCTTGCCCCTGCCGCAGCGCGCAGTGAAGTCTTCAGGAGACTCGTAGAGCCAATCCACCGGTGGCGTCCATACCTGCCCCCGGAACACACCGCCCAGCCCGGCAATGCGCACGCCATCGACCAGGGCGACGCGGCCATGCAGATTCCTGTCCGCCAGTGCCGAGCCAAACAGGTGGTCATAGTCGGCATCCGAGTCCGTGTCGTGGTTGCCGTGGATGAACCAAACCTCGGTCATCCCCAAGATGGATTCGAGTTCCACTTCCAACGGGCACTGCGCCTGCAGGTCGCCCAAAAAGACAATGGCTTCCGGTCGATCCCTGGAGACGATCTCCAGCACATGCTGGAAGTGGCCGTGGGTGTCGCCAAAGAAGTAAATCATTGAGCCGTCCTCGACGGGGCACCGTTCACATTGACCAGCACTTCTTGCCGGGTCAACGACCGAGGCAGAGCCTGGCCCTCTCGCTGTAACAGAGCAACGATTTCGTCCTGACGCGCGATCTTTTGCGCGAGCGTCCATTGGCTGGCGTAATCCATCTTGAGCAGCAACGCCCACTCCCGACGTAGAGTGTCGGCCTGCTTCTGGTTCATGGGCAGGGCATGGTTGGCTGTCATGTTCATCTCCCGAGAAGAATTGTTGTTACAGGCATAGGCTTGCATGGAACGGCGATTTCATGGATATTTAGTTTAACTAGTGTTGTTAATTAAATAAACATGGCTCGTCCACGAACCGGCAGGCAGTCCTCTGCCGAATACCAACGCCGCTATCGCGAACGCAAGAAGGCCCAGGGTGCGATGGCGCAAACCAACTGGATGCTGGATGTACGCCTGACGGATGCGATCCGGCACGAGGCCAAGGCCCGAGGCCTGCGCGAATCCGAGCTCGCCACGGAAATCCTGGGCGAGTGGTACGAAGCGCGGTTTGGTGGGCGGTTGCCACCGGCGCAGCCGGAGCCGCCATCAGACATTGCCGCGCCCACTCCACCACCAGCGTCCATCAACGCCACGGTTGAGCTGCTGCTGGGAAAGCTGGAGGAGCTGGGTTTCATCATTCCGCTACAGGGCATGGCAACTCAGTGTCTGCATGGGGACGAGCGCAATGGTGTGTGGGCCATGGTCACCCTCGCCGGGCTGGATGTCATCGAGTTCGGCCTGGTCGAACGCACTGACGGTCTGGCGCAGAACATCCTGCATTGCGTGGTGGACACGGTGACGCGGCATGCCTGGCTGACCAGTGATGCCTATGGCGAACTGAACCAGGACAGGGACATCGGCACGAAGATCAACACCAAAGGACTACTGGCGCTTGACGATGTGTTTGCGCGGCTGCGCGAGTTCATCATGGCCAAGCGCAGGCCGCTGCTCTATGAAGAAACGCTGGCTGCTCTGCCGAGCTATCTTGATCAGGAGCCGTCACGCTCATTGCTGGCTCTAGCGTTTCAACGTGCAGGCTTGGAGCTGGTGCATGTGCCCCCGACCGATCTGGTGATTTCTGGAACAGAGCCGCCGCAGAACATTGCGCTGCACGACCTGGAGGCACTGGCGCAGTACGTGCGGCAGGAGTTTTTGCGCATGGGACGAACAATCTACACCGTCCCCCTTTGGGACGGCGGAGAACTCATCGCCTACACGCCCGAGGCCCGAGCCACCGTGTATGCAGGGCTGCGAATGGTGCCGACTGTTCCAGAAAAGGAACAGCCATGAACACCACCGAGGCCGCCGAACTGGCAGCTGAATTGCGCAAGGCGGCGCGAGACCTGCTGCTGTGCGTCAACGCCATCGTGGGCCAGGAGCAATCCCTGGCCGCTGATCTGCTGAGACATTTTCCGGGGCGGTTGGAGTTGCTGGCCTTGCGTGTGGCGCCGCGCCCCGAGCCCGAACTGCCGCCCGAGTGGCCTCAGTGGAATGCATCTGTTGAAGACCATTTTCAGGCCCTGCTGGAGCGCCAGCAGTGGAGGCTACAGCGTCGTTCGGAAAGGAACTCTCTATGAATCGGAATCTTCGCACTCTGCGCCGCTGGATTGCTTGCGGCCTGGCCGTGTCTGGCGCTGGCCAGGTATTTGCACAAATGCCCGTGCCGCTGCTCGACACCGCTGCCGTCCCGGCCACCGTGCAGCAGCTCGAAGCCTTGCTGCAATGCAAGGCCGGAACGGTGTTGAAGACCGATGACGTGGAATCCAAGCTCCGCACCATCGGCCTGGTCAAAGGGGTAGATGGCTTCTTGATGCCGCCACAGAAAGGCCCTCGGCCATCGCTGTTCGGGGACGAAGTGGTGGCAGCATTGGTCACAGCCGCAGACGGTGAGAACAAGGCAACCGTCTATCTGAAACGCCAGACGGGCAAGCAGATGGCCAAACGACTGGGCGTGAGCCAGATCGACGAACAGGCAAACACTGACGAGCCGTCGTACTTCAAGCAGACCGGCAAGAAAATCACCTTGTTGGTCGGCGCGGCATCTGAGGTTTTTGTGGGCAACGACGGCATTAGATACCAATCGGCAGTAGCTTGCCAGCAGGTCAGGTGAACATCAACGCGCACATATTGGATGCATAGACACCTCAGGCTCCCCGCCCACGGGCTTGGTTTGCTAAAACGCAAATCAGGATCGACAGCCACTGTCTTTCTGGATACCGAATTCACCGGGCTTGACTGGCGCTATCCACGTCGCTTAATTTCGATTGGACTGGTGGCCAGAGAGAAGGGTCTGGATGAATGGTATGCAGAGGTCGACGGCTGGTCAGTGGAGGACTGCGCGCCATGGGTTCAAGCGCATGTGCTCCCTCTGTTGACCGAACCACGCATGACTCGCAAAGCGGCGGCGAAGTCCCTGCGTGCCTGGATCGCGCGGCTGGGCTCTGTTCAGATTGCCAGCGATTCGCCCATTGACTGGGATCTGCTGAGCGATCTCCTGGGCTATACCCTGCTGCGCAATGTCGCGCCTGAACCGCTTGACCTAGCGCCACGGCTCCAACAAGCAGACTATCGCAATGCGCTCACCAACTACTAGGAACTCCATGGCGGACAGCACAACGCACTTTCGGATGCGCGCGCACATCATCACGCGAGCGCACTGATTGAAAAAATTTCCCATCAGGGTCTCTCAGATTGAGCCCCGCGCTCACTTCCCGTCCAGCGCCACGGTCTGGATGATGCTCTCGAACTCGACGAGGATGTCGGGATAGCCCTGTTTCAGGAATCGATATACCGCCTTGTTGTCGATCAGCTTGCCGAGGTAGCCGCGCGCCAGCACGAGCAGCAGAACGTCCTGCCCGTAGGACTTCTCGACCACCTTCAATTGTCCTTGCAGGTTGCCCATTTCGCGCTCCATCTTGACCATCTGTTCTGCCGTGACGCCCGGCTGCTTCCGGGCGCGTTTCTCCCCCGCGACCAAGTGCGCCGGCGTCGCTGCGAACAAGGCTTCGGCATAGGCGACCGTCATGTTGTTGGCCGTGAGCATCAGCTCCACACACTCGACCTGTCGCGTCGGCTTCATCCGGCGCAACACCGTGCCGAGGCCAGCGGAGAAATGCTGATCCTTCAGCATCTCGATGGCTTCCGGGCAGATACCGTCGAGCAGGCTCACTTTCCTGTGGATCAGGCTGACGTCCACGTTCAATGCTTTGGCCAGCCGCTCTGCCGTGACGCCGCGCTCGACCGCGCGCCGCAGCATCTGGTGCTCCTGGATCGAGGTGATGCGATTAATTCGGTTGTTGTATGTGTAGCTCTCGTCGTCCATGGCGATCAAACAAGGCGCATCGGTGTAGCCGAGCTGTCGCAACGCCAGCAGGCGCATGTGTCCATCGAACAGGATGTGCTGACCCGTCTTCTTGTCCGCCTTGCCAACGCTTAGCGGCTCGATCATCCCGACGGTCTCTATCGAAACGACAATCTGCTTGAACTTGCGCGAGGCATGCAGACCCTCCGGGGGCTTGCGCGACGGCAGAATCCTCTCCAGCGCCAGCGTGATCGGCTCCGGGATGAAACCCAGTGGTGGCTTGCTCATGCGGCGTGACCTCCGCCCCAGATGCGCTCGGCCAGTTGCTTGGGCAGGGTATCCAGTCCTTCGGCGCGCAGCAGGTTGGAGAAGTGTTCGTCGGCCAGCAATTGGCGCAGCGCCTCGATCACGAACAGCAGACGCTGCTGTGCGAACTCGGCTTTCTTGACCAAGAGTTTCTGCCGCTCTACCTCGTTCTGGTAGTTGCGCACCAGGCTGGAAGTTGTGACGGCGGCGCCCTTGCGTGCGGGCCGGTGTGCCAGCGTTTTACCGAGGGCGCTGCGCCGCTGGAGCACGCGTCGCGCCTGCATCAACTGCCCGCCGCGCAACTGGCCGCTTTCGTAGGCCTCCTGCAATGCGGTCTGGACGGATTCCTCGTCGCTAGCGCCCGCGATGGTTATGGCGACGTTGAGCGGAACCCTTCCGGCCTCGACAGCGGCCAGCAGACGTTCCTCGCCTTTCTCGAAGAGCAGCAGAATGCCCTTGATGTAGTCGAGGCTCAGGCCCGTCTTCTGGGCGATGACGCGCTTATCGTAGCCCTGTTCACTCAACTGCTGGATGCTCATCAGCAGTTCCAGCGCGCTGTATTTGCGGCGGGCGATGTTCTCGGTCAGGCTCATGATGAAGGCGTCCTCGTCGTTGACCGCGACGACCAGCGCAGGAATCTCTTTCTCGCCGAGCGACTTGAACGCCTTGAGCCGGCCCTCGCCGCAGATCAGCAGGTAGCGTTTGCCATCTTCCAGATCGTCGCGTGGCGTGACCGGGACCGGCTTCTTCAGGCCGATCTTTTTGATGTTGCCGACGATCTCCTCGAACACACGGCCATTACGGTCGCGCGGGTTGAGCACGACGATCTGCTCGATCGGAATCATCTGCAACGCGGTGGGGTGATGAGACCGGCTCATGCTGCCCTCCGAATGCGACTGCGCTCGGCCATGCCATAGAGGCCATCCAGGGTGTCGAAGCGGTAGCTTTCGAGTTCCAGACCGTTGTGGTCGGCCAGATGGATGCCGCCTTGAACACGCGGACGACCGAAGTCCAGGCGTGGCAGCAGGTAGTAGTCGAGCGATGACTGGTTCGTTTCGTCGAGCCGGACGGCGATGGTGATGTCGGGCGTCAAGCTGGTGTCGAAGCGCACCTTCCAGCGGCGGCGGCCGTTGTCGAGCAACTGGCAGCGCGACAGCACCAGCGAGACGGTGAACTCGCGGTTGACGGTGAGCAGGTCGCTCGCCGGATCTCGCACCACCGCACCGCCGACCTCGGCGATCATCCGCTCGGTCTGGCCGACGATCTCCGGGTGCAGGCGGCGCAGGAACTGGTTGACTTCCAGATACTGGTAGTCCCGATCCGGCGTGAAGCCGACCGCCTGATAGGCACGGATCAGGCTGCCGAAGCGATGCGCATAGGCCGCCGACGACGGCATGCCTTCTGCTTCGTCGATGATCAATCCCGAGAGGTAGCCGTGCTGCTGGAACAGGCGGCGCAGTTTGTCGATCAGTTCGTCGTTGCTGAAGCGGTGCGCCCGTGCACGCAGGATGCCCTGTGCCGTGTAGAACAGGTCGGGCGGCACGATGCCCTTGAACGCGCCCTCCTTCTTGATCCACATCTCCGGCTGGTTCACGACCCGCACCTTCTTGAGCTTGAAAGAGCGCCGGTTGTAGACGTTGTTGCCGATATATTTTTCGTTGGAGAGAATTTCCCGCACCGTGGCCCGCGTCCAATCGCGCCCGAGATCGGTCTGGACGCCCTTGGCGTTGAGCCGTTCGGCGATCTCCGACTCGAACAGTGCGTCCTCGACGAACCAACGGTAGATCTGGTTCACGACGGCGATCTCAGCATCCGGGCCGGGCTGCAAGATCACGCGGTCGGTTTGCAGGCTCTTGTGCTCGCCGCGCGAAAGCGGCCCCTTCACCGAGCCGGACTGGTCGATCAGCACGCGCCGCAGGCCGTAACCCGCTGGCCCGCCTTGCCGGAATCCGAGTTCGATCAGGCGGCACTGGCCCGCGAACACCTTCGCGGAAAGCTCGCGGCTGTATTCACCCGCCATCGCGCGCTTGACGCCCTTGACGATGGTGGACACTGGCGAGCCGTCGTTCTCGAACTGCTCGGCGCAGTAGGCGACCTGAATCCCGGCGCGGCGGCAGATGTACTCGTAGTAGGCGCTTTCGTCGGCGTCTTGAAACCGACCCCAGCGGCTCACGTCGTAGACAAGGATGATCTGAAAATCGGCCTTGCCGGACTGCACGTCGGCAATCAACTGCTGGAGCGCCTGACGCTCGTTGATGCGCAGGCCGCTCTTGCCCTCATCGGCGTAGGTGCGGACGATCTCGATGTTGCGCCGGTCGGCGTACTCGCGAATTTTGTCGCCCTGATTTTCCGTCGAATATTGCTGGTGTTCGGTGGACATGCGCACGTATTGCGCGGCGCGGGACACCGACCCTGACCCTGACCCTGACCCTGAAGGGCTTGGAGACGATTCGTTCGATTGCATAGACCCTGTCACTTCGATGGTTGACGTTTCGGGTCTGCCGCTCCCCTCAATGGTTACGCAGCTGCCGAGCGGAGGCCGCGCACACGGTTGAAATCGTTGCCATGCAGGATGTTCGAGAACCCGTTTGGAGGCGAAATTACGGGCGGACAGCCGGGTTGTCGATCACGTCATCTCTTGACGCATCCATCTTGCACGAACATGTGAGGGTCACTGGCGTGATCTCTACGACCCATGAAGCGCCGTTTCCCACTGGGAACGCCGGGTGCCGGGTGATTCGATACAAGCCCGACGGCAGGTCGCACACGTCCATCTTTGCAAGACCTGCGTTCTGGGCCTGATCGCGCGACCGTTGCTGCTCGCGGTTACGTTGCGCGTAGTCAGGACAGTCGGTGCGGTAGTCGCGCCAGTAGTCCGGATTGCGCTGCGACCACGCCTGCTGCGCGGAACGCTGGTTGTCCCGATAGTCGGGATCGGACTTAAGCTTGGCCCGTTGCCACTGGCGTTTGCGAGCGCGCTGGCATTCAGGGGCGGAACAGTAGGCTTGGTCGGGAACTTGTGGGCGTGGCTCAAAGGGCTCACCGCAGCAGGCACAGCATCGCGTCATCGTCGGCATCTCCATACGAATTCGCATGGAAACCGCGACCGATCACCGCAGCCGGGCAGTCACGCGCACGGGCGAACACTCAGCGGAGCCATCAGCCGATGGTTGTTGAACCATGACACCCATTCCAAGGTCGCCTCGCGGGTTCTTCAGAGCGCCCGGCGATGGATCAACTCGGCCAAGGCGTTGTCGTAGAAGTCGCCCTTGCTGGCCACTGAGGGCTCAATGTCGGCCACAGCCAACCATCGCCGCAAGCAACTCGAAGCCTTGCTGCAATGCAAGGCTGAGTCCGTACTCAAGACCGATGCAGTAGAACTCAGAATCAAAGTAACCTGATTATCCAAAGGGGCTGATGAATTTGTCCTAACCCTGAAAAAGACCAACGACCATCGCTGTATGGTGACGATGTGATGGTGGTATTGGTCACGGCCACTGACAACGAGAAAGAGATAGCCGCTTACCTGAAGCGCCGGCTCGGGAAACATCCGGCCAAACGATTTTGATTAAGACAAATTAATAATCAGACGGACACCGATGAACCATCATACGACAAGAAAACATCAAGAGAAAAATTTCCGACCAACTCGGCATCTGAAATATTTTTCAGCAACAGTAGCATTAAATATCAATCGTCTGCAACCCGTCAGAAATAAAAATGAAGCGAACAACCTTATTTATAACTCTTTCCCACAAAGAGACAATCAAATTAATTTTCAACAAACTTGTGATTTCGCAACATGGGAAATTTCAAATATATTCAGATCACAAAATTCAAATGTCATATGGTGATATTATATAAAATGGGTAAATTCAAAACAATGAATCAGATATTTCATTAATATAAACAATGGTAAGACAATAATTTCTTCAGTAATCAAGGAAAATACTTCATCGGAACTAGAAGTGATCTCAAGCATGTTTGCAGCGAATTGCAATGGCGTCAGGACGGGGTTCCAAAAATTGCTTGTTTCGGACTCAGGAGCGGATCGTCTCGTTCGTAGGTGTGATTATTCTGGTCACAGTGTAGCGTTACTCCCCAAAAAAGCGTACGTATCGCCGCCCAAAAGTGTACGTATCGCAGCATAAGCAGGGGCAAGTGGGCTCCCATTTCTACGCTAACGTCCCCAAAAGCTGCATGAATTCGTACGTATCGCAGCACCGGCTATCTAGTCCTCGCCAGCACAGTGGTTGGGCGGCAAAAAAAGGGAGTAACGCTCCTCTGACTTCTCGTAACCAAGGTGCTGCATGCGGACGTGCGAACACTATATGGGGCTGAATAGGAGACATAAAGGGGCGCTTAACAACCTGCTCGGTGATGCGATGGTGTCATGACGGTGCCATCATCACGCCGAATGGAAAAAATCTTCACATCCCGCGCCAGATGACACTCTTACGACACCATTGCAGCACACATCCGGCCTCTTGATGCTACCCTGATGGCACATTACACTCGAATTATCAAAAAATTAATTTAAGATTTAATTTTCAGAATTTTTATCATTATCAAACTCTTGCTGCCGACACCCCTCGCAAATCTGGATAATGACTTGATAGCAGACCCTTGAAGTGCTTGTAGCATCCTCTCGTATTCTAATCTCGCATGGCTTGTATCTGCTCTTGCAGCAACTGTAGATTTTTCCTCAGCTGAGCTGTCTCTATGCACAGCTGATCGCGCTCAGAGTGATACAGATCACTCACACGCTGGGATTTTTCCAATGCCGCACGGAGCTCTTTGATAAAGGCATTGCCTTTGTGGATTTCGTTCGACAAACGATCAATTTCCTGATCGCGTTCCGCGATCACGCCATTCGCATGTATGGTGGCTTCATTCCAGCCTTGGGTGTACCCATGCTCTCGCCCAACAGCCACGCCATCGGCCATGCCATTTGCATGCCCGTTGTTGTAGCCAACAGATTCGGCAAGATAAGAATTATTAAATCTGGTCATTTAGATAATCACTTTTCAAGATATAAAAGAGTTGCCGGAGTTGCGCGTGCAATAGCATTTTCGTTTTGCATTTCCTGCTGCCATTTTTTTTATTGGGTTGGCTGGAATGAAGTCCCTCTCTTTCGATCAAGGGAGGTAGGTATTTTATACGATTTTCGCATATTCCATGATCGCATGCAACCTCATGGGCCTAACTGCCCATGTACAAGACCCTCTACACTCGCGAATACCAGCAGATGCTTGCGCTGCTGCGTGCAAAGCGCACAGAAGCCCAGGTCAACCAGGTGGAACTGGCACGCCGCCTGGCGTGGACGCAGGCGGACGTGAGCAAGTGTGAGACGGGGGTGCGCAGGCTGGACGTGATCGAGCTCAGAATCTGGCTCAAGGCGCTGGGTTGCGAGTTGGCAGACTTCGTGCGGGAGCTGGACAGCAGCTCACCCCAGCTGTTAGATCAGGCGTAGCCCGCTGCCGCTGCCCAGCCGCAGTCCCTTGGTTGAATAGTGGTGGCGGACGGTTGCCGCCCGAAAAAGTGACGTGTGCACCTCGGCAGGTTGCTGCGGGCTTGCAGGTGCTTTTTCGGCAAAGCCGCTTTTGACTCACGCGCCTGGATGCGTCTCCAGCCATCGCCGCCCGAGGGCCGTCAGGCGGTAACGCTGCTTGCTGCTGCGCGGCTTGTCGGGCAGGGTCATTTCCACTAGGCCTGATCCGAGGGCTGGCAGCAGGTAGGCTTTGCGGAAGTGCTCGTCGTTTTTGAGTGCCAACCCCTCCTGCAGTTCTTGGCGGGACATCTCCCCAACCAGCACCCATAGCACGCGCTCAACTTCCGTGGTGACTTCCGTGGTGACTTCCGTGGTGACTTCCGTGGTGACTTCCGTGGTGCTCATCACCGGCCTCGGAATCACTGCCCTGAACTCATTGCCCGCCACATCATCCACCAGCCGGGTTTCCGGCCAGTCTTGCAGCACGCGCGGGATGCCGGTGCCGATGCCTCGGTACGGCAGGATGCTGATCGCGTGATGGGTCAAGGTGGGGTTGCGCCGGTTCGACTTGCCCTGCCGAATTTGCTCCGTACTCAGGCTGTCGGGCAGATGGCCAGGGCTGATGATCTCGATGCGATCGGCAAAAATCAGCAAACGAACCGAGGCGCTGGTGAAGTAGTCACGGTGGATCAGCGCGTTGACCAGCAATTCGATGATGGCCTGTTCCGGCACTTCCAGCAGGCCCAGGGAGTTGAAATTCTGGTCACGCTGGACATGGTGCAGGTTGCGCTTGATAAACCCCAGGCTGCGCTGGTACTGCTCCAACAGCGTGCCGTCGATGTCTTCGCTGTCCAGATAGTGGTAACTGGCCAGTGACGTGCCGGGGAAGGCCACAGCCTTGACCATGAACGCGGGCCGATAACGCTGCGGGTGCTTGCCAAACAGCAGCAGACCCGCGAGGGTCAGTTCCTGCCCGTCACCCAAGCCGATGTTCTGCAAGGCCTGCGGCAAGGGCTGGTCGGGCAGCTGGCCGTAGCGCCGATTGAAGTAGTCGTTGAACGCCTTTTCGTCGATGTCGGCGGCGGATGTGCCTTCCACCGGAATCACATCGGCGTAGATCAACCCGGAGCGCTGGAACAGGCGCTGGATTTCCTCCCGTGCCGTGACGTGGCGCTTGTCCGAGCCACTCTTGACCCAGATGCGTCCCTGGCTGTCCAGGTAAGGCTTGCTCAGGCCATTGGGCACGGTGACGGCGATCACGATGCCCTGCGCCGTCTGGATGTTCTCGGTGGTCGGATGAACCGGTGGGCGAACGTTCTGCGACGCGGCATTCGAGATCAGCTGGTTCAAGCGGCGTACATTGGCCGCATCCAACCCTGTCACCTTGCCGTTGTCGTCCACGCCCAGCAACAACAGGCCGCCGCCGCTGTTGGCGAACGCAGCCAGTTCTGCCGCGATGCTGTCGGCGTTGGTCTCGTCGCGCTTGAACTGGTGGCGGCTGTCTTCGCCGCGCGCAAGGATGGGAAGGAGGTTGGGTTCGTTCATGCCGCTAACTGCTCCCTAAACTCCTCCCGCTTGCTCCACGCAATCGGCGTGATGTCATAGCTGCGCAGGGCATCATGCACGGCATCGCCAACCTGGCGGTCGCGGTCGTTCAGGATGGCAAATGCCTGCGAATCCGAAGGCCGTACTTCTTTGGTGTCCAGCCACGCGAAGGCGGTGCTCTGGGCGGTGTCCTTGTTCGGGTTGTTGATGACGCGAAGAATCCGCTCCGGTGCACGTCTGGATTTCGGCACCACGAAATCGAACTGATGGTTGTAGTGGCTGCGCCCGACAAAGTTCACGCGCGAGGTGTAGCGCACGTCGGCATCGTCCAGCCACAAGGCCACGTCCTCGAAGAAGAAGCTTGCGACGTTGGCGCGTGAAACGTAGAACAGGTCGTTGACCGCGAGAATGGCCTGCAACAGGCTGTGCTTGCGCAGCGGGAAGTTTTCCTCGGTGGCCTTGACTTCCAGCGCCTCGAAATTCTGCTGCACGCCAAAGCCGTTGAGCGTTGTCGCCAGCAGTGCCTTCCGGCGCGGCGTGTCGATTTCGCACCCGGACTGCGCCAGATCGGACAGCGTGTAGCCATCGTCGGTCAGCAACCACTCGCTGTCCTGCCGCTTCAGGTATATCTGGATGCAGTCGTTGTGGCGATCCAGATACGGCGTGGTGATTTCCACCCAGTCGTTTATCTCGCGCCAGTTGGTCTTGGCCTTGAGCCAGTCGTAGTAGCGGCTGATCAGATCATTGGTCGTGCTCATGAGAACAGCCCCCGCGTGATATTCGGCTGCTCGACCACGCCGCAGTAGCGCATGAAGTCGTGCAACACCTGCCAGGCATCGGTCGGATTGCTCAGAAGGTCAGCCGGGACTTCGACGGCCCAAGTGCGGCACGCCGACTTCGCTGCCATCCGGGTTGCGATGCGGCGCGGCGAAATCGAGACGCGCCAGCACCACCACCCTCCGGCCACGGGCCTGATAACCCGTCGTCAAGGCAATGCGCTTGCGGTTGATATCCAGCGAGAACTGCTCGCGTTCGTCGCGCGATACCAGCGGTACTTCGATGCGCCCGCCCAGGTCGGGGAACTCGAAAGCGGTCGGGGACGCAGGCACTTTCTCCATGCGCAACAAGGTATCGGCATCGGATTGTGCGAGCGCATCATCGGCCACGGTGGTCTCCTTTCGATTCCTGGGCAAACACCCGCTCCAGCATCGCAGGCAGCAGGGCGGCGTTGGCGGTGCGCTGGGCGGCGTGCTGGGCCTTGAGGGCGGCGACTTCGGTTTGCAAATGGTCGAAGGATTGCTGGATGGGCAAGGGCGGGATGGGGACTTCGATGGCCATCAGCTTTTCTTGCCCCAGCGTGCGATTGCGGCCCGCGCCGCCGGGTGAGGCTTCACCGATTTTCAGCAGGCCGTCGTCGGTCAAGAAGTAGTAGCGCAGGAACTCTGCCGAAGTTCGCACAGGGTTTACCTGGCAGGTCATGAATCGGTGCGAGCCGAAGCGCCCGGCGTCCTCGGGCTGTGCAATGGCAATGGCACCCTCCCACGCGAACACGTTGGAAAACAGCAGATCACCGGGTTCGATGCGATACAGGCGTTTCGTGCCAACTTCCGCGCCGGACAAGGGCGGCTTGTGGAACGTACCTTTGCCGAACGAGCGGATGCCCAACTCGGGATAGCTACCGTCGAGGGTGATCTGCGCCTCACGCCGCACCAGTGGCGCGACTTCCGCCATAGTCCGCATCGGCGCATTGGCAATGGCA
>OEIU01000937.1_pt1 | contig 22051 bp, 19 predicted proteins | sample 1539221 | NCBI WGS metagenome assembly OEIU01 (sample SAMN03792071, study PRJEB22550) | activated sludge metagenome | feature: wastewater treatment plant; material: activated sludge; isolation source: Wastewater treatment plant of a petroleum refinery complex | place: Argentina: Zarate | collected...
ACACCATGGTGCACGAGCAGATGGCCCGCTTCTTCCAGGGCTTCCGCCGCGACGCGCATCCGATGGCCGTCATGGTCGGCTGCGTCGGCGCGCTGGCCGCGTTCTATCACGACTCGACCGACATCAACGACCCGCAGCAGCGCATGATCGCCTCGATGCGGATGATCGCGAAGATCCCGACGCTGGCGGCAATGGCCTACAAATACACCATCGGCCAGCCCTTCATGTACCCGAAGAACTCGCTCTCCTTTGCCCAGAACTTCCTGCACATGTGCTTCGCGGTGCCCTGCGAGGACTACAAGATCAACCCGGTGCTGGCGGACGCGCTGGACAAGATCTTCATCCTGCACGCCGACCACGAGCAGAACGCCTCGACCTCGACGGTGCGCATCGCCGGCTCCTCCGGCGCCAATCCGTTCGCCTGCATCGCCGCCGGCATCGCCTGTCTGTGGGGCCCGGCGCATGGCGGCGCCAACGAAGCGGCGCTGGCGATGCTCGCCGAGATCGGTTCGGTCGACAAGATTCCGGAATTCATCGCCAAGGTGAAGGACAAGAACTCGGAAGTCCGCCTGATGGGCTTCGGTCACCGCGTCTACAAGAACTACGATCCGCGCGCCAAGATCATGCAGAAGATGTGTCACGCCGTGCTGAAGGAAACCGGCCACGGCGACGACCCGATGCTGAAGGTCGCGCTGGAGCTCGAGAAGATCGCGCTCTCCGACCAGTACTTCATCGACCGCAAGCTCTATCCGAACGTCGACTTCTATTCGGGCATCACGCTGAAGGCGATGGGTTTCCCGACCTCGATGTTCACCGTGCTGTTCGCGGTCGCCCGCACCGTCGGCTGGATCAGCCAGTGGAGCGAGATGATCGAGGATCCGCAGCAGAAGATCGGCCGTCCGCGCCAGCTCTACACCGGCGTCGCCCGCCGCGACTACGTGCCGATGGACAAGCGGAAGTAAGTCTCGGCCCTCAAGGCCTTCGAAGCGGCGTCATCGCAAGATGGCGCCGTTTTCGTTTGAGGCATGGTGGCAATTCAGCCTCGCCGCTGGAACTGATCGGTATTCATTCGGGAATGCCCGCGAGCCGCAGCCCCTCGACCAGAAGAGCCAGATCCTCCTTTCGGCGCAACGGTGTGAGTTGGCCCGCGCCGGAGAGCCGAAAGGCCGGATCGAGGCTGAGGATTCGGCGAGCTACAGATTCAGCTTGATCGAGCTTGCCTTGGTGGGCCAGGCAACAAGCAAGAAGACGCAGCGTAGCCAGATGGCCATCCGTAAGCTGCACCGCCTCGCTTGCGAGCCGCTCCGCGGTCTCGAACCGGCCCAGGTAGAAATTCGCGGCGCCCATCATTGAAATCATGATCTGCCGATTGGGATCGCGCGGGCTGAGCCGCATGGCCCGACTCTGATGCTCGAGAGCGAGATCATGGTAGCCCATGTAGAGTCTCAGCCAGCCGCTTACGCTCCATGCGAACGCGGAATTCGGATTGAGCGCGACGGCCTGGTCGACCAATGACGCCGCAGCATCCAGTTCGCCGGCAAGGTAGCCGAGAACCAACGCAGCCGCGGCAAGCGCGACCTCGTCATCACTTCCGAAGGTGATTGCAAGCCGGGCCAACCTCACGGCCTCGGCTGTTTCCTGCTGAGGATCGAGCATCCAGTGAGGGTGCTTCTTCGCGTTTATGCAGAGAGCCGCGCGCGCATAGGCGCCGCCATAGTGAGGATCGAGTTCAATCGCCTTATAGGCGAGACGTAACGCTTCCTCGTTTGCCTCGCGATCGCCATGTCGCCACACTGCGTTGGCCCGCAGGACGTAGTCATAGGCATCGAGCTTGTCCGTCGGTTTCCGTTGCGAGAGACGGCCTTGTTCGGATTGGAGCCGCATGTCGACGGTTACCGCGATGGATTCGGTGACGCGATCCTGGAGATCAAATATGTCGTCAAGCTCGCCGTCGAACTGGTCTGCCCACAAGTGGACACTGGTTGCCGCTTCGATCAGCTGTCCCGTGATGCGCACCCGGCGGCCTGCCTTGCGCACGCTGCCCTCGACCACATAGCGTACGCCCAGTTCGCGGCCGACCTGCTTGATGTCAACCGCCTTGCCCTTGTAGGTGAAGCTCGAATTGCGGGCTATGACGAACAGAGAGCTGAACCGCGACAATGCGGTGATGATGTTCTCCGACATCCCGTCCGCGAAATAATCCTGTTCCCGGCCGCCCGACATGTTTTCGAAGGGCAACACCGCAATCGAGGGTTTATCGGGGGGCGCCAATGCCTGTTTCGGCGATTGAACGAGACCGTTGGCGGCTGCTTCATCGGCAGGATTACGGGCTTCCTGCACGTGTCCGACAAAACGAAAGCCCTTCCGTGGCAACGTCTTGATCAGGCGTTGCCCCTCCCCGGAATCGCCGATTGCAGTCCGGACGACGTTCAGGCGCGTCGTCAGCGCTGCATCCGACACGCTTCGCCCCTTCCAGATCGCGTTGATCAGATCGTCCTTGCTGACGACGCGCTCCCTGTTGCGGATCAGGTATTCGAGGAGGTCGAAGACCTGTGGCGCAATGGAGACCCCCTCCACCCCGCGACGCAATTCGCGTCGGTCGGTGTCGAATACATAGTCCTGGAAGACATAGCGCAAGATGCCAATCCCTTGGACAATCACTGGCTCCGTCTGGACTGCTCAGAGTATGCCGCCGATGAGGAAAATGTAAGCTGGATATCCGGGCGTCGCCCGCCGCGATTACGTGCCGAGGGACAAGCGGAAGTAAGCGACGCGATCGAGAATTGGAAAATTCCGCTCCACGATAATATCCTGGACGGGATTTTTGATTGAGGAGGATCCATGCTCGCCGGAAGCTGCCTGTGTGGAAGCGTGGCTTATGAAGCCGATGCCGATCCCGGACCGATCGTCCACTGCCACTGCCAGACCTGCCGCAAGACACACGGCTCGGCGTTCTCGACGGTAACCAACGTCCCGCGCGACCGCTTCCGCTGGGTCCGAGGTGAAAGCCTGCTTCGAGGGTTCGAATCTTCGCCTGGCAAGACGCGGTATTTCTGCACCCGATGCGGGTCGCACATCGTGGCTGCGCGCGAGAGCAAGAGCACGGTCCTGCTGCGGATGGGCTGTCTCGATACGCCGATCAGCGAACGGCCCAGGATGCACATCTGGCGATCGGACGGCGCATCCTGGTTCGATCCCAAGGATCAATTGCCGGAGTGGCCGGAAGCCACGCCGCCGAAGGCCTAGGCCCGCGGCTTGTGCATCGTTGCCAGCACGATGTCGGCGGCGCGCACGCTGGGCGGCTGGTCGCCGGTCGACATGATCGTATCGAGCGTGGCGAAGGCCTCGAGCTGCTGCCGGCGCAGCGGAGAATCCGACAGCACGTCGCGAAGCGCCTGCGCCAGCTTCTCGGGCGTGCAGTCTTCCTGAAGGAATTCGGGAATGACATCGCTGCCGATGACGAGATTGGCGAGGATTACCGAGGAGACACGGATCGCGCGCCGCAGGATGAATGCTTCGATGGCGCCGACGCGGTAGGCCGTCACCATCGGAACGCCGGCGAGGGCGAGTTCGAGCGTCACCGTGCCGGACTTGGCGAGTGCGGCATGCGCGATGCGGCAGGCAGCCCGCTTGTCCTGCTCGCCGATCACGACCTGCGGCTGGATCGGCCAGCCCTTCACCGCCTCGACCACCGCCTCCTGCAGATGCGGCATCGTCGGCAGCATCAGTTCGAAGGCTGTGCCCTGCTCCTGCAACAGGCCCACCGCCTGGCCGAACACCGCCATGTGGTGGCGGATTTCGCTGCGCCGGCTTCCCGGCAGCACCAAGAGCACCGGCGGTGATTCCCCCCGCCGTCTGGCTTCATCGGCGTTCGGACGCAGCGAGGCCAGTTGCTCGGTCAGGGGATGGCCGACATAGGTGCAGGGCGGCCCGCGCAGCCGCTGATAGGCCGCGGGCTCGAACGGCAGCAGCGCCAGCACGTGGTCGACATATTTCAGCATCGCGCGCGCCCGCCCGGACCGCCACGCCCAGACCGAGGGCGACACATAGTCGACGATCGGAATGGAGGGATCCCTGGCGCGCACGCGCCTGGCGACGCGATGGGTGAAGTCGGGGCTGTCGATGATGACAAGGACATCCGGCGCCGCTTCGGTCACCGCGATCGCGGTTTCCTTGATCAGCCCGAGGATCTTCGGCAAATCCTTGACGACGGCGGCAAGGCCGATGATCGAGAGCTCCTCGATCGGAAACAGCGTATCGAGCCCCTCGCGCGCCATCGCGCGGCCGCCGACGCCCTCGAACTGCACGCCGTCGCCGAGCCGCTGGCGCAGCACTTTCATCAGGTTGGCGCCGAGGCGATCGCCGGACTCCTCGGTCGCGATCAGAAATATTCTCCGCTCCATCCCGGCGGTCGCGCGAGACGGCGTCACGCGGGCAGGCCCTGCACGAACAGGCCGGCGCTGTCCGCCGCCGCGATCATGGCCTGCGCGTCGGCTGCAATCGTATGTCCGGCGATCACGGCGATGCCGCCAAGGCCGGCCTTGGCCGCGCCTTCGATCGTCCTGGCGCCGACGGCCGGCAGATCGTAGCGCAAATCCTGGCCGCTCTTCGGGGCCTTCACCAGCACGCCGCGCCCCGCCCTGGCACGGATGCGCCCGGCCTCGCGCAGCCGCGCCACGCGGGCCAGCAGGCCGTCGGTGCCCTCGATGTCCTCGACCGCCACGACGTGGCCGTCGATCACGACCACGGCCTGGCCGATGTCGAACGGACCGAGCGCGCCAAGCACTTCCCGCCCCTTGGCGATGTCGGCGGCCGCAGCAGCATCGGGCGCGGCGCGGCCGATGGTTCCTTCCGGCATCAGCACATCGGGCGCGACGTCCCTGACGCCGACCATCCGGAAGCCATCCTGCTCGAGGATGCGGCCGATCCCCGACAGCAGATGATCGTCACCGCCGCGAAACGACGCCCAGACGCGGCCGAGCACGCGGATCGTTCCCCAGTCCAGCCGGATCTCGGATAGCGCCGGGCGCTGCAGCGTTCCGATGAAGATCAAATCGCGGCAGCCTTCGCTGCGAAACAGTTTGGTCGCGCGGCCGAGTTGCCCGACCGAAATCCAGTGATGGCGGAATCGTCCGACCCGACCAGGATCGCAGGCGCCACGCAACGCGAACAGCACCGGCGCGATCCCCCGCGCCTGCAGCGAATCCGCCACCGCGAACGGCATCGCGCCGCCGCCGGCGATGACGCCGACCGGTGAGGAGATATCGGTGGCCGCTGAGGTCATGGCTGCGGCGATCCCATCATCACGGCCTGGCGCCGTCGCCAGCGGGAAGGCAGAGCGGACGATGCTTGCCCTGCGCGATGAAGGCGAGGATTTCGGCAATCGCAGGGTCCTCGCCGGCGAGCGGCTGCACGGTATTCAGCCGTTCGGCAAAGACGCCGGGGCCATGAAACAGCTTCTGGTAGAACGAGCGCACCTTGGCAAGCCGCTCCCTGGTGAATTTGCGGCGCTTCATGCCGATCACGTTCAGCCCTTCGAGGCTGGCATACTGGCCGTTGACGAGCCCAAACGGAATGATGTCGCCGCGCACGCCGCAAACGCCGCCAACCATCACCTGCGGTCCGATCCGGGTGAACTGGTGTACGGCGGAGAGCCCGCCGATGAAGACGAAATCGCCGATCTCGCAGTGACCGCCGAGCGTAGCGGAAGTGGCGAAAATCACGTCATTGCCGACCTGGCAATCGTGACCGACATGGCTGCAATTCATGAAATAGCCGCGCTCGCCGACCCGCGTCACGCCGCCGCCGGCGACCGTCCCGGCGTTCATGGTGGAGGATTCGCGGATGGTGCATCCACTACCGATCTCGAGCCGGGTCAGTTCGCCCTTGTAGCTCAACGATTGCGGCGGCGTGCCAAGCGACACGAACGGATAGATCGTGCAGCCGTCGCCGATGATGGTTTGCGCGGTGACGTGCACATGCGCGACCAGCTTGCAGTTCGAGCCGATGACGACATCGGGCCCGACGATGCAATAGGGACCGATCGTCGTCCCCTCGCCGATCACAGCGCCATCCTCAACCCGCGCGGTTGGATCGATCGTACCCATTACGTCAGCCAGCCCATCCGTTGCAACGCGAATTTGTCGCGTTTTCCGGTGGTTAGCGCGGCATCCCAATGCTGTCTAGTGACGTATGGTTACGGCGTGTTTCGGGCCTGCGGTCTCGGGTCATGCCGGGCATGCTATCTAAATGCCGGCCCGCGCGATCCACTCGCTCGCCTGCACGCGCATGACGAAGGCGGCCGGACCGGACGCGCCGGTCTTGTAGACGAGCGCCTCACCTTCGCGGATGTCGGCAAACTCCTTGCCGAACGCGTCGGTGACGTTGGTCTTGTGCGTCACGGCCAGATTATTGACGCCGGCCTTCGGCGGCGCATTGACGAGATCGCGTATGGCGCGGCCGATCCTGGCGTTCTTGCCGTCGGGATTGGCCATCGCCGACGCACTGCCCGCGCCGCCGTCGGTCAGTTCGTCGACGGCAGATGCATCCTTGCCGCCGATCAGCTTGCCGGTCTCGACCGCACGATTCAGCCGGCTGGTGTAGACTTCGCCGATCGGCACGCCCAGTTTGGCAAGCGCCATCCCAAGCTCGCGCGCCATGGCGCGGCCCTTGTCGCTCAATTGCCGCTGCGCGCTCATGTCGTCGAACTTGAAGGGATAGGCGTCCTTCTGGCTGTCATCGGTGGCACCGTGCCGAAACACGATGACGTAGCCGCCGCCCTTCAACGCGGCGACCAGACTGTCCAGATCAGCCGCGTAACTTGACGGCGATATCAGAAGAAAGATGACCAGACACCGAATAACGGAAACAAGCTTGTTCACGGACGCCTCCGTTGAAAAAGCGTGGACCCAACCGGAATTCAGATGACGGATATTCTCAATCGACCTCGGGCAGTTTCCCTACCCTGGGATCGAGCAAAGACATCAGGATCCGCCAGTTGTGTGACGGATAGATGCAACCGGATTCAATCCGTCAGCATTGCGCCGACGTCGGCCTCGGCCACGACCGACCCGTTCACCTTGGCATCGCCGTGAAACCACCACATCGCCTTGCGGCGGCCGATCGAACGCATGTGGTACTCGATGGTATCGCCGGGCATCACCGGCTTGCGGAATTTGCACTTGTCGATGGTCAGGAAATAAACCGCGCGCGGCTTCTCGGTGCCCTCGACCGACTTGATGCCGATGACGCCGGCGGTCTGCGCCATCGCCTCGATCATCATCACGCCGGGATAGACCGGCCGATCGGGGAAATGCCCGAGAAACGGCGGCTCGTTGAAGGTGACGTTCTTGATTCCGATGCCGCTGTAGTCGGTCCTGATCTTGATGACACGATCGATCAGCAGCATCGGATAACGATGCGGGAGCGTCTTGAGGATCTCGTTGATATCAACGAACTCGAACCTGACCGGTGCCTCCTCCATCACTCCTTCCCCTCGCCTTTTGGATGGGCTGCACCAGCGCGCGCCAGGCGTTCAAGCGCCAGCGTCTCCCGGAACCATTGCCTGGTCGGCCGAGCCATGTGACCACCCCAGCGTTCGTTGGCAGGAATGTCGTCCTTCACCGCACTCATGGCCGCGATCTGCGCTCCGTCGCCGATCTTGATGTGATTGTTAAGCCCAGCCTTGGCGCCGATCGCCACGTTGTCACCGATCGTCAGGCTGCCGGCGAGCCCGATCTGGGCCGCCAGCAGGCAGTGCCTGCCAATCGTCACATTGTGGCCGATCTGGACCTGATTGTCGATTTTGGTGCCCTCGCCGATCACCGTATCGCGCAGGCTGCCGCGGTCGATGGTGGTGCTGGCGCCGATCTCGACATTGTTCTGGATCAGGACGCGGCCCGTCTGCGGCACCTTTAGATGGCCCTCGGGACCGAAGAAAATGAAGCCGTAGCCGTCCTGGCCGATGCTGCAGCCGGGGTGGATCAGGACGTTGTTGCCGATCAGCGCAAACTGGATCGCGGTGCGCGCGCCGACATTGCAGTCCCTGCCGATCTTGACGTCGGCGCCGATCACCGCGCCTGCGCCGATCACGGTGCCGGCGCCGATCTCGACCCGGGGTCCGATCACCACGAGCGCATCGACGATCACGCCGTCTTCCAGATGGGCCGTCGGGTCGATGATGGCCGACGGTGCGATGCCGTCATTGTCGAACCAGGATTGTGGACGGAGTGCATCGCCATGCCACTCGCGCGCCAGCCTGACGAACGCGCGGAACGGCTGGGTGGCCCGCAGCACCGCGACGTGAGCGGGCACCCGGGCTTCGAAGCGCGGGCTGACCAGGCAAGCCCCGGCCTTGGTCGCTTTGAGCTGATCGGCGTATTTGAGGTTGTCGAAAAACGCCAGATGCATCGGACCGGCTTCGTCGAGCGAAGCAAGGCTCCTGATGACCCGGTCGCCCTGCGCAGGATCGATCAATACCGAACCGGTCAGCGCGGCAATCTCAGCCAGCGTCGACGAAGCAGGTTGCTTGAAGAATATCGGCTGCGCCATTCCACCCGTCGCAGTCTGGTCTGCGCTCACACCAGACGGCCGGCTCTGAAAGACCAGAACCGACCGCTCTGCTTGTCCTGATACGTTTCCAGTCGCGAACCGATGATCGGTTCGCCTGAAGACGGCTAGAACGTCGTACCGCCGCCAAACTTGAACTGTTGCACGCGGTCGAACTGACCCTTGGTGAGCGGAACCGCATAGTCGAAGCGCAGCGGACCGAACGGCGAGGCCCAGATGAGGCCGACACCGACCGAGCTACGGACCACATTTCCGTTGTCATACACCAAGCCCGTACAGGTTCCAGCCGAGTTCGGATTGATCGTAGAAGGGGTGCAACCCGAGTTGGACGTGGTGGTAAGTTCGGCCGTCTGAGCCCACGTGGTCGGCCCCTTATAGTCAAAGAGTCCACCGGCGTCGGCATAGACCGATCCCTTGAGCCCGACTTCCTTCGGCAGGAACCAGAACGGCATCTGCAGTTCGAACGAAGCGCCCCAATATTTAGTGCCGCCGAGCGCGTCACGCGTACCGAACGGGTTGAGATCGCGCGGACCGATGCCGTTCGGCGCAAAACCACGAACGAGGTTCGGACCCATCTGGAAGTGATCGAGCATCCGGATTTCGTTGTTGCCAAGCTGGTTGAGCATACCGCCCTGGAGATGGATCAAACCAACGATATCGGCGACCAACGGGGAGTAATACTTCACATCGACCGCGGACTTGATGTAGCTCACGTCGCCGCCGACGCCGGCAAAGTCCTGCTTCCAGTCGATCAGCAAGCCGTCGGTCGGGTTCTTGTTGTTGTCCAGCGTGTTGTAGTTCAGCGTATAGCCGACCGCCGAAGTCAACACCTTGCCGCTCTGCAGCTCCTTGCGGACCGGCAGCGAGGCTTCGCCGTCGCTGTAGCACCACAGGCCCTGGCCGGAGGCGTCGGTCGCGGTCTGGCCGCCCGCGGTGATCGATCCGCCCGCGGGAGCGCCAACCAGATTCGCATAGGCCGGGCTTGGATTGAAGGCGAGCAGCCCGTTGCCAGGATTGTTGTTACAGTTGGCGAGCGAGTTCGGCAGCGAGATTTGCTGCTGATAGATCGAGTAGCGCAGTTGCAGCGCGAGATCTTCCCGCAGCGTGAAGCCGAGCCGCGGGCTGAAGCCGAGCGTCTTGGTGCCGTAGGCGATGTAGCTGTTGGCCAACTGCTCGCGGTAGAACAGGTCGAGGCCGAGCGCGACGCGGTAGTCGAACAGGTAGGGATCGACGAACGACAGCGAGCCGCCGCGCACATACTGGCCGTAGGTCACCGCAGCCTTCGCGTAGAGACCGCGGCCGAGGAAGTTACGCTCGGAAATGCTGACTTCGGCCAGCGCACCGTCGGTGGTCGAGTAACCGCCGGACACCGAGAAGTCGCCGGTCGACTTCTCTTCGAGGTCGACGATCAGGATGACGCGGTCGGTCGACGAGCCGGGCTCGGTGACGATCCTCACGCTCTTGAAGAAGTCGAGATTCTTCAGCCGGCGCTCGGCGCGATCGACCAGCGCCCGGTTATAGGCGTCGCCTTCGGACAGGTCGAATTCGCGGCGAATCACGTAGTCGCGGGTGCGGGTATTGCCGCGGATGTTGATGCGCTCGATATAGGTGCGCGGGCCTTCATCGATCGCGAACACGATCGAGACCGTGTGCTGCTCAAAATTGCGGTCGCCGCGCGGTCGCACGATGGCGAAGGCGTAGCCGCGCCGCGAGGCTTCGATCTGCATTTCTTCCACCGACTTCTCAAGCGCCTCGGCGTTGTAGACCGAGCCGACGCTGACCCGCGAGTAGCTGCGCATCGAGGCCGCATCCAGCGTCGGGATCGAGGTCTGGAAGTCGACGGTAGCAACGCGATATTGCTGCCCCTCTTCGATCTTGAAGGTGACGAGGAAGCCCTTCTTGTCGGGATCGTATTCGGTCAGGGCAGCGACGACCTGCACGTCGGCGTAACCGTTCTTGAGGTAGAAGCGTCGAATCAGATCGCGGTCGGCCTCGACCCGGTCCGGATCGTAGACGTCGTTGCCGCCGAGGAAGCTCAGCAGGTTGGATTCGCGGGTCTTGATGACGTCCTTCAGGCGATAGGACGAATAGGCAACATTGCCGACGAACTCGATCGACTTGACGCCGGTCTTGCTGCCTTCGGCGATCGTGAAGATCAGGTCGACGCGATTGTTCGGCTGCTCGATGATCTCAGGCGTGACACGCACATCGTAGCGGCCCGAGCGGCGGTAGATTTCGGCGATGCGCTGGGCGTCCGACTGCACCATCGGGCGCGAGAAGGTGCCGCGCGGCTTGGACTGGATTTCGGCGGAAAGCTGGTCGTCCTTGACCTTCTTGTTGCCCTCGAAGGCGATGCGGCCGATCACGGCGTTCTCGACCACGGTCACGACCAGCCGGCCGCCGACCTGGTTGATTCGCACGTCCTGGAACAGGCCGGTTTCGATCAGTGCCTTCAGGCCATCGTCGATCTGCGCCTGACCGAGGTGGCCGCCGGGACCCGGCTTGAAATAGGAGCGAATGGTCTCAACTTCGACGCGCCGGTTACCCTCAACGGCGATCGACGCCACGGTCTGGGCAGCAGCCGGCACCGAAACCAGCGTAGCCCCCACCGGCGCGGCCAACATGATCAGAGCGGCCAGCAAGCCCCCCCGCAGTCGCATTCCAAACATCATGCGCAACGCGCCCTCGTCATTCCTTTGCCGGCCCGTACCCCTACGAACCGACAGATTCCCAAGTTGCATTGCTTGTAGCCAATTTCGACAGGGCGGCAAACCAGACTTCTCGCGGCAATTCCAATTTCAATCCAAGGCGTTGCCAATGGGCAACGTCATAAAAAAGCCCGCGTCTACGATCTGCCGAAAAGCCCCTTCAGCCATGGCACCTGATGGAAATCATTATAGAAAGCGAACACCATCAGCATCAGCACCAGGACCAACCCCACCCGGAACCCGTATTCCTGCGACTTTTCAGACAGCGGCCGGCCGCGGAGCACCTCGGCCGTATAGAACATAAGGTGACCGCCGTCGAGCAGGGGAACCGGGAACAGGTTCAATAGTCCGATTGAAATGGACAGCACCGCCGCCAGGTGCAGCAAGGGAATCAGCCCAAGCGTCGCCACCTGCCCCGAAATCTGGGCGATTCGAATCGGTCCGCCGATCTGGTCGGCGCTGGCCCGCCCGGTGAAGATGTTGCCGATGTAGGCTAGCGTCTGCTCGATGACGAACCAGGTTTCCTTGATTCCGAGCCAAAGCGCGCTGGCCGGATCGACCTTTTCGGTCGTCACTTCGCCCGGCGAGGTAGCCCGGGTGATACCGAGGATGCCGAGCCGCTGGGTGTTGCCGAAGGGGTCCTTGATCTCGCGCAGTTCCGGCGTGCCCTTCAGCTGCAGCGTCGAATCACCACGCTTGACGGTGAAGGTCATGGTTTCGCCGGCGCGGACGCTGACGAAACGCTGCATGTCGGAGAAGCTGCCGATTTTCTTGCCGTCGATGGCGGTAACGATGTCGCCGACCTGGAACCCGGCCCGCTCGGCGGCGCTGCTGGCCTCGATCTTGTCGACCCGCGCCGTTGTGCTCGGCTTGCCGAAGAAGGTGAAGAGGCAGGTGAAGATGACGATCGCCAGAATGAAATTCGCGATCGGACCGGCCGCAACGATGGCGGCGCGCGCACCGACCTTCTTGTGATGGAAGCTGCCTGCCCGCTCCTCCTCGGTCATGCCAGCGAGCGCCTCGGCCGAGGCCGGCGTCGAGGCTTCCGATTCGTCGCCGAAGAACTTCACGTAGCCGCCGAGCGGAATCGCCGAGATCTTCCAGCGCGTGCCGTGGCGGTCGTTGAAACCGACAAGTTCCGGCCCGAAGCCCAGCGAGAACGTCAGCACCTTCACGCCCGCCCAGCGGGCGACCAGAAAGTGGCCGAGTTCATGGAAGAACACGACGATGGTCAGGACAAACAGGAAGGGGATGATGTAGCCGACCAGCCCATGGCCCAACGTACTGAAACTATGGACAAAAAATTCTGTCATCAGATTCCCCTCGACAAGAGCCAAAGGCTCCGTCCCCAACGCTCTAGGATGCCTTTAAGGCAATTTGAGGCAATAGGGAGGCGGCTCTATTTCGCGCGTTATGGTCAACGGTGATCGCGTCGTCGGCCGAGCTCAGCGGTGCAAGGTTCCCGGCGCGAATCCAGTCGTTCATGGTGGTCTCGACAAGGCGCGCGATCGATCCGAACTTGATCTTTCCGGCGATAAACGCCGCCACCGCGACCTCATTGGACGCGTTGTAAACCGTGGTCGCACCACGTCCCGTACGTAACGCTTCGTAGGCCAGCCGCAAGCCCGGGAACCGCTCGAAATCCGGCGCCTCGAAGGTCAATTGTCCAATTTTTGCGAGATCCAGCCGCGCCGACGGGCCGACGATTCGATCGGGCCATCCCAGGCAGTGCGCAATCGGGATGCGCATGTCGGGTGCGCCAAGCTGCGCAACCACAGAGCGATCGGAGAATTCGACCATGCCGTGAATGATCGACTGCGGATGCACGAGAACGTCGATTTCGTCGGCGGAGAGCGCGAACAGATAGGAGGCTTCGATGACTTCGAGGCCCTTGTTCATCATCGAGGCCGAATCGATCGTGATCTTCTGGCCCATGCTCCAGTTCGGATGCTTCAACGCCTGCTCGAGCGTCGCCTGCTCGATATCGGCCGGCGCCCAGGTGCGGAACGGTCCGCCCGAGGCGGTGATGATGACGCGCACCAGCTCCTCGCGATTGCCGGAGGAGAGCGCCTGAAACAGCGCATTGTGTTCGGAATCCGCCGGCAGGATGCAGGCATTGGCCTTCGCCGCGCGCTGCATGAAGAAATCGCCGGCACAGACCAGGCATTCCTTGTTGGCGAGCGCAACCGCCGCACCGCGATCGACCGCAGCCAAAGCGGGCTTCAAGCCAGCCGCACCGCTCACCGCCGCCATCACCCAATCAGCAGGACGCGCGGCCGCCTCGATAACAGCGCTTTCGCCGGCGCCCGCTTCGATGCCCGTGCCCGCGAGCGCCGCCTTCAGCTCGCCGAGGCGCGCCGGATCGGCGATCGCCGCGAATCGCGCACCGAATTCCTTGGCCAGCCTGGCCAGCGCGTCGACATTGGAATTCGCGGTCAGCGCCTCGACCTGGTAGCGGTCGCGCGCGCCGCGCAGCAAATCCATCGTGCTGTCGCCGATCGAGCCGGTGGCGCCGAGCACCGTGACCGTACGCGCCGCGGCTGCGGTGGCCTTGTTGTTACGCAATGGAACTGCGCTCATCGTATCACCAAACCATAAGACCGCGGCCGACGCCATCGGCGCCGCCCCGCAGAAAACCCAAAAGTGCCGCCACGACGACGGCTGCGACAAATCCGTCCAGACGATCCATTAGTCCGCCGTGACCGGGAATAATGTGACTTGAGTCCTTTACGCCAAAACGCCGCTTCACGGCGGATTCGAAGAGATCGCCAAGCTGCGAAACGACCGTGAGGACCGCCGAAACCAGCAATAGCGGCCCTGCCCTGCCCAGTTCGAACGCGGCAAATCCCCCCGCTACCGCGAGACTCGCCGCAAACCCGCCGATGGCGCCGGCCCAGGTCTTCTTCGGGCTGACGCGCGGCCACAGCTTCGGCCCGCCAATGCCGCGGCCTGCGAAATAGCCGCCGCTGTCGGTCACCCAGACGATCAGCAGCACGAACATTAGGGCGGAGAAGCCCTTTGCCGGGTCGAGCCGCACCAGCACGGACGCTATCTCGGCCGCCGCCGCGTACAAGAACCCCGCCGCCGCCCAGTTGCGCCGCTCGGGCGCCATCGCGGCAACGGCAGCGAGACCTATCGCAAGCACGATCAGCGCGGCATCGAGGCGATGCAGCGCAAGGCAGAGCCCGGCAACCGCAAGCGCGACGATACCGGGCACCGTCACGCGCATCGTCCCGCCGAGACCCACGATCGCGAGCCATTCGACGAACAAGCCGATCGCGGCCAGCACCACCAGCGCGGTCCAGAGCCAGCCGCCCGCATAGGCGATCGCCACCGCCAGTGGAATCAGTACGACCGCCACCGCGACACGCATTGCGAGATTGCGCTTGTCCGATCCGCTCGCTGCCGCGGGCGCGGCCTCGCGGTCCGTCACGATCCGGTTTTCGCGGCCAGACCGCCGAACCGGCGCTCCCGTCTGGCATATTCGGCAATCGCGCTTTCCAGCGCGGCCTTGTCGAAATCCGGCCAGTGGATCGGCACGAAGACGAGCTCGCTATAGGCGGCCTGCCACATCAGGAAGTTCGACAGCCGCTGCTCGCCGCTGGTGCGGATGATCAGGTCGGGATCGGGAATGTCAGGCGCGTCGAGATAGCGGCCGAGCGTATCGGCGTCGATCGAGGCCGGATCGCGCTTGCCTTCCGCGACTTCGCGCGCGAGCCGCTGCGCTGCGCCGGCGATCTCCTGGCGCGATCCGTAGTTGAAGGCCACGACGAGATTGAGCTTGGTGTTGTCCCTGGTCAGCTCTTCGGCTTCGTTCAACAGCGTGCAGATATCGGGTTCCAGCCCTTCCCGCTCGCCTATCACACGCACGCGCACGCCGTCCTTGTGCAGCGTCGCGAGATCGTTTCGGATGAAGCGGCGGAGCAGTCCGAAGAGATCGCCGATTTCGGTCGCCGGCCGCGACCAGTTTTCCGAGCTGAACGAAAAGATCGTCAGATAGAGCACGCCGAGTTCATGGGCGGCGCGAACCACGCGACGCAGCGCCTCGACGCCGCGGCGATGACCTTCGGCGCGCGGCAAGCCGCGCGCGGCCGCCCAGCGCCCGTTTCCGTCCATGATGATCGCCACATGCAACGGAACGGATCGATCCGGTCCTTCCGTGGCAGGGGCGGCGGCGTTCGGCATCATCAAAATTCCAGAGCCAGTCTCAACCGTTCCAGTCTCAACCGTTGAAACCTGTCATCAAACGGTGAGGATTTCCTTTTCCTTCGCCGCGAGCAACTGATCGATTTCCGCGATCGTTCCATCGGTCGCTTTCTGCACGTCGTTGGCAAGCCGCTCCTGATCGTCTTCGGAAATTTCGTGATTCTTCTCGAGCTTCTTGACGACATCGAGCCCGTCGCGGCGAACGTGGCGGACCGCAACCTTGGCGGCCTCGGCGTATTTATGTGCGACTTTCACCAGTTCCTTGCGCCGCTCGGTGTTGAGCTCCGGAATGCGCAGGCGCAGCACCTGACCTTCGGTCGCGGGCGAAAGACCGAGATTGGAATCGACGATCGCCTTCTCGACGGCCTTGACCATCGACTTGTCCCACACCTGGACGGAAAGCAGGCGCGGCTCGGGCACGCTGACGGTCGCAAGCTGGTTGAGCGGCATGTGCGAACCGTAGGCCTCGACCTGCACCGGCTCCAGCATCGATGCCGACGCACGGCCGGTCCGCAAGCCGCCCAGTTCGTGCTTGAGCGAGGAGGTGGCGCCTTGCATGCGGCGCTTCAATTCGTTGATGTCAAAACCGGGCGTGGGCATAACGCTCTCCCCTTCCTAGAAACTGCCGCAGGCGCCTTGATAGGCCTGAGGATCGAAACCTGCTGGCTTTTCAGCCGGCAACTACCGTGCCGCGGCCGGTCCCGCGCAGGATCGCGCCGATCGAACCCGGCTCGGCGATCGAGAATACGATGATAGGCAGTGATGTCTCGCGGGCAAGCGCGAATGCGGTCGCGTCCATCACCTTGTAGCCACCGCTGATCGCCTGCGAATGCGTGAGGCGATCGAAGCGCTTGGCCGAGGGGTCCTTTTTGGGGTCAGCGCTGTAGACACCGTCGACATTGGTGGCCTTCAGCACCGCCTCGGCCCCGATCTCGGCCGCCCGCAGCACCGCCGTGGTGTCGGTGGTGAAGAACGGATTGCCGGTCCCGCCGCCGAGCAGCACGATTCGCCCCTCGGCGAGGTATTTGTGCGCTGCACTGCGGGTGAACAGCTCGGAAATCTCGGGCATCACGAATGCCGACAGGGTCCGCGCCGGCGTGCCCTTGCGCTCGATGGCGGCTTCCAGCGCCAGGCAGTTCATCATGGTCGCGAGCATGCCCATGGTGTCGCCGGTCGGGCGCGACACGCCGCGCGAGGAAACCTCGACGCCGCGAACGATGTTGCCGCCGCCGATCACGACGGACACCTCGACGCCGAGCTTCTTTGCCGCGATCAGATCGTCGGCGATGCGGTCGATGGTGGGCTGATCGATGCCGAAAGACTGGCTGCCTGCGAGATACTCGCCCGAGAGCTTGATCACGACGCGACGATAGACCGGGTCAGCCATTGCCTATTCCTTGTCCCGCGCAGGTGACTTCCGGCGCGATGCGCCGGAAGACCGTGACCGCAGCGGTTACTTCTTGCCGCTGGCCGCCGCGACCTCGGCTGCGAAATCGGATTCCTGCTTTTCGATTCCCTCGCCGAGAGCATAGCGCACAAATCCGGCAATCTTCACGGGACCGCCGACCTTGCCCTCAGCTTCCTTCAGCGCCTGCGCGACCGACTTGCCGGTGTCGTGGATGAAGGCCTGATCGAGCAGGCAGACTTCCTTGTAGTAGGTCTTCAGGCCGGACTCGACGATCTTCTCGATCACGTTCTCCGGCTTGCCCTGCTGGCGATACTTGTCGGCCAGCACGTCCTTCTCGCGCTTCACGGTCTCCGGGTCGAGGCCTGCCGAATCCAGCGCCAGCGGATTGGTCGCGGCAACATGCATCGCAAGCTGGCGCCCGAGCTGGGCGAGTTCATCGGTCTTGCCGGCCGATTCGAGCGCGACCAGCACGCCCATCTTGCCGGCGCCGTCGACCACCGCACCGTGGACGTAGCTCGACACCACGCCCTTGCCGACCTCGAGCGAGGTGGCGCGGCGCAGCGACATGTTCTCGCCGATGGTGGCGATCGCATCGTTGATCGCGACCTCGACCGTGACCTCGCCGACCTTGGCGGCCTTGATCGCGTCGACATCAGCCTTGTTGTGCAGCGCGACCTGGGCGATCATCTTGACCAAGCCCTGGAACTGCTCGTTGCGCGCGACGAAATCGGTCTCGGAGTTGACTTCGACCAGCACGCCCTTGCCGCCCGACGTCAGAGCGCCGATCAGCCCTTCGGCCGCGACGCGGCCGGCCTTTTTCGCAGCCTTCGACAGGCCCTTCTTGCGCAGCCAATCCTGGGCGGCCTGCATGTCGCCGTCGGTCTCGGTGAGGGCCGCCTTGCAGTCCATCATGCCCGCGCCGGTCGACTCGCGCAGTTCCTTGACCATTGCCGCAGTGATCGTTGTCATCGTCAAATATCCTTCGTGCCTGCTAGCAGGGCGCGGCACGCGCCTTGCGCCGGGCCGCTGTCAGCTACAGGGGATGTCGAAATCTCTCGGGAACGGAACCGGTGGCCGGAAGATCCGGCCACGCGGCGTACCAATTATTCCGCTTCCGCGGTGAGCGTCTTGGCCTGGGCAACCCAGGCATCGGCGCGGCTCGGAAGACCGACCTCTTCACCGATCTTGTGCGCGGTGTCGTGGTCGAGTTCGGCGAGCTGCCAGTAGTGGAAGATGCCGAGGTCGTTGAGCTTCTTCTCGATCGTGCCCGAGACGCCGGTGAGCTTCTTGAGGTTGTCGGCGGTGCCGCGCGGACCGGCGAGGCCCTGGAAGCCGGAGGTTTCGGCAGCAGCCGGAAGCTCCTCGCGGGCCGGCTGGGCCGAGGCGCCGATATCGATGCCGGAGTCGCCCTGCGCGCGCGAAATGCCGTCGATGGCGGCGCGCGCAATCAGGTCGCAATACAGCGAGATGGCGCGGCCGGCGTCGTCATTGCCCGGCACCACGAAGGTGATGCCCTTCGGATCGGAATTGGTGTCGACGATCGCCGCAACGGGAATGTTGAGCCGCTGCGCTTCCTGGATCGCGATGTCTTCCTTGTTGGTATCGATCACGAAGATCATGTCGGGAAGACCGCCCATGTCCTTGATGCCGCCGAGCGAACGGTCGAGCTTGTCGCGCTCGCGCTGCAGCGTCAGCCGCTCCTTCTTGGTGTAGGAGTTGGCTTCGCCCGAGGACAGCACCTCATCGAGGTGACGCAGGCGCTTGATCGAGCCCGAGATCGTCTTCCAGTTGGTCAGCGTGCCGCCGAGCCAGCGCGAGTTGACGAAATACTGCGCCGAGCGCTTGGCCGCTTCAGCCACGCCGTCCTGGGCCTGACGCTTGGTGCCGACGAAAAGGATGCGGCCGCCCTTGGCGACGGTGTCGGACACCGCCTTCAGCGCGTTGTGCAGCATCGGCACGGTCTGGGCGAGATCGATGATGTGGATGTTGTTGCGGGCACCAAAGATGTAATCCGCCATCTTCGGATTCCAGCGGTGCGATTGGTGACCAAAGTGCACGCCAGCTTCCAGGAGCTGACGCATGGAAAAATCGGGTAGCGCCATAGTGATAGTTCTCCGGTTGGTTCCTCCGGAAACGTGTGAGCAAACGAGCCTTATGGCCCGGCTGCCACCGGACGGCCTTTTGAGCCATGTTTCCGTGTGAGATGGCGCGCTGTATAGCCGGATTCCAGCCAGAAGCAAGGAAATACGGCTGGACTTTCAGCCCTCCTGCCCTGCGTCCTGGGGCCGTGCCGGGCCAGTCGTCTTTAGGCCCGGAACGGGCCAGATCTCGCGATCTGGCCCGTTGACGATCAGCATCGGGCGCCCGGCGGGCAGCCCCTGGCCGGAGCTGGGCGAGCCGGTGGCGGTGACGCCACCCGAGGTGGCGGCGCAGCCATCCGGGGCGGTGGTGCCGGTGCCGCCATCCGTGGCGGCGGGGCAGCCATCCGCGGAGCCGGCGGGGGCGCGGCCATGCGCGGCGGGGGCGCGGCCATCCTGGGCGGCGGCGACGGGGCGGCCATCCGCGGGGGCGGCGCGGCCGCTCTCGGCGGGGGCGCAGGCGGGGCGGCACGCGCGGGCGGGGGGGGGCCTGCCGGCCGCGCCCCCCCCGGGGGCGGGGGGCGCCCCCACCCCCGCCGCGGCGGGACGGCGACCCCCCGCGACCAGCAGCGCCGCCGCGGCGCGGCGGCACTCGGTGGCGGCGCAGCCCGTGGTGGCGGGCCAGCGGGAGCCGTTGCGCCGATGGCGGGCCGCGCGCCGGTGACGCCGGGTCCGGCCGGCGGCGAAGCGCCGGGCGCAGTCCTCGCGTTCGGATTCACCGCGGCGCTCGGCGGCGCCGGCGGCGCACCCCTGGCGCCCGGGACCGGCAGCGCGTTGGTCCTCGGCAAGGGCTGGTTCGACGGCAGCGCGGCCGGGGCGTTGGCCGGCTGCACGGAATTGGGCCCACCGGGCCGCCCGCCGGGAGCGCCGGGGAAACCGGTCCTCACGGCAGGATTGATCGCGGCGCTCGGCGGCACGGGCGCCTTGCCCTGCTGGATCAGCGTCGCCCGTTGCGCGACCGCGGGCGGCAGCGTAGGCGTGGCGCCACCCTGCCCCGCCCCAATCGCCGGCGCGCCAGGACGTCCGCCCATCCTGTCGCCGGGCCCAGCCGCGGGTGCGGGGGCTGTCCGCCGGTTGATGACGCTGTCGATGGCCGCCCGGTTGTGGATGTTGGCGAAGATGATGTTGTTCGGCGGCGGCGCGATATAGCGCGGCGCCCTGACATAGACCGGGAACGGCACGAACACCGGCTGCGGCAGGATGAACAACCCGATCGGCGCCAGCGGCGGCTCCAGCACCACGAAATCATCCGGTGGCGGCGGCAAATAATAGACCGGCGCCGGGGGCGGCGGCACGAAGTCGAACTCGGGATCGCCGAAGGCCAGCACCGGGCGATCGACATAGATGATCTCTTCCGGCGGCGGCGGCGGCACGTCGTATTCGATGACGTCGAATGTCGGCGGCGGCTCGAGCGGCGCGGTGAGAATGGCCAGGCGGCGGCGCGCATCGGCAGCATGCGGCCCGCGCGGATAGCGTTGCAGGTACGACCAGTAGGCGTTCGGCGTGTCGGCGCGGTAGGTGCGGCGCCAGGTGATCGCTTCGCGCCGCGCCGCCGTGATCGCCCTCACCCGCTTGGCCAGCGGATCATCGGGATAGGCGCCGAGAAAATCCTCGTAGCCCTGCAGGGTGTCGCGCTCCAGCACCGCGGCGTAGGCGTTCTGCACGCCGAGTTCGCGGATCGGCTTGTTGCGGTCGGCGGCGACCTGATCCACCGGCGGCTGTGCCGGCGCGTCGGGAGCGCGCTCGAAGAAGGTGAAGCCGGCGTCGACCTTCTGGCTGTCCCACGGCACCTGCGCGCCCTTGCTCGCTTCATTGACCCGCAGCCTGACCCGGTTGAACACCTCCGGCAGCGGCAATCCGCCGGTGCGGATCATCTCGGCCAGCGACTGGGCGTAGATGCCGTACGACCCCTGCTCGGCCGGCGCGACGGTGCCCGGCGCCGCATTGAAGGCGATCAGCATATGCCGGTCCGCTTCGACCAGAGCGAGGCCGCTTGCGATCTGTCCGTTGACGAACGGCTGCTGCCGCGCCGCGTCCAGCACGACGATACCGGCCTTCAGCGGCAGCGACGCGAGCTGACGGATGTAGTCGCCGGTCCGCAGCGCCTCGATCGGCACGTCGTTCTCGCGGTTGATCGCCGAATCGACCGGAACGAAATAATTGTCGCCGGCGAGCTGCAGCCCATAGCCGGCGAGATACACCATCGCGACCGTATCGGGCCCCGAGTTCTCGGCCTTCTGGATGAAATCGCGGAAACTCTTGCGCAGCGTGTCGCCGTCGAGATCGCGGGCGCCGATCACATCGAAGCCGGCCGCCTGCAGCGTCTGCGCGATCAGGCCGGCGTCGTTGGCCGCCGTCGCCAGCGGCGATTTCGCATAGGCGCCGTTGCCGACCACCAGCGCAATCCGCTTCTCCGGCTGCTGCGCGGCGGCGGCATCCAGGTAACCCGCAAGGGCGGACATCGCGACGAGACAGGCCGAGACGATCGATAAGCTTCGCAGTACCCGCATGGTATTCCACCCTGTCGCCGCCCGAGCGCCGCATGGAAGGCGCTCTAAGCTGAACGTTTCTTGAACAAATGAGCTCTCAGCAAGGCATATGGCCGGCTGTGCCCGGTTCTGGAACCGAAATTGGCGTTGTCGCGGCTTTCCGCCGGGCGTATCCTTTTTTCAAATCGTGTTCGCCGTATCGTGAGGCGACGGCGCGAGTTCCTCCGATGTGGCGGATTGCCCACGCAATGGAGGAGCCGCCATGACCGTTTCCCCTACCCTGCAGAAATATCTGGATCAAGTCGTCAGCTACGACCTCATCCGCCATGCCCCAACCATGTCATCGACCCGCACGGCTGAAGCCTGCCACGTGCCAGGCGACGCGCTGGCCAAGGCGGTCGTACTGCGCCGTGACGGCGGCTACATGATGGCTGTGCTTCCGGCCTCGCATCATCTGCACCTCTCCGCCCTGAAGAGTCAGCTAGTGGTTCATCACCGTGATTTTGACTCTTTGGCGCCAACTGGATAGGCGCG
>OEIU01000938.1_pt1 | contig 22037 bp, 17 predicted proteins | sample 1539221 | NCBI WGS metagenome assembly OEIU01 (sample SAMN03792071, study PRJEB22550) | activated sludge metagenome | feature: wastewater treatment plant; material: activated sludge; isolation source: Wastewater treatment plant of a petroleum refinery complex | place: Argentina: Zarate | collected...
GTTGCCAAGCGCGAAAAGTTGCGTGCAGACAAGGAGGCGGCGCATGTCTGAACTGAAGCCGCTGCTTGTTGAAATCGGCCCCGAGGAACTTCCCCCGAAGGCGCTGGACGAACTCGCCGCCGCATTCGCCAAGGGCATTTGCGAAGGACTGGCCAAGCGCGGCATCGACGCCGAAGTCGCCAACGCGAAAACCTACAACTCGCCGCGACGACTCGCCGTTCTGGTTCCCGGCGTTGCCACGATGCAGCCGGCGCAAAAATCCGAAGTACTCGGCCCGTATCTGAATATTGGCCTCGATGCGTCTGGCGTGCCGACACCTGCGCTACGCGGCTTTGCCGCGAAGAATGGTGTCGCCGTGGAAGATTTGCAGCGCACGAGTGACGCCAAGGGCGAGCGCTTCGTCGCGCGCAGCGAAAAGCCCGGCCAGCCAACCGCCGCACTGATGCAAGACATCATCGCCGAAGCACTGAAGGTGCTGCCGATTCCCAAACCCATGCGTTGGGGCGATCATGATTTCGCTTTCGTCCGTCCCGTGCACTGGCTTGTCATCCTGCACGGCGACAGCATTGTTGACGCCGAAATTTTCGGTATCAAATCCGGCCGCGAATCGCGCGGGCATCGTTTCATACATCCGCGAGCGGTTGTGATCCCCAATCCAGTTGCTTATGTTGATGCTCTGCGTACGGCGAACGTTTTGGTCGATCCCGCCGAGCGGCGCGCGCGCGTCGCGTCCGAAGTGGCGCGAGCCGCACAGGCAACCGGTGGCACGCCGCGGCTTTCGGACGCACTGCGCGACGAGATTTCAAACCTCGTCGAATGGCCATCTGCCGTCGCCTGCGCATTCGAGCGCGACTTCCTTGCGGTGCCGCCGGAAGCGCTGATCACGACGATGGAAACGAATCAGAAATTCGTTCCCGTATTTGATTCGGCCGGAAAGCTCACCGAGCATTTCATCGGCGTCGCCAACATCGAATCGAAGAATCCGTCCGAAATCCGCAAGGGTTACGAGCGCGTGATCCGGCCGCGTTTTGCAGATGCGAAATTCTTCTACGACGAAGACCTGAAGACGCCGCTTGCCGCACACCAGGACTCTTTGAAATCGGTGACGTATCAGCAGCAACTCGGCAGCATCTGGGACAAATGCGTGCGTGTGGCCGAGCTCGCCCGCGTCATTGCCAATCGCAGCGGCGTCGATGCGGCACTGGCCACGCGCGCCGCTGCATTGAGCAAATGCGATCTGCTCACGCGCATGGTCGGCGAGTTTCCCGAATTGCAGGGTGTGATGGGGCGCTATTACGCCAACGCCGACGGCGAGAACACAGACGTCGCAACGGCACTGGACGAGTTTTATCGCCCGCGTTTTGCCGGTGATGGCATTGCGCAGGGCAGGATCGCGCAGGTGCTCGCGATCGCCGAACGGCTCGACACGCTCGCCGGCATTTTCGCCGTCGGCGGCAAGCCGACCGGCAGCAAGGATCCGTTTGCGCTGCGCCGTGCCGGGCTTGGTCTAGCACGCACGTTGATCGAAGGACAACTCGAGCTGGACCTGGAAGCCGTGCTGCGCGAGGCCGTGGAACTGCTGCCTGCGATCGCGCCGCCCAAGGATCCCAAGGCCGCCGCCAAATCAGCGCAGGCCGACAGCAAGCAGAACCTGACCGACGCGCTGCTTGATTTCATCTATGAGCGCCTGCGCGGTTACTACGCCGAGCAGGGCTTCGGTGCGGATCAGTTTGACGCGGTGCGCGCGGTCGATCCCGAAACCTTGCCCGACTTCGACCGTCGCCTGCGTGCCGTGGCGGAGTTCGCCAAGCTGCCGGAAGCCGCTGCACTGGCTGCGGCGAACAAGCGCATCGGCAATATCCTCAAACAGGCTCCAGACGATGCCAGCGGACGTGTCGACGCCACGCTGCTCGATGCCGGCGCGGAACGCGAACTGCACGAACACATCGAACGCGCGGTCACCGCGATCACGCCACTGGCGCAAGCCAATCGCTACGTCGACATGCTGCGGGCACTGGCCGCATTGCGCACGCCGGTTGATGCCTTTTTCGATCAGGTCATGGTGATGGCCGACGACGCTGCCAAGCGTCGCAACCGCATCGCCCTGCTCGCCGGCCTGCGCCGGCTGTTCCTGCAAGTAGCGGACATTTCATTGCTGCAACAAGCGTGAAGCAAGTGTCGCTCGGAATCGCCGTCAGGAAATGCGCGGTGGCGCAATCACTTCGGATTGCGCCACCGCGGATACTCCCCGCCCGTTATTTCTTGCGGTTGAAACATTCCCCGTCGAGGTAATTGACGATCAGGTTGCTGGTTTCACGCGCCTGACGCGGATACCACGGCATGCTGTGCGGCATATCCGCAATCACGTGGTACTGCGCGGGAACGATATCCTTGACCGCCTTGTAGAACGGTTCGGCATGGATGGAGGGCGGCGTGCGCACATCGCGGTCGCCGTCAAACAGCAGAATCGGCAGATGCGCCTTGCTCGCGTTTTTCATCGGATCCATGCCCTTGACCGTTTGCCCTTGCAGGATGCGCTGCAGACGGTTGTCGCTCCATGAAGTGCCCAGGCGACCGAGATCGGCGACCGGCGCTCCCGCGATGGCGCACTGAAATGGGGATGGCGAACGCACATCCGCCGCGACGGCGGCAAAACCGCCATACGAATACCCGAAGATCGCGATACGATCCTTGGCCGCGATGCCCTGCGCCACCAGCCAGGCAGCGCCATCGTCGAGGTCATCCGACATGGTCTGGCCCCACTGCCCGTCGCCGGCCAGCCAGAGCTTGCGACCAAGTCCGGACGAGCCGCGGTACTGGGGACGCAACACCGCGTAACCGCGCGACGTCAGCATCGGCACCCAGCCGGGCGCATCCCAGCCCATGTAGTCCCGCGCCCATGGACCGCCGTGCGGCATCAGGATCGCCGGTGCCACTGCGTCGCCTTTCTTCCAGCCTGCGGGCAGATCGAGGATTGCAGGAATCTCCATCCCGTCGCGAGCCTTGTACGTCACCCAGCTTTCCGCACCCGTCATGCCAGGCTTGACGGTCGGAAACTCGCTGCCGAGATTCACCACCTGTGCCTTGTTCAGCAACAGATGCCAGGCCGGGGGTGTGCTGGCGCTTTCGGTGCTGAACAGGACCTTGGAAAAATCGTCGGTGTAACTCGAAATCGAAATCTGCTGTCCGTCAAACGCCTTGCCGATCGATTCCTGAATGCCCTTGAGCGTGGGGTCGACAAATACCTGTTGCCGATACGGCCCATCGACGATGAAACCGACGATCTTGTTGAAATTGGTCGGCCGGGTGCTGAAGATCAATCCGCCGATCGAAAAACTGTTGTCGGCCAGCAGTGGTTCCGGATCGAACTTTTTCTGCGACGGATCGTACACGCGCGCCTGCACCTGATCCGAAAACTGATCGGTCAGCACGTAGTACTTGCCAGTCGCATCATCGACGCCAACCACGCTGACTGAATGCCGATCCGAAAGTTTCGTGGTCAACGGGTCCTGGACTTCGAATTTCCCGGACTTGGGATCAATGATCAGGAAGCGTTGGTCGTAGTCGTTGTCGCCAGTGGGCTCGATTTCGGATTTGACCAATACCTTGCCATTGCGTGCATCGAACAAACTTGGTGCCGCGCGCGCACCGCCGTGGAACAGCAATTCCTTCTCGCCGGTCTTGAGATTGTAACGGTAATAGTTGGACGAAAGACTGACTTCGCTCACTTGCTGGATGATGACGTTGTCCGGATCCAGCGGCAGCATGCTGACCAGCGAGGCGGTGCCGGCCAGCTCAAGGCAACGCTGAGTCTGCTTGCTGACGCCAACCGCCGTCTTGTCGTCGGCGAAAGCTTCTTCGAATTTCTTCTGCGCATCGCCGGTCAGGTAGGCCTTGGTCACGAACGTCTTGGTCGTGCCCAGGGATCTGCCTTCGACGCACCCGCCATCGCCTGTCCATTCCTGGCGAGCGATGGCCAGAATCTTGTCGGCCTTCAACGCAAACGCGGCAATGAATTTCATCTGCTCGCCGGAGGGCGTGACCACCTTGGGCCCGGACGCGAGGGAATCCAGATCCCAGGTTGCCAGCGCCGTTTCGTCGGGACTCTTCGGCGAGGGCACCAGACCGACCAGATGTTTGCCGCTCGGATCCATCGATACTGACTGGATCGCCGGCAGTCGCGTCAAGGCGTCGACCGGAATGGGTTCGGCTGCGCCCGCTAAAAGCGGAACCGCGAGCAGCCCCAGCGCACACGCGCGCGTTACGCAACGAAACAGATTAAGCATGTCGTTCTCTCCCGTCGATTTTCCCGCCTATCGGATTCGAACCGCAGGGCGCACGCCGCGTACACATGGGTTTGAAATGACGAACCGGCGAGGATACACGCGCCCCGCGGCGAAGAAAAGCTTGCTGCTCCGATTCGGACATGGCGAAAATGCAAATGGCGCGGGCAAAAAAAAGGAGGCGACAAGTGTCGCCTCCTCATATTCCACGCAGGATCTTTCGATCAGAAGCGCATGTTCAGGCGCGCAAAGTAGGTGCGGCCGAACCAGTCGTACTGCGAACCACCGAGCGGGGTGTTGCCCAACACGCCGGCGAAGGTGTCCGCGCCCTGGGAAACGCGGTCAGGCTTCGCATCGAACAGGTTGCGAATGCCAAACGTGACGTCCCACTTGCCGCCATTGTACTTGGCGGACACGGTGTGGCGGAACTGCCAGTCGGCCTTGAGATCGCGCGTAGCGTTCGGATAGCCGTTATATGTGAAGGTCTCGCTTAGATCCTTGTTCGACGTCGAACTGGTGTAGAAGCCCTGCCAGTAGTACGTCCAGTTGCCGCGCTCCAGGCTGGCATCGAAAACGCCAACCGTGTGCGGTCGTCCGATGTAACCGACGAATTCCGACGAGCTGAAGCCACTCGCTTCAGATGTGTCGAACAGCTGCACGACGTCAGAGATCGTGTAGGTCACTTGGGCGTCCGCCGAGAACTTGCCGAAGCCGAAGTCGCGGTTGTAATTCAACTGGAAATCGTAACCGCGGTTACGTTCCTGATTGATGTTCACGTAGGTGGCGTGCACGTCCGTGATCATGCTCGGATTGGCCGGATCGGTCGGCGAATTGCGGTGGAACATGTTGCAGAAACTGTTCGGATAGACAGGCGAACCGTAGCAACCATTCAGGATATCGCTAGCGCCGAGGCTGGCGATTTCACCGCGGATGTTGTAGTCGAAGTAATCGACTGCAACGTTCAGGTCGGCAAAGGTCGGAGTCCAGACGAAGCCCAGCGACTTGGCGCGCGAATTCTCGGGCTTGAGGAAACCCTTGCCACCACCGGTGTAGACCGTGGCCGAAGGGTTACCGCTCGCGCCGTAGTCACCCGGAATGCCCGCGGCCGCGCAGTTCTTCCTGATGAAGTCGTTGGTGCTGTCGCTCCAGTTGATGCACGGATCGATCGATGCCTGGGACAGAAAGCCCGACTGGTTGCCGAGATACAACTCATACAGACCAGGAGCGCGATACGAGGTGCCGATGGTGCCGCGCACACGGTAGCCCGGAGCGATCTGCCAGTTCAGGCCATACTTCCACACATGCGAGGAGTCACCGACGGAATCGTACTTGAAGATGCGCGCGGACACGTCGGCGGTCAACGATTCGACGGCCGGCAGACCCTGCAGCAGCGGAATGCCGATTTCGCCGAAGATTTCGTTGACGTTGTCGCTACCTTTGGTTTCGGAGGCACTGGTCAGGCCCCATGTACCCGGGGGCGGCTTGTCGTCGATGGTGTAGTGACGGTATTCGGCGCCAAACGCAGCGCTGACCGTGCCCGCCGGCAAGTCAAACAGGTTGCCGTTGGCCAGGGCATTGATCGTGGCTTGCGTGTACACCGTGTTGCCGGAAATGTTCTGGCCGATTGCGTTGACCAGCTTGTTCATGCACTGGCCGTTCAGTACGCACGGCTCGAAGTAGTTGATCAGCGGATTATCGAGTTCGTTGCCGGGATTGGCCAAGTCGCCGCTGTTGGCGAGGTTGATTCCCAACATGTTGTAATCGCCGTTTGAGCGCGTGTAGGTCGCGTTGGCTTCCCACGACCAGCTGCCGGTGGACGTAAATCCGCCCGACAATTTGGTGGCGCCGTAGAAGTAATCGACATCCACGTCCGTGTTCAACGGGAATGGCATGATCGGCTGGAAGTATGGCGGCTTGCTTGCATTGCTCGGCTTGAGCGGGTCGACCCAGCCCGCGGCCTGATCGGCATACACGACCGGGAAAAACTGGCGATAGCGCCGATCGCTGGTCTTGCGGTTGTTGTACAGCCACTGCGTATCCCAGTTCACGCTGCCGAAGCTGAAATTGCTGGAGCCATACAAGCTGGTGCGCTGTTGCTGGTCGATCGCGTAAGCGTTGCCGACGAACGGGAAGTTGAGCTGGTCTTCGTAATAGGCCTGCGGCGAGTTCGCGTAGGTCTTGGTCGGATACGGACGCAGGTGGTAACCGGGGAACGGGCCCTGCGTGCTGCCATCCGGCGAAGGCACGAAACGGTTGTTCGAGCCCCAGTAATAGATGATCGTATTGGCATACAGGTTGTTGCATCCCGAAAGCGGGGTGCCCTGCGTGACGGAATGATCGGCACGGTCTATGCGCTGGCCATCCGTGCCCCAGACCATGTCTTCATTGCAGGCGAGGAAGTCGCGCTGGCCGCGCTTTAGCGCTTCCTGGCGATCGACCTGCGCCGCAACGGAGATGTTGCCGTTCTCGAAATTCCAGCCGGTGCCGATCGAGGCCAGATACTGCTGGCCGCCGCCGTGTTCCGGAATGCCTTCGGAGAACGTCATTTCAGTCTGATCCATGCGCTTCTTCGTGATCAGGTTGACCACGCCGGAGATCGCGTCGGAACCGTAGATCGAGGACGAACCGTCTTTCACGATTTCGGCGCGTTGCAGGATGACCTGCGGGATGACGTTCAAATCGAAGGCGCCAACTTGGCCGCGCGTGCCGGAAGGTCCCGGGCGCTGGCCGTCAAGCAGGATCAGGGTACGGTTCGCACCGAGGCCGCGCAGGTCGACGGTCTGGACGCCCGTGCCGCCCTGGATGACGAAACCGCCAAACTGGTTGTTGATCTGTGTCGAACCGGCCGCGACTGCGGTCGATTGCAGGAAGTCCGCAGTCGTAAACTGTCCGGCGGCGATATCGGAATTAAGGTTGACAACCTGCACCGGCGACGTTGTCTGGTATTCCGGGCGGTTCAACAACGAGCCCGTGACCGTGATGCCCTGCAAGGTGCTGGCTTCTTCCTTTTTCTTCTTGTCGGCGTCGCTCGTCGAGGTCGAAGTGGCATCCTGCGCAGACGCAGGCTTGCTCTGAGGTTGCGATTGCGATGTGGCGGCATCCTGTGCGAATGCGGTGGCGGCGACTAACAAGCTGGCGCAAATTGCCGTAGCCAGAAGTTTACGATTCATAATGGTGTTACTCCCCAATGGGTACTGTTTGCGTGAAGTGAGACGAGTTACTTTTGCGCACCTAGGCGTTTCGATGTGCCGTTCGACGATGTCGACCCCAGACCACCAGCCTGACCACGCGCAAATGTAACCGGATGTTAACGCGACTTTCACAATGGATGCAAATGCCGGGGGCCAAATCCCCAGACTAGGCGTTTTCAATCCCTGCCCGCGCGCACTAGAATAGGCCGCTTCAGGACGGTCCGCCCCAGTTTTCCAGGCCTTCCTCCCCATTTTACGAACCGCCGATCGCGTCCTTCGCGCGCCTGCGCCACCCGGAGATCGAATCATGCGCATTTCCCCGCTTCCCGCCTTGCTGGCGTTTGGCCTGTTGGCCGGCTGCAATTCACAGCCACAGCAGACTGCGCCTGTCGCGCCGCAGATCGCGAACAGCGTCAGTGGCACGATCATGCTGCGCGAACCTCGCGCCTTGGGCGACAACGCCCGCGCCGAGCTCAAGGTCGTGGATGTATCCCAGCCGGATAACCCGCTGGCGCAGATCACCGTGGAACACGCCAACCACCCGCCGATCAGTTTCAACCTGCCGATCGACCCGAAGGCCGTGGATCCGCTGCGCACGTATGCCGTGGACGCCAAGTTGATCGACGGCGAGCGGCGCTTCCTGCCGGTGCTGCAATATCCGGTGTTGACGAAGAAATCGCCGTCGGTGGTACAGATCATCCTCGCGCCGGAGCCGACTCCGGCCGAGAAAATGTACGACGCCTACAAGAAGGCGTTTGCCGAGATCGGAACCCTGAAATCGGTCAGCGGCGGCGGGCAGACCCCGAATACCTCCACCGCGTGGGATGCTTTTTACAGCAACGGCAAGGTCAAGGTCGTGCGTGAAATCACCGACCAGTACGACGACAAAGCCAACGAAATCGGCCGTACCACCGTGAAGATGGCCTACCAGAACGACAAACCCTGGGTCGTGGTGAAGGAAGAATCCAGCGGCGAAGGCGCGCGCCCATCAACGGTGATCAAGGTGGGCTGGGACGACAGCGGCACCCTGGTGCTCAAGGACAAGATGTCGGGCGGCCAGACCGGGCAGGCGAGTCCTGAAGAAGCCACCGCGCTTTATCAGCACGCCGTGCAGGCCCTGGCGCAGGCGCAGGCCAAAGTGCCGAAGCCCAAGTAGGCCGATCCTTGCGCCTTCGCGCGAGCTCAGGCCGCGTGGCGGCGCAGGTGCACCAACAACAGTGAAATCGCCGCAGGCGTGACGCCGGATATGCGTTGCGCCTGGCCGATCGTCTGCGGCTGGTTGCGACCGAGCTTTTGCACCACTTCTGCGGACAAGCCGCGAACCTTGGCGTAGTCGAACGCCGCGGGAATCCGCGTTGCCTCGTGCCGGCGCTGGCGCTCGATCTCGTCATTCTGCCGATCCAGATAGCCGGAGTACTTGGCAGCAATCTGTACCTGTTCCGAAACCTGCACATCCGCGACCGCCGGACCGAGTGCCGGCACGCGCATGAGTTGCGCATAATCCAGCTCCGGCCGGCGCAACAAGTCCAGAGCGTTCGTTTCACGCGACAGCGGCACCGCCAGCGTTTTTTCGATCTCGCGTCCCAATACGTTGCCCGGCGCGGCCCAGATGCCACGCAGACGTTGTGTTTCGCCCGCGATCGCGTCGCGCTTGCGCAAGAACGCGTCATGACGAGCAGCATCCACGCTACCCAGCTCGAAGCCTTTCTCGGTCAGGCGCAGATCGGCATTGTCCTCGCGCAAGTGCAAGCGATATTCGGCGCGCGAAGTGAACATGCGGTACGGCTCGCTGGTGCCGTTCGTGATGAGGTCATCGATCAGTACGCCGATGTAAGCCTCGTCGCGCCGCGGTGTCCACGGTTCCAGATCATTCGTGGCGCGCGCCGCATTGATGCCGGCGATGATGCCCTGTGCTGCGGCCTCCTCGTAGCCGGTGGTGCCATTGATCTGGCCGGCGAAATACAGGCCTTCGATCGCTTTGGTTTCCAATGACGCCTTCAATCCGCGCGGATCGAAATAATCGTATTCGATGGCGTAACCGGGTCGCGTGATGTGCGCGTTTTCGAAGCCCTTGATCGAACGCACGAGATCGAGTTGCACGTCGAACGGCAACGAGGTGGAAATCCCGTTCGGATAGATTTCGGTGGTTTCCAGTCCTTCCGGCTCGATGAAAATCTGGTGAGAGCCTTTGTCGGCGAAACGAACGACCTTGTCCTCGATCGACGGACAATATCGCGGGCCGACGCCCTCGATCTTGCCGGTGTACAGCGGCGAACGATCCAGCGCACCACGGATGATGTCGTGCGTGCGCGCACTGGTGTGCGTGATCCAGCAGCTGACTTGGCGCGGATGGTCCGCCGCTGATCCCATGAACGAGAACACGGGCATCGGTTCGTCGCCGGGTTGTTCGGCGAGTCCGGAAAAATCGATACTGCGGCCGTCGATACGCGGTGGTGTGCCGGTCTTGAGGCGATCCACGCGCAGCGGCATCTCACGCAGGCGCGCGGCCAGTCCGATGGATGGCGGGTCGCCGGCGCGACCACCGGCAAAGTTTTCCATGCCGACATGGATCTTGCCGGCAAGAAAGGTTCCTGCGGTCAGCACGACGCTGCGCGCCGAAAAGGTCAGGCCCATCTGCGTGACCGCACCAGTCACGCGATTGCCGTCCAACGTCAGATCCTCGACCGACTGCTGGAAAATGACCAGGTTCGGTTGCGTCTCCAGCATGCGCCGGATCGCGGCTTTGTACAGAACACGGTCGGCCTGGCAACGCGTGGCACGCACGGCCGGGCCCTTGGACGCATTCAATGTACGCCACTGGATGCCGGCTCGATCCGCAGCGGCGGCCATCGCGCCGCCGAGCGCGTCGATCTCCCTGACCAGATGCCCCTTGCCAATGCCGCCGATGGCCGGATTGCAGCTCATCTGGCCCAGAGTCTCGATGTTGTGGGTCAAGAGCAGCGTGCGCGCACCCAGGCGCGCGGACGCCAGCGCGGCTTCGGTGCCGGCGTGGCCGCCGCCGATGACGATCACGTCATAGTCGGATGAGCTGTTTGCCATGCAGGAGGTTTTGCGAGGTGCCGGAAAGAGGCTGGCGCCCGGCGGTCTTAGGAACAGGGGAATCCAAGAGGACCGTATGCCGGGCGCCAGTGGCCAGTGCGGGCGAGGGCAATCGATCCGACCCCCGCTCCGATGCTTGGTGCGAATGATACCGCAAATGGCGCTTAGCGAAGTGTGAACAAGGTCATGTTGTGTCAGGACCTTGACGGGGTTGGCCGTCAAATTGCGCCAAAAAATGTCACGCCTGCATCAGTGTCCGGGAAAAATGGCTTGTTTCCACGGTTGGCACGCCTTCTGCATTATCCCAATCACATCGAAGACTGGAGAGTGCCATGCTCGCTACCGCCACCGTGATGACCCTGAATCCTTTGTTCCTGCGCCATGATCTCATGATCGAAATGGGTCGGCTGGAAATGGCCATTGAGGATGTGCGCAATCATGCACCAGCGAACGACGCAGAGACGATCAGTCCGTTGAAAACCAAGCTGGCGCGCATCAATGAAGCGCTCAGCCGCCTGTCCGCCTGATTCGATTTCCACGATCTCCCACGCCCCGGGCGGATGCGAGCTGCCCGGGGCTTTTTTTGCCTGTCGTCAACGTACTTTCGTGTGATGCCGCTCCAGCACATAACCTGGCGCCGCGAAACTGTCCGTGCGGGCCACGTTCCAGAACACCTTGAACACGGCATGGTCTGGCAATCCACCGATCAGCTCACCAGGCTTGACGAAGTGATACAACGCGGACAGTGAGCGCACTTCCGTTGACGACACGCGTCGGATGATGTGCTCGGGCCCGAGTTCGTTCGGATGCCGCAACCCCGACGCCGCGATCAGGTCCTTCAACGCCTTGAGCGTGTTGTCGTGGAACATGCGCACGCGTTCGGCCTTGTCGGGCACGTCGAGTTTCTTCCAGCGCGATGGATCCTGCGTCGCGATGCCGGTCGGGCAGCGATCGGTGTGGCACTGGCGCGACTGGATGCAGCCGAGCGCGAACATGAAGCCACGCGCGGCATTGCACCAATCGGCGCCAAGCGCAAGCGTACGCGCGAGATCGAATCCGGTAATGACCTTGCCGCTGGCGCCCAGACGCACCTTGTCGCGCAGGTTCAGCCCAACCAGCGTGTTGTGAACGAGCAGCAGCGCCTCCCGCAACGGCGCGCCGACGTGATCGGTGAATTCCAGCGGCGCCGCGCCGGTGCCGCCCTCACCACCGTCGACGACGATAAAATCGGGGAGAATTCCGGATTCGTGCATGGCCTTGGCGATGCCAAACCATTCCCATGGATGGCCGAGCGCCAATTTGAAGCCGGTCGGCTTGCCGCCGGACTTCTCGCGCAGACGCGCGACGAATTGCAGCAAGCCCAGCGGCGTGGAAAACGCGCTGTGCGCAGCCGGCGAGACGCAATCCTGACCCATCGGCACGCCGCGCGCTTCGGAGATCTCCGCACTCACTTTCGCCGCCGGCAGCACACCCCCGTGGCCCGGCTTGGCGCCCTGCGAGAGTTTGATCTCGATCATCTTCACCTGTGGCGAGTTCGCGTTCTCCACGAAACGCTCTTCGCTGAAGCTGCCGTCGGGATTGCGGCAGCCGAAATAGCCGGAGCCGATTTCCCAGCAGATGTCGCCGCCCATCTCGCGGTGGTAGCGCGACAGCGAACCTTCGCCGGTGTCGTGGTAGAAGCCGCCGCGGCGTGCGCCTTCGTTAAGCGCACGAATCGCGTTTGCCGACAGCGAGCCGAAGCTCATCGCCGAGATATTGAACACGCTGGCCGAATACGGCTGCCTGCATTCGGGCCCGCCGAGCGTGATGCGAAAATCGTGTCCTTCGATCTTGGCCGGCGCCAGCGAGTGATTGATCCATTCATATTGCGTGGCATAAAGATCGAGTTCGCTGCCGAACGGACGCTTGTCTTCGACGTTCTTCGCGCGCTGGTACACAAGTGATCGTTCGATGTGCGAAAACGGCACATGATCGGTGTCGGACTCGACCACGTACTGGCGCAACATCGGGCGGAAGAATTCGAAGAACGTGCGTATGTGCGCGGTGACGGGGAAGTTGCGCCGCAGCGTGCTCTTGCGCTGGAGCATGTCGGCGACGCCGACCAAGCTCAACACACCGCTGATGCCGCCGAGCCAGCGCCAGGCCATGCCGTCCCGCCACAGGAACAGGGATACCGCGCACACCACAAGGCACAACACGAATGCGATGTAGCGTTGCGGCAACATGGGAAACTCCGTACGTGGGTCGCGCGAGCATAGCGCGACACGTTTACACTTACACCCATGCCCAAGCCGCCCGTTCCGAATCCCCGCCGCAGCGTAGCGGCGCGCAAACCACCACCGCGACCGGTCATTGCGGTGCGCACTCCCGCCGTTCGCGCAGCAGGGCGCACAGGCATCGACTGGCCGCGCGTGCGCGAACGCCTGGCGCAGTACGCGAAGCTCGCGCGCATGCATCGTCCGGTCGGCGCGCTGCTGCTGTTGTGGCCGACCTGGTGGGCGCTGTGGCTCGCGACCGGCGATTTTCCGTCGATCGGATTACTGGTCATCTTTACCCTGGGCGTGTGGCTGATGCGCTCGGCCGGCTGCGTGGTCAACGATCTGGCCGATCGCAAGTTCGATCCGCAGGTCAAGCGTACGCGCGAGCGCCCGCTCGCGGCCGGCACGGTCGCGCCGCGCGAAGCGATCGGCGTTTTCCTCGCATTGATCGTGCTGGCATTCCTGCTCGTGTTGCTGACGAATCGATTGACGGTCGAGCTGTCCCTCATCGGCGCATTTCTCGCCGTGACCTACCCGTTCATGAAGCGCTACACCTACCTGCCGCAGGTGTATCTCGGATTGGCCTTTGGCTGGTCGATCCCGATGGCATTCGCGGCGGTTGCAGGGTCTTGGGACGCCTTCGTGAAGGTGATGCCGCTGTGCGGCTTGCTGTTGCTGGCCAACATCCTGTTCGCGACGATCTACGATACGGAATATGCGATGGTCGACCGCGACGACGACATCCGCATCGGCGTCAAATCCACCGCGATCCTGTTCGGTGATGCGGATCTGCCCATCCTCGGCATCCTGATGGTCAGCTTTCTTGGTGCGATGGCACTGGTTGCGCAGCGTGGCCATCTGCACTGGATCTATTTCATTGGCGTCGGACTCGCGGCACTGTTGTTCGCCTGGCAACTGCGGATCATGCGCGCCCGCGATCGCGATGCCTGCTTCGCGGCATTTCGCAACAACAACTGGGTGGGGCTGGCGTTGTGGCTGGGGATGATGCTGGCTTATGCCTTGAAATAGCGCTTCGGCGCGCGTGCCACCGCCCACACGTCGACGCGTTGCGCGCCTGCACGCACTAGCGTGCGCGCGCACTCGCGCAGCGTCGTGCCGGTCGTCATCACGTCGTCGAACAAGGCGATATGTGCAGGCAGGGAAGCATTCGGCACCAGCGCAAACGCGCCTTGCAAGTTCTTGTGCCGTGCATCCGCATCCAGATGCGATTGCGCTGCGGTCGAACGCTCGCGCACAAGAATGTCGTTGTACAAGGCAATGCCGAATTCCCTCGAAATCGGTCGGGCGAGTTCCAACGCCTGGTTGTAGCCGCGCTCGCGCAGGCGTTCCGGATGTAGCGGCACCGGCACCAGCGCTTGCGGCAGCGGCGGCGGATTTTCGCGAGCCGCATCGATCCACAGTTCCGACAGCACGCGCCCTGCGGCGAGATTGCGGCCGAACTTGAAGCGCGTTTCCAGTTGATCCAGCGGATTCGCGTACACGAATGGCACACAGGCCGAAGCAAACGAGGGTGCGCTTTGCAGGCATTCGCCGCACAGCGGTGCCGGCGCATCCAGAGGCAGGGCGCAGCGCGGACAGCACACGCGATTGCGCAAAATGTCGGCGGCACAGGCAGCACACAGATCGCGTCCAATCGCGCCTGCCTGCCCGCACAACAGGCAGTGCGGCGGCAGCACGGCGAATTGCAGGCGCCGTAGTCCGTCAACCAGAATATGCCTCAATGAGTTGACAGCCATTGCGCCCCTGACCAGACTTGCATTTCCCCGCCTGCCGAACCTGCCCATGTCCCTGCGTCACGACTATACCCGCGCCGAAGTTGAGGCGCTGCTCGACCTGCCGTTCAACGACCTGCTTGCGCGCGCGCATGTAGTGCATGCAGCGCACCATGATGCGAACGCGGTGCAGGTATCGACCCTGCTATCGATCAAGACCGGCGGCTGCCCGGAGGATTGCGCGTACTGCCCGCAGGCCGCGCGCTATCACACTGGCGTCGAAGCGCAGAAACTGATGAGCCTGGACGCGGTGTTGGACAAGGCGAAGCAGGCCAAGGCCGCGGGCGCGACGCGCTTTTGCATGGGCGCAGCCTGGCGCAGTCCAAAGGATCGCGACGTGGAAAAAGTCTCTGCCATGATCCGCGAAGTGAAGTCGCTCGGCATGGAAACCTGCGCGACGCTCGGCATGCTCACGCAGGATCAGGCCGACCGCTTCAAGGCCGCCGGACTGGACTACTACAACCACAACCTCGACACGGCGCCGGAGTTCTACGGCGAGATCATCCACACCCGCGAATTCGCCGATCGCCTCGACACGCTCGAGTGCGTGCGCAACGCGGGCCTGAAGACCTGTTGCGGCGGCATCGTCGGCATGGGCGAGACACGCGCACAGCGTGCCGGGCTGCTGCAAACACTCGCGAACCTGCCAGAACATCCGCAATCGGTGCCGATCAATCGCCTGGTGCAGGTCGAAGGCACGCCGCTCGCAGACACCGCGCAGCTGGATCCATTCGAATTCGTGCGCATGATCGCGGCGGCGCGGATTCTCATGCCCGCCTCGATGGTGCGGTTGTCGGCGGGCCGCGCGGAAATGAGCGACGAGCTGCAGGCGCTGTGCTTTTTCGCTGGCGCGAATTCGATTTTCTACGGCGAAAAACTGCTGACCACCGGCAATCCCGATACCGAACGCGATCTGGCGCTGTTCGCGCGGCTCGGCCTCGTGCCGATGCCCGTCGAGATCGAATCCGGCACGGTGCATGCGGATATCGTCGAAGGCTGTCGCGAACATATCGCTGCCTGATCCGTACCATGTCGCGTCCCGATCTACTTGCGCGCATTGCCGACGCGCAAGCGCAACGCGCCCGCGCTGGCCTTTTGCGCCGGCTGCGCACGGTCGATTCGGTGGAAGGACCGCACATCGTCGTCGCCGGAAAATCGCTGATCGACTTCGGCAGCAACGATTATCTCGGGCTCGCGCAGCATCCCGCGCTGCGCGAGGCGGTGACGCAGGCGGTCAAGCAGTGGGGTGTCGGCGCGGGCGCCGCGCATCTGCTCGGCGGCCATCGTGACGAACATGCGGCGCTGGAAGAAAAACTCGCGCGCTGGACGCAACGCGAACGCGCGCTGCTGTTCTCGACCGGCTACATGGCCAACCTCGGCGTCGGCGGCGCGCTGCTCGGCAATGGCGACGTGTGCGTGCAGGACAAGCTCAATCACGCCAGCCTGATCGACGCGGCGCGGCTGGCCGGCGCCGAGCTCGTGCGTTACCGGCACGTCGATGTCGACAGTGCCAGCCGCCAGCTGCGCGCACGTCCGCATGCCGCCGCTATGCTCGCTACCGATGCCGTTTTCAGCATGGACGGCGATCTTGCTCCACTTGTGGATTTATCCACATTGTGCAAAACACACAATGCGACGCTGATGGTCGACGATGCGCACGGCATCGGCGTGCTCGGCAATGATGGCGCGGGCAGCTTGAGCGATGCGGATCTATCGCAAAGCGATGTGCCAGTACTGATGGCCACGCTTGGCAAGGCGCTCGGTGTCACGGGCGCGTTCGTCGCCGGCAGCACCGCGCTGATCGATGGTCTGATCCAGTTCGCGCGCCCTTACGTCTACACCACCGCGATGCCGGCTGCGCTTGCCGCCGCCGCGAGTGCCGCCGTCGATCTTGCGCGCGACGACAGCGAACGCCGCGAACGCCTGTATCGCCACATCGCGCGATTTTGCGATGGCGCCGCCGCCCGCGGCATCGTGCTGCTTCCGTCACGCACACCGATTCAACCCGTTCCGGTTGGCGACAGCGCAACGGCATCGGCGATAGCGCAGCAACTTGAGCTCGCAGGCTTCTATGTCCCCGCGATCCGACCGCCCAGCGTGCCGGCCAACGGAGCGCGTCTTCGCGTAAGCTTGTCCGCCGCGCACGCTCACGACGCTATCGACGGCCTGCTCGATGCACTGGCTGTGGCGCTTGTTCCGAAACGACATTGATGCATATCGAAACTCTCGGCGACGGCCCCGATATTGTCCTGCTGCACGGCTGGGCCATGCACGGTGGCATCTTTGAACCGCTGACGCGGCGGCTGCGCGAACGATTCCACCTGCACGTGGTCGATCTTCCCGGCCACGGTTACAGTCGCGATGATGATACCCATCTTGATCCGGCATCTTGCGCGAAAGCGCTTCTCGCAACACTGCCACGCGCGATCTGGGTTGGCTGGTCGTTTGGCGGACTCATTGCGATGCAAGCGGCATTGGCGAATGCCGCGGCCGTGCGCGGCCTCGTGACCATTGCCGCGTCGCCACGATTCGTATCTGCACGGGATTGGCCACATGGCGTGGCGCCGGATGTGTTCACCCAATTCGAGTCGGGACTGCGCCGCGATTACCGCGCCACGATCGAGCGCTTTCTTGCGCTGGAAGCCATCGGCTCGGACGACGCGCAGGCTGAATTGCGCGAGCTCAAAACGCATGTGTTTGAGCGCGGCGAGCCCGCCGTCACCGCCCTGGAATGTGGCATGCAGGTCCTGGAAACCGCCGATGTGCGCGCGCGCATCGGCGAACTGAACGTCTCCAATCTGTGGATCGCCGGGCGCCGCGATCGTCTCGTTCCCGCAGCCGCGATGCGCTGGGCATCGCGCCAAAGTCCACAAAGTCATTTTGTGGAAATTTCCTCGGGCCACGCACCCTTTATTTCGCACGCGGCGCAAGTTGCGGATGCGATCACCGTCTTTGCCGAGAACCTTCCCGCATGAGTCCGTTCGACCCCAGCCAGATCCGCCGCGCCTTCGGCCGAGCCGCGAAAACCTACACCCGCAACGCCGCCTTGCAGCGCAAGATCGAGGCGCGCCTGATCGAACGCCTGGAATATTTCTCCGGCAAACCCGCGCGCGTGCTCGATGTCGGCTGCGGCCCCGGCCACGGCAGCGCACTGCTGCGCAAACGCTTCCGGTCCGCGCAGGTGATCGCGCTCGATCTTGCCCAGCCGATGCTGCAACGGGTGCGTCCGGGCTGGCGACGTCCGCTCGCGCGCGTGTGCGCGGATGCGCGCGCACTGCCGCTGCCCGACGCCAGCATCGACGTGTTGTTCTCGAACCTGTGTGTCCAGTGGATTGCCGACTTGCCCGCGTTGTTTGCGGAATTCCGTCGCGTGCTGCGGCCCGGCGGTTACATCGCGTTTTCCACATTCGGGCCGGATACGTTGCATGAACTGCGCAGCGCATGGGCGGCAGCGGATTCCATGCCGCACGTCAGCGCGTTTGCTCACATCGGCCAAGTCGGCGACGCGATGATTGCGGCGGGTTTTCGCGATCCGGTGCTCGATGTCGAACACTTCACCTTGCACTACAGCGTCGCCGCCGACCTGATGCGCGAACTCAAATCCATCGGCGCGACGAATGCCGATGCGCAGCGTTCGCGTGGTCTCACCGGCAAGGCGCATTTCCGCCGCGCATTGGATGCCTACGAAGGATTTCGCCAGGACGGTTCGTTGCCAGCAACGTACGAGGTCATCTGCGCCCACGCGTTCGCGCCGGATTCGGGCCAGCCGCGGCGCGAAGCCGGCGCCGAAATCGCCACGTTTTCGGTGGATGCGTTGCGCGGCTCGCGGCGGTAATCGGCAAGAGCCATGGCTAGGGGCAACTCAGTCCGGCAGGCATCGTCAGGCGCGAAATCGGCAGCGAACCACTGGGATAGTAGCCGTAGCTGCTCGGCGTCGGCTGCCAGCTTACCTGTCCATGGTTGCAGTCCGTGAAATTGAAAATGATGGTTCCCCAGACCTGATTCAGAATTTGGGAGGCATTGAAGTTCGGCGGGAATTTTGCCCCGGCCCCAGCCGGGTAAAACGCCTGAAGCACCGCCGCGTTTCCCGTGATCGGCCCGGTAGCGACGATCCAGAATTGCCCGCCGTACGGGGCGAATACAAACCACTCCGCCAGCAACAGGTTGTCGGGAAGCACTTCCAGACTGAAGCCGTGACCACTCTGGCTCGGGTCATACCAGTTGCCGGTGAATCCCGGCGTGATCGAGCTGACCGTGGCGTTTGCCGACGCGACGCTCAACTGCGTCGACGTACTCGATTGCAGCACCGGGGTGCCTGACGACTGGTCCTGATAGATGTTCCACGTGACTGTGTACGTCCCCGGTGACAGGGCGCCGAGCACAGCAGTGAAATCAGACGTGGGCGGCGGCGGACTCGTAACGACTCCACAATTGACGATGCCGCTGGGGAAATGGGAACTGAATGTGAAAGAGCCGGCAGCGCTCGCCGTCAGCACGGGTTGAGGCGCTGCACAATTGAATGGCTGACTGAAGGCAACCACTACTGTTTCACCGGCAAGCGGGGCGGTCGGAACAAATGTCATGGATTGCGCAAATCCCTGGTCGACAACGAACATCCCTATGCAAAGCAATCCAATTTTGAAGACGTCGTGGTGCATACCCACCTCCTCGCGCATGCCGGATCGGCGCCCCACGATCTGAGCCGTTCAGATTCGGAGACGCGCCAGCGCACGGTTTCGTCGCAAGCAAATCCTGCGGCGTCAGACCTGTCTGTGCCTGAAACACCCCACGATGTGATCGTTCACCATGCCCGTCGCCTGCATGTGCGCGTAGACGATGGTCGAGCCGACGAAATTGAAACCGCGCTTTTTCAAATCCTTCGACAGCTTGTCGGAAACTTCCGTGCGCGCAGGCACCTGTTCGCGTTCGCGCCAGCGATTGATGATCGGCTTGCCGTCGACGAACGACCAGAAATAGGCGTCGAGGCTGCCGAATTCGGCTATGACCTTAAGCGTGGCGCGCGCGTTGCTGCGCGCCGAATGAACCTTCAGTCGATTACGGATGATCGCGGGATCAAGCAGCAGTTTTTCCAGCGCCGCATCGGTCATGCGCGCGACGCGCGCGATCTCGAAGCCGTGGAAGGCGCGACGATAGGCTTCACGCTTGTTCAGCACCGTGCTCCAGCTCAGGCCTGCCTGCGCGCCTTCGAGCACGAGAAATTCGAACAGGCGCGTGTCGTCGTGCAGCGGCACGCCCCATTCGCCGTCGTGGTAATTGCGCATCCTTTCGTCATCGCCGGCGGCCCAGTGACATCGAACCAATTCTTTCAGCATGCAAACTCCCTGCGTTGCGCTGTATGCAGCGCGTATCATACGCAACCCGTTGCGATTGCCGATCGATGACCGAAGTATCCGCCCGCCGCAGCGCACTGATCGCGCTCGCCATCCTGACCGTGGTCTGGAGTTTCAACTGGATCGTGATGAAGGCGGTGCTCGTCTACGTCGGAGCGCTCACGTTTTCGGCGATGCGCTATGTGTTCGGCACCGTGGTGCTGTTCGCCGTACTCGCGTTGCGCGGCGAGAACCTCGCGCCGACACCGTGGCGCGACACCTTGATCGTCGGCTTGGCCCAGACCACGGCATTTCAGGCACTGGTCCAGCTCGCGCTGATTTCCGGTGGCGCCGGCAAGACTGCGCTGCTTGCCTACACCATGCCGTTTTGGGTGATCCCGCTGGCTTGGCTCGTGTTGGGCGACCGCCCCAGTCCGCGCCAATGGCTGTATATCGCGCTCGCTGCGGCCGGGCTCGTGCTGGTGTTGCAGCCGTGGAATGCACAGGTCGGCATGTTGAGCGCAGTACTTGCGCTGCTCGGCGGTGGCGCGTGGGCGGTCGGCACGGTGTTTTCCAAGCGCTTGTTCCTGACCACGCAGGTCTCACCATTGCGACTGACCGCATGGCAGATGTTGTACGGCACGGTGCTGCTGGTCGTCATCGCGGCGTGCGTGCACGAGCGCGAAACGGTGTGGTCGCCGACGCTGATCGGCGCGCTGCTCTACAACGGAATCCTGTCCTCGGGCCTGGCCTGGGCGCTGTGGGCGTTCGTTGTGCAGCGCCTGCCGGCGAACGTGGCCGGACTTGCCAGCCTGTCCACGCCACTGCTCGGCGTCAGCTTCGCCTGGGCGATCCTCGGCGAGCGCCCGGATGCGAGCGAGGCGATCGGCATCGCGGTAATTGGCGTGGCGCTATTCGGCGTATTGCGCTCGCCGGCTAGGAACGCCAGGGCATAGCATCCAGATCGACATTGCCACCGCTCAATATTGCACCGACGCGCCTTCCCGCGAAATGATCGCGATGACGCAGGATCGCGGCAAGCACCACGGCAGACGACGGCTCGACCACGATTTTCATGCGCTCGAAGATCAGGCGCATTGCAGCAATTGTTTCGGCGTCGCTCACCGGCAAGACCTGGACGTCGTATTCGCGCAGCAGCTCGAAATTGACCTGCCCGAACGTCGCACGCAATCCATCGCAAATCGTATTTGGGACGATGTCGGTGACGCGCTCGCCACGTCGCATCGACTCGAACGCATCCGCCGCACCTTCGGGTTCCGCTGCAAAAATGTGAATTTCTGGAAAAATCCCTTTTGCAGTAATCGCGCTGCCGCCGATCAGGCCGCCGCCGCCGATCGGTGCAATCAACGCATCAAGTTCGCCGGTTTCGCGCAACAGTTCCAGCGCCACCGTGCCTTGCCCTGCGATCACATTCGGGTCGGTGAACGGATGGACCAGCGTGGCGCCGCTTTCGCGCGTGATGCGCGCGGCAGCCTCGTCGCGCGCCGCCAAGGTCGGCGCACACACGCGCAAGGTGGCACCGTAGTTGCGGATCGCCGCGACCTTGGCCGCGAGCGCGCCTTCCGGCACCACCACGTGCGCCGCGATGCCGCGCGTTTGCGCCGCCAGCGCCAGCGCCGCGCCGTGATTGCCGGAGGAATGCGTCGCCACACCGCGACGGGCGGCATCGTCGGACAGCGCCCACACCGCGTTACAGGCGCCGCGGAACTTGAACGCGCCGACGCGCTGGAAGTTTTCGCACTTGAACGCGATCGCGCAGCCGGCGAGCGCGTCCAGCGAGTGCGAGCGCAGTACCGGCGTGACGTGCGCGTGCGACGCGATGCGCCGCGCCGCGGTTTCGACGTCGGCGTAGGAGGGCTTCATGTACCGGCGGTCGCCTTCGGCACGTATCCGCGCAAGTGTCGCGTCGCGTACATCGTCGTCAGCAATGCGGCGAACACCAGCAGTGCAGCCAGCGTGAATGCCACGCCCGGAAGATGCTTCACCGGCGCGTGGTCGGAGATGAACAGCGCGAACAGGTTCGCGAACAACGCCGGCCCGAAGATGCCGGCCAGGCTCTGCAAACTCGTCAAGGCACCCTGCCAGCGGCCCCGCTCGTGCG
>OEIU01000939.1_pt1 | contig 22009 bp, 14 predicted proteins | sample 1539221 | NCBI WGS metagenome assembly OEIU01 (sample SAMN03792071, study PRJEB22550) | activated sludge metagenome | feature: wastewater treatment plant; material: activated sludge; isolation source: Wastewater treatment plant of a petroleum refinery complex | place: Argentina: Zarate | collected...
GATCGTCAACCTCCCCGGCCAGCCGAAGTCGATCCGCGAAACGCTCGAAGGGCTGCGGGACGCCGAGGGTCGCCCGAAGGTCCACGGCATCTTCGCCGCGATCCCCTACTGCCTCGACCTGATCGGCGCTCCGTACGTCGAAACCAACGAGGCGGTGTGCAGGGCGTTCCGGCCGAAGTCGGCGCAGCGCAAGCAAGTCGACCCGGGCCCGTGAAACGGCCGGCTGCCCGTCGAGTCGCCCCGCCGCGGCCCGGCCCGATGTCGCGCCGCCTGTTCCTGGCACAGTCCTGGGCGCTCCTGGCCGGCTGCGGCTCGGGATCGGCCGACGACGCCCCCTACGCGCAGGCCCCGGTCGAGCAGGTTGCGGCGCCGCAATGGCTGGCACCCGATCATCCTGCGCTGGCGTATAGCGACTACGCCGAGGTGGCCATCACGCGCGACATGGCCCGGTTCTCGCGCCCGATCCTCGACAACAACGGCTACTGGCACACCGGGCCGGGCGCGCGGGTGCGGTTCTGGACCGATGGCGAGACGGTCACGGTGGGCTTGCGACGCAACTACCTGATGCCGCGGGAGGACACCCGCCAGCCGGTCGGGGTAGTGCTGGTCGACGGCGTGGTCGCGGCCACTTGGGCCGATCTGGAGCGCGTCACGGTCACGCACGCCGGGCCGCGGATGCGACTGCACGAGGTCGTGATGCCCTACAACGACAGCGTCGACTTCCTGGGCGTCGAGATCCCGGCGAAAGCGACCGCCGCGGCGGCCCCGCGCACCAGCCGGCGAATCGCCGTCCTGGGCGATTCGATCGCCCAGGGTTTCTGGGCTTCCGACGTCGCGCACTCATGGCCGTTCCTGCTCGCGCAGGCGACCGGCTGCGAGGTCGTGAACCTCGCGTATGGCGAGGCGATGTGCGCGCCGTCCGACGCCGTCGCGGCCGCGGCGCTCGCGCCCGACGTCGTCGTCTACCTCGTGGGATACAACGACTTCTCGCAGCAGACGACCGACTTCGGCGCCCGCTACTCGCAGTGGCTCGCGAACATCCGCGCGGGCCTGCCGGCGGCGAAGATCGTCTGCATCACCCCCACCTGGTCGCCCAACGAAGCGCCGATCCCGCTCGAGGCGTATCGACAGGAAATCCGCGACGCCGTGCCGACGGACATCACGATCGTCGAGGGCCCTTCACTCGCCGCCCACGACCTTGCGATGTTTCCCGACACGGTGCACCCGGACGACACGGCTTCGGCGAGCATCGCTACAGGGCTGGCGGCCTTCGTCGGCTAGCTGGCAACGCGAAGCCGGTGATGGTCAGCGCAACGGCCTCGAGCAGCAGCGCCCCTTCCAGGTAGCGCTCGCCCCCTCCCTGCGTGGCCGCAACCAGCACGCAAAGCGTGATCGCGTAGGCGATCACGGGCAGAAGCAAGGCGCGCTGCCCGGGCCGCAGCGCGGCGATCGCGCCGAGCACCAGTGCGAGCGTGGGGACCGCGACGAAGGGAAACGCGACGTTGACCTCGAGCCCGCCGAGCAGCCCACGCAGCCGTTCGACCCACGGAATCGAACCTTCGGCCAACCGAGCCGTCGCGACGACAGGATCGTCGCCGAACTGCGCGCTGTGCGATCGACGCACGGCATCGAGCTCGGCCAGCGAGCCAGCCTGCCTCTCGCGGCGCTCGCCAAGGCGGCCCAGTTCCACGGCGAGCACCGGACGGACGGACGCCCCGCTGCACGGCTCGGCGCAAAGCGTCCGCGCGACGTTCGCGATGAAGCGCGTCGGGGCTGCGCGAAGTCCCTCGAGCGCGGCACGTGCAACGAGGCGGTCGCTTTCCCGTGGGCCGAATTCGACGTAGGTCTTCGCCAGCGCCGGCCAGAAGGGAATCCGCTCCTGGGGTCCGAGCCCGAGCACCCGCGATAGTTCGGCGCTCGCCTCTCCGTTGCTCCCGCGGGCGGACTCCTCCATCGCACGATAGAGCGGGAACACGTATGTATAGACATACGGCTTGGCGGCGGGCACCCAGACGGGCCAGGCGACATTCGGCGCGGACGTGCCCACCAGAAAGACACCTGCTGCTGCGGCCGTCGCCAGCACTACGCGCCAGCGTGGCACCGCGGCGTCGGCCGACACCAGCTGCGGCGCCACCGCGAGGACGCCCGCGGCGAGCGCGAACAGCGCCAGCTCGGAGCGCACGTGGGTGGACAAGCCCGCCAGCAGCGACATCAGCATCCACAACAGCCAGGGGCGGCGCCATCGAAGCCAGGCCGCCCACGTCGCCCACATCGCAGCCAACACCGTCACGCCGGGACCGTCGCTCGCCGGGTACGACCAGGCCGTGAGCAGGAAGGCGAAAGATGCCGAAGCGATAGCTGCCCACGCCCGGGACGAGGCGCACCGCAGTGTCACCTGGCAGACGACCGCGAGCAGCAGGCAGCAGCAGCCGAAGAGGAAGCCCATCGCCACCGCCAGCGCGTCGGTGTTCGCGCCAAGCAAGACCATCGCTCGGTGATAAGCCAGGACCACGAGGTCCCTGCCGCCGATCAGGCTGCCCGCGAAACCGACTTGACCCTGCGGCCAGAGCAGGCTCGCCTGCACGTAGTACTGCGCGTCGCGATGGAAGTCGACCAGTTGCTGCAACTTGATGCCACACAGGGCAACCAACACCACGGCCCAGGCAAGCCAGGGCAGGACACGGCAACGGCTGACGATCATCTCCTCGAGGCCGCTGGGGGGCGTGCCCCGATGCCGGAAATGTGGATGCCAGCGCAAGGAGTCCGTCCGCCCGATCGTCGACCCGTTCAGCGTCGCCGCGCCTGGATCACGCCGTCGACGTCGCGCACCGCCGCGAGGGTGCGCGCGAGCTGGGTCGCGTCGGGCACCTCCACCGTGAAGCGCATGCTCGCCACCTGCTGCCGCGACAGCGTCTGCACCGCGGTCACGTTGAGCCGGTCGCGCGCGAACACCTCGGTAATGTCGCGCAGGAGCCCCGGCCGGTCCGCCGCCCGCACCTCCACGTCGGCCGGGAAACGCCGCAGCCGGGCGTCACCCCCGCGAAGGGCCTCCTCCCCCCACGCCGTTTCGATCACCCGTTCGGGGGCGCGGTCGGCCATCCGGGCGAACGTCGGGCAGCCGTCTCGGTGCACCGAGACGCCGTGGCCCTTGGTCACGAAGCCTACGATGCCGTCGGGCGGCACTGGCCTGCAGCAGCGGGCGAGCTGGGTCATCAGCGAATCGATGCCGACCACCAGCACGCCGTCGCCGCGGCCCGTCGCCTCGCGCGCGCGCCTGCGCGGCGCCAGCACAGCCGGCTCGCCGGAGTCCGCGGCCGGCGCGCCCGCTGCAGCCTGGCCCGGCGCCGGCCCGCGGACGGCCTCCTCGAGTTGCCGCGGCCCGATCTCGTCGCGCGCGACCGCGACGAACATCGGCCCCACTGCCTCGAAGCCGAGCCGGCGGGCCAGTTCCTCGAACGCCAGCGCGGTGCGCCCCTCGCGCTGCAACACCCGCTCGACCCGCTCGCGCCCGGCCGCGGTGGCGCGCTCGAGTTCCAGCGCGTTGAACCACTGGCGCACCTTGTTGCGCGTCCTGGGGCTGCGCACGTAACCGAGTTGCGGATTGAGCCAGTCGCGCGACGGCCCCTCGTGTCCGGTCTCCTTGGCCGCGACGATCTCCACCGTCTGTCCGCTCTGCAGCGGCGTGTTCAGGGGCACCATGTGTCCGTCGACCCGTGCACCCCGGCAGCGGTGCCCGAGACTGGTGTGCACGTGATAGGCAAAGTCGATCGGCGTAGCCCCGGCCGGAAGCTCGATCACCCGCGCCTGAGGCGTCAGCACGTAGATGCGGTCGTCGAGCGCCGGCCGCGCCGACGGCTGGCCTGCCGCGCCTGCCGCGCCCTCCGCCTGGGCGCTGCCCAGCGCCTGCCCGACCTCCCTCTGCCACGCCAGCAGCTGGCGCATCCAGGCGATGCGCTCGTCCTGCCCGGCTTCGGCCGCTCGCGCCCCACGGACCGGCGCGCCCGCGCCGCGCTCCTTGTAGCGCCAGTGCGAGGCCACGCCGTACTCGGCGAAGCGGTGCATCTCGGCGGTGCGGATCTGCACCTCGAGCGGCCGGCCGTCGTCGGCCAGCACTACCGTGTGCAGCGAGCGGTAGCCGTTGGGCTTGGGCCGCGCGATGTAGTCGTCGAACTCCTGCGGCACCTGCGTCCAGATCGAGTGGACGACGCCGAGCGCCGCATAGCACTGCGCGACCGTGTCGACGATCACCCGCAACGCGCGCAGGTCGCTGATCTCGTCGAGCGCGCGCCGCTTGCTGCGCATCTTGCTGTAGATGCTGTACAGGTGCTTCGGCCGGCCGCTGACCTCGGCGCGCAGCCCCACCGCGGCGAGTTCGGCGCGTAGCCGCCGCATCGCCGCTTCCACGAAGGCCTCGCGCTCGGCACGCCGCTCCTCGAGCTGGCGGGCGAGTTCGCGGTAGGTGTCCGGGTCGAGGAACCGGAACGCCAGGTCCTCGAGCTCCCACTTGAACTGCCACAGCCCGAGCCGGTTGGCCAGCGGCGCGAGCACCTCGAGCGTCTCGCGGGCGATCGCCGCGTCGGGGGGGCGCCGCTGTGCAGCGTGGTAGCGCAGCGTGTGCAGCCGCGAGGCGAGGCGCAGCAGCACGACCCGGATGTCGGTGGCCATCGCCAGCAGCATCCGGCGCAGCGTCTCGGCCTGTCCCTGCGCGCCAGCGCCGACCACCGAGTGCAGTTCCCGAAGCCGCTGGATCTGCCGCATGCTGTCGACCAGCCGCTCGACTTCATCGCCGAACTCGGCCCCGATCTCGCGCAGCGGTAGCCGGTCGGGCGGGGAAATCAGCGCCGCCGCCGCCAGCACTGCCTCGTCGACCCCCAGGTCGCGCAGGATCGCGATCGTGGCACGTGCGTGGTCGAGATAGCGCTCGCCGCTGCGCCCGCGCGCCTCGCCCGCGCGGTCGGCCGCCCAGGCCAGCGCCCGCTGCGTCAGGTCGCCCGGCGCAGTGCTAAGCTCCGCCCCCGACTGGTCGACCGCGACCGGCTGCGTGCCCATCGTCGTTGTCTCGCGCTTGATCGATCCGCTGTGTGCGTCCGATTATAGGCAGGCGCACAGCGCCCACCGATGCATTCCTGCCCCGACATGCTGCGAAAACTGCTGGGCCTGCCACGAAAGGCACCGATCGACGCGGCGCGCTGGCGACGCATCACCGGCGACCTGCCTTTCCTGCGCCATCTCGACGAAGACGGGCGCAACCTGCTGCAGTCCCGCTGCGAGGCGTTCCTCGCCTCGAAGCAATTCAGCGGCGCCGCCGGCTTCGAGGTCGACGACGACGTGCGCATCGGCATCGCGGTCCAGGCCTGCCTGCCCGCGTTGCACCTCGGCTTGTCCGGTTACCGCGATTTCGTCGAGATCGTCGTCTATCCGGACCGCTTCGTGGCGCCAAGACGGCAGGTCGACGAGATCGGCGTCGTGCACGAGTACGACGACGAACTGGCGGGCGAAGCGATGGAAGGCGGACCGGTCGTCCTGTCCTGGCCCGACGCCGACCCGGCGGCCGGCCACGTCGGCTACAACGTCGTCATCCACGAGTTCGCCCACAAGCTCGACATGCTCGACGGGGCGCCCGACGGCGCCCCGCCGCTGCCCGCCGCGATGCGCGCCCGCTGGACGCGCACGATGACCAGCGCCTATGAAGATTTCTGCAAAAGGCTCGACGAGGTCGAGGCCGCCATTCCGCGCCACGTCGACCCGGAATCGCCGGCGGCCGACGCCTGGTACGAGCGGCTGCCGCTGGACCCGTACGCCGCGACCGACCCGGGCGAGTTCTTCGCAGTCGCCACCGAGATCTTCTTCACCGACCCGGCCGCGCTGCACCGTGCCTACCCGGCCCTGCACGCGCTCTTTCGCGACTACTTCGGTCAGGATCCCTTGACAGCCCACGCTGCGCCGCCGTCGGATCCGGCGGATCGCTCGCAGCGATCGCGGTAAGCACAATCCGGGGGGTGCACGCAAGGCCGGACTCGCCTATCCTTGCACGTTCCGGCGGGCCGGCGCGTCGCAGGCGCAACAGGCGAGGCGCATCGTGAGCAATGTCATAACACCCTCACGATCGCCGCAGCAGCATGCAGGATGCGATAGACCCGAACGGGCCCAAGGCAACACATGATCCGCATCTTCAACCACTACCTCTCGCTGCGCGTCCTGCTGCTGACGCTGCTCGAGACGATGGTGCTGTTCCAGGCGATGGTTCTCGGCTTCGAGATCCGTTTCCTGAACCAGGCCGTGCCGCTGCCGCTGCTGCAAGCGGGGCTGTTCACCGTCGTCATGCTGCTGATGATGACCGGCCTGGGCCTGTACCAGGCGCAGGCCGAGCCGTTCCGCGTCACGATCCAGCGACTCGTCGTCGCCTACGGCCTGTCGCTGATGGTGATGAGCGTCGTGTTCTACCTGTTCCCCGACACCTACGTCGGACGCGGCGTGTTCGCGGTGACGTCGGTGTTCGCGGTGGCCGGCGTGCTGGCGATCCGGGTCATGTTCTTCCGGGTCACCGACATCGGGCTGCCGAAGCGCCGGGTACTGGTACTCGGAAACGGCGGCGAGGCCGAGGAAGCCATCCGCTTCCTGCACGAGGCCGGACGCGGCCGCACGATCCAGTACGCGGGCCTCTACCCGGTCGTTGCCGACCGCGATGCTCCCGAAAGCGAGCGCCGCTTCAATCACGAACAGCTGCTGCGCACCGTCAGGGACCTGCGCGTCTCCGAGATCGTGCTCGCGCTGCGCGAGCGCCGCGGCGGCGTGCTGCCGCTGCGCCACCTGCTCGACTGCAAGCTCAAGGGGGTGAAGGTGATGGACCTCACCTCCTTCTACGAGCGCGAGCTCGGCGTGCTGAAGGTCGACAACCTGCGCGCCAGCTGGCTGATCTTCAGCCACGGCTTCGACCAGGGGCTGGTGCGCGACATGATCAAGCGCTCGTTCGACGTGCTGGCCAGCCTGTCGCTGCTCATTCTCGCCCTGCCCGTCCTGGCGCTGGCAATGCTGGCGATCCTGCTCGAGAGCGGCCGCCCGATCTTCTACCGCCAGGAGCGCGTCGGGCAAGGCGGCGTGCCGTTCATGATCCTGAAGCTGCGCACGATGGTCCAGGACGCCGAGAAGGACGGCCAGCCGCGCTGGGCCGGCCAGAACGACGCGCGGATCACCCCGGTGGGCCGCTTCCTGCGCCGCACCCGCATCGACGAGCTGCCGCAGCTCATCAACGTGCTGCGAGGCGACATGAGCTTCGTCGGGCCCCGCCCCGAGCGGCCGTTCTTCGTACGCCACCTGCTCGAGGACATCCCGTACTACGACGTGCGCCACAGCGTGAAGCCCGGCGTGACCGGCTGGTCGCAGGTGCGCTACCCGTACGGCGCCTCGGTCGAAGACTCGCTCGCCAAGCTGCAGTACGACCTCTACTACGTCAAGAACCATTCCCTGTTCCTCGATCTGCTCATCCTGATCGACACCGTCCAGGTCGTGCTGCTGGGCAAGGGAGCCCGGTAAGCGTCGATGGACGCGCGATCGCTGGGAATCCTCGGATTCGCGGCGGCCGCGCTCGCGTGGCTGGCGCTCGCCGGCCTGCTCACTGCACGTGGCACCGCGGGCGACCGCACCGGTCGCCTGCTGCTGGTCGCGGTCGGGGTCCAGGTCGCGTGGGCCGCCTCGTTCGCGCTGGCGATGGTGCCGATCGGCCCGGCGATCCTCGCGGCCAGCCTCCTCGAGGAAGTCCGCAGCGTCGCGTGGATCGTCCTGCTGCTGTGGCTCATTCCGTCGGGCCGCGTCGCCCCCGGCGTCGAGGACCCGATGGCACGCGGCCGCAGGACTGCCGCGGTGGTGGTCGCGGCGCTGGCGACGGCCTCGCTCGCCGTCGACTTCATTCACGTCGATCCGGTCCTGGTCTACACGACGAACACCGTGATGGCGGTGGCCGGCCTGGTGTGCCTCGAACAGGCCTACCGGAACACGCCGCACACCCGGCGCTGGGCGCTGAAGTTCATGGCGATCGCGCTCGCAGCGATGTTCGGCTTCGATCTGCTGATGTACAGCGACGCGATGCTGTACGCGCGGATGAACGCCGCCTGGTGGGTCGCGCGAGGCTTCGGCAACGCGCTGCTGGTGCCGCTGATGGCCATCGCCGCCGCCCGCAATCCGCAGTGGAAGCTCGACATCGCCGTGTCGCGCCAGGCGGTGTTCCATTCGGCCGCGCTGTTCGTCGCCGGCGCCTACCTGGTACTGGTGGCCGCGGGCGGCTACTACGTCCGCTACTTCGGCGGCGAATGGGGTGCCGTCGCCCAGGCGGTCATCGTCTTCGTTGCGCTGCTCGGCCTGGTCGTGGCGCTGGCCTCGGGGGCCATCCGTGCGCGGCTGCGGGTGTTCCTCTCCAAACACTTCTTTTCGTATCGCTTCGACTATCGCGACGAATGGCTGCGGCTCACGCGCACGCTGACCGAGGCCGACGCGCCAGGCGACGCCCCCGACCTGCCCCACCGCGTGATCCGCGCGCTGGCCCAGCCCGTCGAGAGTCCCGGCGGCGCCATCTGGCTGCGCGAGGGCGACGCGTTCGGGTGTGCAGCCGCCGCGAGCTATCGCGGCCCGCGGCCGATGGTCGACGCCCACGAGCCGCTGATCGCGTTCCTCAAAGAGCGCGAGTGGGTGATCGACATCGCCGAGTGGTGGGCGCACCCGGAACGCTACGACGGCCTCGCGCTGCCGGCCGGCCTGCACGCGCAGGACACGGCCTGGCTGATCGTTCCGCTGCTGCTCGGGCACGAGCTACTCGGTTTCGTCGTGCTCGAGCGCCCGCTGGCGCCGCTGCCGCTCGACTGGGAAGTGCGCGACCTGCTGAAGACCGGAGCGCGCCAGGCCGCCAGCTACGTCGGCGTGCAGCGCGCCGTCGAGGAGCTCGTGCAGGCGCGACAGTTCGAGTCGTTCAACCGGATGTCGGCCTTCGTCGTGCACGACCTGAAGAACCTGGTCGCGCAACTCGGCCTGATGACCCGCAACGCGCAACGCCACCGCGACAACCCCGAGTTCCAGGCCGACATGCTGGCCACGGTGGAAAACGTCATGGAACGGATGCAGGGCCTTCTGCTGCAATTGCGGGCCGGCGCGCGCCCCGTCGAGCAACCCGCGCCGGTGCCGGTGGCGGGCGCGCTTGCGGGAGCCGTCGCGGCCCGGCGCGGCGTACGCCCCGAGCCGGAGGTGGCGGTCGATGAAACGGTCGCCCGGGCGTCGGTGCTCGCGCACCGCGACCGCCTGGAGCGGGTGATCGGCCACCTGATCCAGAATGCGGCCGAGGCCACCGGCCCATCGGGCATGATCCGGGTTCGGGCGCGTCGCGACGGCGACCAGGCGCTGATCGAGGTCGAGGACAATGGGAAAGGAATGAGCGAGGATTTCATGCGCAGCCGGCTGTTCCGGCCTTTCGTCTCGACGAAGGCGCACGGAATGGGCATCGGCACCTTCGAGAGCCGCGAGTACGTGCGGGAGCTGGGCGGGTCGCTGGACGTGCGAAGCCGCGAGGGCGCCGGCACGGTGTTCACGATCCGCCTCCCGCTGATGGGCGGCGACCGGCCGCAGGAACCGGGGGGCATCAGTGGCTGACGAGCGTCCCTTGCTGCTGATGGTCGAGGACGACATCGGCCTGCAAAAGCAGATGCGCTGGTCCTTCGACCGGTTCAACCTGATGTTCGCCGGCGACCGCGAAACCGCGATGGCCGCGCTGCGGCGCCACGAGCCCGCGGTCGTCACGCTCGACCTCGGCCTTCCCCCGGATCCGGATGGCACCTCCGAAGGCTTCGCGACGCTGCAGGAGATCCTCGCGTTCGCGCCCGCCACGAAGGTCATCGTGCTGACGGGACAGAACGACCGCGGCAATGCGTTGAAGGCTGTGGCCATGGGCGCCTACGACTTCTTCGCAAAGCCGTTCGAGGCCGAGATGCTCAACACGGTCATCGACCGGGCGTTCCGGCTCGCCGACCTCGAGCGCGAGAACCGCGAGTTGCGCGCGCGCCAGACCGGCGAGATGCCGCTCGACGGCCTGCTCACGCGCGACCCGGGCATGCTCAAGATCTGTCGCCAGGTCGAGCGGCTCGCCCCGACCTCGGCCACGGTGCTGCTGCTCGGCGAGTCGGGCACCGGCAAGGAAGTGCTGGCGCGCGCGCTCCACCAGCTCTCGCCGCGCAGCGAAAAGCGCTTCGTCGCGATCAACTGCGCAGCCATCCCGGAGGCCCTGCTCGAATCGGAGCTGTTCGGCCACGAGAAAGGCGCGTTCACGGGCGCAGTCAAGCAGACCCCGGGCAAGATCGAGGTCGCCGACGGTGGCACGCTGTTCCTCGACGAGATCGGCGACCTGCCGCTGCCGCTGCAGTCGAAGCTGCTGCGCTTCCTGCAGGAGCGCAAGATCGAGCGCATCGGCGGGCGCAGCGAGATCGGCGTCGACGTTCGCGTGGTCTGCGCGACGCACCGCAACCTGCGGGAGCTGATCGCCCAGGGCACCTTCCGCGAAGACCTCTTCTACCGCCTGAGCGAAATCGTCATCACGATCCCGCCGCTACGCGAGCGTGCCGGCGACGCCGCGCTGCTGGCGCACTCGTTCGCGCAGCGCTTCGCCAGGCAGAACGGGCGCGACCGGCTCGTGCTCGGCGAGGACGCGCTCGACGCGATCGCCCGCCACCGCTGGCCGGGCAACGTGCGCGAACTCGAGAACTGCATCAAGCGCGCCGTCATCATGGCCGACGGCGCGGCAATCCGGGCCGAAGACCTGGGGCTCGAGGCCGGCGACCAGCAGCCGATGCTGTTCAACCTCCGCCAGGCGCGCGAAGAAGCCGAGCGCCAGGCAGTGCTCAAGGTCATGGCCTACGTCGACGGCAACGTCGCGCGCGCCGCCGACCTGCTGGGCATCAGCCGGCCGACGCTGTACGACCTGCTGAACCGCTTCGGGCTGCGCTGAGCGGAGCCGCCCCACATCCATGGAGTCGATCCGATGAGAATCACGAAGCCGATCGCGCGCACCGTTGCCGCGACGCTCGTCGCCGCGGCCCTCGGCGCATGCTCGAGCACCGAGAAGCCCGAGGCGCTGCTGGCCAAGGCCCAGGCGTCGATCGCGGCGTCCGACCCGAAGGCCGCCGAGATCCACCTGAAGAACCTGTTGCAGCTGGACGAGAAGAACGCTGAAGCGCGATACCTGCTGGCCGGGATCCACCTGGCGGCCAACGACCCGCGCTCGGCCGAGAAGGAGTTTCGCCGCGCGCGCGACCTCGGCTTCGACCGCGTCAAGGTGATGCCGCCGCTGCTCGAGTCGTTGTACCAGCTCGGCCAGTACAAGGAAGTGGTGGCCGAGGCGCAGGGCATCGCGCTCGGCGACCCCGCCGCCCAGGCGCGGGCACTCACGACGACGGGCCGCGCCCAGGTTCGCCTCGCGCAGACCGCCGACGCGTCCAGGTCCTTCGCCGCGGCGCTCGCTGCGAAGGCCGACCATGTTCCCGCGCAGGTCGGCGCCGCGAGCATCAAGGCCCTCACCGATCGCCCGGGCGCCCGTGCGGCCGTCGACGCCATCCTGCAGCGCAATCCCGAGTCGGTCGACGCGCTACTGCTCAAGGGCGACCTCGAGGCAGCCGACCGCAAGCCCGAGGCGGCGCGCGCGCTCTACGAGAAGGTTGCCGACCTGTCCCCGTACGACCTCGAGACCCGCGCCAAGATCGTGGCGCTCGCGCTCGAGCTGAACGACCTGCCGCTGGCGCACAAGCGGCTCGACGAATTGCGCAAACTGGCGCCGTCGGCGCCGGGCACGCACTACCTGCGCGCCGCGGTCGCCACCCGCGAGAACAAGCTCGCACCGGCGCGCGAGGCGGTCCAGGAGGCGCTGCGCCTGGCGCCCGACTACCTGCCGGCAATCAGCCTGGCCGCCGGCCTGAACCTGTCGCTGAATGCGCTCGAGCAGGCCGAACGCTATTCGCGCACGATGGTCGAGCGCGCGCCGAACAATCCGATCGGCTATCGCCTGCTCGGCGCCACCTACCTGCGGATGAACGCGCCCGACCGCGCGCTGGAGGCGGTGCGACCGGCGCTCGATCGCACGCCGCCCGACCCGGTCCTGCTGTCGATCGCCGGCGAAGCGTCGCTGAAGCTCAACGACCCCGCGGCGGCAGGCGGCTACTTCGAGCGCGCCTCGAAGATCAACCCCGAGGACGCGCGCTCGAAGACCGGCCTGGCGCTGTCGCACCTGGCGCGCGGCGAGAGCGAGCGCGGCATCGGCGAGCTCGAGCAGGCGGTCGAACTCGACTCCACGAACCTGCAGGCCGACGTCGCGCTGGTCATGGCGCATGTCCGCGAACGTCAGTACGACAAGGCGCTTGCCGCGGTAGCGCGCATGGAGCAGAAGGCGCCCAGAAGCCCGATGCCGCTGGGCCTGCGCGGCTCGGTGCTGGCGGCCAAGGGCGACGTCAAGGGCGCCCGTGCGGCCTACGAGAAGGCACTGACGCTCGATCCGACCTGGTTCCCCGCTGCCGCCAACCTGGCGGCCTTCGACCTGCGCGAGAACCGGCCGGGCGACGCGCGCCAGCGCTACCAGGCGATTCTCGCGAAGGACCCGAAGAACTCGCAGGCCGCGGTGGCCATCGCGACGCTGACTGCGCGCACCGGCGGCGCTCGCGAGCAGGTGCTCGACGAGCTGAAGAAGGCGCGCGAGGCCAATCCCGACGCCGTGCTCCCGATCCTCGCCACCGCGCGCTACCTGATCGACACCAACGCCCCGAAAGACGCGATCCCGATGCTGCAGGAAGCGGCCAACCGCAACCCCGAGAACACGCAGGTGCTGGACCTGCTCGCCACCGCGTTCGTGCGCTCGGAGCAGCGCGCGCAGGCGATCAGCACCTGGGAGAAGCTGTTGCGCATCAATCCGAAGGCCGGTGTCGCGCAGTTCCGCATCGGCGAGACGCAGCTCGCCGGCGGCGACCGCGACGCCGCGCTCGCGAGCTTCCGCAAGGCGGCGCAGATCTCCCCCGATGCGGCCGAGCCGCAGATCGGCATCGCGATGGTCCTGTACCAGCAGGGCAAGAAGGACGAGGCGATGCGCATCGCCACCCGCATGAAGGCGGGCGATACGCTGAAGGTGCCCGGCACGATCCTCGAGGGCGACCTGCTCGCGGCCGACGGCAAGTGGGCCGACGCCAGCGAACGCTACCGCGCGGCGTTCGCGCAGCAGCGCGCGATGCCGACCGGCTTCAAGCTGCACCGCGCGCTGCGCGCCGCCAAGCGCGACGACGACGCCGACAGGTTCCTGCGCGACTGGATCCGCAGCGAGCCCGCCAACCTGGCGTTGCGGCTCTACGCCGGCGAATCAGAAACCCTGCGCCAGCACTGGAAGCAGGCCTTCGAGCAGTACGCAGTCGTCCTGGAGAGGGAGCCGAAGAACGCCCTCGCGCTGAACAACGCGGCATGGGCCCTGCACGAGCTGAAGGATCCGCGCGCGCTCGACCACGCGCGGCGCGCATATGAGTCCTCGCCGAAATCACCGGCGGTCCTCGACACCTACGGCGTCATCCTGAACGCGAGCGGCGACCGCAAGGGGATCGACCTGCTGCGCCAGGCGGTCGAACTGGCGCCGAAGGACCCGCAGATGCGCCTGCACCTGGCCGAGGCGCTGGCCGGCGCCGGCGACAAGGCCGGCGCGAAGGCGCAGATCGACAAGTTGCTCGAGGCCGCGCCGACCGGCAAGTTCGCCGACGCCGCGCGGGCCCTGCAGGGCAAGCTGTAGAGAGTGGCGGGAGGCGCTTTTCAGCGCTTCCCGACGTAGCCGACGTACCAGCCGATCGAAGCGGCCAGCCCTTCGTCGATCCGGTGCGTCGGCGCGTAGCCGAGCAGCGCGCGTGCGCGACCGATGTCGGCCAGCGAGTGCCGCACGTCGCCGGCGCGGAAATCGCGAAACTGCGGAGCGACCCCTGCCAGGCGGCCGGCCAGCGCCGGATCGCCGGCGATCATCGCCTTGCGGATCGCCTCGAACAGCTCGAGCAGCGTCGTGCGGTCGCCGACCGCGACGTTGAACACCTCGTGCGGCGCCGGCAGCGACTCGACCAGGCCGGCGCGCAGGTTCGCCTGCACCGCGTTGGCCACGTAGCAGAAGTCGCGGCTGGTGAGCCCGTCGCCGTTGATCCAGACGGGCTCGCCCGACAGCAGCGACGCGACCCAGCGCGGCACCACCGCCGCGTAGGCGCCGTCCGGATCCTGGCGTGGCCCGAATACGTTGAAGTAGCGCAGCCCGACGCAGGTCATGCCGTAGACGCGCGCCCAGGTGTCGGCGAACAGCTCGTTGGCAGCCTTCGTCGCCGCGTAAGGCGACAGCACCCGGCCGACGCGGTCCTCGACCTTCGGCAGCGCCTCGTGATCGCCGTAGACCGAGCTCGACGACGCGTAGACGAAGCGCTTGACGCCGGCGCTTCGCGCCGCGTCGATCAGCTTCACGAAGCCGTCGACGTTGGCTTCGAACGAGCGCAGCGGCTGCTCGATCGAGCGCGGCACCGACCCCAGCGCCGCCTGGTGCAGCACGACGTCGACGCCCTCCCCGGCAACCCCTTGCACCGCGTCGCGGCACGCCGCCTCGTCGCGGAGGTCACCCTCGACGAAGCGGAAACGCGCCCACGCAGCCTCGCCCACCAGCCGGCGAACCTCGTCGAGGTTGCGGCGGAAACCGGTGGCGAAGTTGTCCAGCCCGACCACTTGCTGGCCACCACGCAGAAGCGTCTCGACCAGGTTCGAGCCGATGAAGCCGGCTGCTCCCGTGACGAGCCAGCGGCGCGACGCGCCGCGCAGCAACTCGAGGTTCGCGTCGGTCAAGGGCGTGTCGGCAGGCGTGTTCGCGGACATGAGGGTCGCCGGCACGCTCAGAGGCGCCAGAGCCGCAGCCCCGCCGCCGTCACCGCCGCAGGATCGAAGGCCGACTTGACGTCGGTGAACACCGCGCCGCGCTCGCCCTTGGCGGCGATCGCCTGCAGCCCGAGCTCGCGGTATTTCGCGTGCGACACCGCCGCGACGATCGCCGCGGCCCTGGGCAGCTCGTCCCAGGCCGTGAGCGACACGCCGTACTCGTGCCTGGCTTCGTCGGCCTCCGCAACCGGGTCGTGGATGTAGACCTTCGCGCCGTAACTCTCGAGCTCGCGCACCACGTCGATCACCTTCGAGTTGCGCAGGTCGGGCACGTCTTCCTTGAACGTCAGCCCGAGCACGATCACCGGCGCATCCTTGACCTGGAACCCCGCGGCGATCATCTCCTTGACCGTGCGTTGCGCGATGTACGCGCCCATGCCGTCGTTGATGCGCCGGCCGGCGAGGATCACCTGCGGGTGATAGCCCAGCATCTCGGCCTTGTGGGTCAGGTAGTACGGGTCGACGCCGATGCAGTGGCCGCCGACCAGCCCCGGGCGGAACGGCAGGAAGTTCCACTTCGTGCCGGCCGCCTTCAGCACCTCGAGCGTGTCGATGCCGATGCGGTCGAAGATCATCGCCAGCTCGTTGACCAGCGCGATGTTCAGGTCGCGCTGCGTGTTCTCGATGACCTTGGCCGCCTCGGCGACCTTGATGCTGCTGGCCTTGTGCACGCCGGCCTTGACCACTGCGCCATACAGCGCGGCGACCGCGTCGAGCGTCGCCGCGTCGTCGCCCGAGACGACCTTCACGATCCGCGGCAGCGTGTGTTCCTTGTCGCCGGGGTTGATCCGCTCGGGTGAATACCCGACGTGGAAGTCCTTCAGCCACTTCATCCCCGAGTGCTTCTCGAGCACCGGGATGCACACCTCTTCCGTCGCCCCGGGGTAGACGGTCGATTCGTACACGACGGTCGCGCCGCGCTTCATGTGGCGACCGCAGGTCTCGCTGGCCGATACCAGAGGGAAAAAGTCGGGATTGTGGCCCGCGTCGACCGGGGTCGGCACCGCGACGATCAGGAAGTCGGCGCGCGCCAGGTCCTTCGGATCGTGGGTGACGGTGAGTCGCTTCGCGGCCGCGAACTGCTCGCGCGAGACTTCGCCGGTGGGGTCTTCGTGGCGGCGGAAATGGTCGATCTTCGCGGCCGACAGGTCGTACCCGATCGTCTCCAAGACCTTGCCGAATTCCACGGCCAGCGGGAGGCCAACGTAGCCGAGGCCGACAACAGCAACGATGCTCATGGTTTGATGCCGAATTCCAGGGTGTGGGAGACCCGCACTTTAGGGTTGCTGGATGCGAGGCACGAGGAATTAATTCATCGCGCTTCGAGGCCGCGATCTTACAATAGCGTTTCGCCAGTCCAGGACCTCAGATGTACCCCCGCCGCCGCAAGGCGTCCCCTTCGTTTTTCCGCCCGATCGCGGCGCGTGCGTTCGCGGTCGGATGGGTCGCGTTCGGCACCCTCGGGGCCACGCTCCCGGCGTTCGGCGCCGATGCGGTGGGGTTCACCGAAGCGGCGCCGACAGGCGCCCCGGCCGATGCGCCGGGCGGCAACCCGGAAACGACGCCTGCCGCTGCCCCCGCCGCCGACCAGGCGATCGCCGAGCGGGCGCGCGAGCTCGTCGAGTCGGGCATCCGCTACGAGCACGCCGAAGGCATGACCCGCGACTACGCCAAGGCTCAGGCGTTGTACTGCGCAGCCGCGCGGCTCGACTCCCCCGACGCGTTGCTGCGGATGGGCTGGATGTACGCGAACGGGCGCGGCTTGCCGCGCGACGACTCGATCGCCAACACGCTGTTCCGTCGCGCCGCAGCCGCCGGAAGCGAGATGGGCGCGCGCCTGGCGCAGCTGATCCACGGCGACGGCGAGAAGCTCCCCGATTGCCTGCGCGCGCCGGTCCAGGTCGCGACCGACGCCGACGCCCGCGCGGACGCCGGCCCGACGCCGGTGATCGACCAGCCGGCCGAGTTCCGCGCCGCGCCGGCATCGATCGACCGCCGCAAGCTGGTCCAGACGGTCGTGGCGATGGCGCGCGAGTTCCGGCTCGATCCCCGGCTGGTGTTCGCGGTGATGCGTGCCGAATCGAACTTCGATCCGCTGGCGCGCTCCCCGAAGAACGCCCAGGGGCTGATGCAGCTCATCCCGGAGACCGCCGAGCGCTTCGCGGTCCGCGACGTCCTCGACCCGGTCGAGAACCTGCGGGGTGGCATGAGCTACCTGCGCTGGCTGCTGTCGTACTTCCGCGGGGACGTCGTGCTGGCGCTGGCCGGCTACAACGCCGGCGAGGGGGCCGTGGACCGCTACCGGGGCGTTCCGCCGTACGGTGAAACACTGGCCTACGTGCAGCGGATCCGCGCGCTCTATCCCCGCGACAGCCACCCGTACGACGCGCGAGTCGTCGGCCCCTCGCCCTGGATGCAGGAGCGCCCCAAGACCGCCCTCGCCGGCGATCGTCCGTCTTTCACCAAGTGAAAAAATTCCTCGCGCCGGACGCCACTGCGTTGCAATCTTGACAAGTCCGACGAACGGCCCGACAACGGGCCCGGAGTCGCAATAAGCTTCAACAACCGTCCGAACCGGAACGACAGGAGCCCTCCCGATGTTTCGCATCCTCGTCGCACTGCTGGCCGCGCTCGTCGTGGCCGGCTGCGCCTCCAGCAACCCCCCGGCGCCCGTCAAGGCCGCCCAGCCCGACTACAAGTACATCATCGGTCCCGGCGACACGCTGAACATCGTCGTCTGGCGCAACCCCGAGCTCTCCACCTCGGTGCCGGTGCGCCCCGACGGCCGCATCACCACCCCGCTGGTCGAGGACATGGTCGCGCAGGGCAAGAACCCGAGCGAGCTGGCGCGCGAGATCGAGACGGCCCTGAAGAAATACCTGCAGGATCCCGTCGTCACGGTGGTCGTGCAGAACTTCGGCGGCGGCAACTCCGAGCAGGTGCGCGTGCTCGGCCAGGCGGTCAAGCCGGCGACCCTGCCCTACCGGCAGAACATGACGCTGCTCGACGTGATGATCTCGGTCGGCGGGCTCACCGACTTCGCCGCGGGCAACCGCGCAGTGCTGATCCGCGCGGCCGAGAACAACAAGGCGTACAACGTGCGTCTGGCCGACCTGATCAAGCGCGGGGACGTCGGCGCCAACGTGCAGGTGCTGCCGGGCGACGTCATCATCATCCCGGAAAGCTGGTTCTGAATCCTCGGTCGGTGCGGTACTCATGCTCGAATCACTTGCCTACCTGAAGTCGATCGTCCGCGGGATCTGGTTCTACCGCTGGAGCGCGCTGGTCATCGCGCTGACGGTCGGTGTCGTCGGCGCCTTCGTCGTCTGGCGAATGCCGAACCAGTACCAGGCGACCGCCCGCGTCTTCGTCGACACGCAGACCATCCTGAAGCCGCTGTTGAGCGGCCTGGCGGTCGAGCCGAACGTCAACGAGGTGCTCGCCATGATGGCGCGCACCGTGGTCAACCGACCGAATGCCGAGCGCGTCGCGCGAGCCGCCGACCTCGACTTGCGCGCCAGGACCAATGCCGAGCGCGACGCAGTGGTCGACCGGCTGATGCGCGACATCCGCTTCGGCGCAGTCGGCGGCGCGAACAACCTGTTCACGATCAGCTACGTCAGCGACCAGGCGGGCACGGCGCAGAACGTCGTCCAGTCGCTGCTGAACATCTTCGTAGAGTCGAGCCTGGGTACCAAGCGGCGCGATACCGAGCAGGCGCAGAAGTTCATCGACGAGCAGATCAAGACCTACGAGAAGAGGCTGCTCGAAGCGGAGAACGCGCTGAAGGACTTCAAGATCCGCAACATGCGCCTGATGCCCGGGCTCGAACGCAACTACCTGACCCAGGTCGGCGAGATGGAATCCAGGCTGCGCGAGGCGCGCCTCGAATTGCGGCAAGCCGAGAATTCGCGCGACGAACTGCGTCGCCAGCTCACCGGCGAGGCGCCGCTGGTGGCCGGGCCGCCCGAGATCGTCGTCGGGGGGCCGACCGGCTACGTTCCGGACGAACCGACCGAGTTCGACGCGCGGATCGAGGCGCAGCGCAAACGCCTCGACGAGCTCGAATTGCGCTACACCTCGTCGCACCCGGACGTGATCGCCACCAAGCGCGTACTCGCCGAGCTCGAAGCCCAACGCGACAAGGCACGCAAGCCCAAGGCCGAAGGCGGCACGGGCGGACGCACGACCACCATCGTCAATCCCGTCTTCCGGGAGCTGCGTATCGCGTTGGCCGATGCCGAAGCGCAGGTTGCCGCGCTTCGCACCAAGGTCGCCGAGTTCGAGAACCGCCTGCGCGAGGCCCAGCAACTGGCCCAGGCGGTACCGCGCGTCGAAGCCGAGTACACGCAGCTGAACCGCGACTACGATGTCAACAAGCAGAACTACGACAAGCTGCTCGCCCGCCGTGAGTCCGCGCAGATGTCGGGCGAGCTCGACGCGTCGGCAGGCATCGGCGAGTTCCGCGTCGTCGACCCGCCGCGGGTCGATCCCAAGCCGGTCGGCCCGAACCGCCCGATGCTTCTGGCGGGCGTTCTGCTGGCGTCGCTTGCAGCTGGCATCGGCGTCGCCTTCGCGCGCGATCAATTGCGCCCGACCTACCTCGACCTGCGCAGCCTCGCCCATGGCACCGGGCTGCCGCTGCTGGGCGGCGTCTCGTACCTGACCACCGCCGCGGAGCGGGCGCGGCGGCGCATCGGCCTCCTGGCGTTCTCGGCGTCGACTGCGGGTTACATTCTCCTGTTCGGCGCGGCGATAGCGTTCTACGCGTTCAAGCCGTTCGTGAAGTAAGGGTTGCCATGAGTCTCATCGAACGCGCGGTCGCTCGCCTCACGCAGACGGAACACCCCGAAACGCATCCAGCGGGTAGCGACGCGCCGCAGGGTGCGGTCAACGGCACCGAGCGCAAGACCACCATCGAAGCACTGGCCGACCGCCTGGCGGCGGAGGCGGCCACTGCCGTCGCCGCGCCAGCCGCCGCTGCACCGGCCCCCTCGGCGCCGCCCGCGCCCGCGGCCAGGCCCTCGGAAGCGGAGTCCCGTGCCGCGCCGGTTCGTCCCGCGCCCGATGCCCCGGCCGCCGCGGCACACGGGCCCGAGCTACTGCGCATCCACCTCGAGAGCCTGCGCGCACGCGGACTGGTCGTGCCTAGCGGTACGCCGACCCCCACCGCGAACGAGTTCCGCATCATCAAGCGGCCGCTGCTCGCCAACGCATTCGGCCGCGGCGCCCAGCAGGCCGTGCGCAACGGCAGGCGAATCATGATCACCAGCGCCTTCCCTGGCGAGGGGAAGAGCTTCTGCGCGATCAACCTGGCCATGAGCATCGCCGCCGAACGGGATCACGGCGTGATCCTGATCGACGCCGACGTCGCTCGTCCATCCATTCCGCGCGAGCTCGGCGTCGAAGTCGAGGCCGGGCTGATGGACTGGCTGATCGACGGAAAGCCCGACCTGTCCCAGTTGGTGCGAAAGACCAATGTCGATACACTTTCGATTCTGCCCGCGGGGCGGCGCCACGAGCAGGCCACCGAGCTGCTGGCGAGCGAGGCGATGGGGCGGCTTCTCGATCAGCTGAGCGAGCGCTACCCGGACAGCATTCTCGTGTTCGACTCGCCACCGCTGCTGGTGACCACGGAAGCGCGCGTGCTCGCTTCGTACATGGGGCAGATCGTGATGGTGGTCGAAGCCGGCAAGACACCGCGCGAGGCGGTGACCCAGGCCCTGGCCGCCATCGAGTCGAACGAGGTCATCGGGCTCGTCCTGAACAAGGCGGACAAAATTGAAACCAGCGGCTACTACCAGGGCTACGGCTACGGTTCGGCGTAGCGGACGCAACGCCGTTTCGCCGCTGGCGTTCAAGGCGCTCGCCTGCGCGCTCGCCGGCACATGGGTGGGCACCGCCGCGGGCCAGGGCACCGGGCTCTCGATCCCGGTCGAACGGCCGATCCTCACGCCCGGCATCCGGGCGTCGGCCACCTACTCCGACAACGTGCTGCTCGCCCCCTCCGGCAAGGAGGACGGTGACGTCATCATCGAGGCCTCGCCTTACGTCACCGCCGAATCGCTGGCACCGCGCGCGAAGTACCGGCTGCTCTACCAGCTGCGAAACTTCTGGCGCGTGCAGGACGGCGACACGAACCTGTTCCGGCACGCGCTCAATGCGACCGGCAGCTTCGCGCTGGTCGACGACCGCTTCTGGGTCGACCTCGACGGCTACATGGGGACGATCAACGCGTCGGCCCAAGGTCCGATTTCAGTGGACCCGGCGTCGTCGTTCGTCAATACGACCAACATCCGCCGCTTCAGCATCTCGCCCTGGTATCGCGACCGACTCGGCAGTTTCGCTACCTACCAGTTGCGCTACCTCGTCGCTCACACCGCGGGGGGCACCAACAACTTCGCGCTCGCGAAGCTCGACCAGCGTGCCTCGGCGTCGGTCGACGGGATCAACGACGGTTCGTCGCCCTGGAACTGGCGCTGGTACGGTGAATTCCAGCAGCGCGAATTCGAGTCGAACATCACGCGCAACCGGCGCACCTCCGGCGTCGCGCTCTATTACCGGCTCAACCCGCAGTTGCGCGTCTTCGGCACCGTCGACTACGAGCAGATCGACGGATTGCGAAATCGCGACGGCGACGACTTCGGCTACGGCCCCGGCGGGGGTTTCGACTGGACGCCCAACTCGCGCACCAGCGTCAGCGCGTCGGCCTCGCGACGCTACTACGGCACGGTGGGCAACGCGCGGGCGGCCTACTCCACGAACCGATCGACACTGGGCGTGCAATTCTCGCGTTCGGTGTTCACCAGCGCCGACGCTTCGCTGCTCTTCTTCGACCCCCTTTCGCTCACGTCGGGTGACCTCGGCACGATCAATCCGGTCATGGCCAACCTGCTGGCGGCCGGCATCGTGCTGCCCGTGGGCACGACGCTCACGCAGAGCCTGGTGACCGACGCCGCGGTCCTGGACCGCCGCATCACGGCGTTCTACGGGCTGTACGGCGCGCGCAACTCGCTGACCTTCTCGCTGTTCGCCTCGAACCGCGAATCGACGACCG